>OHAN01000091.1_pt1 | contig 86970 bp, 72 predicted proteins | sample 1577121 | NCBI WGS metagenome assembly OHAN01 (sample SAMEA3541554, study PRJEB24748) | human gut metagenome | biome: human gut; feature: human-associated habitat; material: faeces | place: China | collected 2012 | reverse complement strand
TATCGTTTTCGACGGTCATGAGGCACATGAAACTTGCGAAGGACCGAAGTTCTACAAGCGCAACGGATATTATTATATCTTCCATCCGGCTGGTGGTGTTCCTACAGGCTGGCAGGTCGTACTGCGTTCGAAAAACGTATACGGACCGTATGAATGGAAAACCGTGCTGGCACAAGGCAACAGCCCTGTCAACGGACCTCATCAGGGAGGCTGGGTAGATACCCCAAGCGGAGAAGACTGGTTCCTGCACTTCCAGGATGTGGGTGCAGCCGGACGTCTGGTTCACCTGCAGCCGGTAAAATGGGTAAACGACTGGCCTGTAATCGGTGAAGACAAGGATGGCGACGGTTGTGGCGAACCTGTACTGACTTACAAAAAACCGAACGTAGGAAAGACATATCCTATCTGTACCCCGCAGGAAAGCGATGAGTTCAATACAAACGAACTGGGCCTGCAATGGCAATGGAATGCCAATATCAACGACAAATGGTACTTTGCCGATCAGGAACATGGAGTATTGCGCCTCTATTCTTATCCGGTTCCCGAAAACTACAAGAGCCTGTGGGATGTGCCCAACATGCTGCTGCAAAAAATCCCTGCTCCAAGCTTCAGCGCTACCATGAAGATGAAGTTCTCTCCTATCGCCAAGTACAAAGGCGAACGTACAGGACTGGTAGTTATGGGTATGGACTATGCAGGTATCGTGCTCGAAAATACCGAAAACGGACTGGTTCTCTCTCAGGTAGAATGCAAGAAAGCCGATCGTGGCGGTCAGGAAACCGTAAATGAAACCCTTCCGCTGAAAGGTAATGAAATTTACCTGCGTGCCGAAATCACTACTACGGGTGAAAAGATCGGCAAGAGCGAAGGCGGACACGACCTGGTGGTAAAATGTCAGTTGAGCTACAGCACCAATGGAAAGAAATTCCACAAGTTCGGAAAAGAATTCCAGGTGAAAGAAGGCAAATGGATAGGTGCCAAAGTAGGTACATTCTGCACACGTCCGGCCATCAAGACCAACGACGGCGGCTGGGTAGATGTTGACTGGTTCAGAATCGACAAGTAAAAACGTACAAAAAAATAAAAAACTTGCCCACGTTTATCACAAAACATGGGCAAGTTTTTTTATACATATCAGCATAAAAAAAGCCCGGAAATCTCACGACTTCCGGACCCCAAATATGCTAAAATACAAAATATTCTATCTTATGATTCTCTTACTTCCCATCCCAAAGCACTAGCTCCGAGTACGGCAGCATCAGCATCTTTCAACTGAGAAAGAAGCAATTTTGTTTTTCCTTTATAGATATTCAATACATTTTCTTCCAATGCTTTCTGGATAGGCTTCATGATATAGTCACCCGATTTAGCCAGACCACCGAAGAGAATGATTGCTTCAGGGCTAGAGAATGCAACGAAGTTAGCCAATGCAGTACCCAAAACTTTACCGGTAAATTCGAAAATTTCCAAAGCCAGCTTATCGCCTTTTACAGCTGCATCGTAAACATCTTTAGACTGGATTTCTTCTGACGGGATGTTTCTCAACAAGCTTGGTTCAGAACGTGCAACGAGGAATTCGCGAGCTGTACGTGCCACACCTGTAGCCGAGCAGTAAGTTTCCAGACAGCCTTTACGTCCGCATCCGCACTGACGTCCTGCCGGATCAACAACAACATGGCCAAGTTCACCAGCAAAACCATCGTGACCGTAAACCAGCTGACCGTTGATAACGATACCGCTACCTACACCAGTACCCAATGTAATCATGATGAAATCTTTCAGACCGCGTGCTGCACCGTATGTCATTTCACCGATAGCTGCCGCATTTGCATCGTTTGTAAGTGCTGTAGGAATACCCAGACGTTCTTCGAACATAGCAGCCAAAGGAATAACTCCCTTCCATGGCAAGTTCGGAGCAAATTCGATTGTTCCACTATAATAGTTACCGTTAGGAGCACCTACTCCCATACCTTTAATCTTTTCTGCACCGCCAAACTGCTGGAGCAACGGAAGAAGCTTCTTGCATACAGCGTCTACATATTCGTTTACTTCAGCGTACTGCTGTGTTTTTACAGAATCGGAAGCCAATACATTACCACGAGAATCTACTACTCCGAAAACAGTATTAGTACCACCGATGTCCATTCCCACCACGTAGGGTTTTTCCATATTTATTGTCATGACATTAAATTGTTAAAGGTTAGTTATATGTGGCAAATGTACGCAATCGGAGAAAACCGAACAAATTTTTTTATAAGTTTATTCAACCCTCGTGTAACTTTTTATATCTTAGCCGCGTCTAACGACACGTAATCTGACACAAATCAATCTTAATCATGATACGCTTACAAGGCATCAACAAGACATATCACAACGGAGCACCGCTACACGTGCTGAAAGGCATAGATCTCCGCATCGAGAAAGGTGAATTCGTTTCTATTATGGGGGCCTCCGGATCGGGAAAGTCTACCTTACTAAATATATTAGGAATTCTCGACAACTACGATTCGGGCGAGTATTACCTGAACGATGTGTTAATAAAAAATCTGAACGAAACCCGTGCGGCGGAATACCGGAACCGCATGATCGGATTCATCTTTCAGTCGTTCAACCTGATTTCGTTTAAGAATGCCATGGAAAATGTGGCACTGCCGCTGTTTTATCAGGGAGTGGGCAGAAAGAAACGAAACGAACTGGCTATGGAGTATCTCGACAAGCTGGGACTGAAGGAATGGGCACACCACCTGCCCAACGAGCTTTCGGGCGGACAGAAGCAGCGTGTGGCCATAGCCCGGGCACTGATATCGAAGCCTCAGATTATCCTTGCCGACGAACCTACGGGTGCACTCGACAGCAAGACGTCGGTAGAGGTAATGAACATCCTGAAGGAGCTGCACGACAAGGAAGGACTGACCATCGTGGTTGTGACGCACGAAAGCGGAGTAGCCAACCAGACCAACAAAATCATCCACATCAAAGACGGAGTGATAGAGCGGATAGAAGACAACATCGACCACAATGCATCTCCTTTCGGCAAGAACGGATTTATGAAATAAACGCACACAGAACCAGCCATGACCGACTTGATACAGGAAATATACGGAACCATCATGCGCAACAAGCTGCGCACCATACTGACGGGATTTTCCGTAGCATGGGGAATTTTCATGTTGATTGTATTGCTGGGGGCAGGAAACGGACTTATCCATGCTTTCGAGGGACAATCGCAGAACATGAAAATGAACTCTATCAAAATTTATCCGGGATATACATCGAAACCGTTCAACGGACTGAAAGAAGGCCGAAGACTCTCGCTGAACGAAAGCGATCTTCAGCTTACTGCAGAGGCATTCCCCGATAAAGTCATCACCACCGGAGCCAGCATCAGCAAGAGCGACGCCATCCTCACCTTCGGCAAGGAACACGTTTCCATTTCGCTGGAGGGCGTCTTTCCCAACTATACGGAACTGGAAGCTGTAAAACTGAAACAGGGACGTTTCATCAACGACCGCGACATGAAGGAACGCCGGAAGATGATCGTACTGCACGAAAAGACTGTCAAGATGCTGTTTCCACGTACCCAGGCGATAGGAAAGTATATCGATGTACAAGGAGTGGCCTATCAGGTAATAGGTATCTACACCGACCAGAACAGTTTCTCGCCCTCGGCACTTGTTCCCTTCACGACACTTCAGCTTGTATACGGCAAGGGCGACAGTATAGACAACCTGACATTCACTACGCAAGGGCTGACAGACGAAGTCACCAATGAGAAATTCGAGCAGAGCTACCGCCGTGCCATGGGGCTCCACAAAAACTTCGATCCTACCGACCAGAGTGCCATCTGGATGTGGAACCGCTTCACTCAATATCTCCAGCAAGAATCGGCAGCCCGTATGCTGCACATAGCTATCTGGGTAATCGGTATATTCACCCTGCTGAGCGGCATCGTAGGGGTAAGCAATATCATGCTTATCACCGTACGCGAACGTACCCACGAGTTCGGCATCCGGAAAGCTCTGGGAGCCAAACCGATGTCTATCCTGTGGCTCATTATCTCGGAGAGTGTGGCCATCACTACTTTTTTCGGCTATATCGGCATGGTGGCAGGCATTGCCGTCACAGAATATATGAATCAGATAGCAGGCAGACAGACCGTCGATGCGGGTGTGTTCAGCGTAACGGTTTTCGAAAACCCGACAGTAGACCTCAGCATAGCTGTTCAGGCCACACTCACACTGATAATTGCTGGTACGCTTGCCGGACTCTTTCCGGCACGTAAGGCAGCCCGTATCCGTCCTATTGAAGCATTAAGAGCAGACTGACATGAGAAGAGTAGATTTTGACACCTGGGAGGAAATCCTCCTTACCATTACACGTAACAAGACACGAAGCGTGCTTACTGCCTTCGGTATCTTTTGGGGAATATTCATGCTGGTTGCCCTCATGGGCGGAGCTCAGGGTATGCAGGACATGCTTTCACGCCAGTTTCAGGGATTCGCCACCAATTCCGGCTTTATGGCGACAAACAAGACCTCGAAAGCCTACAAGGGTTTTCAGCAGGGAAGGTGGTGGAACATGGAAAATCAGGATGTGGAACGCATACGCAACTCTGTGCCAGGCATCGATGTGGTGACTGCCACCATCGCACAATGGGGAGTAAATATCGTACGCGAGGAATACACGCTGTCGGGAACTCTGAAAGGACTTTATCCGGAATACGACAAGATAGAAGAACCGATTATCCGTATGGGACGTTCGCTGAACGAAACCGACATACGCGACCGCCGGAAGGTATGTGTCATCGGGAAGCGTATCTACGAAACGCTCTTTCCCAAGAAAGACAATCCGTGCGGACAATTCATTGAGATAAATGGCATCTATTACCGTGTAGTAGGCGTAAACGAGGCAACAGGCAACATGTCGGTCAACGGACAGTCGGAAACCTCGGTGGTTATCCCGTTCACCACCATGCAGCAGAACTATAACCGTGGCAAGCAAATCGACATGCTGGGATATACAGCCAAGAAAGGATATTCCATCAGTCAGGTGGAAAAGGATGTGGAACGTACCATCAAGCTGGCACACACCATTCATCCCGACGACGAACAGGCTGTCATCCGTGTAAATGCAGAAGCAATGTTCAGCATGATGGACAACCTGTTTACGGGCATCCGGATGCTGGGATGGCTCGTAGGACTGGGTACACTGCTCGCCGGAGCCATCGGAGTCAGCAATATCATGATGATAACCGTCAAGGAACGGACAACTGAAATCGGTATCCGCCGCGCCATCGGTGCACGTCCCGACGACATTCTGCAACAGATTCTGCTGGAAAGTATGGTACTTACTACGCTGGCCGGTATGGCGGGCATATCGTTTGCCGTCTTCCTGCTCAACATTGTAGAAACGGCCACTTCAGAACCGGGACTTCCGGCACATTTCCTTATCAGTTTCTGGCAGGCTGTCGGAGCTTGCATCCTGCTCGTTGTTCTGGGACTGCTTGCAGGACTGATTCCTGCTTACCGCGCCATGGCTATCAAACCGATAGAGGCGATACGCGACGAATAAACGCTTACCTGCTGTTAGTAATGAAGAAATAAAAACATAAACCAATTTATATGAAGAAGTATATCAAAATAGGCATATTGGTGCTTATCGCACTGATATTTATAGGAACATTCGTTTTCCTGTATCAGAAGTCACAGCCTAAAGACACGAAGTACGACATTCAGAAAGTAGAAACCACCAATCTGGTACAGACTACCGTAGCAACGGGAAAGATTGAACCGCGCGACGAGGTACAGATCAAGCCGCAGATTTCGGGTATCATTGCCGAGGTATACAAAGAAGCGGGCGAGAAAGTAAAGAAAGGTGAAGTCATAGCCAAAGTAAAGGTTATCCCCGAACTGGGACAACTGAACTCTGCCGAAAGCCGTGTCCGCCTGGCAGAAATGAACGGACGTCAGGCAGAAACCGACCTGACACGTATGGAAAAGCTTTACAACGATAAGCTGGTAAGCAACGAGGAATACGAAAAGACACTGCTGGCTGCCCGTCAGGCACGTGAAGAGATTCAGGCAGCTAAAGATAATCTGGAGATTGTAAAAGAAGGTATCACCAAAAACAGTGCTTCGTTCAGCAGCACTCTTATCCGTTCTACCATCGACGGTCTGATACTGGACGTACCTATCAAGGTGGGAAACTCGGTTATCATGAGTAACACATTCAATGACGGTACGACCATCGCCACCGTAGCCGATATGAGCGACCTGATTTTCCGCGGCAACGTAGACGAAACGGAAGTGGGACATATCCGTGAGGGAATCCCCGTAAAAATCACTCTGGGAGCCTTGCAGAACATGAAATTCGATGCCATACTGGAATATATCTCGCCCAAGAGCGTAGAAAACAACGGAGCCAACCAGTTTGAAATCAAGGCAGCCATTACCGTTCCCGACAGTGTCACCATCCGTTCGGGCTACAGTGCCAATGCCGAAATGGAGCTTCAGCGTGCAGATAATGTGTTGGCTGTACCGGAAAGCACACTGGAATTTTCGGGAGATTCTGCCTTTGTCTACGTACTGACCGACAGTGTTCCGCAACAGAAGTTCGTACGCCGTGCTGTCAAGACCGGTATCAGCGACGGAATCAAAATGGAAATCAAACAAGGTGTCAGTGCCGGCGAACTTGTCCGCGGACTGAAACACGAAGACTAATCTTTATGCAATCATGAAACTGAAACAATTATTTATCATAGCTTCCGTTGTCACAATGCCGGCTTATGCCCAGCAAAAATGGGACTTGAAGCAATGTATCGACCATGCCATTGCAAACAATCTGACCATCAAGCTACAGGAAGCCCAGCGCGAACAGAGTAAAGTAGAGTTGAGCACAGCCAAAAACAGCTTCCTGCCCGACTTGAACGGAAGCGCATCGCACTCATTCAATTTCGGCCGGAGTCTTCAGGCAGACAATACCTATCAGAGCCTCAACACCCAAAATACGGGACTGAACCTGAGCACCAGCATTCCACTGTTCAGCGGACTTCAGAAAATAAACAACGTAGCACTCTCGAAACTGAATCTGCAAGCGGCAATGGAAGACCTGAACAAAGCCAAAGAAGATATCAGCATACAGGTCGCTTCGGCCTACCTGCAAGTGCTTTTCAATGAAGAACTGGTGAAAGTAGCCAACGAACAGCTTGCGCTGAGCAAGGAAATGCTGGAGCAGAAAACAGCTTTCTACAAAAACGGAAAGGCTTCGCAAGCCGAGTGGTATGAAGCCAAGGCTCGTGTGGCACAAGACGAACTATCAGCCGTACAGGCGGAAAACAACCGCCGTCTTTCGCTGCTCGACCTGAGCCAACTGCTGGAGCTTCCCTCTCCCGATGACTTCGCTATCGTATCACCGGCTACCGACTCCATTGCCGGCCTCAAGATACAGACATCACCGGCCGAGGTATATGCCGAAGCGGTTCTGACCAAACCTTCCGTCAAGGCAGCACAGTACCGGCTGGAGGGAGCAGAAAAGAGCATCCGCATGGCTAAGGGAGCCTATTATCCGCAACTCAGCTTCGGAGCAGGTATCAGTACCAATTTCTATAATGTCTCGGGCATGGAGAACGGTAATTTCGGTTCACAGTTGCGCGACAACTTCAGCCAGTATATCGGTTTCTCGCTCAGCGTTCCTATCTTCAACCGTTTTGAAACCCGTAACCGCGTACGCAGCGCCCGTATCCAGCAACATACATACTACTGGCAACTGGAGGAAAGTAAAAAGACCCTCTACAAAGAAATACAGCAAGCGTACTACAATGCCGTAAACGCCGAAACCCAGTATCACAGCAGCCTTACAGCCGACGAAGCGGCACAGGCTTCCTTCCTGCTGATGAAAGAGAAGTACACCAACGGCAAGGCAAACGCTACGGAGTACAACGAATCGCGTACGGCCTGGATGAAAGCCGTTTCCGACCGTCTTCAGGCCAAATACGACTACCTGTTCCGCACCAAGATACTCGATTTCTACCGGGGTATTCCACTTACGCTGTAATACAATCCGAAACGATATACGTCTATATAAAAAGAGAGCCGCAGGCGATACTCCACGTACGACCTGCGGCATTTTTGTTGTGTATATTTCGGAAACTCGATATCGTGCCTACTATTTATCGATGCTTTTTATGATAGTTGATGCAATTTTCGATGAACTTTTGCGGCTAGCCTTGCTCAGTTTGTCAGCTTTTTCCAGATTCATGCAAGTAAAGTAATTGTTACCTTTCGTCACTTCTTTCTGGTTTTTGTCGTAAAGCGAGTAGCTCACAAAGTGGAACAATGTACGCAAAGGTTTTTCCTGCCACTTCAAATAATGCTGGTTCAGGAACAATACATAATCGGCATGCGCTTCGTCCAGCAGCTGCTTGTAATTCTGGCTGTCTATCTGGCTCACATTAGCATAACTCTCTTCATTTTCTCCACTCACCTGTATGTCACCCAACAACTTCTCCGCATCAGCAAATTTCTCTGAAGAGATAAATGCAAATTCCTTATTCTTGTTTGCATGGATGATATTGTCCGTAATAATCCGGTTGTAAGTATCGCCGATACTGTCTTCCGGAATACCCGTTTCTTCAGTAATCATGCTTTCAGGAAAGTAGTTCGAGCTGACATTGTCGAGTCCTACTACCAGCACCTTAACCGTAGCACTGCTTTCTTTACCGACAGCCTCTTTACCGGCCTCTTCAGCCTGTACGGTTGCAACGGAAGCCATAGCAAACAATCCTAAAATAATGCTTTTCACAAATGTTGTTTTCATTGTTTTTCTGCTTTTAGTTTGACGATACAAAAATAGGGATGTCATGTTACATCCCTATTTCCTGTGTGTGATAATATTATTTAGAATCGGTTACAATCGGAGCAATCCATGCTTCCGCCATTACTTTCCTGCCACCAGAGCAGCAGCTTCCAAAGGTTGGTCGGTCGTGATATAATCTACATTCAGGTCTATCATCTTTTTCATGTCTTTCTCATTGTTCACAGTCCAGACATTAACCTTCATGCCCAGTTCGTGAGCCTCTTTCACCCATTCCGGATGTTTTTCGAATGCTTTATAATGATAGTCTATGCCATTAGCACCCTTTGCCTTTACGTCCTTGGGAGCGATGTCACTCTTCAGGTAAGCGATTTCCGATTTGGGAGTAAGACGAGCAAGCTGCTCACAGATATTCATGCTGAATGAGATATATTCCACCTGCTTTTCCAATCCGTATTCCTTTACCATTTTTACAGTAGTTTCTGCAATCTGGTCTTCCTGTGCCTTTGTTTTATGAGGCTTGATTTCCAGAATCAGCTGTACATCCGGCAATTTCTTTCCGGCTTCCAGATAATCGGCAAGCGTAGGAAGTTTCTCACCGTTCTTCAGTTTCAGGTCCTTCAGCTTATCGTAAGCCGTTTCACCGATAACCAGTCCGTCTATCGCATCATCGTGGTTTACTACTACCACTCCGTCGGCTGTGAGCTGTACGTCAAATTCAGAACCATATACTTTAGCTTCGGCAGCTTTTTTCAATCCTGCAATAGAATTCTGTGCCGAACCTTCTGCTTTCCAGAATCCGCGGTGAGCGATCACCTGTGTCTGAGCCTGACCTGCCAGTGTAAAGAGTGCACAGGCACAAGCCATCAGTAAATTTCTTGTTTTCATAATCATCGTTATTTATTTTCAGTTTGTTTATCAGAACGCATATCTCAACCCGATCTGAACCTGATAAGGAGTACCGTTCAGACTAGACACACCGGTATTTGCATTGACATTGTATACATACTCTTTTTTCTCCTTATCGAAGCTCTTGATGGTATAAATCTTCTGAGCTCCCAAGTTATGTCCTGCACCCCAGTCCTTGTTCAGCATATTCAGTACGTTGAATATATCGACCGAGAGTTCCAGACTGTGTTTCTTGTAGAACTGGAATTTCTTAGCCAGACGCAAGTCGAGTGTACCGTAGAATCCGTTTACTCCACCGTTACGTTCGGCTACCTTTCCGAAACTCTTGCGAATATAATCTTTTGTACTTTCCTCTACATCCGGATTAGAAAGAATATTGTTAATACCGTCTTTCAGATACTGCGGAGTATTCGGATCGTTCGGATCGTAAATATAAGCCAAATCATTTGAATCGACAAAGTCACCGTTCACATTTCCACCTACGATGAGTGAATAGCGTGTACCGCCGATACCTGAGAAGCGTGCACCCACACTGATTCCCCAGAAAGTAGGAGCTGTACCATATACTACCACTTTATGACGGAACTGATTGCTTGAATAGCTCATCTGGCTCAAATCACGCGGATCGTCTACAACCATCTGAGAAAGTGTAGCCGAGTTTGCCACGTTTCCATTGTAAGAAGTATTGTCTTTTGTATCGTTCCATGTATAGCTGAATGAAAGTTCTCCATCCTTGAAATAACGCCATGTACCATCGATAACGAAAGCAAACTGATTAACCTTACCTTCACTTACCATTTCGAGCACACGTCCTACCTTGTCGCTCTTTCTGCTCTCTTTCCAGTCGGCTACCCCCTTATCGTCGATAGTATTTGCAGGGACATACACTCCACGGTTTCCTTCGGAAGCGATACGGAAGTACGGTTCATCCACCATGTTACGGTCTACATACATATAGTTGTTGCGTCCCAGTGTCATATATCCGGCTACACTCATTTTCAGGCGGTCGCTGAAGAAATGTGTATACGAGAGGTTAGCCTTATAGATAACCGGCACCTTACAGTCAGCACCATTCATGTTAATGGTAGAAAGTTTTTCCACATTCGGGTTATTGAAAAGTTCGGCTCCCGGTGCTGTAGACGGATCCTTGCGGTACGAAGGGAAATCCGGACGGATGAGGTTCAGCATTTCCTGATAGTTGGAAGCTGTTTTGTCAAGTGTAATATCCAGCGAAGCAGTACGTGTACCGTCGAACACCATGTTGTTGATCATGGCATAGTTGTTGATATCGGAAGCAAAGATACCAGCACCGGCACGGATGATATCTTTATGTTTGTCATTGATATCCCAGGTAAACTGCAAACGCGGCTGAACCTGGAAAGTAGACAAGCCATTGTCTGTTCTCAATCCCAATTCATCGTATACAGTCTGATTGAACGTACCCTTGTTGAAATAAGTAGCATTATCCAGACGCAAGCCGGCAATCAGTTCAAATCCCGGGAAAAGCTTAGTCTGCAACTGTGCATAAGCACCGGCATTCAGAATGTTTTGTTTCACACGGTCGTCGGGAGTAAGATACAGTTCACGAACGTAACGGTACGGTTCCAGATTGTCGAAAGCGTCCAGTCCGTTGAAGTAGAAACGTCCGTTCGTTTCACTACCATAGCGTGAGTTCATGTGTGTATACATCATGTCTACTCCAAACGTATAATTGATTTTGTTTGTATTGTAGTAGAAATTATCGACAAGCTGAAGCACATGATTGTAGAAGTTTTCAGGGCAATAACGCTGTCCTCCCAACTGAATGCTGGTAGTAGCCGTCTTACCGTCAATCTGAGATTCTACATTGCTGACAATAGCTCGGGGAATATTGGAAGAAGGCAACTCATCGCCCGGCATAGATTCTTCCAGCGTATAAAGGTGCTGCAACTTCAGTTCATTGGTTCCTTTCGGACCTACCACCGAACGCAAGGTAGCCATGGCACTGTTGTTCAGCGAATGTACATTACCATAAGTTTCGTACAGACAGATAGAGGTATTGTCCCCCAATCCCAGATTATTCATATCGTTTACAAAGTTATCTGTAAACGTCAAAAGATTGGTAGCATTGATCTGCCAGTCTAAACGGGCAAATACGGCATCAGTGCTTTGCTTCTTATCGAAAGCACCAAACTGAGGATTGGATGATACTCCATATTTATCGCGTGCAATTTGCAAGAAACGGTCGCGTACGTCTGTGGTCAGACTATAACGTTTTTCATCGGCAGCACTCTGGATATCGGCAATATACAGCGGACGAGAGTCTGCCTGATGATCCCATGCAATGAAGAAGTGAGCACGGTCTTTTACCAGCGCACCTCCCAGTGAAGCACCAAACTGATAAGTAGAGAAGTCATTGTCGCGCTTGTTTCCGCGGATATCATACGGGCTGGACAACCAGTTGGCACGGGCAAAAGTAAACGCGCTACCGGTCAGCGTATTGGTACCCGACTTGGTAACTGTACTCACCGTACCACCTCCGGCACGTCCGTTGGTCACATCGTACTGATTGGTTACCACCTTAAACTCACGGATAGCCTCCATAGAAATAGCATACGGCACACCGTTTCGGCTTGTCGTACTACCTCCCGAGGTCGGATTCTTTGCCGTCATACCGTCGATGGTATAGTTGGTAGACGATGCAAGCTGTCCTGACAGGCTGGAGCCGGTACTAAGTGGAGAAAGATCTACCAGCGAAGTAAAGTTACGTCCGTTTACAGGAAGCTTTGCCAGGTCGCGTTCCGTAACGGAAGTAGCAGCTCCGGTAGTGGCAATAGTATTCTTCAATGAATTTGCAACTACTTCTACCGCCTCCATCACTACACTCTCTTCTTTCAACTGAAAATCCAGTCGGAGCAAATCTCCCTGATTCAGTGTATATCCAGTTTTCTTCTGATCGCCATAGCCTACGTAAGTTACCGTTATACTGTATGGTCCACCCAGCGGTAACTGCTTGATGGTATATTCACCATTTTCATTTGTAATAGAACCGGTATTAAATCCGGTTGATTCATTCTTTACCTGAATAGCAGCTCCGATAACCCCCATTCCGGTTTCATCGGTTACAATACCCGAAATGACAGCCCGGTTGTCCTGAGCCATCACTTGTCCTGCCGAAAGCAGCAAGACCATAAAAAACAATAAGAACTGTTTAAATTTTGTTGTCATCATATTCTTTAGTTAAGTGTTTCTAAATTGACGCAACAAAAGTAAAAGCCGGGTATTACACCCACATAAACGCGATGTAAAGAAACCGTGTGATTCGTGTGAAGAAACTATTACAGATCTTTTCTCACGACCTGTATACCTATGAGTACATAAAAAAGAACGTTCCGCCAAGCCTTATAAGCCTGACGGAACGTTTTCCTTATCTTCTCTTATGAACTTTGTCCAGAAACATTCCGGACAAATCCATGCAAGTAATATCCCAAAAGATTACTCCTTCATTGATCTGATCTTAGACATATCTTTTATAGAAGTCTTGAATGAATAAGTAGACTTGCTATCCATATACTTCTTCATCATTGCAACAGTCTTCTTCACATCTAAGTTACCAGCTTTCTTAACAAGTACCTTCGAAGCGTTTGTACCTAAATACTTATCGATTTCTTCAACCGGTGAATAAGTACTTTCATTTACCTCAATAGCAGCAGCACCCACTTTATAATTCTGCATAGCTTCATCAATAGTCATACTAAGTACCATCCAACTTCCTTCTGAAGCAAGCCACAATGACTGTCTATCTGGAGAACTATAAGCAGCAAAAGCATTCAAAATTACAGCATAGAGAGTTTCATCAGTAATTTCTTCACCCGGATTTTGTTCTTCAACTTGCTTTCTCAAATCGGCCAATTCTTCAACTGTTACCGGATAAGTAAGTGTATAAGTACCGTTAGTTTCGATGTTATTGAACAAAATCGGTCTGCCTTTCAAATCATCTACGCCCAAATGTGCAGCAAGTTCATCACCATCAAATGCCAATGCTGTCATGTCCAAAGTCAAGTTTTCAACCACCTGACCTTCTTCTGCTGTAAATCTAGTAACAACCAACTTAGTTGTTGCTGTATTACCAGCGCGTCCGATAGCAGCAATTGCATATTCCTTACCAACTTCCAAAGCTGTATTGAGTGATAATTGCTGATTACCAGCATAAATACTTACATCTTCTCCCATCAGAGCAGATTCAATTTCAGCATCGCTTGCACTGCCATCGAATATAGCCAAAGCATAAGCATCGAATGTAGTAACTTTTACAGTGAATGCTACAGAAGATGCTATTTTATTAGTTACATCAATAGTAATCTGGTTATCTACCGGTGCAGCAGCAGTTGTAGCAGCGTTAACCTTTGATACAGGAGCAACCAGTTTTCCGTTTTCTACTCCGTAGCAATAGATACAATATTCAGTAGACGGTGACAATTTAGTAAACAGATAATCTTCCATCGGACCGCTTACAAGGGCTCCTGTTGCTACCAATACATCATTCAAAGACATTCCGTACTGATCTGCCAGTTGCTGGTATGTGCTCATATCGGAGTTAAACAAAGCCTCATCACTTACAAATCCTTCCATTTCTTCAGCCGGACGAATGTTAAGGAAGTATTGAGCTGACTGGTCTTTTGGCTGGATTTCGAACGGAATCCATGTAGAACCACATTCTCCAGGAATTGTGATAGTGAACTTTTCTTCTGCCTTAGCTCCCTGTGTAACGGTCAATTCGGCAGATGCAGCATTTTTCTCATCATCAGAATAAGTCAATGTTACTTTAGCTGTACGGTCTGCAGTTTCAGTATTTGCAGCAACAGACATGGTAACCTTACCGTCGGCAGCCTGAATGTCTGTAATCCAGTCCTGATCAGAAGTTCCGCTTATTTTCGGGTTTGTACCTGCATTTTTCAGCGTATAAGTAACTTCAGCAGAACCTCCGGCAGCTTCTACCTCAATACTTTCATAACCCAACTGAATGCTGACCTTTGCTCCGGGAGTTTCTGTTCCAGGTTCTTCCGGTGTTGTAGGTTCGTTATCGTCACTACATGCAGCAAACATAAACATACTACCCAATATCATCATAGATATCGGCATCCATTTCATAAACTTTTTCATAAGCATTTTTTAATTAATAACATTTTCTCATTTCATTATAGTCATAGGTAAATCAAGCTTTCCGATACTTCTCGACTTGGTTTCATTCGTTCTGTTTTTAGGACCGGGAACGAATACACCTTTTTCAAGAATATAACGTATGCGTTCAGCCTGATCGGACGTAAACTTATTGGAGTACGAAATAGAGTAATCCATAATATTGTCCGATACGAATACGCTACCGTCGGTGCAACTCTCTCTCTGTATCAGCTCATCCAAATAATTTTTAAAGTTGGAAGTGCCCAAATAGGTAGCTACCAGCTTTTCGTAAGCAGATCTGTCGTAGGTAGGAGTATCATCGCAGTAATCAGTATCACGGCATCCCCAAAGAGATTCAGAAAAGACATGACGCAATCCCAGATAATGTCCCAGTTCGTGCGCTATGGTCATAGCTACACATCCATCGTCACCATCAGGTGTTTCAGGTGTCAGCGATACCATGTTGTATACATAGTCACTATTCACAGATATGCACTGCGGACGATTCAGGTTTTCCTGAGAGAGCGCTCCTCCTGTCCAGATTTCACAACCTTCCAAATAATCTGGAGCCAGCAGGAAGGGGAACTGTGCAATACCGGCAATGGCACTATTACTGAATTTATACAACATAATATTCATATACTCATCCGGATTCCATATCAGGTCGAGATATTTATCATCTGAACTAGACATGAACTTTTCACAATCAATAGGAATAGAAGCCCAAGGTATACGGTCCACTCCCGGTTCTTCCATCAGATTACCATCCGGATCGACTGTTGCCATGACAAATTCCAGTTTCAGATCCTGACTGCACTCGCTATACAGTTTATTCACCTCATCGAGCACTGTCTGCAAGTGTCCTTCACGAACATACTGTGTAGGCATGTTCCGGTTGGAATACAATACATGAAACACCACGGGAATTTTATAAGTTCCTCCTGCAACAAACTCCTGTCCTTTCTGAAGCACAGTTACCTCACTGGTATGAGATCCGTCCGTAGCAGAATAAGTAAAACTGAGTGTAGCCTGACGGGAATTTTGCGACAAGTTCTCCTCGACTTCCAAATTGAGTGTCTGATTGCCTGTCAATGCATCTCCGGCAGTCACCTTGCACCAATACTGGTCGCTTGTCACTTCCCAGTCAACATTACTTTTTACCGTAAGTGTCAGCTTACCTCCCTCGTAGGAGATTTCCTCTCCCCCCGATGGAGTTATTTCCAGAAACGGTTCCTGTACAGTCGGTTCATCATTGCTGTCACTACAGGAAGCCATTACACAGAGAACAAACAACAAGAGCTGTATTTTAAAAAACAGATATCGCATACAGCTTATTATTTGTACTCAAATCCAACCTTATCATTAAGCGGACACATCACTACATTATCTACAGCAAACACGCCACCTTCCGGAGCTGTAACCATGATAACCACACGGCAGTTATCCATCTTTTCGGATGACAGTGTAAAACTGCATGAATAGTCTTCAGTGGAACCTGCCGGAAGTGAATCACCCAGCTTATCACCGAAAGCAAGCGACGCGCTTGACTGACGCAATACATTGTTGTGTGTAGAGAAATCATCCGTCAAATCTGTATAATTTTGCTGACTGTTATCCAAAATACCATCTTCAAGCAGCCAAGCAGCCACACGGTAACTGCCACCTTCGGCTATCTTTATCTTAGCTTCAACCTCTACCTTATTAGAAGCCTTATCAGCACGTACTACAGCCGCAATAGCACTTTTGGCATCCTTTGCTGTATACGTTTCTACTACTTTTCTAATAGCATCAACATTTGCCGTTACAACATCACTTCCGTTTGTATAACAAGAAACTGTTTCACCCGGAACTAAATTAATATTCAATGTCGGGAAACCAGATACACTCAACCACTGAATAACTTTATCAGCAAAATCATTAGACATAGCATCGCGGTTATGAGCAGCGGCAAAAACAGCCATTCCATCTGAGAATGAATTATTATATTCCTTTATACTAGCCATAACAGCTGGACACCATCCACACCAGGTACCTGTAGCCTGCAATAACAGTACACGTTTCACAAATCCTTCATAACGGTCCGGTTCCGGATCGGCAGGCATAACGAGATTTTCCGATTTGGTAGCACGTACTACAATTTCAGCAGAAGTTTCACCGTTATAGCGAGCTGAGAATTTATATTCACCTTCAGTATCTGTATAGAAGCGAGTTCCAGAAAAAACCTTTCCATCCTGCAAGATTTCTGCAGCAGCAGTTACATCCTGATTCCCTTTTGTTACAGTAAATTCTGTTACATCTGCTCCATCCGCTTCAATCAGGAGTGAAGTAGCGTTCAAGACCAGCATTTCTGACTCGGGTTCATCAGAAGAATTACCAGAACATCCATACATTACCAAAACCAGCAAAAATGCCACAACAGAGGACAATGCCTTTCTGCAATTGTCTTTCCAATTAATCCATATACGTTCCATAATCGCAAACCATTTTTATTGTTTCCACAAATATAAATAGATATTTTTATTTTAAACTAATTTTATATAAAAAATATTCATCTAAATAAACATTTTTACACCATGTAAGCATAATACTTAGAAATAAATATACAAATAACAGCATTTATAAATCATAATGTAAGCAACAACCACCTCTTCGCATAACTTTAGAACTAACAAGAAGAAAGTAAACAACAGTTATATTTTACATATTTTAAACACATATTGCATAAAAAGTACAAAATAAGGTATTCATGCTGACACATTGTATTTTCACCTTCCGATCCATAAAAAAAGGCGGAATAACATCTCGCCCAAGATGAAAAAAGATTCCCCTCACCATCCGGTTCGGCATGGTAAGGGGAATATCGAAAAACTCAGGAATTACAATTCAGTTGAGCACATGTTCGGGCATACTGTGTGTTTGGACCATAAAATAGCAGTCGGCACCGGTTTCAGTATCCGTAGCGTGCATGACAATAGGCGACACTTCCCGAGTGACTGCCCCACCGTTCATATACTCTCTCCAGTCCCATCCCAACAACGACTTTATTACAGCAAACATCTGCTGGTTTGTCAAAGATATATCGTACAGACGGATCTTTTTTCCGTCCGTACCCTTTGCAAACGTCAGTTCCAGGAAAGGAGTTTCACCGTCGACATAAAACTTATAACTGCCACTATCACGCAGCTGCCAGTTTTCGTCGTACAAATAGAAATCTCTGTCCTCATTATTTATCAGAAAAAGTTCATCACCCTGAGCGTAAGGTTCATGTACCGGATTGGCTACCAAAAGATTCAGATAAGCGTCTACTATCTTTACTTCCAGACTAACGGTTTCATGGGTAACATTATCTTTCACCGTAACCATTGTTTTCCCTTTTTGTCTGGGAGCTATACGCAGACTGCCCATCCCGACCGGACTCGACAGGTCGACTGTTACCTCCATAATTTCAGGATTCGCCACTTCCACGTCATAATCTCTGTTTCCCCCTCGTACCATGATACTCTTGGTCCCTATCAAAGGACATTCGTAATAATCTTTCTCGAACGAGAGATGGTAAACTTCAGTTGCCGGTTCGTCTGTGTCACTGCTGCACCCGCTCAAACCGAGCAGGCATAACAAGAAAATACATACACTCCATAAAAACGTTGTCTTCATATCCCAATAAATAAAATCAATATATAATAATTTGCCGTTTATTAATATAAAGTAAACTCATCACCAAATATACAATTATGATTATAAAATAATCTTTTTTCCTATAATATTTTGTTTTAAGCATCATTGTTTCAATCTCACACTCAAACAGAGGCAAAAGATATCTCATACAATAATCCCGTTTTTAAACACATTAGCATCAAAAGAATCATTTTCAATTTGTTTTATAGTATATTTGTTTCCTCACATAAAAACATATATATCAATACGCAAAAAGTCTCATGACCATACGAGTTTCTTTACAGAAATTCAAATTCAGACACAGAACTATAAATCAAAGTAATATGAAGACAAAAAAATTATGGGGAATACTGATGTTATTCCTGTGTACACTCAATCTCACCGGCTGCAACAATGAAGATGAAGAAGGCAGACAAATTACAGACTACAAGGAATATCTCCTGACGGTAGCTTCTCAACAGATACCGGGTGTCGGCTGGTCTGACGGATTCAATTACCTGACGGATGTATATGCTGTAAAGAAAGAACAGTCTGCCGAATGGGAAAGTCTGAGTTCTATCAAAGGGTTCGAGTTTGAAGAAGGGTACGAATATGAAATCAGAATCAGCGAAACGAGTTATCTGGATCATCGTATGAGTCAGCCTGCATGGACGGAATACCAACTGTTGGAAATTCTATCTAAAGAGAAAAAGGATTCGGAAGACCTTCCCGGAAATTTCATCCCTGCATGGTACTACAAGGACAAGTTTATTCCCGAATACAGCTATGCGATAGATGCCGACGATAAAGAGACGATTGAAAAAAATCTGAAATCGAATCCCGTTATGCCGCTGGACAACCATTACCTGATTTATTTTTATGGGGAAGGTCTTTCGAAATGGGTTATCATAGACAATACGGAACAGATGCAGGGAAAAGGTATCCTGAAGCAGGTCAACAAAAATCCCGAAGAGTTTCCCGAATCTTACAAACTTCTGCCGTTATCTGGCAAGGGAAGCATATCAGGGTATATGGAATGGACGTTCCTGGATGAATCAGGAAATGAAACATCCTATCCTCCATTCGACGTCTTTATCGTCAGAGGAGCACAGACAAAATCCGAAAACACAACGCTTATCACTCCGTATCTGTATCTCGACCTTACGGAATATTATCAAAAACAATACACACAGGCCGGTGTAAGAACAGTAGTAGTTTCTTACGCTATACCGATGACGTACTGAAATACTGTATTCAAACCCATAGCCATCCATATGATACATCATTCAAAAAAAAATTGCTGCAAGCGTATAGTTTTTAAGCCGGTTTACGGTCTAACAAATAGAAACAAGAAATAAAATGGATACGAAAGAACAGCAATTTACGGAAATCATCCGAATGTATGAACGGACTATTTACACCGTCTGCCACATGTTTTCAGACAATACAGACGAGGTGAACGATCTGTACCAGGAAATTCTGGTCAGACTGTGGAAGGGCTTTGATGCCTTTAAGGGAAAAAGTGACATAAAGACCTGGATCTATCGTGTCAGCCTGAACTACTGTATCAACTTTCATAACAAACAGAAGAAAGAACAGGAACGGCTGACTTTAGGTATCGACCTCCACACTAGCAGCAATCTTGAAAAAAATCTGCAAATAAAGCAACTTTATGCACGAATCAACGCATTGGGACTGGTTGACAGAAGCGTTGTCCTGTTGTGGCTCGAAGGCCTGAGTTACGACGAGATTGGCGCTATCCTAGGTATTTCTGTCAAAAACGTCTCATTCAAGTTGGTCCGCATCAAGGAGCTGTTGAAAAAAATGTCTAACATCTAAAAAAAGAATCGTATGGAAATTGATATTGAACAAGAACTTCAGATTCTGAAATCGGAATACAACACACTCAAGAAGGAGCTGAAAAAACAGGATACTCTGAACGAAAAGTTTTTCAAATCTATCAGAAAGCAGCCTGCACTGGCTGTCAGCAAGGAAATCAAAAGCAGAATGTGGCTCGATATACTGACTATACCTGCGGTTATGATTATCTGTCTGAATACGAATTTTCCGATACTGTTCGGAATACTGGTATCGCTATGGGCACTGGCCGACCTGGGAATCAGCCTGTGGGTCAGCCGGAAACTGGGAATGGACGATCTGCTGAACGACGATGTACGGACGGTGACGGAAAAAATTGCCGGCTATCGCAAATTCTATGACTGGACGCTCATCGGAAGCATTATTCCTCTGATCGTGATGCTTACCTATATCTTTATGCATCTGTATACCCGTGCAGACAACCCCGCTGCCGTTCAGCTCATCACCGTATCGGGTATTGTTTTCATCATTCTTGCCATTGCAAACACGCTGTTTCAGTATAAAAAGCATGTACAAAGGTGCAAGGAGCTGTTGAAACAATTCGAAGAGTAATGCTGAAGCAAGTACGTCACAGTAGTAATATAGAAGACTAGCAAGACTGTTGAAACCGTAAAAAAATAACGCCCAAGCAAGTCTGTCCCAATGTTAATGCACAGGACTAGCGAGCTGCTGAACAACCAGAAGTAACGTGAGTTCAGAAAGCGATAAATATATTTTACTGATAATTAGAAACATAGCGATAAAATCACTAAATTTATAGTACTCAATTATAACATTTAAGCAATTACCACTATGTTTCAAAGTCTAAAATTACAGAGATTTATTGTATGGTCAATGATTCTTGCAATGAATTTGCATTGCAAGAGGATAAATACATGATTGAAGGATAGAACACTCACGAAATCGTTTTTCCAGCAATTTCATTGCCAACTCATTGTCAGTAATCGTAGTCTATTGTTTCTTTGAAAAGCAACCCGCCATTGAAGTAAACTTTATTAATGACGGGCAGCTTACTATCTTTTGATTATATGTCGCACTCACGTTGCTTATGGTATGGGTTTTAAAACCAGCATCATAGAACTACTTGTCTATACAACTCTTTCTCAGCCACCAAAAGCATCTAACAAAACCGTATATATTCCATAAATACGAGGGACAAGTATGAAAGCGATTACTATTTCATAGATCCATTTTCAAATTCAGAAACAAAAACTTTCCCGTCAACCAATTTTGCTTGAAAACGGCAACTCCCTTTGAGACCCATATCGCTGAAAAATACAGTATACCAATCATCCCCTTCTATCAATATAGATGTTACCTTAGATTTATCTTCTGGACCATCCTGCGCGCCAGTACGAAAAAGCCAAACTGCGTAGCCGCTACCATCATATTCATATTCATATTCATATGCCTTACGCAATTCAGTAAGAATCTTTTGGGAAAAATGTTCTACAACATCTTCAAAATTACCAACCTCATCGTTCCAGAAAACGTATTTGTCATATAGCTCTTGTAAAAAAGCATTCACTTGATTCTGTTCATTAACACTCACAGATTCCATGGTCGCCTCCATAGACTTTTTGAATGGTGTCTTTTGTAACAAACCGCCACACGATGCAAAGCCTACATAAGCATAAAGAATAAAAACACTAAAAATAATTCTTTTCATAACATTATAATTTAACGCGATTTCGATATAAGCGAATAAATATTTCATTGAAAATTAGCGACATAGCAATAAAAGTCTTAAATTTATAGTGACCAATTATAACATTTAAACAATTACCGCTATGTTCTCAGAGTCTGAAATTACAGAAATTTATTGTATGCCAATGATTTTTGCAAGGAATTTGCGTTGCGACAGGAAAAATATATGATTGAAGATAAGAAAGCCAGACATCGTAACAAGCCCAACCGTATGAGCGATGCTGAAGTTATAGTGATTCTTATCCTGTTTCATTCCGGTGGTTTTCGTTGCTTCAAGCATTATTACAAGGAGTATATCTGCAAACACCTGAAACACCTGTTTACGCGCCTGGTGTCCTATAACCGTTTTGTAGAACTGGAGAAGGAAGTACTGCTTCCTCTGAGCATTTTCATTAAGAAAATCCTATTGGGGATATGTACCAGCATCAGTTTTGTCGATTCTACAGTCCTGCGTGTCTGCCGCAACCAACGTATATTGAATCACAAGTCATTTGAGGGGCTTACCGAGCGTGGGAGAAGTTCAACGGGATGGTTCTTCGGATTCAAATTGCACCTGATAATCAACGAAAAGGGCGAAATCCTGAATTTCATATTCACTCCCGGAAATATGGATAACAGCGAGCCGTTGAAACAAGGCAAGCTCCTGAAAAACATAAAGGGAAAATTATGTGCCGACAAGGGATATATCGGGCAGGAACTGTTCGAGAATCTTTTCCTTAACGGCATACAGCTTGTCATCAAGATCAAAAACAATATGAAGAATTCCCTGATGAGTATAGCCGACAAGATTCTGCTCAGAAAAAGAGCTTTGATTGAAACTGTCAATGATGAATTGAAGAACATAGCACAGATAGAACACTCCAGACACCGTTCTTTCAACAATTTCATTGCTAACTCTTTGTCGGCTATTGCAGCATACTGCTTTTTTGAAAAGAAACCCACCATTGACGTAAATTTTGTCAATAACGGACAACTTGCTATTTTTTGATTTTATATCGAACTCACATAAAAGCATCATTTTTCACAGGAACTCTGCAAACCGTTCGACCGCTCCTTCCTCCTAACAAATAAAAAGTAGCCGGACTCTCTGTGGAAAACAAAGAATCCGGCTACTTTGGGTTTTGCCAGGCGGGATAATATCCGTTCTCCGGCAAATTCTCACTTTCAGATAAGGATTTCGTCTTCACGCAATCCTTTTTTATACTCTATATTCCTGCCCACCTTTCCTCTAAAAAACTTCAGCACATTTTAGGAAAAACATGGGCAGGAATTATTCTTTTTTGTACAGATTTCAGCGAAAGATCATCATCTTTTGCAGACGGTTTCAGAGTGTGATGCCACGTTTCAGCTCATCTTCCACCACCGCCATCATACCTTCTACCTGAGCCAGGGCAAACATACGTCCGTGGAACGAGTAACCGGCGTTGTAGCCCTTGTCCTCGTCACCCAGCATCATGCGGCCGTGGTCCACACGCATGGGGAGTCCCGGATTTTCCTGCTCGAAGATACGGATCAGGTCGATAAGGTGACCGCGTCCCGACAGGTGCGAACTTTCGATGAAGTTGCCTCCCGGCATGGCAGCCGTACTGCGCAGGTGTACGAAGTGAGTACGCTTGGCAAACTTCTTTGCCAGCTCGCGCGTATCGTTATGCTCGCCTGCGCTGAGCGAACCCGCACAGAAGGTCAGACCGTTATGCGGATTGTCTACCGCACGGAGGAACCAGTCGATATCCTCTTCGTTGGTCACGATACGCGGTAGTCCCAGAATCTGGAAAGGAGGATCGTCAGGATGCACGCACATGTTTACGCCGTACTCCTCGCACACCGGCATGATGGCCGAAAGGAAATAGCGCATGTTTTCACGCAGTGCATCACGGTCGATGCCGTCGTAGAGCGAGAGCAGACGCTTGAAGATAGCTACCGGATTCTTGTCGCCCTCACGGATATTGCCGTTCACGAAGCCCTGTGTCTTCACAATGATGGCATCTACCAGTTCATCCTTTTCTGCTTCGGTAATTACCTTGTCCAGCTCTGCCACCTTACGCAACTCTTCTTCCGTATAGTCCTTCTCGGCTCCCTCACGTTGCAGGATGCGTGTATCGAAGTAAGCAAAGCGCACACGGTCGTAGTACAGCGAGCTGCTGCCGTCGGGCCAAGGATGCTGCAAGTCGGTGCGCACCCAGTCTATTACCGGCATGAAGTTGTAGCACACAGTCTTTACGCCGCACTTGCCCAGATTGGCAAGGCTTACCTTATAGTTTTCTATCAGCTGGTCGCGCTCCGGTCCTGCGTATTTGATAGCCTCGCATACCGGAAGACTTTCTACTACCGACCAGCGCATGCCGTACGATTCGATATACTGCTTCAGGTCGTTTATCGCTTCCACCGTCCAGATTTCTCCGTTCGGCACATCGTGAAGGGCGGTTACGATACCCTCCACTCCTATCTGTCGGAGCATGGAAAGCGTGATTTTATCTTTCTTTCCAAACCATCTCCATGTTTTTTCCATCATAATGCTCTGTATGTTTATCGTTGCTGCCGGAGTAGCCTGCACTGCCCGCCTTCGCAAGGGGCGGACACGAACTGCTCCGGCATGAACACTCTTATTATCTTTTTATTTTATACTCGCCCGAAGCATCAGTGCTGCAACGAGTCTTTTAGCTTTTACTTTCGGCTACAATAATTTTAACCAGCCCGAAGCATCAATGCCGCAACAAGTGTTTCTGACCTCTTATTTTCTATCTCCTTATCTTATACACCGCTGAAAGCACTGAATCCACCGTCAACTGCCAGTACGGCTCCGGTAATGAAGCTTGCTGCGTCACTACAGAGGAACTGCACTGCTCCGTTCAGTTCGGAGATATCGCCGAAGCGCTTCATCGGAGTTTTGGCAATCACCTTCTGGCTACGTTCAGTCAGCGAGCCGTCGGGATTGATCAGGATAGCACGGTTCTGATTGCCGATGAAGAACCCCGGTGCAATGGCGTTTACACGAATCTTTTCGCTGAACTTGATAGCCATTTCCTGCGCCATCCAGCGGGTGAAGTTCTCTACCGCACTCTTCGCCATCGAATAGCCCGGCACACGGGTAATCGACTCGTAGGCTGCCATCGATGATACGTTGACGATGGCTCCGTACTGCTGGCGTGCCATGATTTCACCGAATACCAGACAAGGGTATACCGTACCGTTCAGGTTCAGGTCGACCACCTTGTCGAGGTCTTCCACCTTCATGTCGAAAATGTTCTGGTCGACGGTGAGTGTACCTCCGGGAATGTTCCCTCCGGCTGCGTTGACCAGGATGTCGATGCGTCCCCACTGCGAAAGCACCTGCTCTTTCACAGCTTGCAGACTTTTGATATCAAGCACATTACATACCGTACCCGCGACCTCACTGCTCACCGTACGAAGGCGTTCGAGTGCCGCATCCACACGGTCCTGATGTGCTCCGATGATAATGACTTTGGCTCCTGCACGCAGGAAACCTTCGGCTATGTTGCTGCCCAATACGCCGGAGCCGCCTGTTACTACGGCTACCTTTCCGGCTATGCTAAACTGTTCGTTCATATCCTAACTGTTCAATTGTTTATACATTGCAAATGTAATGCGAAATAACAGACCGATTTTAGCGTATTTTTGCAAGAATTTTGCGTATTTTTGCAGAGAATCCTTTACAGACTGCCATGAGAAAGATACTGAACGAACGCATTGCCATCTCCAGCTCGAACCCGATACGGGCACGCTTTTACAACTATCGCGGATTTACGTATCCGTGGCACTTCCACAGCGAGTATGAACTGATGTACGTAGAGCAGGGTTACGGCAGGTGTCTGGTGGGCGACAGTATCATCGACTATCAGGCGGGCGACCTGATTTTCTTCGGGTCGGGACTTCCTCACTGCATGCAGAACTGTCCCGAAGCTCAGGAAAACGAAACGTATCACGTCTGCGGAGTAAATGTTCAGCTGGAAAAAGATTTCATGCAGTATTCGTTCTCGCACTACACACAGTTTGCCTCCATCCGTTCGCTGCTGGAGAAAGCACACCGCGGTATCCGCTTCCCGCTTGCCGGAAAAAGCGAGATAACCGACTGCCTGAAGCGTATTCCCGTATCGCACGGAGTGGAGCAGATTATCCAGATTCTTACGCTGCTGCAAGCTCTCTCGGCTTTCCCCCGCAAGCAGTTTGCAGCCTCTCCCAACTATATCCCCGACCCGTCGGTGTTCGGCAACAAGAAGATAGAGAAAATCATCGCTTACCTGAACAAGCGTTATACACAGCCTGTCAGCCTGAGCGAAATTGCCTCGTACACGGCTATGAATGAGGCGGCTTTCTGCCGGTACTTCAAGCAGGAAACCGGCAAGACATTCAAGCAGTACATCCTCGACATGCGTATCGGCTATGCCTGCAAACTCATTGCTGCCGAACGGATGAATATCTCGCAAATCAGCCTGGAATGCGGATTCGAATCGACGGCACACTTCAACCGTATCTTCAAGCGTACCACCGGCATGTCGCCTACCGAATACAAGGAGAGTATCTTGTAAACAAACCTTACATAAGAGTTAAAGGCTCTTAAAAATCGAGGTATATAAGGTTACAAGTTATCGGTGGTTTTTCTACCTTTGCCGGCAAAATTCAACAACAAGGGACACAACAATATGAAAGCTATCATTCTTGTCAATACAGTTCGCTACGTCAATAAAATCCACGATTTCCATGCGTGGGGAGCAGCTGCATTGATTTGATTCTACCCCTCCCGCGCTTTATCCCGTTGTTTGTATCAATTCAGTAAAAATCCAATAAACATTTTATTTGTATGAGCAAAAAAAGCAGGCTCATAGTGCTGTGTGGTGCAGTGCTATGCAGCCAGTATCTGTGTGCCCAGTCGCGTACGATGGGCATCGAAGAAATGTTTCGTCTTGCCGACGAGAACAGTAAGAGTATCCAGGCTTTCCGCACCGGAAAGGAAGTTGCCGACGAGAACCTGAAAGCTGCCAAGGCACAGCGGTTGCCCGACATCAGCGCGTCGCTTTCGGGCAGCTACTGGGGAAACGGAAAGCTGTGGAACCGTGATTTCAGCAACGCTACCAAGATAGAGATGCCGCACTGGGGAAACAATTTCGCCCTCGAAGCACAGCTGGCGGTCTACGCCGGAGGAGCCATCAGCAGTGGTATCGAGCTGGCGGAGCTGGAGAAGCAACTGGCGGAGATGGACTGGCAGAAGAATCGTCAGGATATCCGCTTCCTGCTCGTGGGACATTACCTGAATCTGTATAAGCTGCATAACCAGATCGAGGTGCTGCACAAGAATCTGGAGCTGACCGACCAGCTGATTGCCAACATGCAGGCGCGACTGGAAGAGGGTACGGCGCTGGAGAACGACATCACACGCTACGAACTGCAACGGGAAACGCTCCGCCTGCAACTTGCCAAGGTGGAGGATGCCTGCAAGATAGCCAACCATCAGCTGGTCACTACCCTGCACTTGCCCGAAGGAACGGTGGTACAGCCGGACACTACGCTGAACGACAGTCAGATTCAGACGCTGAGCGAGGCTAGCTGGCAGGAACTGGCGGCACAGAACAACCTCAACTTGCAGCAGGCTGAAACGGGTATCAAAATCAACCGTCAGCGGGAGAAGCTGGAGCGTTCGGAACGGTTGCCGAAAATCTCGCTCATGGCTGCCGAACACCTGGATGGACCGATTACCATCGAGGTTCCGGTGCTCGACAATAATTTCAACTACTGGTTTGTGGGTGTGGGCGTGAAGTACAATATCTCCTCACTCTTCAAGAACAACCGGAAGCTGAAGGCGGCCCGCCTCAACGTACGGAAGGCGCAGGAAACCTACGAACTGGCTCAGGAGCAGACCAATCATGCGGTACAGGAGAGTTACGTCAATTTCCTCACGTCGTTTACCGACTTGCGCACGCAGCAGAAGAGCGTGGAGCTTGCCGATGAGAATTACAGCGTGACGAGCAACCGCTACCAGAACGATCTGGCTCTGCTGACCGACATGCTGGATGCCAGCAACATGAAGCTCAGTGCCGACATGGGACTGGTAAATGCACGTATCAACTTGATTTTCAATTATTATAAGATGAAATACATTACCCACACGCTGTAATTCTCACACCTGCTGCAAAGTTCCTACACGATAAAAGACTTACACCAGCTGTAAGTTTTACACACGCTGTAAAGTTCCTGCACAATGTGAGGCTTGCACCAGCTGTAAGTTTTACACACGCTGAAAAGCATTGCAGGCTGATAGAGAAAAATTACAGAAACAGAGGTTGAAAGTCATCCTATTTATACATTACACATACTACACTTTATAACAAACATACCATTATGGCTACAAGAAAAGTTCAGAAACTTACTTTCAATATCGTTATCATCTGCCTGCTGGCAGTGGCACTTATCTACGTGTGCTCACGCTTCGTTCATCCGGGCGTGGAATATACCGACAATGCTCAGGTGAAACAGCATATCACTCCGGTGAATACTCGTGTACAGGGTTTCATCAAGCAGATTTGTTTCGAAGAGTATCAGCCGGTACACAAGGGTGATACGCTGGTCATCATCGAGGATGCCGAATTCAAGCTGCGTCTGGCTCAGGCAGAAGCCGATCTTGCCAACGCACTGTCGGGACAGCAGGCTACCAGCATGGGTATCGCTACCACACAGAATAACCTGCGGGTGAGTGATGCCGGTATCGAGGAGGCACGCGTACAGATGAAAAATGCCAAACGCGACTACGAGCGTTACCAGAAGCTGTTGCAGCAGAAAGCGGTCACCCGTCAGCAGTACGACAATGTAAAGACAGCCTACGAAGCCAGTCAGGCACGCTACGAACAGGTGCTCCGTGCCAAACATTCTACCTCGCTGGTGAAAAGTGAACAGACTCACCGTCTGGGACAGAACGAAGCGGCTGTCCGTCTGGCACAGGCTGCCGTCGAACTGGCACAGCTCAACCTCAGCTATACGGTCATCGTAGCTACCTGCGACGGCGTGACGGGCAAGAAGGATATTCACGAGGGACAACTGGTGCAGCCGGGACAGACGATGGTAGATATCGTCGACGGAAGCGACCTCTGGGTAATCGCCAACTACCGTGAAACTCAGCTTCCTAACATCAAGGAGGGTTACCAAGTAACACTTACGGCCGATGCCGTACCGGGTGTGACCTACACAGGTGTGGTAGAATCGATTTCCGACGCTACCGGAGCCGCTTTCTCCCTCATCCCGCAAGACAATGCTACGGGCAACTTCGTAAAGGTGGAGCAGCGTGTACCCGTACGTATCAGCCTGAAAGAAAACAGTGCCGACAAGCTGAAGCTGCTGCGTGCCGGATTCAATGTAGAATGTAAAGTGAAATACTGATATGGGAGCACCTGTACTGAACGGACCGTTTACGATGCCGATGTTCCGCAACTTCGTGCCTCGTAAGCTACAGCCGTGGCTGTATATCTTCATCGCCGTCACCTTCCAGCTCTCGGGCGGACTCTACATGGCCAACCTGAGTCACATGGTAGGCGAAACTTCCCTGATGCGCGAAGACCTCCAGATGTGCCTTTACTGCAACCTGGCGGGGATGGCTGTGTACTTTCCTCTGCTCTTCCGCATGAAGTTCCGCTTTACCAACAAGACGCTGCTCACGGCGGCTTCGCTGGGAGTTATCATATGCAACCTCATCGCACCGTATACGACCTTCCTGCCGCTGCTCTGGACGCTTTGCTTCATCGAGGGGATATGCAAGATTCAGGGAACCTTCGAGGCGATGTCTACCATCCAGTTGTGGATGACACCCAAGCGCGACTTTACCGTGTTCTTCCCCCTGCTGCACATCATCATTCTGGGCAGCATGCAGGTATCGAGCATCATCGCCACCCATCTGGGATATTACATGCACTGGAGCTATATGCACTGGTTCATAGCAGGATTGATGCTGACAGATCTGCTTATCGTACAAGGCTGTACGCGCCATTTCCGCATCGTCAAGAAGTTCCCGCTGTTCGGTATCGACTGGCTGGGAGCGGTTCTCTGGGCAATCTTGCTGCTGGAAGTCGCCTACTTCTTCGACTACGGTGAGTTTTACGACTGGTGGAACAGTCCGGTAATGCAGGGACTCGCCGTCGCTATCGTCATCACCCTGGGATTCTGCATCGGACGTATGCTGCACATCCGCCATCCGTACATCGAACCGGAGATGTGGAGCTACCGCCACCTGCTACCCATTCTGATTCTCATTACGCTGGTGGAAGCCTTCCTTGCCACCGAACACGTACTCGAAGGCGTATTCCACGGCAGCGTGATGCACTACGAAGAGATGGTAGCCATGCAGCTCGACTGGCCCATGCTGGCAGGTGTAGTGGCAGGCAGCCTGTTCGCCTACTGGTGGATGCATGTACGCGGATTCAGCTACCTGCGCCTCATCACCGTAGGTATCGCCTCGCTGGCATGCTACCTGCTCACGTTCTATTTCGTCCTTTCGGCAGACATTCACATCTCGCAGCTCTTCCTGCCTACGCTGTGCCGAGGTTTCGCCTATGCCATCCTGAGCGCCACGTTCATGGTATGTCTGGAAGAGATTATGACCTTCCGCCACTTCTTTCAGGCACTGAGCGTATTCAACATGCTGCACATGGTAGTGGGCGGTGTCATGGGAGGCGCCCTGTACGGCCGCTGGCTGTCGTACGCCGTATCCGACAACATGGCACGCTACGGAGCCGCTGTCGACCGCGTGTCGTTCAGCAGCCAACCTTTCGCCTTCGACCGCTTCATCGAGAGTTTCGTTCCCCAGATGATGGAAGTCAGCATCCGCCAGATTTACGGCTGGACCATTTACGCCTGCCTCTTCCTGCTGTTGCTCTTCCTGCTCTACGATGCCCCCGTGCGCCGTGAGCTGAAGCTCATGCCCAGCTGGAGAAGCCTGCGCAAGGAAGCTGCCATGATGTTCGGGAAAAACAATAAGCCTTCGATTTAAAATCATTGCTGTCCGATAAAACTTTTTAAGTCATCAATAATTTATTGATATACATAAAATTAAGCAACAAACTTAACAAGAAAACTTACCTATAAGAATAACACTGATAACCAGGCCATTCAATATATTTATTGGACACTAATATTTTAAAATAAACTGAGACTGCCTCAAAAATGAAGTACAGTTACGAACAAAGGCTTATAATAGTTACAACATAAAAAAACTCCTGCTTTTAGTCCAGTCATTGAAATAAACAAAGACTAAAGCAGGAGATTTTTATTTCTGAATCATTGCTGCCCGACAAAACTTTCAAGTCATCAATAACTTATTGATATACATAAAATTAAACACCAACTTTAGCAAGAAAACTTATCTATAAAAACAACACTGATAATCAGGCTATTTAATATGTTTATCGGACACTAATAGTTCTAAATTTCAATCTATAAGATTTTTACTTTCGCAGTTCCATTTTGAGACAACTCAAAGTGCCTAGCGCAAAATGTATACAGCGACTGTTTCAGACCTTATACATCCACTTATTCAACAGCCACTTGCCTTCACACCCATCCAGCAATAAAAAAGTGAGGGCTACCCCTATCACTAGGAATAGCCCTCCAATGATTCTTTAAGAGAGAAATTAATAGAGAAAATTATTATTATTCATGATAACCAAACGGAGTTTCCTGATTGGTTACAACGATTACATTCTTCGTATTGCCAACTTCAGTCATCGTAATCTTGGTCGGATTTTCAATATCATCCGGTTCTACTTTAAATGTAACAGGATCAAAATAAGCAAACGGCATCACTACATACAATAAACCAGCATCTGCAAATTCTACACCTTTTGAGTCTCCCATACCAGTCAAAGTAAGACTTATGGTATTTTCATCAACTGTAGTAGTATTCAATTCCAGCAAACCTCGTTCACCTCCAACAACCAAACTTACAGCTCCTGATCCCGGTGCAATAGTCAGATATTCCAAAGTCTTATTTGGATAAGCAGTAGCTGCCATTTCCATTGCTTTATCTGCATAAACTTTTCCAAAATCACCCATGTTGTCATAAGTCAGATACCACGGACCTTCACCTTGGAATACAGAGGCAGGTGTAATATAAGGAACCAGCTCAACTCCGTCAGCTTTCCACACATTAGCAGTTTCGTCATAAGACAGTTCTGAAACAGAACCTCCACCTAATGTTATTGGAGTATAAAATTTAAGTCCAGTCGGTGTTTGAATATATGAAAACATTTCAGTAACTTTCTCACCATCTTTAACGTAGCTGAATGATAATGTTCTATAAGATTTTGTTCCTACAAATTCTTCGCCGTTCACTTTGTATTTAAACTGGCTATACTTAACCAAAGCTTCAGCCTCAGCAATAGAAGTCAGATAAGCTTCCCATGTCACACTTTCCTGTAAAGGAGTCATACGAATATAGTTATCTGTCTTCTTGCCCTTTAATACAACTTCTTCATTAGAAGCAGACATCACAACAAACTCATAATCACCTCCCATACCAGTTCCTGTAGCTCCTATTCCAGAATTAGGTTCTGCAAAAAAATGAAAGATTTCATTATATGTATCAAACGTTAATATAGGTCCGGCTTGTTCTTTCAGTTTATAAAAGCTAGTAGCCTTTTGAGAAGCATCCACAATATCAGCAGAAATTGTAACATTTCCATCCTCTGTAAAAGAGGCTAAAACATTATATCCTCCATAAAGTTGCTGTGAGGAAGGATAATATTCCATCAACCATCCATTAGGAGCTGAAACCAATGCTTCTTTAGCTACCTCCAAATCCTTTTCTATACGGTCCGCAGAGGTTCCTTCAAATAAATTTTCCGTTTCAGGTGTACAGCCAGCCAACCCGAATAAACAGATTAGTGCAACTAAATATATAAATTTCTTCATATTCATCTAGATTAAATTATTTTAAAGTGGTCCAGTCCATATCTGCTACATGAGATGCACGTTCTTGCACTAAATCATGCAATGCTTCAATATCTATTCCCCATGAATCAGTCAAATAAGTAGTGATCAAATCCAATTTTTGAAGAATCAGAGAGCTACCGGTTTCTCCAGCATCTTTCAACAAATCCTGCCATTGATCGTCAGGATAAACTACATAAGTAGCCAGTGTTTCTACAAAATCCTCATCCGGATCCTTTGCCGCATATCCTCTTACGAATCCTCTCTGACGGATTTTAAGAAGAGCATCACCATTCTCCCAGTTTACCCAGTCTTCGCCGACATACTTTCCTGCTGTAATTTCATTGAAATCAGTAGAATAGTTCTTGGTCTGATGCAGGATATGAGCAAACTCATGATGCATAGTTTTAAAATACCATTGATTCAATACATCTATGTCCGGATTTTCCACATCCAATGAATTAACATTGAACAGTGTAATTTTCATACCACCTTCAGCTGTACCAAGTACTACAGAACCATTAGATTCATATTCACCCGAACCAACGAAATGCATTACTTTCGGACAATACGTAGGCAGAAACTCCGGATATGTCAGTTCATCATAAACATCTAGCCAAAGATATTTCACCAACTGTGCCAATGCTATAGACTTATTATAATCTGCCGGAGTCACATTATAGTTCAAATCCGATTCAATATCAGAAAAACGATATTTCAAATCAACATTGTATGGAGCCACATAATTTTCCAAAATCCAGTTATCAAACTCATTACGCTCCGGTGCTTCTGTATTAAAAATACTGTTAGGATCTAACTCATCTTCGCTACATGATACCATAGCCAATGCAGCGGCAAATATCCAGCATAAATATTTTATCTTTTTCATAATAAATTCCTTTCTTATTTGTTATCTAGGGTTAGCTTCTATTCCTGCTGCAATTACATCCTGCGGCAACTGGAATGCGCGACGTGGATCATCTTTTGACAAAACAACCGGGTCCATTCCATCACGTACATGAGAAATCTCAATGCCATAACGCTTGATATCCATCCAACGTGAACCATCATGAATCAATTCCATACGACGCATCTGAAGCACACAGTGAATAAAGTTTTCCTGCTTGGTGTTGACAAAAGCAAAAGGAGGATTCAGGTGTTTCTTTACCGTACTCTTAGTAACATCTGTCAGGGGTAGCGGAGAGTAATTGATATTAGCATAGAAACTATTCACACTACTTTCTGTCAGTGATTTAGGAAGACCACTAGCACCATCTCCTTTCTGAGAATTCACCCAATAATTCATATATTCAACAGCTTTTGCATAATCAGGCTGTTGTTTCAAAATATTAGCTTCAATACAACAAAGCAAGGTTTCATTTGTACTAAATGGTACAATTACCGCATGACGATAGCCAATACCGTTTACCTTATCTGTATATTCAAAGTACATACGGTATTTGAAGAAACACAATTTCTGATTAAAACCATACAAACTACCAAAATACAAAGTAGAGGCACTTCCCCACGGACCACCAGCCCATAATGTTTCGGCACGTGTCAGATTTTCATTCATACCATATCTTCTAGACATGTCATATGGGCCATAGATATAAGGCCATGATGAATATACTGGTGTAATCAACAAATTAGCTTTTGAAGAAGCAGATATATATGCATCAGCTTTTTCTTCCAATTCTGTAATTGCTCCCAAATCGCTCTGGATATAACGCAAGTTACTAGCCGGATTATTTCCTAATACCTGAGCTCCATATTCCAAAACCTTTTCATAATTCGATTTATCAGGCTGTACATAGAACAAATAGAAACGTGCAGCGAAGGCATATGCAGCTTTCTTGTTAAAATGATATTTAGGAACTGAATAAACATTGTCTTCTATAAGAGGAAGACCTTCAAGCAAATCGGCTTCAATTTTCTGATATGTTTCTGCAAGCGTTCCACGTTCATAAGAAACCGTAACAGTAGTTTCGGGGTCAGTTACATAAGGAATACCCAATTTAGCTACAGCTGTTGCCGGATCATAGGCTTCACAGAAAATATTAGCCAAAAGGAAATGTGCATAAGCACGACACAGCAGTGCTTCTCCCTTTTGTGGATTCAATGAAGTTGGATTTCCCATTTTTTCTATTGACTTCAAGGCCTGATTGGCAGCAGCAGCTGCTGCATAACATTTTTCCCATAAGCCTGTCGGAGAATCAGAATCTACATCGCTTTTAATATCATTCCACAAATAAGCATCTTCCTCCATCTGATATTCGAAACCATACATCGAACCATTATCAGTTGTATTATCCGAAGCTTTTTCGAAAATCAGCAATGGGTAAGTCTGTGGATAGGCAGAAACCAAAAGGCTTGCCACCTGTGATTCCGTATTAATTTCCGCACGGTTATCAGGCACTGTATCAAGGAAATCGCTACACGAAGCGAAAGCCCACGCCATCAATAAAGCAGCACTGTATGTTTTTATATTTTTCATCATAATTTTCTCTTTTAAATCAAATTAAATACCCAATCTCAAAGTCAAAGTAAACTGCTTAGGAACAGGAGCAGCCACACCACCGGTGTTGAAGAATTCCGGATCCTGACCGTTCAGCTTCTTGTCAGCATAAATCAGAAACAGGTTGGTTGCCTGAAGTTTCAGTGACAGGTTGCTCAGTTTCATACGGCTGGCCAGTGATTTCGGGAAATCATAGTTCAGTGAAATTTCCTTCATACGGATGAAGTCACCTTTGGCAATACGTTCTGTAGAGTAGTTGTATGCATTGTATGCACGGTTCAACTGAGAATCCTGACGGTTCATACGTGTATCGGCGATAACCGGTATGTTAGTAATATTTTCGTCACCCGGATTAGTCCAGCGGTTTACAAATTCTTTCGGTGTTGCATCCAAGTCAGTATATTCATTGCTGAATACCGGATCCAGACGGATTACATTTCCGAATGAGTAAGTGATAAATACATTCAACTTAAAGTTCTTGTAGGTAAATACGTTACCGAAACTACCGGTAATAGTCGGATCGGTCGGACCTTCGTAAACCAGATGATCTTTAACGTTACGTTCCTGGAAGTTGATGTCACTTACAGTCACTTCACCTTTTTCATTGATGAAAGTAGGAAGACCGTTCTCATTCAATCCCTGGAAGTTCATAGAGAACAGTGAACGTACCGGATAACCTTCCAGAGCAAAACCTGTACCTGCAATCAGGTCGATAACACGTGAGTTAGCATCCAAATCAGTAACCTCGTTCTTCGCATTAGAAAAGATAAAGTCGGTATTCCATTTGAAGTCGCGTGTTACGATGTTTCTAGTAGATAATGTAAATTCCACACCGTGTGATTTCATGCTGGCAACATTGGCATATTTTGCAATTTCACCTCCCACACCTTGAGTATTTACAATACCGATCAAGTCGTAGTTATTACGCTTGTACCAGTCCATAGCCAGATTGATACGGTTATCCAGGAAACCGATTTCAGCACCGATATTCAACTCATGTTTCTTTTCGTAAGTCAGCTCATCATTTTCCAGCTGAGTAATCTGCATACCCGATTCTGTTACATTTGCAGAAGGACGATATGGATTATAACTATTGATGATAGCCAAAGAGTTAGATACTTCAGCCGGACCACGGTCGGCAGTCAGTGAGTAAGATGCCTTCAAAGTCAGATTAGACAGGGCCGGTCTCAGGTTTTCGAACCAGCTTTCTTCGTGTGCGTTCCATGCACCCGAAACGTTCCATGTAGGAAGCCAGCGTGCCGAACGGCTCTTACCCAGCTTGTTAGAACCTTCATAACGGACTGTACCGTTTATTGTATATTTACCTTTCCATGAATAAGTAGCAGTACCGAAGAAAGCCACATCACGTGAACGAGTTGTAGAAACAGTATAATAAGCAGTATTTTCTTCCTGTCCTTGCTTGAAGTACAAATAATCGTAAGAAGGAAGCATACCCATATCATACTGCAAACCTACACCCTGGAACCAAGTCTGTGTACGGTCGGTAGCATTCAGTTCCATACCACCGAAGAAGTTGAAGATATGGTTTTCATTAAATACGTCATTGTAGCTGGCAGTAGCACGGAAATCGTAGCTGTTCATGCCATATTTAGTTTCACGGTAGAAACCTCCCACCGGAAGAACTGTTTCAGGCAATGCATTCGATACATCCGGATCAGTATACAGCCACGGGTTGGCATCACGCATTGTTGCATCATCCATTGCACGGTAAGCCCATGCCTGGTTAGAATAGTCAGTAATCTTGTGAGCCTGAGTAGTCGTAGAATACTTATAAGCACCCAGCACACTCAGTTCTACCTTATTAATAGGTTTGTATTTCAATTCACCCTGGAATTTCATATCTACTACATCCAGGTCCATATAGTTATTGTCCAATTCATGCAAGATGTTGAACGGCGCATAGTTACGCACGTAGTATTCATTCGGGTCGAGTGCACGTGAAGTATTCAGCGCGTAAGAATACGGGTTGATATCGAAGTCACGTTTTACTTCACCACTCAAAGGGTCCAGATTCGAGCTCAACGAACCCGGTGCACGCTGCTTACGGTAAGAAGCGTTACCGATCAGGTTCAATGAAACTTTCTTCGAAATATTATACAAAGCATTCAGGTTGGCAGTATAACGCTGTACCTTGCTCTGTTTGGTCCATCCCGGGTCGTTCATCACACTCAGTGAAGTATAGTACGAAGCCTTTTCAGTACCACTTGTCATACTGATGGCGTGGTTCTGCGAAATACTGTTATTGAACAAGATATCAAACCAGTCTGTATTTCTGTATTCAGCCTCGCGCAGATAAGCATTTCTTGCTTCCGGAGTGTTTGGCATGCCAAATCCTGTGTTTGCGTCGTAACTGTTAATCAAATGATACATCTTACCATATACACCACTGTTGGAAGCACGGTATACATCCGAGAAGTTCAGGTAACCGTTGCTTTCCAGTGTCTTGTATACGTCCATCTGTTCCTGAGAGTTCATGATGTTGAAGTTACGGTAGTTCGGTTTCAGACGCATGGTGAATTCACCTGTATAGCTGATCTTGTTAGAACCTGCCTTACCTTTCTTGGTAGTAACTACAATCACACCCGCCATGGCACGAGCACCATAAATAGAAGTAGCCGAACCATCCTTCAGGATCTGGAAGCTTTCGATATCGTCAGCATTCAAACCAGAGATAGCCGAACTGATCAGTGTAACGGCATCACCCGAAGACAAATCGTCAGCACCTACTTCCGTTACATCCTCCATGATGACACCATCTACTACCCACAACGGTTTAGAGCTACCGTAGATAGATGTGGCACCACGTACACGGATTTTCGGAGCTGTACCGAAAGTACCTGATACGTTCTGAACCGATACACCGGCTGCACGTCCTTCCAGGGCACGGCTGATTTCCGGCACACCGTCAAGTTTAGAGTCTTCGGCAGATATTTTTGTTGACGCACCTGTAAATAATCGCTTGTCCATACGTTGCATACCGGTAACTACGACTTCATCCAGTACCTCTGTATCCGATTCCAGTACCACCTTCATATTATTTTTGGCAGCTACTGTCTGCGATTTCATACCGATATAGCTGATTTCAAGTTTAGCCCCCTTGTTAACTTTCAGCGTAAACTTTCCGTCGATATCCGTAATTGTACCATTAGAAGTTCCCTTAACCAAAATAGAAGCTCCCACGACAGGCATGTCATCCTCCGCAGACACCACGACACCTGTCACTTGTACAGCCTGAGCTATCGCCAGACTTATGCCTATTAACAAAAAGGCACAAAAAAGTGTAATTCGCTTTTCCATATTCTAATAAAATTTTAATAACGGACGCAAATATACATATCATTTCATTAAAAAACAAAAAATTAAAGCAAAATACATAAATATTCTTGCATATTCTATAAATTACCAAATAGACAGTTTCAGCTTTATTTTTTACTATAAATACCAATATTTTACTAACACATTGAACATTTTCACACCCTCTTCGAGAATCTATGGATAAAACCATATAAAAACAAACAATAACAAATATTTAAAAAATAAGGGACTCCTCAAAAGAGCCCTTACCACAAATCACTATAAACCAAAGATTTATATAAGTGTTAAAATTTAATAATACATATATTTATTTTACATATTACATTTTGATAGCTTTTTAACATAAAAACATATCATTGTAACACTGTACATAAATTTTCTTATAATTCCGTCCCAACATCAAAGCAGGGACACACCTTCGTCCACTCTTCCGGTTCTATCACCCCGTCACCGTCCAGGTCCGGACTCAGGTCGCGATGTCCTACTATCCGACGTGTCTGGAAGTCCATGGCAAGTACTCTCACCAGCACCCTGAGCGAACGCTTCTGAAGTTCCGTACGTGTATCAGCAGGACGTCCCTGCTCGTCCAGTCCTCCTTCGTAGCACACACCAATACTGTGCTGGTTGTATCCTTTGGCATGCGCTCCGGGGCGGTCTACCGGACGCATCGTACATATTTCTCCGTCGCGCCTTACATAATAATGATACCCGCATCCGTCGAACCCGCGCTGCCGGTGCATTTCCTCCAATTGACGGGGCGAGAGCGGAACATCCGCTCTCGTTGCCGAACAATGAATGACAATCATGTCAATCTTTCTCATCACATCCTCCTTTCTTTCCGGTCAGTATGCAATACAGACACTTGATTATCCTGATCAGAATCCATTTTACCTTTCCAGTCATACATTCCTCCATATTACATTAAAGTCCCGGCACTTACTCTTCATTCTTTGTCTTTACCGGCACACGTTCGTAGCTCAGCGAAGTCAGAATGTCCGACAGATCGGCTCCCGGACGGAAGTTGATATGCGCCTTCTTTATCAGTCCGGTGTGATATTCTTCCTCCGTGGCACTACCCTCACCGTTCAGACCGATCTGAAACGAACCCAGGTCGCCCAGACGCACGATTTCTCCGGCACACAGACCGTCACGCATCACCGTACCCAGCGAAATCAGCACCGCCATCGTATCGGCACGTGTCACCGTACACATCTGCTGAATACGGTCCGCCATTTCACGGATTCCCATCTCGCCGCGTGCCTGTGCCAGGGCATAATATTTGGCACTACCTTCCAGATCATTAGGTTTCTTTCTTGCTACTACCGAATAAGTCACTGCTCTTTCCATAATCTTTTTACTTTTTAAATGATTAAAACGAATACCTGTTGAAAGCTTTCAATCTCTTTTCTGTATCACAAAGATACATAGCCAGTTCCGGGCAGTGTCCGTCACCGTCCGCCTACAGGATTGCATTGTTACGATAAAAATAAAAAAGCCACAGGCCGTACAGCTCGACGCCCGCCGGTAGAAAACCGTCTGCGTAAATGCTGTACAGCCTGTGGAACCTCTCTGCTACCGCACCTGTCAGTTGGCGCGGCTCAGTTTGATATTGTCGATAAACCAGCGGCGATATACACTGCTGCCCGAAGTAGCGGCAGTTTCACCCCATGCATCCGACTTGATGGTGATACGTGTATCTTTCGTGATGGAAACACCCTCCAGCACCACATCGGCATGCAGCCATTCCAGTTTGTCTACCTCATTCACAAAGTTATGTCCTATCGGATCCAGTTCGACTGTCTCGCTGCCGTTGGTCACGGTGATGATCAGCTGTACCGGGTCGAACTTTCTCGTACCGCCCACCATCGGCGCCCAGTCGAACGAAAGCATTACCTTCTCGCCTGACGGTATGCCGTCTACAGCCGGCAGTGTCAGTCCTGCCTGATAGTCTGTCTTACCGAACTTCAGGTAACATTTCTGCAGGTAGATAGAAGCACCGCGACTTTCTTCCAGTCCGTATCCGTGAGCCAGCAACGCTTCGGCAGCCGTCTGTCCCTCGTCGTTCTTCGCACTGTAAATCTGCGGAGCACTGCCCGATCCATCGTTTTCCACTGTCTGTCCGGCGCCACTGTTCTCTGCCCAGGGCAACAGCCACTCAAAGTCTTCCGAGAAATAGATCACCTCTACCACACCCTTGTCTTCGATGCGTGCAGCCTGTATGCGCAGTGCAGGAGCAGCCACTCCGTCGAAGTAGCCGTACACCGTCACCTTGTGACCGTTCAGGGCAGCCAGATTCAAGCTTTCGGGCGCGTTGATGATAGACACCGAGTTCACCGCACCGTCTATCGTCACATTGTTACCGCTCAGCACACCGCTTGCCGAAATCCATTCACGGCTATCCGATGTGTAGCTGTCCACTTCGGCAGTCACGTCGTGAGCTTCCGGATAATCGATATTATTGCCTTCCGATACCACACGTACCTCGTCGCATATCACGTAAGACAAGGCGTGCGCATCTGTGCCTTTCGAACCTTTCACCGCCACCTTGTCGCCTACGTTCACGGCAGTTGCAGTTTGCAGGAACATGTTTACAGCGTACTGTGCGTCGGTTACGATGCAGCCCGAAGTCGTCACCGCCGTAACCAGTGCTTCCGGAACCGAAACCACCGTTTCATCTTCCAGTGCCGGCAGTTCGTCCACTGTATACTCCTGACAGTCGCGGTACTTGTCGCCATCCTGCGAAACCACTACCTCCGCACGGCTTGCCAGCGTACAACCCTTGAATACGATTGTCGCCTTGCGCGGATTATCCTCCGCCCCGTCGCGCATGTTGTCAGTTACCGATACCGTCACATCCGTCGTACCGTTTCCTGTGGCAGGAGTCACCGTAATCCATTCGGGCAAGTCCTCCATCACCCAGTCGGCATCCGCATACACGGTAATCGTTTTCGGCTGTGCCCCTTCAGCCTCAAAGTCCAGGGCACTGGCACTTGCCAGTACAGCTTTCGAAAGCGTATTCTCCTCTTCGCTGCAACTGCCCAGAAGCGTTGCCGAGAGAAACAGCACCGAAGCCATGATATAATTGATCAGTTTCATATTTTTTACAGAGTTAATTTGTTTGTTTTGAAGTTGAAGGATCTTTCCAGAAAATCCCTGTTTCATCCCCGAAAAACCAGCAGATGTTTCAAGAGATAGATTATTTATTTCATCCCCGAAAAACCAGCAGATGTTTCGAGAGAGAGATTATTTATTCCATTCCCGAAAAACCAACAGACGTTTCAAGAGATAGATTATTTATTTCATTCATCGAAAAACCAGCTGGCGTTTCAAGAGATAGATTATTTATTCCATTCCCGAAAAATCAGCTGATATTTCGAGAGATACATTATATTATTTCACCTCCAGAAAACCAGCTGATGTTTCAAGAGAGATTAGCTGTTTTGTTTCAGAACAGAAGCTGAAGTTTAGAAACCCAGTCCGTCGCTCCATCCCGGATTCTGTGTCAGATTCGGGTTCAGCGAACGTTCGTTGATAGGAATCGGGTACAGATAGTCACGCTCCTCATTGAAACCGTTGCGCACGATATTCTTGTGAGAGTACACATACCCGCTGTTGCTTCCTGTCAGCAGAATATCCTTGCCGATTTCGTACACCAGCACCCCGCTGCCGGCTTCCGGTTTCGCAGTACCTTTATTATATAAGATCACATCCGGATTACCGTCGCCGCTCAGGTCGTATTCACCCGCACCGGCGAAATACATACCGTAGATATCCTGATCGATGCAGGCTCCGGCTTTCCAGCGTACCAGGTCGTCGAAGCGGAAACCTTCCTGATTCAATTCAACGGCACGCTCACGGCGGATTTCCAGAATCACACCCTTGTTGCTTCCCGATACGTTGGGATAACCCGTTTCCTTAGCCGACAGATAACGGTCCGGATTGGCATTGGCAGCAGCCATGTTCAGGTGCGCGTCGTTCATACCTACACGGTCACGCAACAGATTCACAGAGATATCCAGATCCTCCTGAGTCAGCGTACCCAGTTCCGCCTTCGCCTCGGCATAGTTCAGCAGCACTTCAGCATAGCGGTACACAGGCAAGTCATTCGTATTGCGGTCGTTGCGGTCTACCTGTCCGCCGGAAGCAGTCGGTTCCTGCACGAACTTGATCGGCTGGTAGCCAGTCACAGTAACCGAGAGGTCGGGAGGAAGCACCGTTGTTTCCCCGATACGGGTATATCCCGGTGTACGGATGCTCTGAGCCAGACGCGGGTCGCGGTCCTTTGTTTCCTCCAGGAAGCTCATTTCCTGCCATCCCGGCTGGTCGGTAAAGCGGCTTCCGTCCTTCATCAGATACATATTCACCATCTTGCGTGTCAGTCCCGGACGTCCCTGAGTAGGAACCAGCGTATGTCCGTTGGCATTGTGATGGATAGCCAGACTGTAGTCGAACTTGATAGCCAGGATATATTCATCCGGATTCGCATCCTCGGCAGCGAAGAGATTCAGGTAGTCCGATTCCGGATGTCCGGTAGAGTACAGCTTGTACGGACCATCATTGATAATCTCACCGGCAGCTTTGGCAGCCAGATCCAGGTAATACGTATAATCGTTGCCTTCCAGCTTCAGGTCGTGATACTTACGGTACGTACCTTCGTACAGACAGAACTGTGCCTTCAGCGCCAATGCCGCCCAGCGGTTCACACGGAACGGACTGCTCGGTTCTTCCTCGCGTGTAGGAAGATTATCGATGGCATAGTCGATATCCTCTATCATTTTGGTCATCACCAGCTCACGCGAGTCACGCGGCTTGTACAGTGCCTCGTCGGCAGAACCCAGTTCCACGTCGTACCAGGGCACATCGCCGAAGCGTTTGACTTTCTCGAAATAGAAGAACGCACGGAAGAAGCGGGTCAGTGCCGTATATTTCACCACCGCATTCTCGTCGCTGCACTGATGTACATACGCCAGCAGGGTATTCATCTTGCGCAGGTCGGTCCATGTCCATCCCCCGCCCGAAGCAGGCACGGTACGGTTGTTTCCGCCCAGCATCTCGTCGGAAAGATTCTGCTGCACGTACAGGTCACTCTGGTCGTCGAAAGGGCTCTTGTCCAGCAGGTTGTTGTAAAACGAGTTACTGAAAAGCTGCAAGTCGCTCTCTGTCTTGAAATAGTCGCTCTGCGATATCTCGCTTTTAGGAGTCAGGTCGAGCAAACCGTCACACGAAGTCAACCCCATTGTCAGTACCAGTGCTGTAAATATATATTTTTTCATACGAATCTGTTCTTGGTTGTTTTATTCAATGAATTTTCGTTTAGAAAGTGATGTCTACACCAAACAGCAGCGTCTTCTGCCACGGATAGAAACTTTCGTTGTACGTATCGTTGCTGCGGCTGATGGCTCCTTCCGGATCCACGTATTTGGTAATCTTCTTCAGCGGCGACCAGTAGCAGAGGTTCTCGCCCGAGAAGTAGAAACGTGCCTGATCGATACCGATTTTCTTTGTCAGGTTCACCGGAATGGTATATCCTACGGTCAGGTTCTTCAGACGCATGTAGCGGATGTTCTGCAAATAGCGGTCGTTCACCTTGCTCAGCGGACCGGAAGTCGACGAGTATGCCATCGGACGCGGGAAGTAAGCATCCGTATTGTCTTCGGCCCACACCTTGTCCATGAAATCCTTCTGCAGGAAGGTCTGGTAAGGATAAGAGAACGGACCCCAGAACGACATCATGTGTCCGTGAGGATACCAGTAGTGGTTACCTGTTCCCTGGAAGAACACCGATACATCGAATCCGCACCAGCGTACACTGGCATTGATACCATACGACAGGCTGGGCAGTGAGTTACCCAATACCTTGCGGTCGCCCGGATCGGCTACATTGTTGCTGCCTATATCCACCATACCGTCACCGTCGAGGTCGACAAACTTCACGTCGCCGGCCTTCCAGCCTCCGGTCAGTCCGTCTACCATGTAACTCAGGTCTACCTCCTTGGCATACGCCTGTGCCTCCTCGTCGGTAGCAAACAGACCGTCGGTCACAAATCCCCAGATTTCTCCGATGCGCATGCCTTCGTAGTAATCCTTGGCAAATGTCTTGTCTTTATTGTCATACTTGGTAATGTAGCTTTTGTAGTTGCTCACGTTGAATCCCAGACTGTATTCCAGCGGACGTCCGGCCAGTTCGAACTGGTCTCTCCACGACATTGTCACTTCGTATCCCTTTGTCTGCAAGTCGGCTGTATTCATATCCGGCACACTGGCTCCATACACAGCCGGCAGTTCCACACCGTCGGTCAGCATGTTCAGTGTGTTGCGCACATATCCGTCTACGGTAATGTTCAGGCGGTTCTTCAGCATGGTCAGGTCGAAACCGAAGTCCCACTGTTCCGAAGTTTCCCAGGTCAGGTCCGATGCCACCGGCGCACCCAGTGTAGCATATTTCGCCATCGAGCTGCCCTCGCCGAACGTGAAGCCGGCAAAGTCGCTTACCGAAATCAGACGCATGTATGTATAGTAAGAAGAAACATTCTGGTTACCCAGGCTACCGAACGAAGCACGCAGCTTCAGGTTGTCTACATATCCGCTCAGCGGCTTGAAGAACGGTTCTTCCGAGATACGCCATCCCACCGAACCCGAAGGGAAGAATCCCCAGCGGCTTCCGGCAGCAAAACGCGATGTACCGTCGTAGCGTCCGCTCGCCTCAAACAGGTAGCGTCCCTTGTAGTCGTAGTTCACACGGCCGAAGAAACCAGCCAGCGCATATTCGCTCTGTCCGCCGCCCACTTCGGTCAGCACCTCCCCTTTGGAGTTCTGTCCCACCAGGTCGAGGTCGTCCAGCGAAGTAGAAGTCAGGTTCTGTCCCGCAGCCGAAACATTCTTCAGATACATGCGTTCGTAGTTGAAACCGACTACTCCAGTCACGTGATGTGCTTCGCCGAATGTATCTTCATAGTTGGCAAAAACGTTTGCCGAATAATAGTTGCGTGTGTTCACCGATTCACTCAGCTTGTTCAGACCGGCTCCGGTAGCATACGACAGCAGCGGTCCGTCCGGATATTCGCGGTAGAACAGGTTGTTGGCACGGTGTGTATTGCGTGTCTGGTACAGACGGTAAGTAAAGTCACCCGTCAGACTCAGCTGTTTGATCGGTGTGATGACCAGTCGTGTAGTATTCGAGAAATCGTTCGTGCGGTTCACGTTGCGGTGCGATCCCTCACCCAGCATGATATGACGTCCGTTGCCCACCTTATAGTTCAGGTAAGGAGTACCGTACAGCCATGAGCCGTCGGGGTTCTTCATCGGGAAGCATGCCAGCGCGTGACGTCCGCTGTAACCGATGGTATCGTCGATGCTTCCGTTACCCTGGAAAGTATACTGCGAGCCATAGAACGAAGTATTGTTGCTCAGCGTAGCATAGCGGTTGATGGTAAAGTCAATCTTCGAACGCAGGTTATACTTGCGGTAGATATCCGGATTCATGTTCAGGATACCTTTCTGATAATCGTATGCCCCGCTCACCAGGTATTTCACATCCTTCGTACCCCCGCTCAGCGAGATGCTGTGCTGCTGGGTAGGACGACGGTCGTTGTACATCATGTGCCACCAGTCGTAGTTGCCGTAGTACACCCACTGACGGCGACCGTTTCTTGTATCTTCCACTACCCACGGGCGGTCGGGGTTCTCCGTCTTGTCGTTCACACGGGCCAGCAGCTGCTGCATGTCGTAGTCGGTATAGTCCACGTAGTTCGTACCGTTCTTCGCACGCCAGAAGGTGTTTACCGTATACACCGACCAGTAACCGGTTGTTTCGTAATCGGTAGTCGTGGTAGGAGCCTGCCATCCCAGACGGCCGCTGTAACGCACGGTAGCCTTTCCGTCCTGTGCCGAGCCCGACTTGGTTGTGACCAGAATCACACCGAATGCCGCACGCGCACCGTATACTGCCGCAGCCGACGCATCCTTGATGACCGAGATAGACTCCACGTCGTTCGGGTTCACACGGTCCAGTTCACCCACCGCACCGTCTATCAGCACCAGCGGATCGGCACTGTTGATAGAAGTCGTACCACGCACGTTGATGCTGGGCGAGCTGCCCGGCACACCCGACGAGGTAGTGACATTCAGACCGGCTACCGAACCTTGCAGCATGTTTGCCAGCGACTGAGTCGCACGGTTTTCCAGCTTCTCGCTGCCCACCGTAGCCACGGCTCCCGTCAGATTCACCTTCTTCTGTGTACCGTAACCGATAACCACCGCCTCATCCAGCATGATGGCATCTTCCTGCATATATACCACCAGATTCTTCTGTCCCGGTTTCACCTTTACCTTTTCGGTAAGATAACCCACATAAGAGAAATTCAGAGTAGCCCCACCGGCAGGTATCTGAAGCTCGAAGGCTCCGTCTACATCAGTAATGCTTCCCTGAGTAGTTCCATCGATGACGATAGACACCCCGATAAGCGGTTCCTGCAAGGCATCCAGTACCTTACCCGATACTGTTCTGTTCTGCGCCGACAGCGTAGAGACACTGCCCGTCAGCAACAGCAACAGCAAAAAAACATACGAATTGAAAACTTTCATAAATAAATATTTAGTAAAACATTAAGTAGCTTGTCGGTGCATCCCCGTTCAGCAAGGCAGGTAAGCATCCGTCGAGAACGCTTTCGGACGTTGCATCTGCTCGGTCCATTCGTGTCCGAACTCATCGCGCACGGTGATGGTCAGATCCACGTCGGCATCCGCCGCCTTCACCTTGAAGAAATGCGTAAAGTTTTCGGTAATGAAGCTCGGTGTAGAGCTCAGTGTCGACGAGTTGAAACGCTTCACGCTCAGCGCTGCCACATGCAGCGGATCGTAAGCCCATACCTCCTCGGGAGTAAGCTTGTTGCCCTTCTCGTCGGTCACCGTCAGCGTCCAGCGCGGATTCCAGTTCCAGATGTTTATCAGCACCTCGTTGTCCTTGTTCACCGGATAAGCATCCACATAGCGCTGGAATTTCGCCTTGACCGAAGCCGGTACACTGGCCGGCATCTGCGGCACATCCGCCATCGAGAAATGCACATTGTTCAGGTCGTAGCTGCGGAACTGGTAATCCTCCGTCCATCCCGTAGCCTTGTATATCCATTCGATGTCCGTTCCGTTCACATCCCATACCGAGTATCCGCCCGGTGTTCCGTCGGGACTGATGTGCACACCCGGAGTAAGGTAGCCCGACCACCACCACGAAGCGCATACCGCACCCGCGTTATGTTCGTACACCTCGCGTCCGCCCGTTACGTCATCCTCCGGAGTCACGTTGAAACTCAGGTGCGTATGTCCGGTCACGAAATGCACCTTGTAGCCGTCCAGCACGTCCAGCAGCTGCGTAGTGTTCAGCACATCATGGTCTATCTTGAAACCTTCCGTCTGCGACGGGTAGAACAGCTGTGCGTGCATCACCACTACCAGCGGTGTCGACTTGTCGACATATGCCAGATCCTTCGACAGCCAGCTCAGCTGTTCGGCCGACACACGCTTCTCGTAGTCGCGCGAGGTAGTGCCGTCGTAGTTGCTGCAATCGATGTCATCCAGCACCACGTAGTGCACCTTTCCGATGTTGAACGAATAATATGTCGGAGCGATATAATCCATGAAACGGCTTCCCGCCTCCTCGTCGCTCGTAGCCTTGTAGTCGTAGTCATGATTTCCGATAGTATGGAAAATCTGAAGTCCCTTCACCTGATTGTTGATGGTATTCAGGTACTCAGGCAGCGCATAACTGTTCGAATACCAGTACAGGTCCCAGGTCATGTCGCCCAGCGTAATGGCATACATCTTTTCGTGCTGATGCAAGGCACGGTAACTGTTCAGATCCTCGGTAAAGTCCATAAACTGTCCCAGGTCGCCCGTGCGGTTGGCCAGATGCATATCGCCCAGCATAAACACCTTATAGCTATCCTGTCCTTCCACCTCAGTCAGCGAGAAATCCACCCGCTCCGTTGTAGCGGCGTCCCCCTTCATCATCTGGTAGAACTGAGGCAAGACTCCCTCGGCAGGAACTTCATATCCCGAAGGAACGGAGATAAACACATACCCCCATTTCTTTTCCGACTGAAGCTGGTAGATACCCCGTTCGTCGGTCACGCTCACCTCTACACCGTCCGATACCACAACACCCTGCACCGGACCGTCGGCTGTCGATACCACCCCGTACACCGTCGTTCCGGCATCCGGCGTGAAATCAATTCCCTCTACAATATTAATATAGGTAGTACCAATCTGTTTCTTGCGGTCACCACGCTTGATGAACACCCGGTACGTACCGCTTTCGCATCCGTCGGTAAGCTTTATGGTAAAACTGTTTTCCGAAACACTCACCAGCACACACGTATACGAGATTCCCCCTGTCGATTCCAGAATAATCACATCCGATTCCGCCGGCTTGTTACTTCCGGTCACCTGGAACGTATATTCCCCTCCCTTGGCCACTTCTATCAGCGAAGGGCATTCAAACTGTACATCGAAGCTGTCCGCTACAGCTTCCGTCATTCCATCGTTGCTGCACGCCATCAGCGGCAAGACAGCAATCAGCAAAAACCAAAGTAAATACGCTGCAAATTTTTTCATTTTATTTTTAAATTGTAAATTTTCCCAACCTGTTCCTTACCTTTTCATTACCAGCTATCTACATGACAACCAGCGTTTTTCAAGCAATTAAAATTCCTTAATTTTCATTGCGCAAAATTAAAGACAGCGTATTTCAAAACAAAAACGCGCATGTGGCAATCCTGTTTCAAAACGGTTAAGTTTCCGATGCAGCATACACACAAAAAACGGGGTGTGAACCACGCCGCGATACCGCAAACGTGAGGTTCACACCCCGTGTCAGTTAAAATAAAATCCTTATCCGACCTTTCCTGTTAACAGTTCTTCTTCCAAAAAAGCAAAAACATACTTAGGACTCTGGTAATAAAATGCAGCCTCCTCATTCATTACTTTCTGATACGTATCCGAGTTAAAAACAAATGAAAGCGCCTGTTCCATTGTTAATTCCCTGTTCTTCTCCATCAGTAACAGTGCAAGGTTCTTTACCATATCTGCCATCATTTCCTTTTTCTCATTCATATTCGCTTCAAGTATTTTATAGCACGTTCCGTACCGAAAAAATATTGTATTGTTACTCCTTTCATGTATTGCAAATTACGGACAAGTGTAGGCAAATCAATTGAATGATTTTCATACTTCCATAACTGTACTCCCACTCTATCGTCAGCAATAGGTCCTATTACCACATCATAATCATGAACAGGCTGATCAGACGGATTATTACGGTTTAAAAGTATAAATTTAGCCCATTCTTCAGAGTAATTTTCAAACCTTAATACGCGCAAACTGTCCCATGCCTCTTCGCTTATTTCATATTCCAACACAACAGGGCTTCCGGATTCCAGCTGTTCCATTTTCACATGCGCCATATTTAAAGCCTGATTGTAATCTGCTGAAAGATAAAAACCTCTCCCAAAATCCTTATTAGGTTTAGACTTCAGCAAATCAATTTCCAGAAACTCCTTATTCGTCCCATGATACAGCCTCATACCAGCGCCCCTCCGTGACGGTGACAATACTCAGCTATATCGTCCACCATCGAAGCAAACGACTGAGTATGCACATAATCATAATGGCGATCGATAAAATCAATCCCTTTGAAACGACTCAGGTAATTGAATGCCTGCTTCATCGAAAGTCCGTATTTACGTCCGAACTCCCTGATGAAAATAATCGTCCACTCCATTTTATCCTTTATATCATAATCCATATCTACAGCTGTTGATGATACATATGCAAATATAATGATTTTACTCATTCTTTCCTCATCCGATTCTGAAAAAGCGTCCAGACCTCCGCCGTTAAGTTTCCGATGCAGCATACACAAAAAAACGGGGTGTGAACCACGCCGCGATACCGCAAACGTGAGGTTCACACCCCGTGTCAGTCAGATACAATGATTTCTTTATATTACGATAGAGTCAGAACAGAATATGATACAGCCTCATACCAGCATCCCTCCGTGACGGTGAGAAACATTCGAAATAAATCAGCGGGGACCAAGGAATCTATCACCGTTAAGATGAATCATATGATCCGGCATATCAGCTATCCAGACTTCCGTTTCCCAAGCAAGTCGTCCGGAGAATTTTTTAAAAGTACCAAAGTCAAGAAAGGCTGTAACATATATACGGCCAGCAGTCACGTTACTTGTCATAGACTCAATCTCCAATATTCTTTTAGGATCCATCGGACCTACAGATGTAACAGCTTCAATAAAGTATATCCAATTCTTATCTTCCCTATACAAAACCACATCAGGCATCTTATCATGTAATGTTATCTCAAAGCCGAGAGAAGAAAGCCTTTCAACATCCTTTATCATATCCTTTTTAATGGTATCCCCCACATACAAACATTCAGAATGAGGAGCAAAGCGTGGCGCAAACTCTTCCAATATGGCTTTCTGCAACTGATTGTGCTTGCCCGGACTAAATGTAAAATCCTTGTTATTGATTCTGACAGGCATCTTTTGCATTTTCTTCTTGGAGGCATATATATCAGACAATGTATCGTGCATACGCAAGAACTGTATAAGAACGTCACTCTCCTTGTCCGAATCACAATTATCTTTCACAGAACAGATAACAGTTAAGAACTCAGAGGTTATGCGATACCGAAAATTAGGACTATTGGTCGACAGGCCGTTATCTTCGATCAATGCGGCAGTCTTGAAAGGATGAATGACCTGCTTACGAAAAGTCTCTCTTGAATTTTCGGCATACTTTACGCCATAATATTCCGCAATAAACGAGATTATGTCATGTATTCTGATCCATTCATTTGTAGCCTCGGCCCAAGGCGTATCTTCTTTAAGATGAGCCATAGCAAGAAGGGTAAGACAACAGAGCGTACTCTGCTGTCGCAAAGGCATATTGATTCTGCCCAGCAAACTCTTAGCAGTTTCTAATTTATCCATTTATTAAAAATTTCATTACAATTTGTAACAGACAGCTCTTTATGCATCAACTCCCGTCCCATACTTTCTATAATCAATCTATCGGGAACCGGCATTTGATTGATTTCAGTAGAATTTACCTGCGTAGACCCATTCAGTATTCGATAGTATTTATCATAAAAACTGGAATTAAGTAACACGTACAGACCATAAGTAATACAAGGAGAATCGCATTTTATAAAGTTTATTTTATTCTGTGTACTAATATACGGAAATTGCGAAAATCTTTGTTTAAGATATATACCACACTGCAGTCTCCTGTCCTCTTCTTTTGAGGTGAAACGCTTAACCATAAGAAAATCACTGTTCTCCTGCAGAAAAGCCTTCCGGTCTGTTTTTATAACTTCCCCTTCTTTACCCAACGGCCATACTACCCGTCCGTTTCTGATATGCTGTGAATACAAAAGGGGATACGAACCATCTTCCAGATGATCACGAAGCACTTCCCTTGTTCTGAAATCAACAATTACACCTGTTTGCATACGCAGATTCATGTCGGGAAGAGTCTTGTCGAAGCGGTTAATGAGAGAAAGTACGGCAGCGTCAGCTTCGTTTGTAACCAGATATACAAACTGGTTTCGCGCCACCACGGTAGCATAAGGAGCACGGAAAGTCTTCAAATCAGTAAATTGAGAAGTAGAAGAAGAGGTTATATTGATATACTCCGGTGTAGCCGTAGTCTTCTTAACTTTTACGATTACTGTCTCCTGCAATACCGATTCACCCTCAAAAACCTTGTCACGGCTTTCGAACAAGTGCATATCGGTAATAACACAGTTTTTGAAAAAATATTCCCTGAATTTCTTGAAATAAGCTCCGGAGGTCCAGGAACGGGGCACAATATATACCAGTTCGTGTCCTTCCTTAAGGTTATGTATACCCATAGCCCAGAAAAGAAAATAAAGATTAGGAGCGCCATAACATATACTTGGCATCACTCTGGCTTCGTCCGCATCTTTCGGTATTTTAAGATAAGGAGGATTTCCTATGATATAATCATATACATTATCCTGAACAGAGAATAATGTATCCCCTTCAAAATTCTGCGAAGTAATATAATTATCCCTGACTATAGAATATTCAACTCCATACTCAGAATGAAGAGACTCAAGATTAGCCTCCAAAAGAGGTAAGACATTCTCATCCGTTTCATAACAAGTAAGATGAATCCTACCCTCATAGTCAGACTCCACCAACTTGTCAACAACCGCCGCCGACAAGATGCCTGTTCCAGCACCTGCGTCCAACAGGCGAATTTCAGGCTTTGAAAGATCGAAACAGAAAAGCGAAGCCATATAAGAAGCTGTAGTCCCGTTTGTAAAGAACTGACCATATTTCTTACGCTTGGTTTTAGGAACCGAAGCTATAAATTTCTCCGTATTTTCAATAACCGTTTCTAACATCTTTATATTCTTAAATTTTATCAACAATCAGATATTTCATCTCAACAGAAAGAATTTGAGTTTTTTCCATTCTACCTGCTGCAACATTACAACAACAAGCATTTGTCGCACTAAAACTTCTTACTATCCTAAGTTGACAAGTACCTTTGAAACAAATCATTTCCAACCAGTACGGGTTTCTTCCGATTCGGTTTCATAGAATAACTATTTAGCAACAAAAATACGAAATAATCCACTAATTACAGCATTAAACGTGACATAACATGACGAGAATACTGAATCCGACCGTGATGTAACATATACGTATCTTATATTGCCATATAAAAAAACATACACAAACACCGACCTAGCTTACAACACTCCCGACACAGAGGTACAGACCAAGTACGACAGGCATATGCAAGTCATTAAGGCCGATCCATACAACAGTTATGGTTACAAGGCTCCGGCTTTGAACAACCTCGGAGTACTCTACGAAAGTCTGGGTGACCTGAATAATGCCAAAGCATGCTATGAGTATGCACTGCAAGCCTGTCCTACCTACGACATGGCAAAGCAGAACCTTAAGAGTGTAAAAGCCCAGCGCAGAAGTAAGCGATGGAGCACCATCGGAAACATACTCGGTACCGTAGGCGAGACATTAGGAACGATGAGTAATAGCCAGGCAGCAGGAACATACGGCACATATCAGGAAAATGGATCTTCCTACAGCGGATCTTCTTCCGGAAGTTCTACAGGAAGCTCGATGTGTAAACGTTGCCACGGTTCAGGAAAATGTTCGTCAATGAGTGGAACCGCAGAGAAATACTATTGCCATGGTTCTGGTAAATGCGGTTATTGTAACGGTAGCGGCATTGTACGTAATCTTGGTCAGAACATTGTCTGTACAGCTTGTAACGGACGTGGAAAATGCAGTTACTGCCATGGTTCAGGTAAATGCTCCGATTGCGGCGGATCAGGAAAGAGATAATGACAATCGGCTATATCATACATTATATATATCCACTTGCCCGCCATTGACAAATTCACGTCAATGGCGGGTTTCTTTTTAAAGAAACAGCGCGCAGCAATAGCCGCGGGACAGGAACAGGCCATGAAATTACAGAAAAAATAGTGCCTGGAATATAAAATCAAAAAACGGGGTGTGAACCACGCCGCGATACCACAAACGTGAGGTTCACACCCCGTGCAAGTATATATCATAGTTTCTTTATCTTACGGCTCCCCCAGTCCCCGCACGATCACCTCCACCTCCGGCTTGAGGAAAAACTTGCGGTGCTTGTCGTGGCCCAGTGCCGCCAGCCCCTCGCGGATGGACGGACAGCGATACATCCACCGGTACAGATTGCGCCGTGCCGTTTCCGGCGAACGGTCGGGAAAATACAGACAAGCCAGCTCCGACTTGCCGTAGATACGCAGACGGAATTCCCCGTCGCCATGTTCATTCTCTTTCATACCGCATCCCCTTTCCGGCACGTCCGGCTTCCTTGCGCGGCGATACCCGTTCGAAAGCCGCCCCGTCCAGCATCCCCTTCAGCACCATGCCCGGACGGAAACGCACCCATATCTTGTTTATCATCGATTCGTGGAAGTCAGCCTCCAGCCGCACTCCCTCGCTTTTCACTCCCACCTGAAGCGAACCCAGCTCACCCAGACGGACAATCTCGCCGTTGCACAGCCCGCGGCAGACCTCCTCTTCCAGCGCTACAAGCACCGCCAGCGTATCGGCACGTGTCACCGTACACCGCCGCTGAATACGGCGCGCCATGTCGCCCAGCGTCACCTCTCCCCGCGCCTGTGCACGGGCATAATACGTCATCTCTGCCGAGATATCACGCGGATCAACCCGCGGAACCACCGAATAAGTCACTGCTCTTTCTTTCATCCTCCTTACGCTTTAAATTGTTTGCCGGCGCAGTCACAGGCGTACCCGCGAACTCGCCGATTTTCGTCATGCTGGGATTATACCCGTAATATACCTTTCCCGTCGCCCCGTTGCGGTGCTTGGCTACCGTGGCGATGCCCATGCCCCGCGTAGACCACCCCGTATCTGGATCCACCCGGATGTGATAACGCTCCGGACGGTGCAGCAGAATCACCAGGTCGGCATCCTGCTCGATGGCCCCACTCTCGCGCAGGTGACGCAGCTCCGGACTCCCCGCCCGGTCTTCCGCCTGACGGTTGAGCTGGCTCGACACGATGACCGGACAACCCAGCGAACGCGCCAGCCCCTTCAGCTTGCGGCTGCACTCCGCCACCTCCTGTTCACGCGTACGCCCCGGATTCACCGTGGCAAGCAGTTGCAGATAGTCGACGATAAGCAAGCCCAGCAACCCCTTTGCCCGCAGCGACTTGGCGATGACACACAACTGGTCGACGTTGATGTACGGCGTATCGTCGACATGCACCGGCAGCGCGCTCATCCGTTCCGCCGTACGGTGCACATCCTCCACCTCCTCCGGCGAGAGCCTGCCCTGACGGATACGCAGCGGATCGGCCGAACTCTCCGCCAGTACCATACGCTCGCCCAGTTCTGAAGCCGTCATCTCCAGCGTGAAGAACACCACCGGCACACCCGCCATCGCCGCCTGACGCGCAAAGAACAAGTCGAGTGCCGTCTTTCCGTCGGCCGGACGCGCCGCCGTAAAAATCAGGTTGCCCGGCTGCCATCCCCCTGTCATCTCGTTCAGCCGCTGCAAGCCCGTAGGCACCCCCGTCAGCCCGTTCACAGCCAGCTCCTGCCGGCGGTCCACCAGCGCCACCGTATCATCCATCACCTCCGGCATGGGGTGCAAGTGATTCTCCAGCGGCGAATCCTCGAGCAGCGCCCCCAGTTCCCGCTGCGTATCAATCAGCACATCATACACATCACACGTCATGTCGTTTGCCGCCGCCAGCTCCCGTGTCAGCACCTCCACCAGCTTCCGCCGCAGGTAATACTGAAACAGGATGCCGCAATGATACTCCAGGTGGGCCGACGTAGCCACCCCCGCCGCCAGTTTCGCCACAGCAAACGGACCGCCCGCATCGTCCAGCCGTCCCTGAGCACGCAGCTCCTCGGTCACCGTCAGCATATCCACTGCCGCTCCCCGGGCATACAGCGCGTTTATCGCCTCGAACACCACCCGGTGCGCCGTCAGGTAAAACATCTCGGCACGCAGACTTTTCAGCACCACCGCCTGAGCCGAACGCTCCAGCAGGCACGCCCCCAGTACCGCCCCTTCTATTTCTTCCGCATAAACCATCCCCATAATCCTAAAAATATGACTGCTGTCCGATACAGCTTTTTACATTACTGAAAATCCGATTGCCTTTACGGATAATCCCTCCTGTTAAAATCGCCTCTTATTTCTATGTATATCAATAAGTTAGTGAAAATTCAAAACATTCTGCCGGACAACACAGATAAACATATTATCAGTGCCCGATAAACATATTAAACAGGCCGATTATCAGCATTATCTTTATGGATAAGCCTCCTTGTTAAAGCTGGTGTTTAATTTTATGTATACCAATAAGTTACTGGAAACTTAAAACTTTCTGCCGGACAACACAGATAAACATATTATCAGTGCCCGATAAACATATTAAACAGGCCGATTATCAGCATTATCTTTATGGATAAGCCTCCTTGTTAAAGCTGGTGTTTAATTTTATGTATACCAATAAGTTACTGGAAACTTAAAACTTTCTGCCGGACAACACAGATAAACATATTATCAGTGCCCGATAAACATATCCTACAGGTTGATTGTCTGTATTGTTTCCATGGATAAGCCCTCCTGTTAAAATTATTGCTTAATTCTTATATATCAACAAGTTACTGAGGGTTTGAAAAATTTTATCGGACAGCAATGATTGACAATTTAAAAAGTTTCATCAGACAACACAGATAAAAATATAGTCAATTGAGTACAAAACTCTTCATCTGCAAATACTTCAGTGCCGTACGAGCCCGGTCGATAGACGGCAGCATGCAGAGATACATCTCGATGTTTCCCACCGCCTCCTCGCGCTCGGCCAGCGTCAGCTTCCCCCACGCCTTGCGTGCCGCCTCGATGTCGAGGGCAGGCTGCTGCGTCATGTCGTGATACTGTTCCCAGAACACCTCAAACATCTCGTCGCCCGCGCTCCTGCGCCTACCGTCCGCACCGTTTTTCACCCGCATGCGGCACAGCGTATCGTAGTGCAGCAGACGCAGCTTCGAACAGTTCTGCACCTTCATCACCTCCACCACACCGTTCTGCTCCAGCTCTCCGATAAAATGGTTCACATGCCTCCGGCTCCAGGCGAAGCGCAGACTCAGCTCCCTTCCTGAGAAAAACAGCTCGCCCCGTTTCAGGCATTCAGGGGTATCACCCTGATCGGTAAAGCACGCCGCCATGAGCAGATACACATACGCCTGCGAGTCGGAATGCCACTTTCCGTACATTTCGGCAAACATCTGGGTAAGCAGTCGCCTCGAAAGTACCAGAAAGCCCAGATTGCCAGGATTTTTCATAGTTAGTACAAAGTCCATAATTCTTCATTTTTTACGTAATCCGAACAGGGGGTTGCCACCAGGGTAGCCACAAGGTAGCATACCTATCCTACTCGTTTACAGGTTATTACAATACCCCAGGTAGCCACAAGGTTGCCACTAGGGTTGCCACCCTTTCCTATTATATATTAAAAGAAAGAGTAAAAGCAAGGGAAGTTTTTCTCGCAAAGAAAAACGTTCAGCCACGATTTTTCCGTTATCTTTGTGTCATCAACAGAACCTGACAGGTAAACTTCCGTTCTTGTCTTTCATCGGTAAAAATACCGATTGGCAGAGTATTAATTACTGCCCTATACGGCAGAGATAAACCCCGAGAGACAAGACTAATGAAATATTTCGAAAAATTATACGCTTCGTGCGAGCCTACGAAGCAACAGATAGACGAGTGGCTCAAAGAGTTAAGAAAGTTCATCGATACACTGTACGCCCTGTCGCACGTATCGAAGTCGGAAATCCAGCGCATCACGGGCATCGGCACGCACACGTGTTTCGACACCGTCCGCAATTTCCGTTTCAAGACGCTGGCCACCTTCTTCAAGGCAGCCGAACAGGTGTGCGAGATAGATTTCGACGTAACCACCCTGAGGCTGATCATAGAGAGCTGCATCATGCACAAGACGAACCTGATAGTACGCGAGGCCGATCCCGACGAGGAGCCGGGAGAAAACGAGTTCAGGATTCTGAAGCAGCTTTCCGTAGGCACGGACTCCCGAAAAGGCAACCCGACGGGAAAAAAAGCTGAAAAGTTGAAGTAAACATCAGGAAGTTTACCCGGATATTCGTACAAAAGCTCCGGCTTTTCGTACGAATATTCAAAAAATCTCCGGACATCGTCTGCCCATCGCATCCGTTTCCGGAACATCTTTACGCATCAGAATCAGACCGAAAGACCAGCAGCAACACTTGTCCGGTCACCCAATCCGTACCAATCGACAAAATCCGGACAAATCGACAAACCGGGCAACCGTTTGCGCAAACATGCTGAAACGTCAATAACATATCACAAAAAAGCTCAACAAACGCAAGTTAAAGCCCTTCCGAGTGAACCTTTCTGCCCATTATTTGTTATCTTTGCAGCGAAGAACGACTTCCTATGCGGCTGTGGGAGCGGCTCCTAGACAGAAGCACGATGTGCGTCATCTTCCGTATTTGGAGATAACAAACTGATTCATAGTGTTTTTCAGACGCTAGGAAGGAGAGAGAGGTGCATCCGTACCTCAACAAACATTCAATCAAGAAAAAAGGGAACAAAAAATCAGAAGGACAAACATCCACAGACATGGAAAAAGAACAGGTATGGCTGCCCCTGCAAACGGTGTACAACAAAGAGCTGCTTGTAGCCGACTATCTCAAAGAGCAGGGCATTGAGCATTACATCCCCATGACATACGAACTTCGCGACACCGGACACGAGGGTGAATGCACCCACATACTCGTACCCGCCATCCACAACCTGATTTTCATCCACCGTCCCTACGACGCCAACTGGTGCCGGCAGTTCGCCTCCGAAGCCCCGCTGCCCGTCTATTTCCTGAAGAAGGAACGCAACGGCAACGACTACTGCACGGTGAGCGAACGCGACATGCAGAACTTCATGCATGCCACCAACCCCGACATCCAGGGCACGCGGTTCATCGATTCCGAAAAGCTTCGCGGCAAGCGCAGCGTCCCCGTCCGGGTAGTACGCCGCGGTCCGCTCTACGGTGTGACCGGCAAGTTCCTCCGCTACGGAGGCCGCCACTACATCGCCATCGAAATGCCCCAAAGCACCGCCCTGCTCAAAGTGAGCTACACCTGGTGCGAAACCATCGAAGAGTAAATTCAGAAAAACAATATAAAATCACTAACAGACAAGCATGAAACTAAAAGCTTTATCACTTGTTATTTTTATGGCATGTTCGCCCCTGCTCATGGCGCAGTCGGGCATGACCGACCAGCAAGTGCTGGAATATGCTAAAGATGGAGTAAAACAAGGCAAAGACCAGCGTACCATAGCTACCGAGCTGGCACGCCGAGGCGTAACCCGCGAACAGGCGGAACGCGTGAAGAAAATGTACGAACAGCAGACAAACACCGGCTCGGAAGACCTGAGCGGAACTGCCAAGGCAGAAGCACGCCTGCGCCAGCAAGTGCAGGAAGACAATTCTACTCTGCTCGACGAACAGCCACAGGCACAGGAAGTGGCACAGCAGGATGCCGTATTCGGTCGCAACATCTTCAATACCCGCAACCTTACGTTCGAACCGAACGTCAACATAGCCACCCCGCCCAACTACCGTCTCGGTCCGGGCGATGAAGTGGTAATCGACATCTGGGGAGCCAGCCAGAACACCATCCGCCAGCAGATCTCGCCCGACGGAACCATCAACCTCGAACAGCTCGGCCCTGTATTCCTGAGCGGCATGAGCATCGAGCGCGCACAGCAGTACCTCACCGGCGAGCTCCGCAAGATCTATTCCGACCAGAGCAACCAGATACGCGTCACGCTGGGCAACACCCGTACCATCCAGATCAACGTGATGGGCGAAGTAATACAGCCGGGCACTTACGCCCTCTCCGCCTTCTCTACCGTATTCCATGCCCTCTACCGTGCAGGCGGTGTGAGCGACATCGGTAGCCTCCGTAACGTGAAAGTATCGCGCGGCGGACAGACCGTAGCTACGGTAGACGTTTACCAGTTCATCATGCAGGGCAAGACCCGCGACGACATCCGCCTGGAAGAAGGCGACGTGATTATCGTTCCTGCCTACGAAGAACTGGTACAGATTACAGGCAACGTGAAACGCCCCATGCGCTACGAAATGAAGAAAGGCGAAACCCTTTCTACCCTGCTGAAATATGCCGGCGGATTTACCAGCGACGCCTATACCAAGAGCCTGCGCATCGTTCGCCAGAACGGTAAGGAATATCAGGTAAACACCGTGGATGACACCGACTACAGCGTATGCAAGCTGCACGACGGCGACGTAATCACCGCCGAAGCCATTCTGGACCGCTTCACCAACAAGCTGGAAGTGCGCGGCGCCGTATACCGTCCGGGCATCTACGAGCTGGGCGGCAAGCTGAACACCGTACGCGAACTGGTAGAGAAAGCCGACGGACTGATGGCCGACGCCTTTACCGGCCGTGCCGTACTGTACCGCGAGCGTGAAAACAAGACCCGCGAAGTGAAGCAGATAGACATCCGCGCCATCATGGACGGCAGCCAGCCCGACATCCCGTTGCAGAAAAACGACGTACTCTACATCCCCAGCATCCACGACCTGGAAGACCTGGGTAACGTACAGATATTCGGCGAAGTAGCTCATCCGGGCGACTATCCGTATGCCGACAACATGACCCTCGAAGACCTCGTTATCACCGCAGGCGGCCTGCGTGAATCGGCTTCCGTAGTACGTGTCGACGTGGCACGCCGCGTAAAAGATCCGAAGAGCACCGAAAGCCCCGCTACCATCGGACAGAACTTCTCTTTCGGCCTGAAAGACGGCTTTGTGGTAGACGGCGAACCGGGATTCACTCTCCAGCCTTACGACCAGGTATTCGTACGCCGCAGCCCGGGCTACAGCGCACAGCAGAACGTGGTAGTAGACGGTGAAGTGCTTTACGGCGGAACCTACGCCTTGAGCAGCAAGAACGAACGCATCAGCAGCATCATCGCCAAGGCAGGAGGCGCCACTCAGTTTGCCTACGTAAAGGGAGCCAAGCTTACCCGTGTAGCAAACGACGAAGAAAAACGCCGCATGCAGGATGTAGTGGACATGATGCGCAAGGAAATGGGTAACGGAGCCATCGACTCACTCGGTCTGAAAGTACTCGACACCTTTACCGTAGGTATCAACCTGGAAGAAGCCCTTGCCAATCCGGGCAGCGATGCCGACATCGTATTGCGTGCAGGCGACGTGATCAGCGTACCCGAATACGTGAACACCGTGAAAATCAGCGGTGCAGTGATGATGAGCAATACCGTATCCTACAAGCAGGGCGAAGGCGTGAAATACTACCTGAGCCAGGCAGGAGGCTACAGCCAGAACGCCAAGAAGAGCAAGAAGTTCATTGTCTACATGAACGGCCAGATAGCCGAAGTGAAAGGCAGCGGCAAGAAGCAAATCGAACCGGGCTGTGAAATCATCGTGCCCAGCAAGCGCCACAAGCCGAACCAGCTAAGCAGCATACTGGGCTATGCCACTTCGTTCGCTTCACTGGGAACCATGGCAGCATCCATTGCTAACTTGATAAAATAATATAGATTTTTCATAAGCCACAGGGAGCACGGTAAGGAACACTTTACTGCAACTTTTCTCACTTACCAAGCCGTGCCGACTGTGGTATTTTCTACATAAACATATATGACCGAAAACAAGAATTATCAGAACCCTGAAGTACAGGAGCTGGAAAACGATGAACTCGAAATAGACTGGATGGATATTCTACGCCGTATCTATGCCATCCGTAAGACTCTCTATAAAGCAGCCGGTGTAGGCGTAGTTCTGGGTATTATCATTGCCCTGAGTATTCCTAAACAGTACACCGTAACGGTAACTCTTTCCCCTGAAATGAACGGAGATTCTAAAGGTGGAGGACTTGCCAGCCTGGCTTCTTCCTTCTTGGGAGGAGCTGCAACAAGCAATAGCCCCGATGCACTAAATGTAACCTTAGCACCGGATATCGTAGCTTCCACACCATTCGTACTCGAACTTTTTAATACCCGTGTGCAGACGCTTGATGGCGAGCTAGATACTACCTTGGTAGCTTATCTAGATGAACAGAAACAGCCTTGGTGGGGATATATCAAAGCAGCTCCCGGAATGGCAATCGGAGCCATAAAGTCACTATTTATCGAAGAAGCAGATACAACGGTAACACTAAATCCTTTCCAACTGACCGAAGAAGAATATCAAAAAGTAGAAGATTTAAGAAAAGTGATTACAGCCAATGTAGATAAAAAAACAGCCATGACTACCATTAGTGTTACTTTACAAGATTCGAAAGTAACCGCTATCGTAGCCGACAGTGTGGTGGCAAAGCTCCAGCAGTACATTGTAGACTACCGCATCAAGAAGGCGAAGGAAGACTGCGACTACCTAGAACAACTTTACCACGAGCGCCAGCAGGAATATTACCAAGCACAGAGCAAATACGCCCATTATTTCGACAGCAACCGCAATATTGCTTTCCAAAGCGTACGTGCCGAACAAGAACGTTTGCAAAACGATATGAATCTTGCCTATCAGGTATATAGCCAAGTAGCACAACAGTTACAGGTAGCTCGTGCTAAGATACAAGAAGAAAAGCCTGTGTTTGCTGTGGTAGAACCTGCAACTATTCCTTTGAAGCCATCTGGAACCAGTAGAAAGATAATTTTAGTGGGGATTGTATTTTTAGCTATTTGCTTTACGGGAACATGGAAATTAGTAGGTGCACCCTATTGGACTAATTTCAAAAAAGGTTTCTAAAAACTATATAATAAAATTTGCTGAATAACTGATGGATATTCCTTCAAATAATAAACGCCTAGCCAAGAATACCCTTTTATTGTATCTACGTATGATTTTAATCATCATCGTAGGTCTATATACAAGCCGCATAGTATTACAAACATTAGGTGTTGACGACTATGGTATTTACAATGTAGTAGGAGGTATAGTTGCCATGTTAGCATTCTTAAATACGGCTATGACAGCAGCTTCCCAGAGATTTATCTCTTTTGAATTAGGAACAGGCAATCTAAGCAAGTTAAAACAAGTATTCAGTACCTCAGTAAACATTCATTTAGCTATTGCAGGAATCATTTTATTACTAGCAGAAACTGTTGGTTTATGGTTTTTGAATACTCATATGAACATAGTTGCCGACAGAATGACAGCGGCCAACTGGGTGTACCAATGTTCTATTCTGACATTTATTGTTACAGTAATCAGCGTTCCCTATAATGCAAGTATTGTAGCACACGAACGTATGAAAGCGTTTGCTTATATCAGCATGATTGAAGCCGTTCTAAAATTAGCTATAGTTTACTTTCTACTGATTATTTATGCTGACAAATTGATAACCTACTCAATTCTTGTTCTCTGTGTATCTTTAATTATACGAGTAATTTACGGTGTATATTGTAAACGAAATTTTGAAGAATGCATTTACAAGTTCAGTTTCAATAAAGAGTTATTTAAAAAAATGTTTGCTTTCGCTGGTTGGAGCATTATCGGCAATCTAGGATTTGCCTTAAAGGATCAAGGATCAAATGTTATTTTAAATATATTTTGTGGAACAGCAATTAATGCTGCTCGAGGAATTGCCTTTCAGGTAAGTGGAATAATTTATAATTTTTCAAACAATTTTATAATGGCACTTAATCCCCAAATTACAAAAATGTATGCCAGCGGGAATATAGAAGAATCAAAAAAACTGGTTTATGCTGGATGCCGTTATTCTTTTTATCTATTATCCATTATCTCAATTCCTGTCATGATAAATCTTGATTATTTACTGTCAATATGGCTTGATACAGTCCCCCTCTATACATCACAATTCTTATTTTTTTCACTTGTTGTTGCTTTGATAAATTCTATAGTTACTCCTCTAACAACAGCAATGCAAGCAACAGGAAAAATAAAAGTTTTCCAAATAGTAATAAGTTTAATTATGATATTTGAGTTGCCTATGACATATATTATTTTAAAATTAGGATTTGCACCATATTGGGCTATGGTCCCTAGTGTTATTGTAACAATCATAGGTTTATTTGCTCGTTTCTTATTACTAAAACAATTAATCAAATCATACAACTTTACTTATTTCTTAAATCATATAGCATTAAATTGTTTTACAATTGCAATTGCATGCTTTTTACTATCCCATTATATTTATTCATTTTTTGTTATAAACTTCCCAACATTTATTATAACATCAATCATTGCCTTGATTATTACTACATTAGGAATATATACATTAGGAATAACGTCATATGAACGAAACTTCATTAACAATAAAATTATCAAATTTGTAAAAAACAAATAATGCCATTATGAACATCTTATTCTTCATTAATAAAATTACACACAAAATTCAACAAATTTTTCATATCTTATTTTTCTTACTTATAAAAAAGCCATTATACATCCTCAGTTATAATAGTAATGGTAATAATTTTGTATGCAAAGGCTTAATGATGAATTCCTCCTTAAAAATGAACGGCAAGAACAATCAGGTTTATATAGATGAAAAAGTCAAGTTAAATAATATGCAAATAGTCATTTCTGGAAATAATAACCGTTTTATTATTCATAAAGGAGTTATATTTCATGAAGGAGGTAGAGTAAAATTAGAAGACGAAAATAATTTAATAGAAATAGGAGAAAACACAGATTTCGTTAATTGCTTCTTTGCAGTAAGCGACTACAATAGTAAAATAATAATAGGTTCTGAAAGCATGTTTTCCGCGCAAATAGTTATAAGAAATAGTGACGCTCATTCAATACTTAATAAAGAAGGGAAACGTATAAATAACGCCAAGGACACGATTATTGGTAACAGAGTATGGGTAGCTTATGGAGCTACAATTCTAAAAGGAAGCCTTATTGAAGATGATTGTATAATCGGTTCCCAAAGTGTTATTGCAGGTTTACATATGCCACAAGGTAGCATAGCTGCAGGTAATCCAGCAAAAATTGTAAAAGAAAATATTAAATGGGATAAGCAGAGATTTAAAGATTAAAATGTAACATAAATACATTAAAATTGAAAAACTCCAATATATAAAAGATACATTGATCAATTACTAGAAAGTACACCCGCAAATTTATTATAAAAAATCATTGATATAAGAACAAGCGTTATGAAAACAAAAATTGTATATGTTTTAGTAAGTTCTTCAAAAGATATTTATTTAGAACAAGCATATATTTCAATGTACTCAGTAAAGCATTATATGCCTGATGCACATATTACTTTACTTACAGATAAACAAACAGAAGCAACCTTTACAAATGTCAGGAAAAAAGAATTAAAATATACAGATGAAATTATCAGTATTGATATTGATAATAAGTATTCAGCTCAACAGCGTTCAAGAATATTAAAAACTAGTGTACGCAAATATATTAAAGGAGATTTCCTTTTCATTGACACAGACACTATTATTGTTAAACCATTATATGATATCGATTTAATAGAAGCTGATATTGCAGCTTGTTGGGATACTCATGCCCCGTTCTTGTTAAACCCTTATCGTAGAATGTGTTTAGAGCATGGTAAAAAACTAAAATGGCCTATTGATAAAGAAGAAATATACTTCAATAGCGGTGTTATTTACGTAAAAGACAGCAAAATAGCTCATGAATTTTATGATTTATGGAATAAAAATTGGTTTGATGGTTGTAAAAAAAAGGTTTTTATGGATCAGCCTTCATTTGCTAAAACAAATTACATGCTAAATCATCCAATAAAAACACTTGATGATATCTGGAATTGTGAATTAAAACATGGCATTAGATTTTTAAAAGATGCATTTATTGTACATTATTTATGCACTAATGTATCTAAGAACAATGATCACCAAGTCTTCCTTTTGAATGAAAAACAAATATTTTTAGATATTATTCAAAATGACGCAGAGATACCTTCTATAATAAATGAAGTCATAAAAGATCCATTTAAAGGTATTTATCGCATCACACACATCTTTGCAGGAAATGATCTATATTTTTTCCATTCGGAGTTATTTTCTTTTATTTACAAGTATCATGATACATTTATTTTTAAAGTAACAAACTTAATAATCACCAAATTAAAATTATTTAAAAGATACTTTTTCTAAAATTGTCCTTAACAATGAAACATGCATATTGTATAATAGCACATAATGAACCTATTATTTTACAAAAACTTATAGAAGCTATTGATGACGACAGGAATGATATATACTTATTAATTGATAAAAAAACAGATTGTAGTATTTTTAAAAATATCCAAACCCGCAAAAGCAAATTAATTTATGTTCCTCAAATAGATATAAGATGGGGAGATATAAGTCAAATAAAAGCAGAATTAACTTTATTTGAAACAGCATCTCAACAAGATACCTATCAATACTATCATTTGCTTTCCGGTGTTGATTTACCTATAAAAAGCCAAGATTATATTCATAATTTTATGGACATAAATAATGGAAAAGAGTTCGTTGGATATGCTCAAGGAGAATACAATAACTGGGATTTAAAAAGAAAAACAATCCATTATTACATTCTAACAAAATATTATCGCAGCATATTACCTATTAGAGGTTTGTGTAAAATAATACGCTCCTCACTATTGCTTCTACAAAAGTTAGTAAAATATAAAAGAAACTTTAATATTGAACTAAAAAAAGGAGTAAATTGGGTCAGTATAACTCATGAATTCTGCATTTATTTACTAACAAAAAAGAATATATTTTAAAAACTTTTAAATATACTCTTGCACCAGATGAAATGTTTATACAAACGATATTATGGCAATCTCCCTTTCGCAAAAACATCTATAAACCCAATCAGGACTTTGCATCTTGTTTACGTGAAATAGACTGGAAAAGAGGAACACCATACGTTTGGGGATCAGATTTAAATAAAATAAATGAAGATATAAATATATTAAAACAATCAGAGAAATTATTTGCAAGAAAATTCTCCTCACAAAATATGGATTTTATCAATAAAGTATTAGAACTAACAAAATATAGCATTAAATGATAATGCTAAAAAAATTAAATCTTATTGCAATACAATATATTGCTTAAAATTATTTTAACAAATTTTTCCATGTATAGAAAAATAGAATATATAGTAGCAATTTTACTTATTTTAGAATGCAATACGGTTTATAGCAATAGTATATATCCTGGAGGCATATACTCTATTGGGACTTTCAGCCTAACACTTTTACTTTGCTATTTTAATCTAAAATCTAAGGTAAATAATATAGAGAATATCAAAACCATTACTTTTTTTATTTTATATTTTATAGGTATTATAATTCTATTTTTTAATAGCAATTCTACATTTAGAATAAGTTATATTAGCAAATTCATTCTACTGCTTCCTACATTTATATATTATATTGCAACAATTCCTAACAAGAAATATAAATTTAATTTATTATATGCAATATCAAACGTAATGTTGATTGAAGCAATCATATCCATAATATTTTTCACATTAGGAACTTGTTTTAGCATCATTCCTGCCAGTCAATTAATTTCAATAAATTGGGGAAACTTAACATTAATCCCCAGCTGGTATAATATTTATTTTGAGCCTCAGCTATTTAGAAATTCAGGCATATTTGTAGAAGCGCCAATGCATAATTTCTGCCTAACAATAGCTTTTTTAACTGAGGCCTTTTTAAAAGAAAAAAAATCAAAATTCAAAATCACGACACTCGTAATAGCAATTCTTACCTCATTAAGTACAACGGGGCAATTAGCTATTATTGGTACAATAGGAATTAGTCTATTAAATAATAAAAGACGCCTAAAAAATACATCTCTAAAGCTCAAAATACTTATATCTTTCCTAAGTATTGGATTAATCATTTTAATGTATTATGTTGTAGATTATATACTTGAATTGAAAGCAGAAACAGCCTCATTCGAAATCAGACAAGATTTTATAAAACAAGGATTAGAAGCTTGGAAAACACATCCTATATTAGGATGTGGATATGGCACGAATGGTGACGGAAGCAGTAATTCAATTATAGTTCTTTTAGCCGAAGGTGGGATTATGATGTTCTCATTATATATTTTATCTTTTATAATTATTCCATTTTTATATTGGAAAAGGAAAATAAATAAAAATTTATTCTACTTTTATATCATTTATTTTGGCGTATTCTGCATTACAATCATATTATACTCAAATATAACTCTATTTACGCTTAGTATAACCTTATCTATATTCATAAAAAAACAAAATTCAAATATGTCCCTTCCTAGAAAGGAAATAACGCTAACTCAATAATCAGCATATCAATATGGAAAAAACTACCATTAAAATTCTTGTAGCTACACATAAACCGGGAATAATTCACCAAGACAATATTTACAGTCCTATTCAAGTTGGAAAAAAGATATCTCCATATAATTTAGAAAATATACTCGGAGATAATACAGGGGATAATATAAGCGAAAAAAACCCTATGTATTGTGAACTTACAGCTCTATATTGGGCATGGAAAAATTTAAAAGACGTGGACTACATTGGTTTATGTCACTATAGAAGATATTTTGATTTTCATCAACAAACGAATTCATATCTCCCTATAACTGTAAAACCTACAACAATAATGTCATCTTTCAATTTCTCCTTACCCAAAGAAATTATAGATGAATTAAAAAAAGGAGCTATTATTCTTCCCAAAAAATTAGTTTTGAAAGAATCTGTTTATAAACATTATTGCAAGCAACACGTTAGTAAAGACATGCAAACCCTTCAAACAGTAGTAAAAGAACTTTCAGATTCACAAACTACAGATGCATTTAATCATTTAATGAAACAAAATAAGTTTGCACCATATAACATGTTTATTATGTCTTGGAAAGATTTTACAGAATATTGTACATGGATGTTTAGTATCTTAAAAGCAGTAGAAGAGCAAACAGATTTATCAACATACGATCCTATTCAAAAAAGGATCTATGGATATATGTCTGAACGATTATTAAACGTATATATAGATGCGCAACAGAAAAAAACAATAAATGTACCTGTTGTACAATTTATTGATAATACAAATATCAAAAATCAATCATATTTAGAATATACGTTAAAGACATTTATTAAAAATATTTCCTCCAAATTACCATAATTATGAATATAGTATTAACTTTCGATAATAACTATACAAGTCATGCTGCCGTTGTTATTATCTCATTATGTAAAAATAATATAGGATGTCATCACTTCTATGTTATCACTGATTATATATCCGAGCAAAATAAAGATTCATTAACGACTTTAGTACAATCTCTGAGATGTAATATATCATTCTATGCTGTTAATATAAAATTATTAAAAGATTTCCCTATAGGTCCAGGAACAACAAATACTTATGTAACATTAGCTACTTATTATAGATTGTTCATGATAGATATATTACCACAAGAAGTAAATAAAATCTTATATCTAGATTGTGACATTGTAATAAATGGCAAATTAGATAAACTTTGGAATTGGAAATTTAGTTCAAATGCTTGTATAGCAGCAGTAGAAGAGCAATACAAATTAGGTAAAAAAAGAGCAAAAGCATTAGGATACCAAGAAAGTTATTCATACTTCAATGCAGGAGTTCTTCTTATTGATATGACTAAAATACGACAAATATATTCAAGTAAAAAAGCAATAGAATATATTAAACAAAACATGAATAAAATTCAGTTTCACGATCAAGATGTATTAAATGCATTATTTTACGACAAAAAAGATTTTTTTCCTCTAACTTTTAATGTACTAGATATTTTTTTATTACGTAAATCAACAATTCCATCTCGTTACCTAACGGAACTTGAAGATCTAAAAAATCCAATTATAATCCATTACTCAGGTCCATTAAAACCTTGGCATAGAGAATGCACTCACCCACTAAAAGAACTTTACAATCAATACTTAAATCAAACAATATGGAAAAATAACCTTCCTAGCTATAAATATAAAACAAAACTTGCTAGATGCAGTCATTATCTAAAGACATTACTACGTAAAAAACTTTATAAATAAAGAAAGTTATTACAGTCAATTATTATATAAAATCATGCATATAACTATCGATTGCCGCATGTGGGGAGAAAAATTTGGAGGAATAGGAAGGTATACTAAAGAAATTGTACTATACCTAATCACTCATAAAAAATGGGAATTCACCCTTCTTTACTCTCCACAGGCATTTAAAGATTTACAATCCTACCAGAATAAAAATATCCAACTTATCCCATGCAATGCCCAAATTTTTTCATTAAAAGAACAATGGGAAATTTGGAAAAAAGTTCCACGATGCGATTTGTTCTGGAGTCCTTACATGAATATCCCTTTTATACGGACTAAAGCAAAAAAGCAAGTTGTTACTTTACATGATGTCTTTCATCTAGCTAATCCACAATACTATAGTAAGCTAAAACAAATCGCTATTGCACCCTATTACTTCTTTTCAACAAGAAACAGCAATCTTATCTTAACTGTTTCTCAATTCTCTAAATCAGAAATTCAAAAATATTTCGGTAAACGAATTGCAGATAAAGTTTCTGTTGTTTATAATGGTTGTGAAATACAAAAAGATAATGTAGCAGCCTCAAATATTGGGAAAAAATATTTTTTGTTTGTCGGTAGCATAAAGCCACATAAAAATTTAAAGAATGCATTATTAGGCTTTAAAGAATTTAATAATAACGATTATCAATTTATTATTGTTGGTAAAAAAGAAGGTTTCATTACAGGAGATAATGAAGTTTTCGATTTAGTTACTCAACTAAATAAAGAAAAGGAAAAAGTTCTATTTACAGGCAATATCAATGACCAAGAATTATATGCATGGTATAAAGGAGCAAGTGTACTCGTTATGCCATCACTTTATGAAGGGTTTGGCTTACCTATCGTAGAAGCAATGAATTTTAATCTCCCCATAATTTGTTCCAATATTCCCATATTTAAGGAAATCTGCAAAGATAAAGTTCTATATTTTAATCCTCATAGTCCCTCTGACATTTGTCAGAAAATGAATGAAATATTACAAGCTCCTACTCCACATTACGAAGAATGGTATAAATGGAGTTTTACGGCAGATAAAATCGGAGAAATATTTCAAGAACTTATACAAAATTAATTATGCGTATTCTTCATATTTCCAAATACTATTTTCCATACATTGGAGGAGTAGAAAACATCTGCAAATATTTAGCAGAAGGAGTTCAAGAGCAAACTACTATATTATGCTTCAATGACAAATGTAAAGATCAAGTAGATGAAGTAAACGGGATAAAGGTATATAGAGTAGCGACATGGATTAATATTGCCCGCCAAGCATTATCTTTATCCTATTTCCCAATGATGCATAAAGCCATTAAAAAGTTTAAGCCTGATGTTATTCATTTTCATTGGGCCAATCCTTATCCAGCAGCAGTACTTCTGACTATGATACCTAAGAATGTAAAATTAGTGGTACATTGGCACATGGATATCATCAAACAAGCGAAAATTTATCCTTTTATCAAACCATTCGAAACAGCTTTACTCAAACGAGCTGATTTAATTTTGGTTACAAGTCCTACGTATCGGGACGCTTCACTTCCACTACAGCCATTCAGAGATAAGATAAAGATTCTTCCTAATGCAATGGATGAAAGTAATTTTATTCTCCAAGAAGGTGATAAAGAGCAAATAGAAAAGATAAAATCCCAATATAACAACAAGAAAATCATATTCTTTATCGGACGACATATCCAGTATAAAGGTCTTCCCTATCTGATTGAAGCTGAAAAATATATTAAAGGTGAATGTGAAATAGTAATTGCAGGACAAGGTCCGTTAACAGAAGATTTAAAGAAACAATGCAATTCGAAAAGAGTTCATTTCGTAGGAAAGCTGAGTGATGATGAGCTAAGATGGCATCACTATGCAGCTTCAATATTTGCTTTTCCCTCAATTACTAAAAATGAAGCCTTTGGAGTTGCCTTAGCAGAAGCTATGTACTGTTACACACCAGCTGTTACATTTACCATTCCTGGAAGTGGAGTCAACTGGGTTTCTCTTAACAATGAAACAGGATTGGAAGTAGCCAACAAAGATGTAAAAGCTTATGCAGAGGCAATAGATACATTATTGTCTAACGACAATCTATGTAAACAATTTGCAGAAGCTGGTCATAAAAGGGTAAAAGAAAATTTTATTATACCACAAATGATAAAGTTAGTCGAACAATACTATAATGAAATCGATAAGAAATAAACAAATGTCCAGAGATTCAACTCTAGACATAATGAAAGCTATAGGAATAATGTTTGTTGTATTCGGACATATATATTCCAATAGTAGATTTATATATCTTTTCCACATGCCATTATTCTTTATTATCTCTGGAGCAACCATGGCATATTCTCTAAATAATTCCATTAAACACAAATTTAGAACTATCATGATGCCCTATTTCATCTTTTCCATATTAAGTTTTGGATACTGGGTATTATTAGAATCTAAATTCAGACCTGTTCATGAAACGCCTATATTTATGGATTATTTAGGAACGCTCAATATCAAAGTTCAACAATTTATTAATATATTCACTGCTGAAAATGGAACAAATTCATTTGCCTATAATATTGTTTTATGGTTTCTCCCATGCCTATTTATAGGAAATTGTATCTATTTAAAAATAAAAGCAACAAAGTTAGAAATCCCCATTTCTATAGGGCTAATAACATTATATTATCTATGGGTTGAAAAGCAACCATGTATGCCGTGGTGTCTTAATATAGCTATTCTAACAGTACCATTAATCGCTATTGGGTATCATTTTTACAAACCGATACTTAAATATCTTAAGAATATAAAGTTATCATTCCTTGTATTATTAATTTCTCTATTTGCGCTTATATATATTTATAAAACACTTCCTATAAATATAAACATGATGAATAATCAAATACCATCCTTTTATTTATTCTATATATTATCTATTTTAGGTTATATAATGGTTTTATCCACATCATGTATTATTAATAAAATAAATAAAAGCCATAACATATTAGTTTATATTGGGAAAAACAGTTTGATTATCATGTGTATACATGAGCCCTTAAAAAGAATACTCTTAACTATAATCTCTAAATTGATAAACATTCCAACTGATATCATCCGCTCAGATATTTTAATGAGTTTAGTCACCATGGTAATGGTTATTGCCATTTGTTTACCTCTGTCATATCTTATATATCATTATCTCCCCTGGATGATAGGTAAACCTATTCAGAAAATTAGTTATTAATTAATAAAACAACAGCTTCTCAGAGTATAAATAATGTAATTAATAAGCTATGCAACACTACGATTACCTCATAGTAGGTGCAGGACTATTCGGTTCTGTATTTGCCTACAAAGCCAAACAACAAGGCAAAAAGTGCCTGGTTATCGATCGTCGTCCTCATTTAGGAGGAAATATTTATTGTGAAAAGATGGAAGGTATCAATGTTCACAAATATGGTGCACACATCTTCCATACTTCAAATAAAAAGGTGTGGGATTTTGTAAACTCGATTGTAGAGTTCAACCGATACACCAATTCGCCTGTGGCTAATTACAAGGGTAAACTATACAACTTGCCTTTCAATATGAACACGTTCTATCAGATGTGGGGTGTGACTACTCCTGCTGAAGCAACAGCCAAAATCGAAGAACAAAAGGCGGAAGCTGTTGCACGCATGAAAGAGCAGGGAGTGACCGAACCTCGTAATCTGGAAGAACAGGCACAGCTACTTATTGGAAAAGATATTTACGAAGCACTGATTAAGGGCTATACCGAAAAACAGTGGGGACGTAAATGTACAGAGCTGCCGGCTTTCATCATCAAGCGTCTGCCTGTACGTCTGGTATTCGATAATAATTACTTCAATGATAAATATCAGGGTATTCCTATCGGTGGATATAACGTATTGATTGAACGTCTGCTGGAAGGTGTGGAAACGCGTCTGAACTGTGATTTCTTTGCTAATCGTGAAGAACTTTCAGCATTGGCTGACAAGATTGTGTTTACAGGAGCTATCGATGAGTTCTACGACTATCAGTTCGGCAAGCTAGAATATCGTACAGTAAATTTTGAAACTGAGGTATTGGATATGCCTAACTATCAAGGTAACGCTGTAGTAAACTATACAGAAAAAGAAATACCTTACACACGTGTCATCGAGCATAAGCATTTCGAAATGTTCGGAGCAGATATTGAGGCTTGTCCGAAAACCGTTATCTCGAAAGAATACAGTTCAGAATGGACAGAAGGCAGTGAACCGTATTATCCGGTAAATGATGAGAAAAATAATTCTTTATACCTGAAATATAAAGAACTGGCTGATAAAGAAACTAATGTTATATTCGGTGGTCGCCTCGCTGAATATAAATATTATGATATGCATCATATAGTGGAAAAGGCTTTAAATTATTTCCTATGAACGATTTTAAAAACTTGAATATCGCCGTAGCAGGCACAGGCTATGTAGGTCTGTCTATTGCCACCCTGCTGGCACAGCATCACCATGTGACAGCTGTAGATGTTATACCTGAAAAGGTAGAGAAGATTAACAACCGAATCAGCCCGATACAGGACGAATATATTGAGAAGTATCTGGCAGAAAAGGAGCTGAACCTGAAGGCTACACTGGATGGATCCTCAGCCTATAAAAATGCGGACTTTGTGGTGATTGCGGCTCCTACAAACTACGATCCGGTGAAGAACTACTTCGATACTTCGCATGTAGAGGAGGTGATCGACCTGGTACTGGAAGTAAATCCTGATGCGGTAATGGTCATCAAGAGTACCATTCCCGTTGGTTACTGCCGAAGTCTGTATGTGAAGTATGCCGAGAAGTTCAAGAATACTCCTGCCCTGACTGGTAAGAAATTCAACTTACTGTTTTCACCGGAGTTTCTGCGTGAGAGCAAGGCTCTGTACGACAATCTTTATCCGAGCCGTATCATCGTAGGATTCCCGAAACTCATAGAGGGACGCGATGAGGAAAATGAAGCTATCAAAGCCATTGCAGGCGAACACCTGGAAGAGAAAGCACACGAGTTTGCAGCGTTGCTTCAGGAAGGTGCTATCAAGCCGGATGTAGATACGCTGTTCATGGGACTGAAAGAAGCAGAAGCGGTGAAGCTGTTTGCCAATACCTATCTGGCTCTGCGTGTAAGTTATTTCAATGAACTGGATACGTATGCGGAAGTAAAAGGACTGGATACACAGGCTATCATTCAGGGTATCTGTCTGGATCCACGTATCGGCACACATTATAACAATCCGTCGTTCGGCTACGGCGGCTACTGTCTGCCAAAGGATACGAAGCAGCTTCTTGCCAACTATGCGGATGTGCCGGAAAACTTGATTCACGCCATCGTGGAAAGTAACCGTACTCGCAAGGATTTCATTGCCGACAGAGTGCTGCACAAGGCAGGATATTATGATTACTTCAATCGTGGGGACTATAATCCGGCTGAGGAAAAAGAATGTGTTATCGGGGTATATCGCCTCACCATGAAATCGAACAGTGATAATTTCCGCCAGAGTTCCATTCAAGGTGTGATGAAGCGTATCAAAGCGAAAGGTGCACAGATTATCATTTATGAACCTACACTGGAGGATGGAAGTACATTCTTCGGCTCAAAGGTTGTAAACAATCTGGATGAGTTCAAGGCTCAGGCACATGCCATCATTGCCAACCGCTATGATGCGTGTCTGGATGATGTGAAAGACAAAGTATATACGCGTGACATTTTCCGCAGGGACTAAAAAGCAAAAAACAATACAAAAACCAGCATGCAAAATCATATAGTTATTATGGCAGGCGGCATTTTTAATGAAAAAGTATCACGCATATTACTTTTTTTAAAATAATCCTTAACTTTGGTGAAGTAAATGTTATAGAAAATGCAAAATTATTGGTTTGAATCTCTTCCTGAATCCTGCCCTCCGGCAGATTCAGAAAAATGCCAAGGCATCTATTATCGAGTCGCAATCGGTAATCCGGCACAGTCTGAAGATTTCTTCTCTCAAAAGAAATTAGCTCCAGACAAAACTTTTACAGGTGAAGGAATAGATGAATGCATTGTACGAGCCGTATCTGTTTTTTCAGAACTCACGGATGCAAAGCGTCTGCTAAAACTCCCAAAGTTCCGAAAGGCTAACATTGCAGAAGTAAGTCTTTCCCCACAAGACGGAAACATAAAGAAGACATTCAGAAATTCACACTATTCATGGTGGAGAAGCCGTTTATTTGATGTTTCACAAGCTAAAATCATATCGCTATGACCAGAAATATTCCTATTCGGATAGAAAGAATTTTGGATTTTTATGATGTGCCACAGTTGTTTATCGCCCGGGATGCATTCGAAACCTTGTATCTTTGTCTGTTGTACACCGACGAGCAGGAATGCAGATATACGGCCATACGCATCTCAGGGAAAAGAATTGAAGAGTTTTTGTCCGGAAAAACAGATTTGCGGGAGTTGTTTCTCTCTCCTGAAACCGGAGCGGAATATTTTGATGTGGCATTGACCAACAACGAATATCAGATTACATCATCCGTTCCTGCTCCTCTATCAGAAGACAGACTTCCGGAAAAAGGGTATACGGCATGTACCCCTGAGGAAAATGAAAACGTAATCGTAAAGATTCCGGTATCGGACAGATACTTACTGAAAGAAATTGTCCGAAAATTCGGATGGGCCTGCATGTGACATTTTCCGCAGGACTAAACAATTCTAAATCTATTAAAACCAGTATGCAAAATCATATAGTTATTATGGCAGGCGGCATAGGAAGCCGTTTCTGGCCCATGAGTACATCCGAATATCCCAAACAGTTTATCGACGTAATAGGGGTAGGAAAATCGTTGATTCAGCTCACGGTGGAGCGTTTCAAGGATATCTGCCCGAAAGAGAATTTCTGGGTGGTGACATCGGAAAAGTATGTCGACATAGTAAAGGAACAGTTGCCGCAGATTCCGGCTCAGCATATTCTAGCGGAACCGGAAGCAAGGAATACGGCGCCGTGTATCGCGTATGCGTGCTGGAAGATCCGAAAGGAGTTTCCGCAGGCGAACATCGTGGTGACGCCTTCGGATGCGCTGGTGATTGATACGGCGGAGTTTGCGCGCTGCATTGCCGTGGCACTGGAGAAAACGGCGGACTCGCAGGCTATCGTGACCTTGGGGATGAAGCCTACCCGACCGGAAACGGGCTACGGGTACATAGCTGCTCAGGGGGAAGCGGACGCAAAGGGTATTTGCAAGGTGGAAGCGTTTAAGGAGAAACCGGACGTGGAAACGGCAAAGGGATATCTGGCTGCGGGGAATTATTTCTGGAACGCGGGGATTTTTGTGTGGAACGTGGATACGATTACGAATGCCATACGCAGGTATGCGCCGCAGATTGCCGGAGTGATGGACGAGCTGGAGCCTGCCTTGTTTACGGACAAAGAGGCGGAGGAGCTGAAGCGCCTCTTCCCTACTTGCGAGAAGATTTCAATCGACTATGCGGTGATGGAGAAGGCAGAGGATATCTTTGTGCTGCCGGCGGAGTTCGGATGGAGTGACCTGGGTAGCTGGGGTTCGCTGCGCACCTTGCTGCCGCAGGATGAAGCGGGCAATGCCAAGGTAGGCGGCCGGGTGGATATGTACAACTGCCGGAACTGTGTGGTGCATGCGGCGGAGCACAGACAGGTGGTGCTGGAAGGTCTGGAGGGTTACATCGTAGCGGAGAAGGACGGACGTCTGCTGGTGTGCCGACTGAGTGAGGAGCAGCGCATCAAGGATTTTGCTGCGGGGAAATAAGCTTCTGGTATTAATAAAATATCTCCTGCCTCTTATATATTTATTCAGAATATATAGTAATTTAGCAAATAACTTAAAAGGACATTACTAATTTAACAGCTAGCTTATATGTACTATATATGGTTTGATGAAAGTGATAAGGAAGGAGAATTCTATTCAAATTTTTACGGAGGTATATTGATAAAGTCCGAACACTTGGAAAAAGTGCTTCAGATGATGAAATGCATCGTAGAAGAAGTAGGACTCTCTGGAGAAGAAGTGAAATGGCAAAAGGTAAACCAATACACATTCGACAAATATATCAGACTAGTGGATTTCGTTTTTGACTTGTTGGAAAACGGATTTGCCAAAATCAGAATTTTTTTCCGGAACAATCAGTTTATTCCTACAGGATTAACAAAGGAGCAGAAACGAAATGAATTTTCACTTCTCTATTATCAATTCATCAAACATTCTTTCGGACTTCAATACTCTAATCCTACCAAGAGGCCTGTTAAACTGAAGCTATTCATCGATGACATTCCGCTCAAAGGGGAGGATAAAAGGATATTTGAAAGTTTCCTTTACAAACTGAACACTGATGATGTATTTAACAAAGGTAATATCATATTAGCAAAGGGAGATATCAGAGAAGTGGATTCTAAAAAACATTTGCCGCTTCAATTGATGGATTTAATACTAGGAGCTATCTGTTTCAGACTGAATGATAAACATAAAATAAAAGATCCGGAAACGAACCGAAGAGGAAAAAGAACCAAACTAAAGGAACAATTGTATAAACATATTAATTCCCGCATAAGAAAAATCAAACCAGGATTTAATATTGGGGAAAGTACGGCAACCATTCTTCTGTCCGATAAATGGGAATATCCGTATATGCACTGGAGTTTTAAACCCAGTAATAACATCCGGGATTTCACTAAATCAAAAGGATATAAAAATAGCCCCCATACATCTACCGAGTGAGCTACGGTCAAACGTAGCCTTTCAATGTATCAAGGGCTATAAATTTCTAATGCAAAGGAACATATTTTTCCTCAAATATGCAAGAAAAGTCAATTTATATTTTGTTTTTTCAGTATTTTAATTATAAGAATAATTTTGTCACTAAATCAGAATGCATAAATGATTTTTAAGGCTTAAATATCGACATAACTTCAGATTCTGTAACTCCTGAAAAGCAAGATATACAACAGGAAATAACACTTTCCTATTAATTTATAGTTTTATTTATCCATAAAACGACTATCTTTACACGAAAATTAAAAATTTATATGGATTATAAATTATCAATACTAACAGGGAACAAAAAAAACCAACTTATCGCAGCCGGAAACCCTGTCGAGCTGAAACCTGTGGACATACGTTCGTATGAAAGTGATAATATATCTATATCAGAAGAAATCCAATCATCTTATAAAGAGAAGAATTTGTCTGGTTATGACATATTCAATGTAATAGGAAATGCGTTAGCGATAGAAGATATCCATCAAGGGGATTTGGTACTTGGTAAGATACTGAATGCAGAAGAAAAAACTCAAATCAAAAGCGAAGATGTATTGATTTTCCGTATAAACCATGAAAGTGAGCGGTACAAAAATTTCCCCAATATTCCAGACTTTAAGTTACGGAAATTCCGTACATTCATATCATTCAGCAATGAAGAAAATGATAATGAAACAATCATAGCTCAAGTAGCTCCTATTATGAGCGAAATACAACAGCCGCATATCAAGGAAAAATTCATAAAAAAACTGGATGAAGCCAAAAAGGTTCTTAAGGGGGAAAGCCTGCTCCTACTCTCTGTAAATTACCTGAATGAAGATATTGATTTTTCATTTCATACTCTGGCTGACTTATATGCGAGAGTTGACTATATAGCCAAAATAGAAAAGAATGGAGAACATAATGAAATAAAGGAGCTTATCTCCGTGAATGAAAATAAAGATGAACATCTGAAAAAAGCATTGCAATATCTGGCCAGCCACAAAATCAACCAATACTTCTGTAGCACAAAAGAATCTTTCAGAAAGGAAGCCTTGATAAATATTTTCACTCATGCACAGAGCCAAATACGAGGGGCTTTCAATCGTCTTTCCGACATAACAAATGATAATGAACTGATGTTTAAGTTATCCGAATTCCTGAGAAAAGGAGGTAAAGTAGACCTGATTGTCTATAACAATGACCAATGGACGTTTGAACAATTCATTTTGCATTACAACCTGACGAATCTGGAAACTCTGATAAGTATTAAACAAACTCCGCAAGGAGCACAATTTGCAAGAAATGATAATGGAATAAAAAACGGTATCACGTTCTGCCTAGGAGATGAAGACATGTATGTGTTAAGACCCAACATAAATGCTCCTTTTGTGGAATGCAATTTCAACAACAGTGACTTTTATAACATAATAAGTCCCATTTTTGAGCAACAGATGCAAACCTTACCTAATATCGGACTCTAACAGATTTATCGATCAATGGAAAACCCGGTTAATTATGCTTCGCTCATTCAGTTGGCTGTTACATTCAACTTCGTTTTTGTCGTATTCAGATATCAATCGGAAGATAAAGCAAAAATGTTGATTGATACGCTTATCGAAAAATGGAAGGAACAGTTTCAAGAGGAAACGAATGCCTTATTTATTGCCATACAAGAAATGGTCAATAACAAGTTTTCTGTTTTTATTGAAAATCCTGTTATCAAAAAATATCATGATGAATTAAAAAGCAACTACAAATCTTTCAACAAATTAATATCATGGTATCCGAGATACTTACCGAGATATTGTCTGATGAGTGGATTATACAGTCTCATATTACTCGTATTACTAGCCGAATTAAATTTTAAAGACCCTCTCTATAAAGCTTGGCAGCTTTTTCTGGGAATATTGGTTATTTGTCAAATTCTTTATATTGCATATTATATCCTGCTTGAAACAATAACCGCATTTCAAGAAAAAAAACAACTGTACGAACAAAAATATATGCAACAATTGATAATTTTTGCCGGAATTATATTCATGGGGTACACCGCCGCATCTTGTGGATTAGAAATCGTTGATTCCAAAAATCTTTTTTATTTCTCACTCATATTGGCATTTTCTCCTTTTCTAATTACTTTTATATATATAATCATATTTGGAATAATTTGTATATGGAAACTGCATAATTTCATATCTCAAATAGAAGCTTTCCGATCTGACTTTAATAAGGTGGTGACACAATCCCAAACAGGTACATATGAATATATCACTCAAAACAAAGCTGAATCTTTTGAATTCTATATACCAGAAACTAAAAACACTCTCAATAGTGACAGAGAAGAAAAACAATAACAATATAATAGCTTGCAGCGGGAAAATAACCGGACTGCCTTAACATAGCATTTTATACGGGAATCGCCATGGTACACTTCATGAGAAGGATCGTGGCGATTTTTTTGTATTGGCTTGGCACTTTAAGGTTTATTTGTTTACTTTGTAAGTATCAACTACTAAATGCATTCAGGTATGGAAAGCTATATTCGTTTTGACTGGGCTATGAAGCGCCTGTTGCGCAACAAGGCTAATTATGCGGTGCTGGAGGGACTGCTTACCACACTGCTGGAGGAAAAGGTGACCATCCAGAAGCTGCTGGAGAGTGAAAGCAACCAGGAGGATGAATTCGACAAGTATAACCGTGTGGATATGCTGGCGGAAAACTCGAAGGGAGAACTGGTGCTCATCGAGATTCAGAACAATAATGAGTATGCGTATTTCCAGCGGATGCTGTTTGGCGCTTCGAAGCTGGTAACAGAGTACATCAACCGCGGACAGGGATACGACAAGGTACGTAAGGTGTACAGCATCAACATCGTGTATTTCTCTCTGGGACACGGCAAGGATTTTGTATATCACGGAAAGACGGAGTTCGTGGGAATTCATGAAGGGGATGTGCTGGAACTGAGTCCGTTTCAGAAACAGACATTCAAAGTGGACAAAGTGAGCCAGCTTTATCCGGAATATTATATACTGAAAGTAAATGATTTTAACCGGGTGGCAAAGACGCCGCTGGAAGAATGGATTTATTACCTGAATACGGGAAATGTGCCGGAGAATGCTACGGCGCCGGGACTGGATGCGGTGAAGGAACGGCTGAAGCTGGATCGCATGAGCCGGGAGGAGCTGAACGCGTATTACAAACACTTGGATAATATCGTGATTTTACGGGACAATATAGAAACGGAACGTGCAGAAGGTCGTGCAGAAGGTCGTGCAGAAGGTCGTGCAGAAGGTCGTGCGGAAGGTCGTGCAGAAGGTCGTGCGGAAGGTCGCGCAGAAGGTCGTGCAGAAACACAAACCGCTATTGCACGTAACCTGAAGTCGCTGGGCATGAGCAACGAACAGATTGCAGCAGCTACGGGACTGGCAGAGGAGGAAATAAACAAGCTGTAAACAAGTGCAAAAGTTATTTCATTTTTACATTAAAGAAAGCAGATGCGACTGAATATTACCCATATCAACAAAATAAAGAAAGCTGACATTGTTCTAAATGGTTTGACCGTCATTGCCGGAAACAATGATTCGGGAAAGAGTACAGTAGGAAAGCTATTGTTTTCGGTCATTAAGTCACTCAGTAATGCTGACAGACTGAGCTCACAATCGCAGGACAGAATCATGAGATTGAACTGCGCAGCACTTTATATGTATGTAAAGCATACCGAGACAGAGTCGGGAGAAAAAATCAAAGGGGTGATTCTGCCGTCTACTGCTGCCGCTTTCCTGAAAGAGGTGGAATCTTTTGCGAATGACAAACGATGGGTCAGTCAATTGAAGAGAAAACTGGAAAAAATAAACATTGTACCGCAGCAAAGGGCTAAAATTATAAGAAGCATAGACCAACTGGTACAATTGGCTACCGAAAGCAGCAACTCCGAAAAAATGCTGGAACGGGCTTTCCAAAGTATCATAGGAGCCGAATTTCTTAATTCTATCTGTACATACAATACTGAAATGTCTGAAATTTGTTTTTCTGAAGGACAAGGTAAAGATATAACCATACAGATAAAAGAGAATAAGGTAACGGAATTTAAATGTAAAACGGAAACTTTTGTCAAAGACGCTACGCTGGTAGAATCGCCACTGTATATTCATCTGATAGATATCCTGGCAAGTGCACAAACGTTGGGAGAGCATCATTATTTCAATGTGGCTGGAATCGGAAAGGATGTATTGCGTCCGCTGATAAATTATCACATAAAGGATATGGCACAGAAACTGGATGCTTTCCGTTTCTCGCTGCCTGATAACGTCTACTCTCCTTTTATACAAAAGGCACAGACACTTACTGATAACATCACCGGCGGACATTTCTATTTTGACAATGCAAAACAAAACATGTACTGGAAAAAGGGAGAACAGAATTATGCACCGGTTAATGTTGCTTCCGGAATAAAGGCTTTCGGTGTCTTGCAGATGTTACTGGAAACGCAAGCGCTGGATGAAAGTAAAATTCTGATATGGGATGAACCGGAAAATCATCTGCATCCGGAATGGCAGATCAAATTCGCGTCTGTGCTGGTAGAACTTGCCAAAGCGGGAATCCCTATTTTAATAAGTTCACACAGTCCTTATTTCATACAGGCCGTGAGATATTTCGCTGATAAATTGTCGATGAATGACTTTGTAAATTATTATCTGGCAGAGGAAACAGAAGACGAACTGTGTGTGCTGGAAGATGTTACGGACGATTTGAACCGGATTTTTATGAAACTGGCACAGCCTATGAATGAAATTGTAAACCTTGGCTTGTAACTGCAATGAATATGACTCCTGAACATATTTACAAGCAAGTAATGACAAAAACGGGTGTCACACCATGCAGTCTATGTCAGTTGCATGTTCCTTGCCAGCACACACCTTCTTGCATCTCTTTACAACAAACGCCTGTTATCAATCTGGATGAAGTGGAAACACAATGGCACAGTGCGCAGGGATGTGCTTCTTCTCCTTCGTCTGATGCTCTTTCGTATACGGAAAAGGTATTGTGCTTTGTTGAACTGAAAGGGTGGAAAGAGTTTTTGTCACATCAGCCAATTGCTCAAAAACCATTGGCTTCCGAAAAGGAAAAACAAGTACTTGAAAAAAGGATAACCAGACAGGCAGGAAAATATGACTTGCAACGCAAACTGCTGGAGAGTATAAAGTTATGTGAAGATATTACAACCTGTAACCTGAACACAGGGCAAATTCAGATTGCTTTTATTCTGGTAACGGATGTAAATGTGGCAAGTAATCCTCTAAATGTATTAACACAGCAACTGAATATGCTGGCATTCACGACATCAAGCTGGGAAAAGGTTTGTACTTCGGCATTAAAAAAGCAACTGGATACACAGATTCAGGAACACAGAACTTATTTTATCGGTTGCAGAGATTTCGATGCACTGATGTCGCAATTATAAAGTAGAATTTCATTTGACTTGTCTGATATTTTATATTAGCTTTGTAACAAAAGAGCATTTCCATGATGAAAAACTATACAATCGCTGTAGCGGGTACGGGCTATGTAGGTCTGTCTATCGCTACGTTGCTGGCGCAGCATCACCGGGTGGTGGCTGTGGACGTGATTCCTGAAAAGGTGGAGAAGATTAACAACCGTATCAGCCCGATTCAGGATGAGTATATCGAGAAGTATCTGGCGGAAAAGGAACTGAACCTGACGGCTACGCTCGACGGGGCTTCGGCTTACCGGGAGGCGGACTTTGTGGTGATTGCGGCTCCTACGAACTACGATCCGGTGAAGAATTATTTCGATACGTCGCACGTGGAGGAGGTGATCGACCTGGTGCTGGAGGTGAATCCGGATGCGGTGATGGTGATAAAGAGTACCATCCCTGTGGGTTACTGCCGAAGTCTGTATGTGAAGTATGCGGAGAAGTTCCGTACCTCTCCTGCCCTGGCGGGAAAGAAGTTTAACCTGCTGTTCTCGCCGGAGTTTCTGCGTGAGAGCAAGGCGCTGTACGACAATCTTTATCCGAGCCGTATCATCGTGGGATTCCCGAAACTGATAGCGGGACTGGATGAGGAGAACAGGGCTATCAAGGAAATCGCAGGCGAGCAGCTGGAGGAAAAGGCGCACGAGTTTGCAGCGTTGCTTCAGGAGGGGGCTATCAAGCCGGATGTGGACACGCTGTTTATGGGTATGAAGGAGGCGGAAGCGGTGAAGCTGTTTGCCAATACGTATCTGGCGCTGCGTGTGTCGTACTTCAACGAGCTGGATACGTATGCGGAAGTGAAGGGACTGGATACGCAGGCTATCATTCAGGGTATCTGTCTGGATCCGCGCATCGGCTCGCATTATAACAATCCGTCGTTCGGCTACGGAGGCTACTGTCTGCCTAAGGATACGAAGCAGCTGCTGGCGAACTATCAGGATGTGCCGGAGAATCTGATTCAGGCGATTGTGGAGAGCAACCGCACGCGCAAGGATTTCATTGCCGACAGGGTGCTGCACAAGGCGGGATATTATGATTACTACAACCGGGGCAGCTATAATCCGGCGGAGGAAAAGGAATGTGTCATCGGGGTGTACCGCCTCACGATGAAATCGAACAGCGATAATTTCCGCCAGAGTTCCATTCAGGGTGTGATGAAGCGCATCAAGGCGAAGGGAGCTACGATTATCATTTACGAACCGACGCTGGAGGATGGCAGTACGTTCTTCGGATCGAAGGTGGTGAACAGACTGGAGGACTTCAAGGCACAGGCGCAGGCTATCATCGCCAACCGCTATGATGCGTGTCTGGATGATGTGAAAGATAAAGTATATACGCGTGACATTTTCCGCAGGGACTGATAAAAAACAAAACAGAACGGTATAAATGAAAAGATATTGTCAGACATTGGATCTCTACGACGACAAGGAGTTGATAGAGGCTTACGTGGCAGAGCATGCGCACGTATGGGAGGAAGTGAAAGCGGGCATCCGTGAAGTGGGTATCGTGGATATGCAGATTTATATTTACGGCAACCGCCTGTTTATGATTATGGATACGACGGACGAGTTTGATATGGAACGTGACTATGCCCGACTTGCTACGCTGCCTCGTCAGGCGGAATGGGAGGAGCATATGTCCAAGTACCAGAAGGTGCTGCCGGGACAGTCTTCTCAGGAGAAATGGAAACTGATGGAACGGATTTTCAAGCTTTGAGAATCCGGACGTACTGATAGAGAAAATGAATGGTCGTATCAACACTCAAGAACAGAGCCTGATACGACCGTTTTCGTTTTGACACACTTCCTGTTTCTTATTTTTTTGCCTGCAAGCTGCATGTATCTGTGCATGCAGGGCAAGTATTTCTATTAATATTGGGGAGCTTTTTTGAAAAAAATTTCTTCCGGACATAGGGGTTTTTCGGGAGGGCTGCGTTATCTAGTCAAAATCACCCGATCAGGTGAAGCAAAAACTATACTAACTCTCAAAAAACGTAAGCATCCGATAAAGTACACATTGTAAAGCCATCCACTCTTCCGTTACTTTGC
>OHAN01000089.1_pt1 | contig 88531 bp, 73 predicted proteins | sample 1577121 | NCBI WGS metagenome assembly OHAN01 (sample SAMEA3541554, study PRJEB24748) | human gut metagenome | biome: human gut; feature: human-associated habitat; material: faeces | place: China | collected 2012 | reverse complement strand
TAACAGAGGCTTATAGCCTCAGAGCAAACCACGTCTTTTAGGCGTGGTTTTGATTTGTAAAAATTATTAGAAATAAAATCATATGCAGGAGTAAATTCCATATTGTACAAAAAATCAAAATTTCGAAAAAATAGCGGAATCGAGTCCTGAAAAAGGGACAGTGAATGTGAGAAAATGGAGTCGTAAAAGGAAAAATAGCAGCTATAAAGGAGGAAAAAAAGATGGCAAATAAGATTTATTTTACAATTACAGGAACAGGATTTTTTGAAGGTGACAAATTTTTTGAAAAGGATATGGAAGTGCTTCTTGAGAAAGAACCGGACAACAAATATGACCACGAAGCAATTCTTGTAAAAATGCCGGGAATTGGAAAAGTTGGGCATGTGGCAAATAGTTGTAGTACAGTCATTGGCGAGTCATATAGTGCAGGACGAATTTATGACAAAATTGGCGACACAGCAGTTGGAAAAGTGCTTTACAAAATGCCAAGAGGAATTCTGTGTGAATTAGTAAAACCAGTAGATGAAATTAAATTTTAAAGAAGTTATTGGAATTAGAATTATTGTGTAGCTGAAATGGAAAATGACAGTACAAATAATGAAATAATGTATAAATAAGGAGGCAAATATAACAATGCAAAAGTTGTATAAAATAGCCACTTATAATATAATTAATAAATATTTACAATGTGATAAAAATGAATAAACAATTATTTGATTTACTAAAAATATAGGAGGACTAAAATGGCAGAAGGAAAAGATTTGTTGCAGGTTTTGTGGAGCGGAGCAGATGTATTAAGAGGTAAGATGGATGCAAATGAATACAAAACTTATTTATTAGGATTGGTATTTTATAAGTATTTATCAGATTCATATTTATCAAAAGTATATGATTTATTAAACGATGAAACACCAGATGATTTAGAAGAAGCCCAGGAAGTTTATGAGGATGTAATGAATAGTGAAGATGCCGAAGAACTATTGGCAGAATTGAAAGAATCATTACGTTATACATTGGACCCTGATATGACATATGTAAGCATATTGAAAGATGCTAAAAACAATTCTTTCAACAGAGAAAAATTACAGTCAGCATTTAATAGAATTCAGGAATCAGACGAATTATTTAATGGATTATTTGCAGATGTTGATTTGTATTCAAACAGGCTTGGAACCGGAGACCAAAAACAGAGTGCAACAATAGCAGAAGTGATAAAAGTGTTAGATGGTGCAGATTTAATACATACAGAAGGCGATGTGCTAGGAAATGCATATGAATACTTAATAGGACAGTTTGCTTCTGAAACAGGAAAAAAGGCAGGGGAATTCTATACTCCACATGGTCCGGCACAGATACTATGTCGAATTGCAATGACAGGACAGGAAGATAAAAAAGGATTACAGGTATATGACCCTTGTATGGGTTCAGGATCATTAATGCTGAGCTGCAAAAATTATGCAAAAGAACCGGATTATATAAAATACTATGGACAGGAACTTATGCCATCAACTTATAATTTGGCAAGAATGAATATGTTTTTGCATGGAGTTTTGCCGGAAAATCAGCACTTAAGAAATGCTGATACATTAGATGCAGACTGGCCAACTGATGAAGAAACAGAATTTGATGTAGTTACAATGAATCCACCATATTCTGCAAAATGGTCTGCAGCAGAAGGATTTAAACAAGATGAAAGATTTATGGATTATGGTGGAAAGCTTGCACCAAAATCAAAAGCAGATTATGCATTCTTATTACACGGATTTTATCATTTAAAACAGACAGGAACAATGGCGATTGTTTTACCACATGGAGTTTTATTTAGAGGAGCAGCAGAAGGAACAATAAGAGAAACACTTTTGAAAAATGGTTCTATATATGCGGTAATTGGCTTGCCATCAAATATGTTTTATAATACTTCAATTCCAACATGTATTGTAGTATTGAAAAAGCATCGTGATGGACGAGATGTGTTGTTTATAGATGCATCAAATTTGTATGAAAAAGAGAAAAAGCAGAATGTTATGAAAGAAGAACATATTGATCGTGTTCTTGAATTATATAATAACAGAGAAAGTGTAGAGAAAGAAGCATACCTTGCATCTTATGAAGACATTGTGAAAAATGATTATAACTTGAATATACCACGATATGTAGATACTTCAGAAGACGAACCAGAGATTGATTTAAAAGCACTTACGCTGAGAATAAGAGATACAGATAAAGAAATAAAAGAGGGTAATAATATGCTGTTAAGTATGTTAAAAGACCTAAATTTTGACAGTGATGAAACTAGAGAATCAGTAGAAGAATTCATAAAAGTCTTAGAGGAGGTGTAAAATATGGCAGATATACCAAAAATAAGATTTAAAGAATTTACTGAACCTTGGGAACAGCGTAAGTTGGGGGAGATTCTTGAAAGAAGAGTTGAGCAAAGACAACAATCGGGGGAATATCCACGCTTAGCTTTTGCTTCGGGACAAGGCGTAATCCCACTTAATGAGCGTAAAACAAATAATAGAGAACAGCTTACAAAAGACGAATTTACAAAGAAATATCTAGTAACGGAATTAGATGATATTGTTTATAATCCCGCTAATGTAAAGTATGGAGCAATTGATAGAAATAAGTGCGGAAGAGGCTTGATTTCGCCTATTTACGTTACTTTTACAACAAGTGAAATACCTGGTTTTATTGAACGAATTGTAACTTCACACGACTTTCAACAAAAAGCTTTGAGATTTGAAGAGGGAACAGTCACAAAACGGCAGTCTGTTAACCCAGAAGATTTTGTTACTATAGATATATTGGTAGCTCCTCAGAAAGAAGAACAAAGGAAAATTAGTGAGTATTTTGATAGTTTGGATAACCTCATCACTCTTCATCAACGTAAGTGTGATACACTAAAAGAGTTAAAAAAATATATGCTACAAAATATGTTTCCAAAGAAAGGATAAGGGATTATGGCAGAATTAGAAGCAATAATTGAGAGAAGACTAATAGACCAACTATGTAGTGGTGAATCACAATGGACGTATAGACCGGATATCAGAAATGAAGAGCAATTATGGAAGAACTTTAAGTATATTTTAGAGCAGAATAATAAAGCAAAACTAAATGATACACCATTAAGTGAAAGTGAGTTTGCAAAGGTAAAGAATGATTTATCACATGCTTCATTTTATGATGCAGGGAAATGGCTAGTTGGCGAAAATGGAAAAGTTTATGTTCATGTACAAAGAGGCAATGAAACATTACATTTAGTCGTTATGAATAATGAGCACATTGCAGGCGGGACAAGTGTATATGAAGTTATAAATCAATATCAGGCGTTCAAAACAGAAGAAAATGACGAAAGGGACAGAAGATTTGACGTCACATTGCTTATTAATGGAATTCCTATGATTCATATTGAACTGAAAAATAAAGAACATTCATATATGGACGGATATAGGCAAATAAAGAAATATATAGCAGAAGGTAAATTTAGAGGTCTCTTTTCAAATATTCAAATGTTTGTTGTAAGTAATGCGGTAGATACAAAATATTTTTCGGCAGCAAGAGATACGGAATTAAATAAAAAATTTATTACAGGATGGATAGATGAAAAGAACTATCCTGTATGTGATTATATGGATTTTGCAAAGGCAGTATTAAAAATACCGGAAGCGCATGAAATGGTTACAAAATATACAGTTTTGGATAATGACAAAAAGAAATTGTTAATTCTGAGACCATATCAGATTCATGCAATTAAGGCAATGCGAAATGCATCAAAACAAGGAAAATCAGGATTTATTTGGCATACAACAGGTTCAGGAAAGACAATGACATCATATAAGGCTACAAGAAACCTGCTAATGGATATACCATCTATAGAAAAAACAGTTTTTTTGATTGATAGAAAAGATTTAGATATGCAGACAAAGATGGCATTTCAGTCTTATGCAGATAACGATACAATTGATGTAGATGATACAGATTATGTCGATACTTTAATTAAAAGAATGATTGATGGTAATAGGCAAATGATTGTTACAACAAGACAAAAAATGCAGACAATGATTAGCAATCGTTTGAAAGAAGGAACGAAAGAATATCAGATTATAAAGAATTTAAGAGTTGCTTTTGTAGTAGATGAATGTCATAGAGCAGTAACTCCTGAAACAAAAAGAAAATTGGAACAGTTCTTTAATAATTCTTTGTGGTATGGATTTACCGGAACACCTATTTTTGAGCAGAATAAATATGAACAAAAGGGAGACTTACCACAAACTACAGAACAGCTGTATGGAAAGTGTTTGCATAGTTATACGATAAAGGAAGCTATCCATGATGAGGCAGTCTTAGGCTTTATGGTAGAAAATCTTGGACCAAAGAATAAGGATGTAGATGAATCTGCCTATTTATCCGAAAAGCATATGAGAAATGTTTTAGACGTTATATTGAATCAATCTGCCACAAAATTGGGAATGCAGAATGGTAAAGGAAGAACATATGAGGGAATATTAACAGTTAAATCCATTTCAATTGCACAAAAATATTATGAATTGTTAAAGAAAATAAAAAATGGACAAGATGAGTTAAAGATAAGTGAAGATATTCAGAAAGCGTTACCGGATTTTCCTAAGTTTGCAATTACATACTCAATTTCAGAAAATGAAGAAGCATCTACTGTTAATCAGGATAAGATGAAAGAATCTTTAGAAGATTACAATGAAATGTTTGGAACAAATTACAAGCTTGAAGCGATAAATGCCTACAATAGTAACTTAAATGACAGATTAGCAAGAAAGGAAAAGAAATATCTTGAAAGAAGTCAGCAACTTGATTTGGTAATTGTTGTTGATAGATTGTTGACGGGATTTGATGCACCTTGTTTATCTACATTGTTTATGGATAGACCACCAATGACTCCACAGAATATAATTCAGGCGTTTTCACGAACTAATCGATTGTTTGATAGTAATAAGCAGTATGGACAGATTGTAACATTCCAATCGCCTAAAGAGTTTAAAGATGCTATAAACAATGCATTGACATTATATTCTAGAGGTGGTGATGGAAAACCAGTAGCTGAGGATTGGGAAACTGTACTTGATAATTTCAACATATCTGTTAAGGCTATTCATGCTTTAGCAGAAACACCCGAAGAGATATCAGCATTGTCAAGACAACAAAAGAAATCGTTTGTTCATCTGTTTAGAGCATTAGACCATGATTTCGCACATCTTAAGGCGTTTTCAAATTACAATGAAGATATATTGAAAGATTTGGAATTTTCACAGGAAGAATATGAAAACTATGCAGCAATGTATAACAATGTAATGGAGGAACTTAAGAAACCTTCAGATGACCCGGATGGAGATGGACCTGAATTAGATGAATATGATTTAATGGCTTATAGTAAGTTGCGTATAGATTTTGAATATATTATTGAATTGCTTCAAGGAGTTGTTGAGTCTTTAGACCAGACAAAAGATGATTTTAAAGAATCTGATTTTGAATATAATATTAATGTATTAAGAGGTATTATCGATGATTATTATAAGGTTAATCCACAAATAAGTGAGCTACTAAAGATAATTATTGAAGATATCGAAAATGATAAGGAAAAGTATATAGGTCAGGACATATCCGTTATATTTAATCAGATGAAGTATAAAATTATCGATGATGCTATAAGGGAATTTGCTCAAAAATGGTATTTAGAAGATGAGGATGTTAAGTTTGAAGCATATAATTATAGAGATGGAATGCTTGCAAACGAAAACGTCCTAAAAGAAAAAACGGATTATAAAACTTATAAAGAAGAATCAGAAGAACCTATGCCAAAATACAAGTTTAGAAAAACTATGGTAGAAGAGTTTAAAAATGATTTAATGGAAGAAATAAGCCCATTGATTAATGAATAATATAATTATCAAGAAAGTAAAAGCTTGGAATTTTTTGAGTTTCCAAGCTTTTATTTATTAAAATCGGCGTGCATATTTTATTTAAGAAAGGTTAGATAATGACCTCATAATAATATCAATATCCTTACTTTCAAGTTCCTGTATAATATGGAGATATGTTTTTTGAGTTGTAGTCATACTAGCGTGTCCCAATCTCCTTGCAACACTGGCAATTGAAACTCCGGCAAATAGCAAAAGTGATGCATGCGTATGTCGTAATCCGTGAATTGAAATTACTGGAATACCGGTACTAATACAATGTCTTGCTAAAATATCATTTAGCGTAGAGTTGTATACTTTTTCTTTAACGAAAATTGGTTCGTTTTCAGGTAAATCTTTTATAAGTGAAGAAAACTGCATTACTGTCTGCCAATCAAGTTGGATTTTTCTCATAGAAGAAAGATTTTTTGTAGGAAGAAAACCACCGTTACCTTTGTAATTCCATGTCTTAGAAACAGTTAACATTTGATGAGACAAGTCAAAATCTTTAGGGGTTAATGCTAATGCTTCTGAAAATCTCATTCCTGTCTTAGCTACTAAAAGTATAAACCAATCCCAATTTATATTCTGTGATAAATCTAAAGACTCAATTAACTTATGTAGTTCAAATTGGTTAAGATACTTTTGCTTTTTTGCTCTAGGTTCTTTGCCTTTAATGATAGCTTTCCTTGTAGGGTCGCGGGAAATTAAACCCTCATCAACAGCATCTAATATTGCACATTTAATATGATGATGAAAATCCATAGTTGTTTGTCGTTCATGGTTTTGTGCATAATCGTTTAGAAGTTGCTGATAAGATATTCTGTCAATATCCCCAACAGTAAGAGTCGGAATTAATTTTACTAACCATTGATGTGCCATCTTATATTTGTTCATTGTTATAGGTCTTATAGCACCTTCCTTGTAAACAGTAATCCATTTTTTGTAGTAATCACAGAATAAAGTGTCACTACTGACTGTCGTTGTGTTCATTTGTAAGTCCTCCTTTTCATTAGTCTATAATGCACGCCGATGAAGAGTGATGAGGTGGTCGAGGGTGCGGAAATACTCGCCAATTTTTAATTGTTCTTCTTCATTTGGAACTAAAACATTAACAGCATTAATAGCTGTTTTTGATAAACTAGGTACGCCTGTTGATTCGTCCATTAATCTCCAATCTATATTCTGGAAAATATCATAAGTAAAATCTAAATGATATTTTTCTCTAGGAATGCAGTAAAATAGCGTATCTACAGTCCAAAATGGTGCTTTTAGGATGTATGGTTTATCTATAGTTCCTTTTCTACCAATGCCAATTGCATCTTTTTCATTAGATAATGCTTCCGATACACTCAGCATATAACCTCCTGTTCCATATACTGGAATGTCACCCTCTTCGAGATGTTTATAATCTCGCCCGCTACAAATATCTACAATCTCCCCCAACTTACGCTGTTCCCAAGTATTACATATAAAAAAGAGAATATAATGGTGTAATTTAATAAAAAACAAAATGAAAAAGATTCTATTTTATAGTTCGATAAAGTAAAAAACAACGGAATCGAGTCCTGAAAAAGGGACAGTGAATATGAGAAAATAAAAGCATAAAAGGAAAAAGAAAAAAATTGCAGCTATAAAGGAGGCAAATTATGGGATTTTGGAACGGAAAAGCGGATGGACCTTTAGATAAGATGTTTGACTTTAACAGAGACGGAAAATTAAATGCTTGGGAAAGAGCAATGGAACTGGGGTTATTAATGGATGATGAAGATGACTACCAGGATGAGGATGATGAATTTGATGAGGATATGGATAGTGAATTTGATGATGACGACGATGAAGAAGATGATGAAAGTGAAGAGCTGATGGAAGAAGATTGGGATTCAGATTACGATGAAAGTGATGAGTGGTAGAAGTAATTATAAAAATAAATTGACATAACGTTATATATATATAATAAGATTGAGTTAATAATTTCTACTAATATGTAGATTAAGGACGACCACATATATCACATTTGGTTTGAATGATTTATAATTTATACTAAAATATGGTAGATAGAACCTTGTAGTTTCGAATAAATATAAAAATTGGTTGCAAAGGTAACTGCTAGTTTGCAAAAGTAGTAGCATGGAAAAACTAGCAGTTTAAATTGCAATTAAATATCAAAATTTTGTAATACAAGTCCTGCTTTTGGGACAGCTAAAAAAGTAGAATCTACTTAACAGTTAAATCGGGAAATAAATTAAATAGCAAAAAAATCGAAATTTTAGAATCGGAGGTGCCTATGGGAACGGATTCACTATACTATATTAGGGATTATAGCGGAAATTATTACAGGATAAACAATGTAAATGAATTGGTGGCTGTAAGGAATGAAACAGATGCAACTGTATTTAATTACGACCAGGCGAAAAGTCATATTGGAACAGGAAAGAAATCGGCATTCTATTGTGCTATTCCAATAGAAACGGAAGATGGAAATGACGGAGGCAATATTGCATTTAACAGCGTGGAAGTACGAGAGGAGCCGGATGAGGAAGAACAGGATGAAAATATTTCGGCTGTCAAAGAGCTTACTTATGACGAAATTTTGGAACAGCCGGAGAAAAGCGTTTGTGCATATAATTTGTCGGAAATGGATTGGACAGAGTATTTGACACATTTTACTTATGTGGTTGAAGGTCTTAAGGATTATCGTGACGAATTAAATAAGAAGCAATCGGACGTTGATCAGAAGATTTGCGATATTCTTCATTATATTGAGTTATGTCAGATGGACGATGAACAGGCAATTGATTTGGTTGAATTGTTAAGAGTTTGTCGTGAAAATCGAAGAGACATTAAGGATGAAATTCAAAGGGTGGAATGCTTTCAGGTAAATCTTGGAACTCATGCTAATGTTATTAAGGCGAAACAGGCACTTAATAGTATTAAAGGTTTGGAAACAAGAAAATACAATCCACGAAAGTACAAAGAATTATTTAAAAATTGTGTAATGAAAGATAAACGTTTGGAAAAAGAAGATTTATACGAAAGTCAAAATGACCACGAAGATAATTATGAGACTAAAAAGCAGAATTTTTGTTTAAATGGTACATATGAAAATGAAGGCGGTGAAGAAATGATGATTCAGGAAAGAAAAAATACTCCTTTTGATGGAAAGAAAAATGATTGGTATTCTTTTGCAAAGCAGCAGGCTGATTTCTACAGAAATGCAGCACAGTATATTGCAAATCTACAGATGGACATAAACGATATCGATGATGAAATTGAAAAAATATTGGAAGAAACAGAAGAAGCCAAATGCAATGTGGCACAGGGATACAATGTTTTTAAAAAATTAAAAGAATTAAGACTTGAAAGAAAAGCAAAAATGGAAGAACTTAAGTGTCTTTATGTTTTGACAGATTATATTGACTGCGAGGTACTTGCAGATACATGTGAAGACAACCTTGACGAAATCGAGGAAATATTGGACGTGCCTAATCTGAAAAATGTAGTAATTGAAGTGGAGAAAAATGATATATCTGAACAAAGTAAAGACGTAGTTAGTCAGGTTATGGCGGGGAGGAGTGATGAAAAACAAATGGAAAATGTTGAGGGAATGGTTAGTTAGAAGGTTATAAGAAGATTTATGGAAGGAGATACGGCTATGTCAAAAATAAGTGAAGAAACAATTAAATGTCCAAAGTGTGGAAAAGAGAGTAAGTTTGTTATGTGGAGCAGTATAAATACTGTTCTTAATCCGGAAATGAAGAAGAAGGTATTAACAGGAGAGATTTTTAAATTCAAATGTAATAAGTGCGGTTGTGAGGCAAGGATAAATTATAGCAGTCTCTATCATCAGATGGAAGATAGAATAATGATATATTATGTTCAGAATGAGGAAGACTATGAAAGTGCATGCAATATGTTTAGTGGCGAAGATATGCCTGAAATATTCGAGAATTTAATGGCAGAAAAATATCTGTATAGAATCGTAACATCGCCGGGAGAATTAAGAGAAAAAATAATTATTTTCGATAATGGATTGGACGATAGAGTAATAGAGATTGCAAAGATTTTTTACATTGGTCAGGCAAAAGAACAAGGCATTAAAGTAAAACATATATTCTTTGATGTAAGCAGTGAGGGCAAGTATATGTTTATTATATTTGACGAAAATGGAGAGACGAAAATGGCAAGCATTGAGAAAGAATTATTGGAAAAAATTAGAGAAGAAGTGTTGAAGGATAGTCCGGATATTAGAGAGGATAGGTTTGATATAGACGAAAACTGGGCGTTGGAAAAGATGATGGAAGAATAAACTGAAAGTGGAATAGTAGGTGAAAAAATATTGCGATTATAATTATATATGATATAATAACTATATATTATGTAAGTTAGAACGGAGGTCATTATGGGTTATACAGTAGGATTAGATATAGGTGTTGCTTCAGTAGGAGTTGCAGTGTTAGATGAAAATGATAATATTGTTGAGGCGGTTTCAAATATATTTGATGAAGCTGATACTAGCAATAATAAGGTGAGAAGAACGCTTAGAGAGGGAAGAAGAACCAAAAGACGACAAAAAACAAGAATAGAGGATTTTAAACAACTTTGGGAAACATCAGGATATATAATACCACACAAATTACATCTCAATATTATTGAACTTAGAAATAAAGGATTAACAGAATTACTTTCTTTAGATGAATTATATTGTGTACTATTATCAATGCTCAAACATAGAGGAATATCTTATTTAGAAGATGCGGATGATGGCGAAAAAGGAAATGCGTATAAAAAAGGATTAGCATTCAATGAAAAGCAGCTAAAAGAAAAAATGCCATGCGAAATACAGCTTGAACGAATGAAGAAATATGGGAAATATCACGGAGAATTTATTATTGAAATAAATGATGAAAAAGAGTATCAAAGCAATGTATTTACAACAAAGGCATATAAGAAAGAACTTGAAAAAATTTTTGAAACTCAGAGATGTAATGGCAATAAAATAAATACAAAATTTATCGAAAAATATATGGAAATATATGAAAGAAAAAGAGAATATTACATAGGACCAGGCAATGAAAAATCAAGAACGGATTACGGAATATATACAACGAGAACAGATGAAGAAGGAAATTTCATAGATGAGAAAAATATTTTTGGAAAATTAATTGGAAAATGCAGTGTATATCCTGAGGAATATAGGGCATCTAGCGCGTCTTACACAGCACAAGAATTTAATTTGCTGAATGATCTCAATAATTTGAAGATTAATAATGAAAAATTAACAGAATTTCAAAAAAAAGAAATTGTTGAGATTATAAAAGATGCTAGTTCTGTAAATATGCGAAAAATCATAAAAAAAGTTATAGATGAAGATATTGAACAATATAGCGGAGCGAGAATTGATAAAAAAGGAAAAGAAATATATCACACTTTTGAAATATATAGAAAACTAAAAAAAGAATTAAAAACAATAAATGTGGATATAGATAGTTTTACAAGGGAAGAATTAGATAAAACAATGGATATTCTGACATTAAATACAGAAAGGGAGTCTATTGTTAAAGCTTTTGATGAACAAAAATTTGTTTATGAAGAAAATTTGATTAAAAAATTAATTGAATTTAGGAAAAATAATCAACGTTTATTTTCTGGATGGCATTCATTTTCATATAAAGCAATGTTGCAATTGATACCAGTAATGTATGAGGAACCTAAAGAGCAAATGCAATTATTAACAGAAATGAATGTGTTTAAGTCTAAAAAGGAAAAATATGTAAATTATAAATACATACCAGAAAATGAAGTTGTTAAAGAAATATATAATCCTGTTGTTGTAAAATCTATAAGAACTACAGTGAAAATTCTAAATGCTTTAATTAAAAAATATGGTTATCCTGAAAGTGTAGTTATTGAAATGCCTAGGGATAAGAATTCTGATGATGAAAAAGAGAAGATAGATATGAATCAGAAGAAAAATCAGGAAGAATATGAAAAAATCCTTAATAAGATATATGATGAAAAGGGGATTGAAATAACGAACAAAGATTATAAAAAACAGAAAAAATTAGTGTTAAAACTTAAATTATGGAATGAGCAGGAAGGGTTATGTCTATATTCAGGTAAAAAAATAGCTATAGAAGATTTGCTAAATCATCCAGAATTTTTTGAAATTGATCATATTATTCCAAAATCAATTTCGTTAGATGACAGCAGAAGCAATAAAGTATTGGTTTACAAAACGGAAAACAGTATAAAGGGAAATGATACTCCTTATCATTATTTGACAAGAATTAACGGGAAATGGGGATTTGATGAATATAAGGCAAATGTCTTAGAACTAAGAAGAAGGGGGAAAATAGATGATAAAAAAGTAAACAATTTATTGTGTATGGAAGATATAACAAAGATTGATGTGGTGAAAGGGTTTATCAATAGAAACTTAAATGATACCAGATATGCTTCAAGAGTAGTGCTAAATGAGATGCAGTCATTTTTTGAATCTAGAAAATATTGTAATACAAAAGTAAAAGTGATAAGAGGAAGTCTTACATATCAAATGAGACAAGATTTGCATCTCAAAAAAAATAGAGAAGAATCATATTCTCATCATGCCGTAGATGCGATGCTTATAGCATTTTCACAAAAAGGATATGAAGCATATAGGAAAATTCAAAAAGATTGCTATGATTTTGAAACAGGGGAAATTTTAGACAAAGAGAAATGGAATAAATATATTGATGATGATGAATTTGATGATATCCTTTACAAAGAAAGAATGAATGAAATTAGAAAAAAAATAATAGAAGCGGAGGAGAAGGTTAAATATAATTATAAAATAGACAAAAAATGCAATAGAGGATTGTGTAATCAAACAATTTATGGAACTAGAGAAAAGGATGGAAAAATACACAAAATTAGTTCATACAATATATATGATGATAAAGAATGCAATTCTTTGAAGAAAATGATTAACAGTGGTAAAGGTAGTGATTTGTTAATGTACAATAACGATCCAAAAACATATAGAGATATGCTAAAAATACTTGAAACATATTCAAGCGAAAAAAATCCTTTTGTGGCATACAACAAAGAAACTGGAGATTATTTTAGAAAGTATTCGAAAAATCACAATGGACCTAAAGTTGAAAAAGTAAAGTATTATAGTGGTCAGATAAATAGTTGTATTGATATATCTCATAAGTATGGTCATGCAAAAAACAGTAAAAAGGTAGTATTAGTAAGTCTGAATCCGTATAGGACAGATGTGTATTATGACAATGACACTGGGAAATATTATCTTGTGGGAGTTAAATATAATCACATTAAATGTGTTGGAAACAAATATGTCATTGATAGTGAAATATATAATGAATTATTGCGTAAAGAAGGTGTTTTAAATAGTGACGAAAACCTAGAAGATTTAAATAGCAAGAATATTACATACAAATTTTCTCTCTATAAGAATGATATTATTCAATATGAAAAAGGTGGAGAGTATTATACAGAAAGATTTTTGTCTAGAATAAAAGAACAGAAAAATTTAATTGAAACTAAGCCAATTAATAAACCAAATTTTCAACGCAAAAATAAAAAAGGAGAGTGGGAAAATACAAGAAATCAAATAGCGCTAGCAAAAACAAAATATGTTGGAAAATTGGTGACAGATGTTCTTGGAAATTGTTACATTGTTAACATGGAAAAGTTTAGTTTAGTTGTTGACAAGTAGAAAATGATATGTTATCGTGAAGATACAAAGTTAGATGGATGAAATTTTTTACGATAACTTAATTTCTTCAGATCTACTAAAACAAGGCTTTATGCCGAAATCAAGAGCACCGACGGGTGCTCTTTTTTTGCCTTAAAGGAGGATAAGTATGGCATTTAGGGTGGTTTTTATCGAAAATGAAGTTGGAGTGAGAATGAAATTAGACAATCTAGTTTTAGAAACATATGAAGGAGAAGTATGGATACCAATAAGTGATATATCAACAGTAGTATTGGATAATTTGAAAATAACATTGACAACAAGATTATTATCAATGTTGGCGACAAATAATGTGACTTTGATTGTGTGCAACGAAAAACACTTGCCTATTGGATTATATTGTTCATACGACAATCATAGTAGAGTATTTAAACATATAGGATATCAGATTAATACAAGTAAGGAAAAATACAATGAAATTTGGAAAAATATTGTTATTAGAAAAATATTAAATCAGGCGGATGTAATAGAAAAACTAGGAAAGAATAATGAGATTAGTCGTGACATTAGAAAAATGGCATCAGAAACAAAAGATGGAGATATAACAAATAGAGAAGCTCATGCGGCAAAGATATATTTCAATGAGTTAATGGATTCAAGTTTTTCGAGAGGAAATGAAGAAATATTATTGAATTCCGGATTGGATTATGGTTATACAATTATTCGTTCTTATATTGCAAGAGTATGTGTTGGATATGGATTGAATTCCCAATTAGGAATACACCACAAAAATGAATATAATAGGTTTAATTTAATAGATGATTTAATGGAACCAATTAGACCTATGCTAGATTGTTTTACATATTATTTATTAGACGGAGAAGAGTATTTTACTTTAAATCATAGAAAAGAATTGATAAATTTTTTGAATCATAAAGTGATTTATAATAATAAAAAAATGTATATATCAAATATGATTGAGGAATATATACAACAATATGCAGCAGTAATAGCAGGAAAGAAAGAACAGTTTGAAATTCCTAAATTTGAAGGCTATGAGGGAGAATTTTTATATGTTGGAGTATAAAACTATGCGAATGTTATGTATGTTTGATTTACCAGTAGATTTGCCAGAAGAAAGAAAGGCTTATCGAGATTTTAGAAAAAACTTAATAAAAGAAGGCTTCATAATGATACAATACTCGGTATATGTAAGAACTTGTCCAAGTAGAGAGTATGGCAATCGTCTAGTAAGTAGAGTAAAAAAGTTTGCTCCGAGTAAGGGAAATATTCGTTTATTAACAATAACGGAAAAACAATATAATGATATGAAAATTATTGTGGGAAGTAGAAAATTGAATGAAGAACGAGTAGGGAGTGGGAGGTTTACAGTAATATGAGATTAACAATAAAAAATTTCGAAAAAAGTTATGAAGTCGGATTAGAAAAAGTTAATCAATGGTGTGGAAGCAATGTTATTAGAAAAAATGAAATTTTAAAAATGTTATCAAAGTATTTTTCAAAATCAAAATATGTTGAATGTGAGGAAAAAATAAGATGTGATGTATTTTGTGGTAAGGAAAAATTAGGGAGAGAATATTTTGAAATATATAATGTAGATTCAAGAGAACAATTTATATCACAATTAAAAATAGGTAAAAATACCTTATTGATGAAATACATTTTGAATAAAATTTTAATGAGCTTTGATATAGAGACTGATATGGAAAAAATCAATGATTTATTGATGAGAATTTATGAGAATATTAATAATGAATTGTTTAGTAGTTTTGAAAATTTTTCTATAGATTTTGAATCAAGTAATTTATTTGAAATTATGCAGGAGAGTGTGGCTTGTAACAAAAACGGAGAAAATATAAATTATTTATCTACATATGAGTTAATAATTAATTATATTGAATTAATAGAAAAATTAAATGAGGAAAGTGGAAAGCAGAAATTATTAATTATTAACAATATTGATCATATGATAAATCAACAGGAATACAGAAAAATATTTGAATATTCTAAAACAATATCGGAAAAGTCAGATATAAATTTTTTGTTTACAATAAGTCTTGATGGATATTGCGTAGTAGATAAAGAAGACTTTGAGTCAATAACAATAATTAATGATGAAGAATTTATAATGCCTGAATATAATAGAGTTGCAGATTATATTGAAAAGAATTATCCAATATATAGAGAAAGTGATTATCAATGGGTAGAATACAATTTAGAGAATTGCATTAATAAAATAGGAGTTAGTAATCAAAGTGTTGATTTAGGGATAAATATTATACTTTGTATTTTAAATAGATCGTTAAATGTAGACAATAAAGTTAAATATAAAACCAATAATATAGAACTAAACTTTTTAAATGTCCAATAATATGCTACAATATAAAGGAGATTTTGGGTAACTAAGGAAGTTTGCTATTCGACGGGATAGTAGATTTGATATTTTAGTACCTGAAGAAATTAAGTTATCGTAAAACCAGTAGTTTTGTTTCTTTTGGTCTACATAAATTTTAGTACCTGAAGAAATTAAGTTATCGTAAAACCAAGGTGAGTTGCTTGCATTTCTGAAATTAATTTTAGTACCTGAAGAAATTAAGTTATCGTAAAACCCTTAATGTCTTCGCCGTCCTTGATTGCTTATTTTAGTACCTGAAGAAATTAAGTTATCGTAAAACAAAAGGAACTAAAAAAGCTTGATGAAATCTATTTTAGTACCTGAAGAAATTAAGTTATCGTAAAACATTTGAAAATCCACTTTCTAAATTCAAGAGATTTTAGTACCTGAAGAAATTAAGTTATCGTAAAACTAAAATTGCAAATTATATTAGACAGAATGCATTTTAGTACCTGAAGAAATTAAGTTATCGTAAAACAGTAGTTCTTGAATCTGTTGATGTAACTATATTTTAGTACCTGAAGAAATTAAGTTATCGTAAAACAGGATATACTACTGTAGCATAGTTCCTAGTATTTTAGTACCTGAAGAAATTAAGTTATCGTAAAACTATGCGTGAATATCTACAGTCTCGTAAATGATTTTAGTACCTGAAGAAATTAAGTTATCGTAAAACATTTTTCGAACTTCCTAGTGAGGTAATATCATTTTAGTACCTGAAGAAATTAAGTTATCGTAAAACAATCCTGCATAGCTTCCTAAATCTTCGGCTATTTTAGTACCTGAAGAAATTAAGTTATCGTAAAACCAGCTGCAGCATTCACAAGGATGGCAGTGGATTTTAGTACCTGAAGAAATTAAGTTATCGTAAAACAGTCCAGAAATGCAAGAGTTGGACTTAAATATTTTAGTACCTGAAGAAATTAAGTTATCGTAAAACCACAGCAGGCGCAAAATATAAAATCTTAGGATTTTAGTACCTGAAGAAATTAAGTTATCGTAAAACAGGTTTCTTTATAACTACATTAGACATTTCATTTTAGTACCTGAAGAAATTAAGTTATCGTAAAACAAAGTATTGGCAAAACAGTAATCCGTCAGAATTTTAGTACCTGAAGAAATTAAGTTATCGTAAAACCCAATAAAATGGATATTGATTATTGTTTTTAATTTTAGTACCTGAAGAAATTAAGTTATCGTAAAACTTTACAAGAGAAAGACATAATTTTAGTACCTGAAGAAATTAAATATGATTACATTACGTACTATAAATTAATCGTGAATATTAAAAGCTTGTTCATTTTTAGAAAAAAGTGTATAATTTGTTTGCTAGATATTAGCAAAAGATAGTGGAATAGTGTTTTAGTACCTGGAAAAAGTTATCGATAAAAATTGTAAGAGGTGATTGAAGATAGAAAGAATGAGGGGGGAATACTCTTGGTTTTCACCCCCCTTGCACAACCTTAATTTTTGCACTATACTATATTAGTTAGAGATGTAATCTCAAATAGTATTTCATAGTAGGAGAAAAGTGAAAATGACAAAAGTTAGAACAAGATTCGCACCTAGTCCAACAGGAAGAATGCATGTAGGAAATTTAAGAACTGCACTTTATGAATTTTTGATTGCTAAGCATGCAGGTGGAGATTTTATTTTAAGAATAGAAGATACAGATAGAGAGCGTTTGGTTGAAGGCGCAGTTGATATTATTTATAGAACTATGGCTGAAACAGGTCTTGTACATGATGAAGGCCCTGATAAGGATAAGGGATTTGGTCCTTATGTTCAGAGCGAGCGTCAGGCATCAGGTTTATATCTTGAATATGCTAAGAAGTTAATTGAATCAGGAGATGCATATTACTGTTTTTGTGATAAGGAGAGATTGGAATCTTTGAAGACTTCTGTAGGTGAAGATGGAAAAGAGATTACAGTTTATGACAAGCATTGTCTTCATTTATCAAAAGAAGAAATCCAGGCAAATCTTGATGCAGGCAAGCCTTATGTAATTAGAATTAACATGCCAACAGAAGGAACTACAACTTTTGTTGATGAATTATATGGTGAGATTACTGTTGAAAACAAAGAACTTGACGATATGATTTTGATTAAGTCAGACGGATATCCAACATACAATTTTGCTAACGTTGTTGACGATCATCTTCAGCAGATTACTCACGTTGTAAGAGGTAATGAATATATTTCTTCATCACCTAAATATCAGAGATTATATGAAGCTTTTGGTTGGGAACCACCTAAATATGTTCATTTACCTTTGATTACAGATGAAAATCACAAGAAGTTAAGCAAGCGTTCAGGTCACGCTTCATATGAAGATTTAATTGAACAGGGATTTTTACCTGAAGCAGTTGTTAACTATTTAGCACTTTTAGGATGGAGCCCTGAAGACAATAGAGAAATCTTTTCACTTGATGAGTTGATTAAGGAATTTGATTATCACAAGGTAAACAAGAGCCCATCAGTATTTGACATTCAGAAGCTTAAATGGATGAATGGGGAATACATTAAGGCTATGGACAATGAAAAATTCTATGAAAAAGCTATGCCATACATCAAGAAAGTTATTACTAAGGATTTGGATTTAGAGAAGATTCTTGATATGGTTAAGACTAGAATTGAAACATTCCCAGAGCTTATGGATATGGTTGATTTCTTTGAAGAATTACCTGAATATGATGTGGCTATGTACACTCATAAGAAGATGAAAACTAATTCAGAAAATTCATTAGAAGTGTTAACAGAATTACTTCCAATTCTTGAAGCAACAGATGATTATTCAGTTGACGGACTTCACGATACAGTATTTGAATATATTGGAAAGAAGGGTTGCAAGAATGGTCAGGCTTTATGGCCACTTAGAACTGCAGTTTCAGGAAAGCAGATGACACCTGCCGGGGCCTTTGAAATTATGGAAGTTATCGGAAAAGAAGAATCAATTAGCAGAATTAAGAAAGGTATTGAATTATTATCAAAATAATTTTAATACGAAATATAGTTATTAGGCGAGTAACTGTCAGGTTAATAACTATAAGAAATGTTAATAGATTGATTTTAAAATAATATAAATGTTAAAAACATTAAAAAGACTTTTGATTAAAGCTGTAAATAGCATATCAAAGGTCTTTTTTAATAATAAAATCCTCCGGATAATAGAAAAGCTTTTGTTTGTAATCTGAGTATTCTTTGAAAAAACATAAGAAAACATAAGAAATCACATTTACCTGTTTACACTTTAGTCAGACTGTGATAGACTTTCAGTACTTGGAGAGAAACAACCGGAAAGGTTGTATATATGTTTAATAAATCACAGATTCAGGCAATCAGCCATATGGATGGTCCGGCCATGGTTCTTGCAGGACCGGGTTCTGGTAAGACCACAGTTATTACCCATAGAATTAAGAATTTAATAGAGAAGGCAGAAGTGCGCCCGGAGAATATTTTAGTTGTAACTTTTACTAAGGCAGCGGCTATAAGTATGCAGAAGAGATTTTCTACATTAATGAATGGAGGGAAGGGACAACTGGTTACCTTTGGCACTTTTCATAGCGTCTTTTATAAGATTTTGAGAAAATCAAGGCGGTATGAAGCAACGGAGATTCTGTCTGAAAGGCAGAAAACGGACTATATAAGGGAGATTATTGGAAGGTATGGTATTTCTTCTAATGATATTTCAGAATTGTCTCAGAACATTATTAATGATATTGGAAATATTAAAGGTAATATGCTTAATGCTCAGGAATATGAGCCGTCCTGCTGCAAGAAAGAGGATTTTATAAAGGTTTATAACGCTTATAATTTGGAGTTAAAGAAGGATGGCAAGATGGATTTTGATGATATTCTAAGAGAGTGTTATTTGTTGTTATGTGAGAATCAGACAATACTTGAACAGTGGAGGGAGCTGTATAAGTATATTTTAATAGATGAGTTTCAGGATATTAACAGAATCCAAATGAATATAATAGAGCTGTTGGCTAGTCCTCTTAACAATATTTTTGTGGTGGGGGATGATGACCAGTCCATTTATGGTTTTCGTGGAGCAAGACCGGAGATTATGATTGAGTTTAAGGATTATTATCCCGAGGCTGAACTTATTGTCTTGAATGTTAATTACAGAAGTACTCAGTCCATAATTAATGTGGCAGGCCGTGTTATTGAAAATAATAAGACCAGATTAGATAAGTGTGCTCACGCTAACAATGATAAGGATTTTCAACCTGATATACGAAAGTTTCGAAATCAAGTGGAAGAATTAAAGTTTGTAGTATCCAAAATAAAGGAATATGAAAATCAGGGGATTAGTCTGTCTGAAATGGCTATTCTTGTTAGGAATAATAGTCAGATTCAGGAGATTTCAAGTTTTTTAAAAAACAGAAAGATAGAAGCGGAAAGTGGAAAGCATAGAAGTAACATTTATAATGGTATGGTTGCAAAGGATATTTTGTCTTATGTTAGAGGAGCATTAAAGTTTGACGGCACATATTTCAATGAAGATTTAATATATGTTTTAAATAAGCCTCAAAGATACATAAGCAGGCAGGTTGTTCTTAGTGTGAATATGAATATTTCCGCTGTTAGAAGAATTTATAGTAAAAACAACATAGACAGTTTTCTATTTCATATTGAGATGATAAGAAAGCTACCACCTCAGGCAGCATTGTCATATATTAGAAAGGGTGCAGGTTATGAGGAGTATTTGCGCCTGTATGCCATTGAAAATAATATTCCAATGTCAGGGTTGTTAAAACAATTGGAACAGTTAGTGCAGGAGTGTAGCAAGTTTAATACATTAGAACAGTGGATAAATAGCATTGATTCAGCACAAAATAGTGAAGGTCAGAATTTTGGTAAAAAGAGCAGTGGAGAAGGTGACATAAATAACAGGATTAATATTATGACAATGCATGGCTCTAAGGGATTGGAATTTAAGGCTGTGTTTATTGTTGATGCTAATCAGGGAATAATCCCTACGTCAAAGGCATTAAGAGAGAGGGACTTTGAGGAAGAACGCAGACTTTTTTATGTGGCGATAACAAGAGCCATAGATTATTTAAATATATATGCGGTGGAGGAAAGGCTGGGATGCCCCATAGAAGTGTCCATGTTTGTGGAAGAGATGCTGTAGAAAGTTAAATATTTGTGAACTGTATCTATTTTATTGCATTTTCCCGTATGTTTTGATAAAGTTATAGCAAACTAATTGGTATAAAAAAGGTATACCGATAATAAATAGCGGAAAGCGGAAAGAGGAAAAGATGGGAACTAATAATATTGACAATGAAGATGAAGAATTATTTGTAACAATTACATTGGAAGATGATTCAGAGATTGAATGCGAAGTGCTTACAATTTTTGAAGTTGAAGAACAGGACTATATTGCATTACTTCATGATAATGGAGAAGAAGATGGAGAAATATTTATTTATAGATATTTTGAAGACGAAGATGGAGAGCCTGGACTTGACAATATTGAAACACAGGAAGAATTTGACATGGTTTCAGAAGTGTTTGACAGTATTGTTGAAGACGGAGAATATGACGAAATTATCGAGGAATAATATTTAGGACTGTAGGAGTGTAAAGCAGGTCATAATCCGTATAGAGATGATTTGTATGTTTGGATAATTAAATCATCTTTAGAGATAAAGAGGTGATAGGATGCCAGGGACAAACAATGAAACGGCAAGAAAAGAAGAAGTAAAGAAGATAGTAGAAAACAGAAGACGCAAGGCAGAGTTGATTAGAGAGCAACAGATTAAGAAGAGAAACACTATAATAGCGATTGGTGTTGGAATTTTAGTTGTGCTTATTTTGGTAATGGTTTTGGCTAAGTCCTGTTCATCAGGAAAGAAGACGGCAAAAACTTCGGCAACTACTGCAAAGCAGATTACAACAGTGGCGCAGACTACTGTTCAGGAGACTACTACGGCAGAAGAGTATATGTATACTACTGATGTTTTGAACCTGCGTAAGTCGGCAAGTGCCAAGTCCAAACTTATAACTCAGATAGGAGCAGGTAAGAAAGTACAGGTCATCTCAGAGAATGGCAAGTGGTGCCAGATTAAATATGGCAAGGATACAGGATATGTAATGAAGAAATATCTTAGTTATTCTAATATGCTTGATTAAGAGTTTTATATTAATTTTATATTAATAGCGTTAGTATAGTTTTTGAAACTAATGAGATTTAGGGAAGGCTTGAAATTGTTCAGGCCTTTCTTTTACATTATTAAAGTGATAATTAGATTTTATTATTAAAGTTGACTGTTTAATAGATTAGGATTGAGGATATGGAAATGAATTATAGTGAAGCAAGAGAGTATTTGAAGAATGTGAATAAGTTGGGAAGTATTCTGGGACTTAATACCATAAAAGAATTACTTAAGAGATTGGGCAATCCACAAAATGAACTTAAAGTAGTTCACATTGCAGGAACTAACGGGAAAGGTTCCATTATGACTTTTGTTCAGAACATTTTAATGGAATCAGGATATAAGGTTGGAAGATATTGTTCACCTGCAGTTTTTAATGAGCGTGAGATTATAAGAATAAATGACGAATACATATCAGAGGAACAATCTGCTGATTTGCTTACAAGAATAAAAGAAAAATGTGACAGTATGTATAGTGAAGGTTTGCCACATCCTACATCCTTTGAAATAGAAACAGCAGAGGCGTTAATGTTTTTTAAAGAGCAGAACTGTGATATAGCTTTAATTGAATGTGGAATGGGCGGAGAAACTGATGCCACTAATGTATTTGAAAAGGTACTTTGCAGTGTTATTGCTACAATAAGTCTTGACCATACCCAGTTTTTAGGCAGTACTATTGAAGAAATAACAAAAGTTAAATCAGGAATAATTAAAGAGAACTGTCCTGTTGTAATGTCGAAACAGACAGGGGAGGCTGAGAGTGTAATAAAGAAGGTTTGCAAGCAGAAGAATTCAGAACTTATAATTCCTACTGAACAGGATTTTGAAAATGTGGAAATAGATGGTTTAACAACAAAGGTTACATACAAAGCTTCTAATAATAAAGAATATATTCTTAACCTTCAGACACTTGGAACTTATCAGATTAAAAATGCTAAGACAGCGGTTGAGGTAGCATTAGTGCTTGATAAAGCATTAACAGAAAAGATCAATATATGCGATGAGTCAGATAAGAATAATAGCACTGGTATGAAAAATAATATTAATAATAGTGGAAATACAATTGAGAAAAATATAAAAAAAGGCATAGAAAAAACAGTTTGGCCGGGACGTATGGAAGTCATAAGTAAGGAGCCGTTAATTATAATTGATGGCGCTCATAACCCGGGAGCAGTGCTTGAACTAAGGAAAACTTTGGATTTATATTTTACAAATAAGAGAATAACATTTATAATGGGGGTGTTGTCTGATAAAGATTTTTCCAAGGAAGCAGAAATTATTGCGGACAGGGCAGAAAGAATTATTACGATAACGCCAAACAATTCACGAGGTTTAGACGGGCACAAGCTTGCAGAAACTTTGGTGAAATATAACCATAATGTACAGGTTGCAGATAGTTTGAAGCAGGCTGCGGAAGAATCAATAGATACAATAAAAGAGAACAGGGCCGATATGATTTTGGCGTTTGGTTCATTGTCTTATTTAGGAGAGCTAAAACAGGTTGTAAGATTAATCTGTAACCATTAAACAAACAGTTAAAGCCGGAAGGAGAGATTGACGTGTTTGACAAGAAGAAAATAGAAGAAGGAATTAGACTTTTATTAGAGGGAATCGGTGAAAATCCGGATAGAGAAGGCCTAAAGGATACTCCGGACCGTGTGGCAAGAATGTATGAAGAATTGTGTAGCGGTATGAATAGGAGTCCTAAAGAACATTTGTCTAAAACATTTACTTGTGATAATGAGAATGTTGTTATTGAAAAGGATATTACTTTTTATTCAACATGTGAACATCATCTTATGCCATTTTATGGAAAGGTGCATATTGCATACATTCCAAATGGCAAGGTTGTGGGAATCAGTAAACTTGCAAGAACAGTAGAAGTTTATGCAAGAAGATTACAGATTCAGGAGCAGATGACTAACCAGATAGCTAAGGCATTGGAGAAGTACCTGGGAGCAAAGGGTGTACTTGTTATGGCACAGGCAGAGCATATGTGTATGTCTGCAAGAGGAATTAAGAAGCCGGGAAGCAAGACGGTTACTTTTGCAAGTACAGGAGTTTTTGAAGAGGACAGAAATCTTAGAAGTGACGTCTTGTCAATTTTTAGGGATAGCCAGTAGAAAGATTGGAGTATGATATGAATATTGGAAAATACAATTTTGATTTAGAAAAAGAACCTGTAATAATGGGAATTTTAAATGTAACACCTGATTCATTTTCAGATGGAGGTAAGTTTAACAACTTAGATGCTGCATTAAAGCATACAGAAGAAATGATTAAGGATGGAGCAAAGATTATAGACGTAGGTGGCGAATCTACAAGACCAGGTTACACACTTATTAGTGACGAAGAAGAAATAGGTCGTGTAGTGCCTGTAATTGAAGCAATTAAGAAGAATTTTGATATTGCTGTATCACTTGATACATATAAGACTAAAGTTGCAGAAGCCGGAGTTAAAGCCGGATGTGACATGATTAATGATGTATGGGGATTTAAGTATGGCGAAAGAGATATGGCAGACCTTGTGGCAAAAACAGGTGTAGCAGCCTGTGTTATGCATAATAAGAATGTTATAACTTATAATGATTTTGTTAATGATGTAGTTAATGAATTAAAGGAATCTGTTGAGATAGCTCACAAGGCGGGAGTTAAGGATTCTCAGATTGTATTAGATCCGGGAGTTGGTTTTGCAAAGGATTATGAACAGAATCTTTTAATAATTAAGCACGTGGACAAACTTTTGGAACTTGGTTATCCTGTACTTCTTGGTACATCAAGAAAGTCTGTTATTGGTTTAACTCTCGATGTGGATAAGAATGACAGAATGGCAGGCACAGTTGCCACAACAGTTATGGGACTTGAAAGAGGATGCAGAATCTTTAGAGTTCATGATGTAAAAGAGAATTATCAGGCAATGATGATGGCTGAGAAGATTCTAAAAGCATAAGTTTAAATGCTATTAAAGATTAAAAAACAAAAATATTATCTAAAAAGGAAATAATATGGATTGTATTAAGATTAGACAGTTAGAAATATTTGCATACCACGGTTGCAATGAAGATGAAAAAATAAACGGTCAGAAGTTTTATGTAGACGCTAACCTTTATACTGATGTGAGAACTCCGGGATTAAGCGATGATTTGGAGGACACAGTTAATTATGCAAAGGCGTGCAAGTTTATAAATAAGTTTATGACTGAAAATAGATTTGACTTAATAGAAGCTGTTGCAGAGCAGACCACAAGAGGACTTTTGAAAGAGTTTCCAAAGATTAAGGCTATTGATTTTACTATTAATAAGCCTAATGCACCTATTAAGTTACCTTTTGGAAATGTAGCTGTTTCAATTTCAAGAAAGTGGAATAAGGCTTATTTAAGTATTGGCTCAAATATAGGAGACAAGGAGGGATACCTTAATCAGGCAATTGATAGTCTTTATGATGATGAAAATTGCAGAGTTTTGGCGGTATCTAAATTTATTGAAACTGAACCTTATGGACCTGTGGAACAGGACAATTTTTTAAATGGTTGCGTTGAAATAGAAACATTGTATGAACCTAAAGAATTATTAGCTACAGTTAACAGAATTGAGGCTGAGGCAAACAGAACCCGTGAAATACATTGGGGACCAAGAACTTTGGATATAGACATTGTTTTATATAATAATGATATAGTTAATGAAAAGGATTTATTAATTCCTCATGTGGAAATGCATAAGAGACTTTTTGTTTTGGAACCTCTTAAACAAATAGCACCGTATGCAGTACATCCGATTTTAAATAAAACAGTTAGTCAGATGTTAGAGGAGTTACAGCCGGATAACAAATGTGCAGGTTGTGGTGGATGTAGCATGAAACAGATGTCTGAACAATAAGAAAAAACTGAAGAAAGCATAAGGAATACAATGAAGGATTTATTAGAAAGCAGAAAAGAAATAGATGAAATAGATGATAGCATTATTAGATTGTTTGAAAAAAGAATGGAAGTTTGCAAAAATGTAGCAGAGTATAAACTTAGAACAGGCAAGCCAGTTCTTGACAGACAAAGAGAGCTTGATAAAATAGCCACTTTAAAGACTAAAGCATCAGACGATTTTTATGCTCACGGCGTAGAGGAATTGTTTGAACAGATTATGGCTATGAGTCGTAAGATGCAATATAAGCTTTTAAACGAAGAAGGCGTAAACAATGATATTGGGTTTGATATTGTAGATAAGCTTCCAACAGAGGATGCAACAGTAGTATATCAGGGAATTCCCGGAGCTTACAGCCAGCAGGCGGCAACAGAATATTTCGGGGATAAGGTTAACTACATTAATGTTACAACTTTTAGAGAAGCAATGAAATATGTTAGAGATGGAAAGGCTGACTATGCAGTTCTTCCTTTTGAAAATTCTTCAGCGGGAATTGTAACAGATGTATATGATTTGCTTGTAGAATTTCAGAATTATATTGTGGACACATTTGATGTAAAAATCGAACATTGTCTTTGCGGTATTTCGGGAGCTACAATTGATGATATAAAGGATGTTTATTCACATCCACAGGCATTTATGCAGAGCAACAAGTTTATTGAAGAACATGGTTGGGGCAAGGTTAATCTAGCCAATACTGCAATAAGCGCAAGATATATTTCGGAACAGTCAGATAAGTCCAGAGGTTGTATTGCCAGCGAAAATGCAGCAAATATTTATGGACTTAATATTTTACATAAAGGCATTAATTTTAATGATTCTAATACAACACAGTTTATTATTATCAGCCGTCAGAGAGTGGCAAGAAGAGATGCAGGTTTGATTTGTATTAGTTTTGAAATGCCTCACGCATCAGGTACTTTATATCAGATGTTATCTCATATTATTTACAATGACCTTAACATGACGCGTATTCAGTCAAGACCTGTACCGGATAAGAACTGGGAGTACAGATTCTATGTTGAATTTGAGGGTAGGGCTAATCAGCCTGGAGTTGTAAATGCTCTTAGCGGAATTAATGCAGAAGCGCTTAATATGAAAATATTGGGAAATTATTAATAAAAAAAGAATTGCGTATGCTTTTAAGTGTTTTACTTAAAGGATACGCAATTCTTTTTATTTATAGATAATAATTAATCCTCATCAACTTCCAGTGGTTCAATACCAACTTTTATTTCTAAGAACTTAAGAATATCATAGTAGACTTCTTCATTGTTTAATTCATTAAAGAGTTCATGTCGCATTCCCAGATATAACTTTGAAAAAGTATTTGGAAAACCACAGTGTTTAAAGTGGGTAACAGCTTTTTTAAAGTCTTTATCACTTTTACGGCAGGGATCATCTCCACCTGACATAAACATAACAGGAAGTTGTTTGTTCTTGTTAGTCCAGCCAAGCTTACTATAAACCTGTTCCATTAATGAGAAAAGGCAGTAGTACCCATTTAGTGTGAAAGGAACACCACATAGTGGATCCTTGTTATATTCCTCAACAATAAACTTGTCGGTAGAAAGCCATGAGTTAACGATACCTTCTTTAAGGAAAGGTTTCTCAAATGGACCGTTAACCATATTTTCAATAAAAGGGCTTCTATAATGCCAGCCTCTAAAAAATGCAAGAAACTTGGCTAAAAACTTACCGGCAGCAGCCAATGAGTTTTCAGAAGGAGAACCGCTAAGTATAACGGCATCAACTTCCTGAGAATATTTCTTTAAATATGTTCTTACAACCAATGAACCCATACTATGGCCTAGAAGTATAAAAGGTAAATTAGGAAATTCACGTTTAAGATACATAGTATATTCCTGAACATCGTTTACAAGACCTTTGTAGCCTTCTTCGCCAAAATAGCCTAAGTCATCAGTTGTTAATATGTTTTCTCCGTGTCCACGCATATCGGCAATGGCACATATATATCCGTGTCGGCTGAAATACTCCATTGGAGCAGCATAACGGTTACGTGTTTCGCACATTCCGTGAACAAATTCAATAACCCCAATTGGTTCAACACCGTCAGGGGGATAGGTAATAGTATGTGGTCTCATAGATACTCCATAAAATTAACTGTTAATAATAAAATGTATTAATCTAAGCAAAAAACCAAATCAAAATATTTGATTCTAGTTATCTGCATCCATTCCGTCAGTTGTGTAAACAGCTCTCTTTCTTGCCATTTCATCATTTTCAAGATATTCATCGTAAGTAGTAATCTTGTCAATTAACTTACCGTTAACGATTTCCATAATTCTGTTGGCTGTAGTCTGTACAACCTGATGATCTCTTGAAGAGAATAAAAGTACGCCAGGGAACTTAATAAGTCCGTTGTTAAGGGCTGTAATACTTTCCATATCTAAGTGGTCAGTAGGTTCATCAACAATAAGAACGTTGGCACCTGAAATCATAAGTTTTGAAAGCATAACTCTAACTTTTTCACCACCGGAAAGTACGCGAACTTTCTTAACACCTGCATCACCAGGGAATAACATTCTGCCAAGGAACTGACGAACATAAGTTGCGTCTTTGTTGTCTGAGTACTGTGTAAGCCAGTCAACAATTGCATCATCACTGTCAAAGTCCTTAGTGTTATCCTTAGGGAAGTATGACTGTGAAGTTGTAATTCCCCATTTGTATGAACCTTCATCCGGTTCCATCTGTCCTGCAAGAATTTGGAATAATGTAGTTTTTGCAAGGCCGTTAGAACCTACAAAAGCTATTTTATCTTCACGTCCTACAACGAAAGATATATCATCTAAAACCTTAACACCGTCAATAGTTTTTGAAAGATGTTCCACAGTAAGAACCTCATTACCGATTTCACGGTTAGGTCTAAAGTCGATGTATGGATATTTACGGCTTGATGGACGAATTTCGTCTAATTCGATTTTTTCAAGAGCACGTTTTCTTGAAGTAGCCTGTTTTGATTTAGAAGCATTGGCACTAAATCGCTGGATAAAGTCCTGTAATTCCTTAATCTTTTCTTCTTTTTTACGGTTAGCTTCTTTCATCTGCTTAACGATTAACTGACTTGATTCATACCAGAAGTCGTAGTTACCTGCGTATAACTGAATCTTAGCATAATCAATGTCTGCAATCTGTGTACAAACTTTGTTAAGGAAGTATCTGTCATGGGATACTACAATAACTGTATTGTCAAAATTGATTAAGAACTCTTCAAGCCATTCAATGGCATCAAGGTCTAAGTGGTTAGTAGGTTCGTCAAGTAAAAGAATGTCAGGATTACCAAACAATGCCTGTGCAAGCAAAACTTTGACTTTTAATGAACCGTTAAGGTCTTTCATAAGGTTGTAATGATATTCAGTATCAACACCAAGACCATTAAGAAGAGTAGCAGCATCACTTTCTGCTTCCCAACCGTTCATTTCTGCAAACTCACCTTCTAATTCTGAAGCACGGATACCATCTTCATCGCTAAAGTCTTCCTTCATATAAATGGCATCTTTCTCTTTCATAATATCGTAAAGTCTCTGATTACCCATAATAACAGTATCAAGAACAGTACATTCATCATACTGGAAGTGATCCTGCTTTAAGAACGAAAGACGCTCACCCGGTGTAATAATAACCTCACCGCTTGTAGGTTCGATTTCACCTGTAAGAATCTTTAAAAATGTTGATTTTCCGGCACCGTTGGCTCCGATTAAGCCGTAGCAGTGACCTGGAACAAATTTTATATTTACATCTTCAAATAATGCCTTTTTACCAAATCGTAAAGATACATTGCTTGTACTTATCATTTTTTTCGTTACCTCTCTTATTTAATAATGGTGTGTGGGCTATCGCACCCGTACAGATTAGTATAACAGTTTTGGGAATTTTAAGCAATAAAGGTTTAATAAATGTAGTGTAAAAGTACAGAAAAGATAATGTGGGAAAATTAATAAAACTATTTTTGTAGGTTGATTTTGTTTCTTTAATCAAAAGGGTATGTTATAATTCACTTATCTATGCGAAAGTTCGGGCATAAGAATTTATGTCAAAATTGTGTCTATATGGGCATATTAAGAATGACTGGAAAGGATACACAATGGATTTAAATAAAATAAAAGCATACAGAGGTAATCCTTTAATGATGGGGGCTACTGTAATAGGCAACACGGTTAATTTTGCCATTACAGCAAGATTAGGAAGTAAATGTGAACTTGTTTTATATGAAAAAGGAAAAAACAATGAAGCGGCACGTATTCCTTTTGAAAATGCGCAGGTTATAGGAAATGTTTTTGCAATGAGCATTGAAGGGCTTGATTATAAGAAATATGATTATAATTTTTCTATTGATGGAAAGATTGTGACAGATGCTTATGCAAAGGCACTTTCAGGAAAAGAAAAATGGGGAATTGTTCCTACTGATATAAGAGGAAGCATTGTAAGCAGTGAATTTGACTGGCAAAACGACGCACCACTTAGAAGACCTTATGATGAGACAATTATATATAGACTTCATGTACGTGGCTTTACAAAACATGTAAGTTCAAAGGCTAAGCATAAGGGAACTTATTTGGGAATTGTAGATAAGATACCTTATTTAAAGGAACTTGGAATAACTATGATAGAGTTAATGCCGGCATATGAATTTAATGAAATGGAATCACATGTGGCAACGTCTATGAAGGGACAGTTTAGCATTGAGAACCCTGTGCTTAATTATTGGGGATATACAAGCGGTTATGCTTTTGCACCGAAAGCTTCATATGCTTATGCCACAAAGCCGGGTAGTGAAGTTGAAGAGTTCAAATACATGGTAAGAGAGCTTCATAGAAACGGAATAGAGGTTTCTATGGAATACTTTTTCCCTGAAGGAACTAATCCTACACTTATTTTGGATGCACTTCATTATTGGGTTATGGAATATCATATTGACGGTATTCACGCTAACTGTGAAAAAGCAGTCATGAAGATGATTCAGACGGACAATCTTTTGTCTACAACAAAGATTTTTACTTATAATTTTGCTACGGATACGGATTTTTATGCCAATGTTGAAAATAAGAATCTGGCAAACTTTAATGATGATTTTATGGTATCGGCAAGAAAGTTCATTAAAGGCGATGAGGATATGTTAAATACCATATCTTACAAGATTAAGGCTAATCCGCCAGCAGTGGCAGTAGTTAATTATGTGGCTAACCACAATACTTTTACATTATATGATGCGGTTTCTTACGATAAGAAATACAATCAGGCAAATGGCGAAAATAACAGGGACGGTGCAGTTTATAATTATAGTTGGAATTGTGGTGCTGAGGGCGATACAAGAAAACGTAAAATAAATGAGTTAAGAAAGCATCAGATTAAAAACGCTCTTTCACTTGTATTGCTAAGTCAGGGAGTACCTATGATTTATGCCGGAGATGAAATGTGTAACAGCCAGAAAGGAAATAACAACCCTTATTGTCTTGATAATGAAATATCATGGACTAACTGGAATACAACAGCCATGGCAAAGGAGATTCTTGACTTTACAAAGAAGCTTATTCAGTTTAGAAAGCAGCATAAGATTTTGCATTTAAGCAGCGAGCCAAGGCTTATGGATTATAAGTCATATGGTTTGCCGGATATGTCTTATCACGGTTCTAAGGCATGGTATGCAGATTTTAGTCATTTTAACAGACATTTTTCTGTTATGTATTGCGGAAAATATGCAACTATTGATGGAAAAGAAGATGAAGCAGACTTATTCATAGCTTACAATATGTTTTGGGAGATGATTAAATTCGGCATTCCGTCTGCAAGAAATAAAAGACAGTGGAAAGTTGTTTTTGCTACAGATTCAGGATTTAAGGAACCCAGTGATGGCATTGAGAGAATGCTTCAGGTGCCACCAAGAAGCATTGTAGTTTTAATGGCTAAATAAGAAAATGCAATAAATGGAAACACAAGGAAACAAGAGAAAATGAGTGAATTAAAAGAAAAAGGTCTTGGAGTGTTTATTAATCTTGATAAATGGGGGATTAGTACATTTACCCTAAAAATAATTGCTATGATTACAATGATTATTGACCACGTAGGTTTTTTATTTTTTCAGGACAATCATCAGACATATATAATACTTAGATCTATTGGGCGTATAAGCTTCCCAATATTCTGTTTTGTTTTGGTTGAGGGATTTTTCCATACATCAGACAGATTAAAACATGCAATCAGGCTTGGAATATTTGCCTTAGTATCAGAGATTCCTTATGATATGCTTTATGGCAGATTCTTTGATATGGCAAGACAGAACGTAATCTTCACTTTATTTATAGGTTATATGGCAATCTGGGCATTACAGTCCATATCAATGTTTAGGGTTGCATATTCTGACAAAATATTAAAACACATAGGAGCCGGAAGACTTAACACAATACTTGAATTAGTAACAATGGCAGTAGCTTTTGGAATGGCATACTTCCTCCACACATCATATTCATACGGTGGAGTAATGCTTATTATATGTTTTTATGTGTTTAATAATCATCACATAGGAAGAGCAATTTCAAACTTAGTATTCAACATTGGAATGTTTGGATTTGGAGTGCAGTGGTGGGGGGCGTTAAGCGTGTTGCCCATAGCATTTTATAACAAAAAACCGGGAACAAAGAAATTAAAATATATGTTCTACTGGTTCTATCCGGTACACTTGCTGATACTGGTATTAGTAAAGATATATATAATTCATTAGTTTAAACTTATTTTTACGTTGAAAGTTATTTATATATTGCAAGAAAAAAGCCCTTTCAAACACGTTGATTTTCTCATTTTGCTCCGTCGTCTATTGTACAGCGAAAACTTAAACTCGCCTACGGCTCAGACAGTAAGTTTATCGGTGTACACTATACTCGCAAAATTTCAAAAATCTGCCTATTGTTTGCAATGGCTTTTTTTCTTTCAATATTATTTTAAATAACTTTCAACGAAAAATCTTTTAGTTAGGATATACCAGTCTTGTTTCGTCAATATCTTTTAGAACTTCATTATAGTACCTGTCGCATACGTATTTTGCCATATTTAAATTCATGTCAAGATAGTTGCCACAGTCCTTGGCACATGCACCGGGAACATCTCCCTCAAAATCTTTCATAAATATAAACATTCTTGTTACAAGTTCAACTACATCTTTTGAATCATAATCACCAGCCAAAACCATATAAAATCCTGTTCTGCATCCCATAGGACCAAAGTATATTGTTTTGTCTTTAAATTCAGAATCATTTCTTAAAAATGTTGCGCCAAGATGCTCAATTGTATGAACTTCTGCAGTATTAAGAACAGGTTCAAAATTAGGGCGTGTCATTCTAATATCAAAAGTTGTAATAACCTGTTGGCCAACCTTATCTTTTCTTGAAACATAAACGCCGGGTAATAATTTTAAATGGTCTATTGTAAAACTTGCTATTTTTTCCATAGAAACTTCCTCCTATTACAAACCGTAACGGTTAAAAATTATAGGAAAAATATAACACGAATTATAGCGAAAATCAAACAGAAGGCATAAAGTGTTCTTTGTTGATATAGAAATGGAAAAATTTATATGTTATACTAGTCATACTCTAGCTTAAAGGGGCGTTAAAATATGGATATTAATAACGAAAACATAAACAATAATGAAAATAATAACGAGAATATAAACAGCGAAAAGCCACATAAAAGACGTGTGCGTTACAAAGGCACACATCCAAGAACTTACGCTGAAAAGTATAAAGAGCATAATCCGGAAAAATATAAGGATACCATTGAGAAGGTTATTAGTAAGGGAAGTACTCCGGCAGGTATGCATATTTCAATATGTGTAAAGGAGATTCTAGAGTTTTTGGATATTAAACCGGGACAGATTGGTCTGGATGCCACACTTGGATATGGTGGACATACTTTACAGATGCTTAAGAAGTTAGATGGAAAAGGACATATCTATGGATTGGATATTGATCCTATTGAAATAAAAAAGACAACTAAGCGTTTGGCAGACAAAGGTTTTGGGAAAGATGTTCTTACTACAATAAATACTAATTTTAGAAATATAGATCAGGTAGCTAAGGAACATGGACCTTTTGATTTTATTTTGGCGGACCTTGGGGTGTCATCAATGCAGATTGACAATCCGGAAAGAGGTTTTACTTATAAGTATGAAGGACCACTTGATTTAAGATTGAATCCTGAAAAAGGAATTTCGGCAGCAGAAAGACTTAGAGATATTTCTGTAGATGAGCTGGAAGGAATGTTTATTGAAAACTCAGATGAGCCATATGCATATGAGATTGCAAAAGCTATAGTTGCAAGAAATAGAACAAATAATAAGATTGAAACAACTACTGATTTAAAAAACGTAATTGAGAAAGCTTTATGTGTTGTGCCACAAAAAGAGAGAAAAGAAGCAGTAAAGAAAAGCTGTGCAAGAGTTTTTCAGGCATTAAGAATTGATGTAAACAATGAATTTGAAGTGTTGTATGATTTTCTTGAAAAACTTCCGAATGCTTTGGCAAGTGGAGGAAGAGTGGCAGTGCTTACATTTCATTCAGGAGAAGACCGTCTTGTAAAGAAATCATTTAAGGCTTTACAGAAGCAGGGAGTTTACAGTGAAGTTGCAAAAGATGTTATAAGACCAAGTGCAGAGGAATGTAACACTAATCCAAGAGCAAGGTCAACAAAGATGCGCTGGGCAATAAAGGCTTAACTTAAAGCAGTGGTTAATAAAATAAATATACAAACCATTTAAAAAGTGGTATGATGTATAATATTATGAGATAGGGAAGCATATGTCAATCTGTGTAATAAAGAGATAGTGACTTGGGTGCTTTGATAATCAAATCAATATAGAAATATAAAACATAAAAGCAAAAAATAAAGATATAAGGGAGAACAATATGTTAGGCGATAAGAAGGTATCATATAGTGCTATGCAGTCAACAGGAACATTAACATTAGGAAATTACTTGGGAGCACTTGATAATTGGCTTAAAATGCAGGAAGAATATGAATGTTTTTATGCAATAGCAGATTTACATTCATTAACAATTAGACAGAATCCTGCAGAACTTAGAAAGAGAGCAAGAGATTTATATGCATTGTACGTTGCAGCAGGACTTGATCCTGAAAAAAACTGTATTTATTTTCAGTCACATGTTTCTGCTCATGCTGAACTTGCATGGATCCTTAATTGCTTTACATATATGGGCGAATTAAACAGAATGACTCAGTTTAAGGATAAGGCTGCTAAACATGCAGATAATATTAATGCAGGACTTTTTACATATCCATCACTTATGGCGGCAGATATTTTGCTATATCAGGCAGATGTTGTACCTGTAGGTGTTGACCAGAAGCAGCACTTAGAGCTTACAAGAGATATTGCAAACAGATTTAATGGAATTTATGGTGATGTATTTACAATTCCTGAGGCATATATTGGAAAGTCAACAGCTAAGATTATGAGCCTTCAGGATCCAACAAGAAAGATGTCAAAGTCAGACGAAAATCCTAATGCAAGTATTTTGTTAATGGATGATACTGATACAATTATCCGTAAGTTTAAGCGAGCTGTAACTGATTCAGATATGGAAATCAGATATTCAGATGATAAGCCGGGTATTCAGAACCTTATTAATATTTATTCATGTATTACAGGAAAGACTATTGAAGAGGTTGAAAAAGAATTTGATGGCAAAGGATATGGTGAATTCAAGCTTGCAGTAGGAGAGTGTGTTGCTAACAGACTAAAACCTTTACAGGATAGATTTTATGAACTTCAGAAGGATAAAACATATTTAAATAGCGTTATCAAAGAAAATGATGAAAAAGCTGCTTATTTTGCGAACAAAACCCTTAGAAAAGTTCAGAAGAAAGTTGGACTCACAGAGAGAATCAGATAGGAGTTTGTCAGATGAAAAACAAAGTTAATAAGAAGTTTATTTATGACGAACAGTTTTTTATTGTAAAAAAATAATGATAATAAAATATAAAAAAGCATTGTGCCAGATTTTGGTTCAATGCTTTTTCTATTTTTTAGAAACTATATATTTAGAATATCTGTAAATAATAATCATGTAAAAACAAAATTCGAAGTACATAGGGGAACACAGGTGATATAGAATGAAAAACAAATTAGAATTATTTTATAGAATTACATTTATAATTATTTGTGGAATAGGAATTTTTATACATTTCGACTTAAATGACAGAGATTATAATGCTCATGAATTTAGCTTTTTTACGTTATGGAGTAATATATTTTGTTTAGTGTTTATGTGTGTGTTACTTATAAAGCATTTCAGAGGAAAAGATACTTTAGCAAAATCATTGATTTATTTTAAAGGAATGGCAACATCCTGTATTATCTGTACGTTTTTGGTATATCACTTTTCTGAATACAAAATAGTAATGACAAACAATAGTATATGGATTTTTGGACTTCCAATAGAAAGCATTTTGGCTCATTATGTGGTTCCTTTTATGTTTATTTTAGATTGGATTTTGTTTCAGCCTAAAGGATTGTTTAGGTGGAGATATGCTGTTACATGGCTTCTTTTTCCACTAGTATATATAATCAGTTTTTTTATAAGATGCAAATGTAACAGTCAGGCAGAGTTTATCAATGTACCCAAATATCCATATTTTTTCTTAAATTATGAAAAAATAGGAACAGAGAAGTGTATGAGTTATATTTTTATGTTGGTAGTAATATTTTTTGGAATAAATTTAATGATGATTTTTATTGATAACTTTTGGGAGAGAATAAAGAAAAATATGGTATAATTTGTAAAAAATAATCAAAAGAAGGAGAAAGTGAAAAAACAAATGACTAAGAACATAAAAAAAGCAATGATATTATTTTGGGCTGTTATATGTATTTTGGGAATAAAAGGAAATGTATATGCGCAGGATATTAAATTAGTAGCACCAATTATAACAAGTAGTCAGATGGAAAATGAAAATTTTGTAATACGATGGAGAACATCCGAGGAATTAAAAGGACAGGAGTATAAAATTTATTGTGCAACATCAAAAGACGGAACATATGAATATGTTACAACGACACCTGATTATAGTTACACTGAATATTATCCTAATAAAGGAAGGGCATATTATTATAAAATAACAACGGTGTATACAGATTATGAAACAGAGAGAGAAATAGAAAGTAATCCGGTATATACAGGAGGAATAGTAAATCCCTTAGAAATTCCTACAATAACTGAAGCAAAAGCGGGAAATAATCATAGCGTAACAATTATGTGGAACAAAACAGAGGATTGTTTAGGTTATGCAATATACAGAAGTGAATCTGTTGACGGTGAGTACAAGTGGATTTCCAATGTTGAAAATAAGTCGGAAATATTTTGGTGGCAAGAGAATGAATCACAGGCAACATTTACTGAAAAAAATCTTGAATTGGGAAAAACATATTATTATAAAATCAGACCATATGTTACATATTCTGAAGGAACGTTTTATGGTGATTTTTCAAATTATAAAAGTTGTCAGGTTACAATTAATGGAACAAAGGTAAAGAGTGCAACATCAAAAAAGAAAAGGACAAACACAATAATATGGGAAAAGAATAGTGAAGCTGACGGATATATAATTTATTATTCTAAGAAAATTGATGGAAGTTATAAAAAATTAAAAACATACAATAGTAGAAACAAATTAACATATACACACAAGAAATTAACAAATGGAGTTGCTTATTATTATAAAATACAGGCATACAAAAACTACAAGGGCAAAAAACTTCTTGGAGAAATGAGTCCCTTTGAAAAATATTGCGATTATTTTACATACAAAAACGAGTCATATGAAAGCAGATGCAAACGTATTTTTGGAAAGAAATACTATAAAAAATATAAAAATGCAAAACAGGCAAGCAAACATGTGACAACAGTAGCTGTAAAAGTATGGGACAAGCAGGGAGGAAGAAAGTTTACACGAAAATTCTATTTGACAGTAAACAAAGGAATTGCACCATCGGTAAAAGAAATGTTTAAAGAAATATACAAAAGCAAAGAAAGATTTCCAATACATGAAATGGGATGCTACAACTGGCGTGGAAACAGTTCAACATCAGAACATTGCCTTGGACTTGCCTTTGACATCAACTCAAATGAAAACTATATGATAGATGGGAAAAAAGTTTTGGCAGGTTCATTTTGGAAACCAAAGAAAAACAAATATTCCATACCATTAAAATGCAAATTGGTAAAAATATTAGAAAAATACGGTTTTGAAAGGGGACTGTGGGGAAGCAGACGAGACTATATGCATTTCTCCTATTTCGGAACCTGATAAAGCTTCTTCACCCTTGAACCCCTTGGAAAACTAGTGTATAATATATTAGTTAAAATGGCTAAAAAGGGAAAAACAATGTACTTAAAAGATAACGAATTAGATGTAAAAACATATTTAGAATTAAGAACGGCTGTAAGCTGGCGTAGTCTTACAAAGGAGCAGGCGGCAGCAGCTATTAAGGGAAGTCTTTTGACTGTGGTTGCTTACGATGGAGACAAGCCTATTGGAATGGGGCGAATCGTAGGTGACGGAGCTGTAATCTGTTATATACAGGACCTTATTGTAATTCCCGAATATCAGGGACAGGGCATAGGTCAGATGATTATCGAAAGCCTGATTAATTATGTTGAAGAGATTCAGTTGCCTGGAACAAGAATTATGCTTGATTTAATGTGTGCAGTGGGGAGAGAGAATTTCTATAAGAAGTTTGGTTTTATAGCAAGACCAACAGACAAGCTGGGACCCGGAATGATTAAGTATATTGATAAGCAGTAATAATAAGGATAAGATACAGGAATAGCATATTAAGGACATAAAAAGGTTATACCAAAGAACATGTATCAATATGCATAGATGAGAAAGGATTGCAAAATGAATATTTATTTAATTAGACATGGCAGACAGAATAGTAAATTATGCAATGTAGATGTTGAACTTTCACCGGAAGGAAGAGAGCAGGCAGATCTTGTTGGAAAAAGATTACAGACATATCATATTGATGTTGTATATTCAAGTCAGTTAATAAGAGCTAAAGAAACAGCAGACATTATTAATAAGTATCTTAATAAGCCAAGAGTAATTGAAGAAAGAATTCAGGAAGCTAATTTTGGTGCAATGACAGGTATGACTAATGAAGCCATTGATGAAAAATATGGTGACTATCTTGCACAGCGTTCAACCATGACAACAGATATGACTTATCCTGATGGAGAAAACTGCCAGATGGTTTACGAAAGAGCTAAGGCAGGACTTGATGACATAGTAAAGGACAGCCTTGAGAAAGGTTATGAAAATATTTGTATAGTTACTCATGGTGGTGTGCTTAGAGCATTGGTTACAGGAATTATGGGTGCTCCATATAAGAACTGGCTTGCAATTGGAAGACAGATTGAAAACTGCAGTATTTCACAGCTTTTATATGATGAAAAAAGCAAAACATATCATGTTGAAAGATTTAATGATTTTGCCCATTTTGAAAATGAGGACAGACTACTTCGTAAACATTTTGGAAGTGGATTTTTTAAGAAAAAATAGAATTTGACAGAAATAGAATTTGGCATAAGCAGAGCTACTAAAGAATAGTAGAAAAATAATAAAAAAATAACAGCAATAATAGCAGAAGGTAGTAATATAATGGCAAATAATTATGATGGCAATAGCATTTCCGTACTGGAAGGACTGGATCCGGTTAGAAAAAGACCGGGAATGTATATTGGAAGTGTTGGAACTAAAGGATTAAACCATTTAATATATGAAATAGTGGACAACTCAGTTGACGAACATCTGGCAGGGTACTGTTCAGAGATTACAGTAACACTTGAAAAAGATGGTTCAGCTACAGTTGAAGATAATGGACGAGGAATTCCGGTTGACATTAATGAACAGGTTGGAAGACCCGCAGTCGAAGTTGTTTTTACAACTTTACATGCAGGTGGTAAATTTGGAGATGGAAACTACAAGATTTCCGGAGGTCTTCACGGAGTTGGTTCATCAGTTGTTAACGCATTATCTTTATGGCTTGAAGTTAATGTAAAACGAGATGGAAAAATATACAACCAGAGATATGAACAGGGAAAGGTTTGTTATGATTTAAAAGAAGCAGGAAAGTGCCGAAAGAATGATACAGGAACTAAAGTTTCATTTTTCCCTGATGCAGAGATTTTTGAAAAAATATATTTTAAGGCTGATGCAATTAAGAGCAGATTGCATGAAACAGCATATTTAAATCCTAACCTTACAATTATTTTTATAAACAGAAGAGTAGGAGAGGAAGAAGAAGTAACTTTCCACGAAGAAAACGGAATTAAGGCTTTTATTTCCGATATGAACAAAGAGAAGGAAAAAGTTACTGACATTATTTATTTTAAGAAAGAGCAAGACGGCATAGAAGTAGAAGTTGCTTTCCAGTATATTAATGATTTTACAGAAAATATTTCAGGTTTCTGTAATAATATTTATACACAGGAAGGTGGTACACATATTACAGGCTTTAAGTCAGTTTTGACTTCTACAATTAATCAGTATGCAAGAGAACTTGGTATATTAAAAGAGAAAGATAATAACTTTACGGGAGCTGATGTAAGAAACGGTCTTGTGGCTGTAGTTGCAGTAAAGCATCCTGATCCAAGATTTGAAGGACAGACAAAGACTAAGCTTGATAACCCGGATGCCGAAAAGGTAACAAAATCAATTGCCGGAGAACAGCTTACATTATTCTTTGATAAAAACTTAGAAACATTAAAAAATGTAATTAGTTGTGCTGAAAAGTCAGCAAAAATCAGAAAAGCAGAAGAGAGAACAAAAACAAATCTTCTTTCAAAAAGTAAGTTTTCAATTGACAGTAATGGTAAACTTTCAAACTGCGAAAGCAGAAAACCGGAAGAATGTGAAATCTTTATAGTGGAGGGTGATTCTGCCGGAGGCTCAGCTAAAAGCGCAAGAAACAGAAAGACACAGGCTATTATGCCAATAAGAGGAAAGATTCTTAACGTTGAAAAGGCTTCAATGGATAAGGTATTGGCCAATGCGGAAATTAAAACAATGATTAACGCTTTCGGTTGTGGTTTTTCTGAAGGTTATGGAAATGATTTTGACATAGAAAAATTAAGATATAACAAAATTATTCTTATGACAGATGCGGATGTTGACGGAGCTCATATTGACACATTGTTATTAACATTTTTCTATAGATTTATGCCTGAACTTATAACTCATGGACATATTTACATTGCCACACCACCTCTTTATAAGGTTGTTCCTAAAAAGGGAGAGGGCGAGTATTTATATGATGACAAGGCGTTGGAAAAATATAGAAAGAAGCACACAGGCTTTACACTTCAAAGATACAAAGGTTTAGGTGAAATGGATCCAAAGCAGTTATGGGAAACTACACTTAATCCGGAAACAAGAATTTTGAAACAGGTAGAAATAGAAGATGCAAAAATGGCATCAGATGTAACAAGCATGTTAATGGGAAGTGAGGTTGCGCCAAGACGTAACTTTATTTATACTCATGCAACAGACGCAGAATTAGATATTTAGGAGAAATAAATGGCAGAGCAGATTATAAAAACAGAGTATTCTGAAGTAATGCAGAAAAGCTATATAGATTATGCCATGAGTGTTATTTGTGCAAGAGCACTTCCGGATGCAAGAGACGGACTTAAGCCTGTACAAAGACGTGTACTTTACGCAATGGACCAGTTAGGTCTTAATTATGATAAACCACATCGTAAGTCAGCCCGTATTGTTGGTGATGCAATGGGTAAGTACCATCCTCATGGAGATAGTTCAATATATGAAACATTAGTAGTTTTGGCTCAGGATTTTAAAAAGGGAATGGCATTAGTTGACGGTCACGGAAACTTCGGTTCAATTGAGGGTGACGGTGCTGCGGCAATGCGTTACACAGAGGCAAAACTTAAGAAATTTACACAGGATGTATATTTGGCAGATTTGGATAAGGATGTAGTTGATTTTGTACCAAACTTTGATGAAACAGAAAAAGAACCATCAGTTCTTCCTGTAAGAGTACCAAATATTTTGGTTAACGGAGCTGAAGGTATTGCTGTAGGTATGGCGACTAACATTCCAACACATAATCTTGGAGAAGTTGTAGATGCCGTTATTGCATATATGGATAATAATAATATTACAACTGAAGAATTATTACAGATTATGCCGGGACCTGATTTTCCAACAGGTGGTATTGTAGCCAATAAGTCAGACTTAAAGGACATTTACGAAAACGGAACAGGAAAGCTTAAACTTCGTGGAAAATTAGAATTTGAAAAAGGCAAAGGCAGAGAAAAGGATAAACTTGTTATAACAGAAATACCTTATACTATGATTGGTGCAGGTATTGGAAAGTTTATTTCAGATGTAATTGATTTAGTAGAAACAAAAAAGACAACAGACATTGTTGACATTTCAAACGGCTCAGATGAAAACGGTATTCGTATTGTTTTAGAACTTAAAAAAGGCGCCGATGTTGAAAAATTAAAAAATATTTTATATAAAAAAACTAAGTTAGAAGATACTTTTGGTGTAAATATGTTAGCAATAGCTGATGGAAGACCGGAAGTTATGGGACTTAAGAGTATTATAAAATATAACGTTGATTTCCAGTATGAACTGGCACAGCGTAAATATACAACACTTCTTAATAAGGCATTAGAACAAAAAGAGATTAAGGAAGGTCTTATTAAGGCAACAAACATTATTGATTTGATTATTGAAATAATCAGAGGTTCACAGAGTCAGAAACAGGTTAAGGCATGTCTTGTACATGGAAAAACTGATGATATTAAGTTTAAAAATCCTGAGTCTGAGATTCTTGCAGGAAATCTTTCTTTTACAGAGCGTCAGGCACATGCTATTTTGGAACTTAGATTATCTAAGTTAATAGGACTTGAAATATTAGCTCTTCAGAAAGAATATGAAGAACTAATGGACAAAATCGGTCAGTATGAGGATATTCTTGGAAATAGAAAAACAATGACTAAGACTATCAAAAAAGATCTTAAAGCCATTAAGAAAGAATATGCATTGCCTAGAAAGACTCTTATTGAAGATGGCAAGGAAGCTGTATTTGATGAGAATGCTTTTGTTGAACAGGAAGTTGTTTTTGTTCAGGATAAGTTTGGATATTCAAAACTTCTTGATCCGGCAGCATTTGACAGAAACATTGAATCTGTTACGAAAGAGAATAAATATTATTTCAGATGTATGAACACAGATAGTATTTGTATCTTTACAGATAATGGAAATGTTCATCAGATTAAGGTATCAGCCATTCCAACTAAGAAGGTTAGGGAGAAAGGGATACCTATTGATAATCTTGGAAATTACAGTAGCCAAGGTGAAAGCATAGTGACACTTGTAAGTTTTGATATGATAAAAGATAAGAAACTTTTGTTTACAACTAAAAATGGTATGATTAAGTTAGTAGATGGAAGCGAGTTTGAAACAAACAGAAAAACAATGCTTGCCACAAAACTTGGAAAAGATGATGAGGTTGTTTCAGTTAAAATAACAAGAGTATCAAATAAGCAGATTTCAGAAGAACAGGTTGAAGAAATGCCTGTAATGTTAACAGGTGGCTCAGATGATTTTGAACCATTAGATTTTGAACAGATGGAATTGTTTGATACAACTGCATCAATGGATGTAGGACAGGAACAGGAATTACAGTATACAAGAGAGATTCTTGTGCTACAGACAGAAGAAGGAATATTCTTGAGATTTCCACTTAAGGAAGTGCCTGAAATGAAGAAGGCTACATTGGGAGTTAAGGGTATTAAACTAAATGATGGAGATTTTGTTTCTAAAGTTTACCTTCTTGATACGGGGGATAATGAGGTGGTAAAATGTAACGGAAAAACCGTTGATTTAAGGAAGCTTAAAATCGGAAAAAGAGGAACTAAAGGAGTAAAGGTTCGTGCATCTAAGGCATAAACCTTGTTAAACAAAGGATAGGGTGATTTATTTGAAGAAAGGACTAATACGGAAAATACTTGCAGTAATATTAATTATTGCATTGGTTACAGGTTTGGAAAATTATGCAGGAATAGTGGATACAACAGTTAAGGCAGCAGACGCTTTTGAGACAAGTATTAATGGTTTTCCAGCAAGTTATAAAACATATTTAAGAAAACTTCATAATAAATATCCTAACTGGAAGTTTGTACCGGATAACACAGGCGTGGATTTTTTTACAGCCGTTGAAAATGAGGCGAGTCAGAACAGAAGCCTTATAGAGAATGCGTATAGTAAGTATTTAAAGTCAAATCTGGCTGGAGATTATAATGCATCTACAGGTAAGTACATAGCAAAAGATGGAGCTTCATGGGTTAGTGCATCAAAGAATTGTGTGGCATATTTTATGGATCCAAGAAACTTTTTGGATGAAAACCACATATATATGTTTGAACAGTTGGCATATGACAGTTCATCTCAGACACAGGCAGGTGTTGAAGCAATACTTCAGGGTTCGTTTATGTATAAAAACAATATAGGATATATTGATACGGCTGGAAAGTATCAGACAACTAATACTTTGTATTCAGCACAGATTATGACTGCTGCAAAGACAGCAAAGGTAAGTGCGTACCATATTGCCTCAAAAATTTTGCAGGAAATTGGTTCTAAAGCTAATTCAAAATACGCAGGAATGGGTGCCAGCGGAAGTGTTACAGGTACATATTCAAAGACATATACAGGAATTTATAATTTTTATAATATTGGAGCTACATCAAGTGCTAATCCAATTGCCAACGGTTTAAAATGGGCAAAGTCAGGAAGTACTTATCAAAGACCTTGGAACACACCAGAGAAATCTATTTTAGGTGGGGCACAGTATTTAGGTGAAAAGTACATTAACGCAGGACAGAATACTATGTATCTTCAAAGATTTAATGTGAAGAGCAATGGTACATATTCAATTTATACACACCAATATATGACTAACATATCAGGTGCCGCATCAGAAGCAGCGTCAACGGCAGATGCTTACCAAAGCCTTGGAATAGCAGCTCATGCCAAAACATTTGTTATACCTGTATTTAATAATATGCCAAGTGAAAGTAATACAATTACACTTGGAATAAGTGGAAACAAAACAGGTGTGGCAAATAGTGACGTAAATGTTAGAAAAGGTCCTGCAACTTCGTATGATGCAGTTGTTGTTTTACCAAAGAATCAGGCAGTTACAGTTACAGAAGTTTCTAATACAGACATTGAATATGGAGTAAGATGGCTAAGTAATCCGTATTGGTACAAAGTTAGTTTTGTGAAAGATGGAAAAAAATACACAGGATATGTTTCGGCAGCATATATAAACTTAAAAGGTGAATATACTATTGCAAAAGCAGGAAGATTGAAGCTTCGTACAACTTTAAAGACATCTGAACAAGTTTATTATTTGTCAGACAACCCGGCAATAGCAACAGTAGATGATGCAGGAAATGTTAAAGGCATAGGCGCAGGAACTGTAACAATACACGGTTTTACTGCAGCAGGAAAAGGTAGTGTGTCAACAATAAATGTTTTGGCAAAAAGTATACATGCAACAGGTATAAAACTTAACAAGACAACATTAAAATTAAAAAATGGAACAAAAGAAAAATTAAAGGCTACAGTAACTCCAAATAATACAACAGATGGAAATGTTACATGGAAGTCATCTAACAAAAAAATAGCAAAGGTTACATCAAGAGGAAATGTTTACGCAAAGTCAGTTGGAGAATGTACAGTAACAGCTACAACTGCCAATGGCAAAAAAGTTACATGTAAGGTTAAGGTTGTACCGGGAACAGCTACAATAAAGGCAACAAACAACGGATACAATAGTATTAAACTTACATGGAACAAACTTGGTGATGTAACAGGATATTGGATATATAGAAAAACTCCCGGTTCAAAATATAAGACTATAGCCAAAGTAAGTGGAACTACAGTGTCTTATAAAGATAAAAATCTTGTAACGGGAAAGAAATACTATTATAAAATAAAAGGGTATAAGAAGGTTGGAAAGACAACTTATAAGGGAAGTAAGTCTAAGGCTTCAAAGGCATATCCAAAGCCGGTCAAAGTGAAAATAACATCAATAAAGTCAACCGCAAAAGGTGCAAAACTTTATTGGAAAAAGGTGGCTGGTGCCAGTGGATATGTTATCTACAGAAGTGAAAGTAAAACAGGAAAATATACAAAAATAAAAGAAATAAAAAAACAGAAAAAAATTTTTTATAATAATACTGGACTTTTGAAAGGAAAGACGTATTATTATAAAGTAATGGCCTACAGGAATATGTCAGGCATATATGTTTATGGAAAATATTCAACAGTTAAACAAATAAGAAAATAAATGGTGAAGTAATGATAAATTTTGTAGTTAGTGATTTAGAAACAGCATTAGTTCCTAACGGGGAAAAGATGGTTCAGGAAGAAACCATTGAATTGATAATGGAATTAAAGGAAAAAGGCGTCTATTTTGCTGTGGCAACAGGACGTAATTATGACGCAGTATATCCTATGTTTGGAAAAGCAAAGGACCACATTGTGTACATATGTAATGATGGCGGATCAGTTATATATCGTGATAAAGTTATAAGTAAGACTCCATTGGACAGACTTGTGTGTCTTGAAGTGGCAAATGAACTGGAAAAGAACAGGGATTATAAGTTATTATTTTCAGGTGAGAGAAATGCAGTTGTAACAACAAGAGATATTGATTTTATTAATTATTTGAGAACAATGGGAATTGAACCTGAAAAGGAAAAAGATACAAAGTCAATGAAGGGTGAAATTAACAAGATTACTATTTTTGCAAAGAAAGGCTTTGACCAGACTTCATATGAGTATTTCTATAAGAAATTCTCAAAGAATGCAAATGTGGCAATTTCCAACCCTGAACAGCTATATCTTACAGCAAAGTATGTAACAAAAGGTAATGCCATTCAGGTTTTACAGCATGTGTTTAATTCATCAGAAGAAGATACAGTAGTTTTTGGCGGCGGATACAATGACATTGAAATGTTTGGCCATGCATATTTTAGTTATGCAATGCAGTGGGCAGACAGTGAGGTAAGACGTTCAGCTAAACACATAGCAGAGAATGTTAATACGATTTTGGAAGATATAATACGAATGTAAGGAGAACTTATGAAAAAGAAAATAGTAGCATTAGGTTTGGTTGTGGCATTGTCAGTAAGCAGTTTTACTGGATGCAGTTTTAATTCAAAAACACCTGTTATCGGTAAGATAGTGGGGCTTGGCAGCAGTGAAATGTTTAAAATAGACAAAGAAGTATGTTCAAAACAGGAATATATGCTTGTTCTTATGGATACAGCAGGAACTTACAAGGCAGACTTTGGTGGCAAAGTAGATTGGAATGCCAAAGTAAGCGACAATCAGACACTGCAGTCATATGTAATGCAAAAGGTTAAAGAAGACATAACAGTTCAGTATACATTAGCTTCAATGGCAAAGGAAAGAAATATTTCCCTGTCAACAGATGAAAGCAGTATGATTAAGACTAAAGCGGCAGAGTATTATAAATCCTTAACAAGTCAGGAAAAAGAATATACCGGAGCTTCACAGGAAAACGTGGAAAGCTTGTATAAGAATTATTATTTGGCGGACAAGGTTTACGATGCACTGGCAGCAGAAGCAGACGCAAAGATTAGCGATGAAGAAGCAAGAGTAATGAAGATTCAGTACATCAGAATGAATACTGACAATACTAAAGAAGACAAGATTAAAAGTACACTTAAAACAGTTACAGACCTTGTAAAAGGTGGTTATCAGACATTTGCCAGAGAAGCAAAGCAGTATAGTGAAGATAACGTGTTTGAGAAAATATTAAAGAAAAATGAGGCCACTAAAACATACGAAAAGAGTGCTTTTAACTTAAGCAATTCGGAAATAAGCAGCATTATACATGATGGAAAAGATTATTATCTTGTATATTGTGTAAACAGTTATTTAAAGACTGAAACAGAAAAAAACAAAGAAGAAATCATAAAGAATGCACAGCAGACATATTTTAATCACAAGTATTCTAAATATCTGAAAGATATAGATGTAGACTTTAATGATGATCAGGCAAAGAAGATTAAATTGTCAACAGATGAAAATGTGAAAGCTGTAAATTTAATGACAGTGTACAACACGATTTCAAAGGAACTAAACAAGAAATAGTAATTATTGTAAGAAGGGAGCATATAATTTTTATGCTCCCTATTGTTTTATGTTTCGCCAGAGAGAATATGCCTGCAGAGGACATCTTCTCTCTGGGATACAATATAAAATATATGGAGCACTTTTATAATTATATGCTCCCTTTTTACAAAATGTTTGCATTTACTTTTGCAAATGGGTATTGTAAAATTATTTATATTTTGTCTGTTGCGTTGTTAGCCAGTACTATGCCGGCTATAATATCTGCACAGGACAGTAACGTATCAAATTCAACATTGATGGAAGGTGCATATGGTAATGGTGAAATAGGGTTGGCATCTATTCCTAATACTACAAAAATATTAACAACTTTCGTTGCTGATAAAGGAGACAGAAGTTATATTAATTGTTCAGATGCAATTGTAAAAGTAGGTAATGATGTAGTGACGGTTTGGGATGAACCAACTGAGCAGATAAATATTTATGACGCAATGGCAAAAGCTATTGAAGATGCAATTAAGGCCCTTCAGTTAAAGCCAACTCCTGAAACTACAACAACTATCCCTGAAACGACCACAACAGAACAGGTTACAACTAATCAGGAAACAACTACAGTAGAACAGGTACCGACAACTTCAAAAACAGAAGCAACTGCAGTAAAACAGGTACCGACAACTTCAAGAACAGAAGCAACTGCAGAAGAAAAGATAACAATGGTTAATCCAACAGAAACTGAAACACAATACATAACAATATCTGTGAATAATAATACTCCAAAAACAGGTGAGAACAGTAACATAACATTGTGGATGATAGTTTTCTTTATTACAGCAGGTGGAATATTGACTATAGCACTGGAAAAGAGAAAATAAGAAAACCACCCCAACGGGTGGTTTTTAGTAATATTAATTACAAATAATCAATATATTATTGTTCTTATTTTGAAACTTTTGGCTCCTCATTTGCCACAGCTTTTTGAACCTGTGGTTTTTTTGAAGGTACTTTTGAGCCTTTCTTTTTTCCTGTGATTAATTCTAATATGCGGTCTTTAAATATTAATCCCAACAGAATTAAAAGTGAAATTATTGAAATTATAATTCCCTGGAAGAATCCTCTAGGAGTATATTTAAATGTAATCTGGTGTGTTCCGGCAGTAACCATTACACCTGTAAGAGCACCCTTGCATATAGCTGTTGTATTAGCTTTCTGTCCGTCAACATATACAGACCAACCTTTGTCATAAGGAATTGAAGTGTATAACAAATTGCCCTTGTCTGTTGTAAGTGTTCCTTCAATCTTTGTATCGCTAAATGATGTTACCTGATAAGGATTAGCATTTAAAAGATTGTAGTCATATTCCCAGGCAGTTTCATCAAATGCATAAGCGTACATAGCTGAGATGGCTGTGTTATCACTTGCGGAAATGCTAATTGTTGCACCTTCAGGAACATTTCCAAGATGACAAATATAATTCTGGTTAGCAGAATCAAAAGTTTTTGAAGTAGAAGTTGTAACACTACTTGAAACAAAAGACTTGTCCTGAATGCTTCCGTTAGAAACAGTAGCAGTTAAAGTTTCAGCAGATGTTTCGCAGTAGAAGTATATATCATAAACTTTTGTGCCGCTCTTATTAGTTGTATCATTTTCTTCAAGATTATACTGAGCAGTAATTGAATTAGTACCGTCTGTCTTTAATCTATGGAAAATCATCTTTCCGCCGTTTACTGCAGAAGTTACAAAGTTATTTTGCATTGTAAATGGATCACCGGCTTCAGAGTTCATCTTTGCAATTGAACTTGAATTAATTAAGAAGCCTAATGGTAATGTGTTATTATATTCATATGCATAAACAGTTGAATTTCCACCACTTTCTAAATTGTAAGAAGCGCTGTTAAGCAATGATACATTATTAGGGAGAGATGGCTCTCCTGTTGAATATTCATATTTTATTGAGAACAATGATGCTGTAAGTGGTGTATGACCATAGTATGAACATGCATTGTATGAAGTCTGTAATCCCATTGAATCAAAGTAATCCTGAATATTTGCAGATAATACAGATGAAAATGTTGAAATACTATTGTAATCAAAGCGGGCACCATCATTTCTTGTAGTGTGGACAGCAGATTCAGTTCTGTAATATTTAACGTTCTGAGAATCTGCATCTTTCTTAGTAATATCATTTAACTGGTCGTAAGCCTTAGTAGCTTCGTAGTAACCTTTTCTTCCTGATGTACTTGGAATACCTGTAACATTCATATTCAAAGTTAATTCACAGAATACAATCAGAACCATCAAATATGAAAGGAAAGGTTTAAGCTTAGGTGCTTTCTTATACCAGACAATAAGGCAGGCATATACAACTATAAACAAAAGACTAAAGTAAATAATCTTTACAATGCTTGTCTCAATTTCCAAATCGCTGAAAATAGAAGCGTCTTTAAATAACTGGTCAAGTAAAAATACCAAAGCTAGTGAACCGCCTGTAGCCCATGCAATATGTTTTGGCTCATATTCCCTAATATACAGAAATGCCTCATAGCACATAGTAAGAATAAGGAAAATATAAAGGAAAGACTGTCTACAAGGCAAGCTGTTAGGAAAATGGAATCCGTGCCAGATATATGCAGGAATGTTAAGACCAAAGCTTAAAAGCATAATCAAGGCAATAACGGTTTTGCCAATTCTTTCTTTAACATTAATTTTTTTACACATCCAGAACAATGGAATAAGTATAAAAATAGCTACTGAACAATAAATATTAGGTTCAGGATAATATTTTAAATCTGCAACAGGAACACATATTAATGATCTGAAAATCATATAAAGCATTGAAACAGTTTCTTCCAAAGTTGTTGGGAAACTTGAATCAGCAGACTTAGTAGTTAACAATGAAAAATACTCTGGTAAGATAACGCATGCTGCAAGAGCACCGCCAAGTATTGAGTAAATTGCATAGTCTTTTAAAATAAGAAGTCTTGCTTTAGTTTTTTTAACAGTTTCATCAAATTCAACAATGCAGAATAAGTAAACAAAATAAATAATACTGAAAATGCAAATCATTAAGCCAATGTAATAGTTAGAGAAAATTGCAAGTGCAAGTGAAATGCAGTACATTTTGCATTTCTTTTCGTTAACTAATTTTTCAAGGCCAAGAACAATAAATGGAAGTAACCACATACAGTCAAGCCACATAATGTTCCAGCTAAATGCTGCAAAATAAGCTGATAAAGCGTATGCCATACCGAAAACTACGGAAGAAATATTTTTCTGACCAAAACGTTTTGTAAGATAGTAGCATACTGAAAATCCGGCAAGTCCCATTTTTAATACGATGAAAAAACTTACCATATCAGCCATATAACCCGGCCAGATAATGGCAAGTAGGTTAAGGGGACTTGTAAGATAATAAGCGGCAACCGCCATAAAGTTCATACCGGCGCCGATTTCCCAAGTATAAAAAAGGCTTCCCCCGTCTTTAAGTTTCTGTTGAAGTATTTCTAAATAAGGTGTGTACTGATGATAACAGTCACTTCGAAGATACATTTGGTCACCAAATGGGAAAATATTCTTAAAATAGTAGACTATTAACATAGATAAAATAGGCAATACAAAAGCAAGTATATATAACTTATTTTTTTCAAACCAATCCTTAATAGAAAACTTTTTACTATTTGTTTTCATTAATAAGCTCCTTTCTATCATTGAAAATAAATAATTTACTGATAATATAATTTAAAATAACCGTAAGAACCATAGAAATAAGTTTTGAAATCTGGTTGATTTTCTGGTTATTTCCATAAATAGCAACTGAAGCAAAAATAATAACTTCGCTCATTATTAAAGTAGCTATACGGGCTCTGGCAAAGCGCAAAAACTCATGTAGAACTTCCATAAAACCGCTAGTCTTACTTTTGAACACCCATCGCTTATTTGTGACATAAGAAAAAATGATAGCACAAAATGTTGAAATAATATTGGCAATAAGGGCACTGACCTTACCTGCATTAAAAAAAGTAAATACAAGGTAGTCAACAATGGCAGTACCAATGCCGAAAAAAACATAAGTAAGCATTTCGTAACTTATTAAGCCTTTAATAAGTGTTTGCAAACTTGGATTCTTAATATGTGCTAACAAAAAACTTCTAAACTTTATAATTGAATCTTTCATATTAATAACCTTTATAAATTTGTACTTTTATTTAAAGTCTGAAATGTTATTGCCTTCAGAATATAGATACAACAACATTAGTATTTTTCAAATATAAACAATAAAAAAACGATTTCTAACCGTCTTTACATTAATATCTATATTCTACTATAAAAAGGTAGGGGTGTAAAGAAATTACAACTATAGAAAGTGATAAAAGTGAGTGAAAGTTATAGGGGTAAAAAAAAAAAATATCCAACTGTTGAAAAAAATCAATAATCGGATATTTTTATAAGAATCATTTAATTAATTTTGATTAATTATTCCTGATTTGTTTTATTTTTTTCTAATTCTAACATCTTCATTGCTCTAACCTTAAGTGGTAAGCCGAATAATGTAATGAATCCGTCAGCATCATGGTGATCATATAATTCGCCAGTTGTAAATGATGCAAGACTTTCGCTATATAATGAATATGGAGAAGTTGTTCCTGCCTTAATAATGTTTCCTTTGTAAAGTTTGAATTTAACTTCACCAGTAACATATTCCTGTGTTGATTTAACGAAAGCGCAAACTGCTTCACAAAGAGGAGTGAACCATTTTCCTTCGTAAACTATCTGTGATAACTTGTTACCCATATCCTTCTTAGTTTCCATTGTAGCTCTGTCAAGAACTAATTCTTCAAGCTGCTTGTGAGCTTCCATAAGAATTGTTCCACCCGGAGTTTCATAAACACCACGTGATTTCATACCAACAACACGGTTTTCAACAATATCAATAATACCGATACCATGTTTTCCACCAAGTCTGTTTAATTCACGGATAATATCTGAAACCTTCATCTTCTTTCCGTTAACTGATGTTGGAACACCCTTTTCAAATGTCATTGTAACATATTCAGGTTCATCAGGAGCTTTTTCTGGAGAAACTCCTAAAACTAAAAGGTGGTCGTAATTTGGTTCATTAGCTGGATCTTCAAGTTCAAGACCTTCATGGCTAATGTGCCAAAGGTTACGGTCACGGCTGTAGCTCTGATCAGTTCCAAAAGGAAGATCAATGCCATGCTGCTTGCAATATTCGATTTCATCTTCACGTGACTGTAATTTCCACTTACTGTCTCTCCAAGGAGCGATAATCTTAATATCAGGAGCAAGAGCTTTAATAGAAAGTTCGAAACGAATCTGGTCGTTACCTTTTCCTGTAGCACCATGACAAATGGCAACAGCACCTTCTTTTCTTGCAATTTCAACTAACTTCTTAGCAATTCCAGGACGAGCCATAGAAGTACCTAAAAGATATTTGTTTTCATATACAGCACCTGCCTGAACACATGGAATAATGTAATCATCACAAAATTCATCAGTAATATCTTCTATATATAATTTAGCAGCACCTGAATACTTAGCTCTTTCCTCAAGTCCGTCTAATTCATTTCCCTGTCCACAGTCTACGCAACAGCAGACTACATCATAATCATAATTTTCCTTTAACCAAGGGATGATAGCAGTAGTATCAAGTCCGCCTGAGTAAGCAAGAATAACTTTTTCCTTTGCCATTTTAAAATCCTCCATAAAAATAAATATAATAAACAGCGGAATATTGCATCCACTTTTTCTTTTCACGTGATACTATACAGCATATATGCATAAAATGCAAGGAAAAAATGTGTTATTATGTATTTTTATGCAAATTACTTGCATAATATACAAAAAAGATGTATATTTATTAATGCACATATAAAAATGTTGTATTTTAATAAGGAAAATACTAAAATAAAGAGATGGATTGAATAACAGAACATTTAACCCAAAAAGAATTACATATTAATAATGAAAGAGGTTAGTTATGATTAAAGTTGGTATTATAGGCTCAACTGGTTATGCAGGAGCAGAAATAGTAAGATTAATACAGCAGCATAAAGAGGCAGAAGTAGTCTGGTTTGGTTCAAGAAGCTACGTTGATGAAAAATATGCAGATGTATTTAAAAATATGTTTCAGATAGTAGATGCAAAATGCATGGATGACAATATGGAAGAATTAGCTGACGCAGTAGATGTAATATTTACAGCAACACCACAGGGATTATGTGGCTCATTAGTTAATGAAGAAATTCTTAAAAAAGTAAAAATAATAGATTTGAGTGCAGACTTTAGAATAAAAGATGTTGCTACATATGAAAAGTGGTATGGAATCAAACACCAGAGCCCACAGTTTATAGAAGAAGCAGTATATGGATTATGCGAAGTAAACAGAGACAAAATAAAAGATGCAAGATTAATAGCAAATCCGGGATGCTTCCCAACATGTAGCTTCTTATCAATATATCCAATGGTAAAAGAAGGATTGGTAGATCCAAAATCAATAATAATAGATGCTAAGTCAGGAACATCAGGAGCAGGACGTGGAGCAAAAGTAAACAACTTATTCTGTGAGGTAAACGAAAACTGCAAAGCATACGGTGTTGCAACACACAGACATACACCTGAAATCGAAGAACAGTTAAGCTATGCAGCAGGTGAAGAAGTAATGATAAACTTTACACCACACTTAATACCAATGCAGAGAGGAATCCTTGCAACATCATATGCCACATTAAAGAAACCAATGACATATGAAGAAGTAAAAGCAGTATACGACAAATACTACAAAGACGAATACTTTGTAAGAGTACTCGAAAATAGCACACCACCTGAAACAAGATGGGTAGAAGGAAGCAATTTTGTGGACGTAAGCTTCAAAGTAGACGAAAGAACAGGAAGAATAATAATGATGGGAGCTATGGACAACCTGGTAAAAGGAGCAGCAGGCCAGGCAGTGCAAAACATGAACATAATGTTTGGATTACCGGAAAACGAAGGCTTACAACAGGTACCAATGTTCCCATAAAACTAACAGCCGAAAGATTTCCTACCAAATAGCAATAGGCATCTGCAAGCTTGCTTGCAAGGATGCCCATTACTATTTGGTAGAAACCAAAGCGTTAGCTTTGGCTTTAAAAGGAACAAGGTTCCTTTTAAAAGAAATCTTCGTTTGAAAGAAAATAGCAAACACAACCACAGCGAGATGAAGTGCGAAGCACGTAATCGAGCTGAACATAGAACCAGCAAAAAACTAAATGAAAGGAATTTAACCATGAAAAAAATCAAAGGTGGCGTTACAGCTCCAAAAGGCTTTGCAGCCATGGGCTTAAAAGCAGGAATTAAAAAAGACAAAAAAGATATGGCAATGATATATAGCAGCACACCATGTGTTGCCGCAGGAACATTTACAACAAATCAGGTAAAAGCAGCCCCTGTAATCTGGGACAGAGATACAATTTACACATCAGATTATGTTCATGCAGTAGTATGTAACAGTGGTGTAGCCAACGCATGTACAGGCAAAATAGGAATGGATTACTGCGAACAAATGGCAGAAGCAACAGCTAAAGCATTAGATATAGAAAAAAGACAGGTACTTGTAGCTTCAACAGGTGTTATTGGAGCCCAGCTTCCAATGGACAAAATAACAAAAGGAATCCAGTTACTTGCACCAACATTAGACGAAAGTTTAGATGGTGGTCATTTGGCAGCAGAAGCCATTATGACAACGGATACAATTCCAAAGGAAATAGCATTTGAATTTGAAATTGGCGGAAAAATATGCACAATCGGAGGAATGTGCAAAGGTTCAGGAATGATTCATCCTAATATGTGTACAATGTTAGGTTTTATAATGACTGACGTAAAAATTTCAAAGTCAATGTTATACGAAGCACTAAGTGGTGACATTAAAGATACATTTAATATGATTTCAGTAGATGGTGACACATCAACTAATGATACAGTATTGTTATTAGCTAATGGTTTGGCAGACAACCCTGAAATTACAGAGAAAAACGAAGATTATTACAAATTCGTAGAGGCACTTCACGCAGTAAATGAATTTTTGGCTAAGAAAATAGCAGGAGACGGAGAAGGTGCAACAGCTTTATTTGAAGTAAAAATCGTAAATGCAGAAAGTAAAGAACAGGCAGTAACACTTGCCAAATCAATTGTAACATCAAGCCTTACAAAAGCAGCAATCTACGGACATGATGCTAACTGGGGAAGAATCCTTTGTGCAATGGGATATTCAACAGCCAAGTTTGATCCTGAAAAAGTAGATATTTATTTTGAAAGCAAAGCAGGCAAACTTAAAATAGTAGAAAACGGAATGGCTACAGACTACAGCGAAGCAAAGGCAACAAAGATTTTGTCAGAAAATGAAGTAACAGCCATTGCAGACGTAAAAATGGGTGATTGCACAGCAACAGCGTGGGGATGTGATTTGACACATGAATACGTAAGCATAAATGCTGATTACAGAAGCTAAGAACAAGAAATTAAAAGGGGCATTATATATTAAGGAGTGAGGAATGGAAGAGAAAAATGCAAAAAAGAAGAAAAATATGTATATGCAACATTTTGTGACACAATATGCATATATGGGATTGATGGAAAAGAAATAAAATTTAACTACGTAGACGAAGAATAAGCGAAGCTTAATACGAATGCATTACGTAAATAAAGAAAATCATATATTGTGCAAATCAATAATAATCTCACAGAAAATTTTTGGATTAGCAAACAAGATAAAATCAACGTGTTTGCAAGACAAAAATTTTCTGTGAGATAACATCGAAAGGAGAGACAAAAAATGATAATGAAGGGACAACAGCAGCAGCTGGACATGGACAAATGGATAGAAAAAGGAGACGTTCTAATTGAAGCCCTACCTTACATACAAAGATTCAACAGAAAAATCATTGTAGTAAAATACGGCGGAAGCGCAATGCTTGACGAAAACTTTATGAAAAGTGTAATTCAGGACATTACACTTCTTAAATTAGTAGGATTCAAGCCAATAATCGTTCATGGGGGTGGAAAAGCAATCAGCCGTCACATTGACAGACTTGGAATGGAAACGCAATTCATTAACGGACTTAGAGTAACTGACGAAGATACTTTAGAGGCTGCTGAAATGGTACTTAACAGCGTAAACAAGAAATTAGTTCAGATAGTTGAACAGTTAGGAGTACGTGCAATAGGTATCAGTGGTAAAGACGGAAGACTTCTCACTGTAAAGAAAAAATTATCAGAAGGCCAGGATATTGGATATGTTGGCGAAATTACACATGTAAATAAAGAAATTTTGTTAGAATTACTTGAAGATGACTTTTTACCAATTATTTGTCCTATTGGATTAGATGAAGATTATCATGGTTACAATATTAATGCTGATGATGCTGCAAGTGCAATTGCAGAAGCAGTAAAAGCAGAAAAACTTGCATTCTTAACAGACACTGAGGGTGTTTATATGGATAAAGATGATAGCAGTACAGTTATTTCAGAAATGACAGTTTCAGAAGCAGAAAAATTAATTGAAGATGGTATAATTGCTGGCGGAATGTTACCAAAAATTAAAAACTGTATGGATGCTATAAAAAATGGTGTATCAAGAGTTCATATTCTTGACGGAAGGATTCCACATAGTATTCTTCTTGAAATCTTTACAAATAAAGGTGTCGGTACGGCAATTTTAGATGACGAACAGGAAAAATTCTATACTGACTTATTAAACAAATAAAACGTTAATAAAAGTGAGGAAAGTAAAATGACAGATAAAGAATATATGGACCAGGGAGAACAGTACCTTATACATACATATAACAGATTTAAAATCGTATTAGATAAAGGTGAAGGTGTTTATCTTTATGATGTTAATGGAAAGAAATATTTAGACTTTGCAGCAGGAATAGCTGTATTTGCATTAGGATATGGAAATAAAGAATATAATGATGCGTTAAATGCTCAGATTGACAAGCTTATACACACATCTAATTTGTATTATAATGTGCCTGCCATTGAAGCAGCAAAAAAGGTAGTGGAAGCATCAGGACTTAAGAAAGCATTCTTTACTAACAGTGGTGCAGAGGCTATTGAAGGTGCATTAAAAATGGCTAAGCGTTATGCTTATGACAGAGATAAAAATTCAGACCACGAAGTTATTGCAATGAATCATTCTTTCCACGGAAGAACAATGGGAGCTTTGGCATTAACAGGTAACTCACATTATCAGGAACCTTTTGGGCCAATGATTTCAGGAATTAAGTTTGCAGAGTTTAATAACTTAGACAGTGTAAAGGCATTAATAAATGAAAAAACATGTGCTATTATTGTTGAACCTGTGCAGGGTGAAGGTGGAATTTATCCGGCAACTAAGGAATTTATGGAAGGAATCAGAAAGATTTGTGATGACAATGACATTATAATGATTTGTGATGAAATCCAGTGTGGTATGGGAAGAACAGGAAAGATGTATGCATTCCAGCATTATAATGTTAAACCTGATATTATTACAACAGCCAAGGCTTTAGGCTGTGGCGTTCCTGTTGGAGCATTTGTTGCAGGGGAGAAGTGCTGTGATTCATTAGTTCCGGGAGATCACGGAACAACTTATGGTGGAAATCCATTGGCAACAGCAGCAGTTTCAAAAGTATTTGATTTGTTTGAAGAAATGAATATTCTTGAACATGTTAATGAAGTAAGCAATTATTTGGAAGAACAGTTGGACAAATTAGTGGAACAGTACGACAATGTTGTTGCAAGACGTGGTAAAGGACTTATGCAGGGACTTGTTCTTACAACACCTGTTATAGACACTGTAAATAAAGCCATTGAAAAAGGACTTCTTGTTATATCAGCAGGAAGTGATGTGCTTAGAATGGTACCACCTCTTGTTATAACAAAAGAAAATGTTGATGAAATGATTGAAATTTTGTCACAATGCTTATAATATAGGATTATGGAGAAAGATGTCCATAGGATAACTCGATAGACAAAATAGGCATTGGAGGTAATATACATGTCATATAATACAGAAATGGACCGACAGTATAAGAGAGGACTTGCCGAAGGTTGGAGAAAAGGCATTGCAGAAGGAAAAGCACAGGGATCCGGTCAGGTTAATAAGTTAATCAAAGTATTAATGTCAGAAAAGAAATATGATGAGCTTGAAAAGTCAGCAGAAGATGAGTCTTATCAGAAAGAATTAATGAAAAAATACGAAATAATTGAGTAAATATTTTGTTAAGAAAAAGTGTGGGATGTAAGAAAATGTCCCACATTTTTTTCTTAATAAGAAATTCATATGGAAATTATATTAAGCAAAAATTCTCCAAAGGATTACAGAGGCGTATATTTAAAACCAAACTGAAAAAAATTAGCAGCATCTTTATGCAAATTTTGTGGAAAAGTACTAATAAATCGAAATAATATTAAAAAAAAGATATTTATCTAGTATAAAAGTAAAAACTATGTTAAAATTTTTACGTAGATTTTACTTAGGCTTGTTATTGTAAAGAAGCAACAGCGAAAATAATGAAAAAGATATTTAGGAGTTAATTAGAGTTATGTACACAATGATAACAGAATTGTTGAGTGGTCTTGCACTCTTTTTATTTGGAATGAAATATATGAGTGACAGTCTTCAGCAGGCCGCAGGTGAAAAACTTAGAGGGGTATTAGACAAATGCACAAGAACTAAATTTATAGGAGTAGTATTTGGTGCATTATTTACTGCATTTATTCAGTCTTCAGGTGCAACAACTGTAATGGAAGTAAGTTTTGTAAATGCAGGCATTTTAACACTTGAAAGATCAGTAGGGTTAACTTTTGGTGCAAACATCGGTACAACAATCACTTCACAGTTAGTATCATTAAAGCTTACGGCAGTGGCACCATTTATTATATTTATTGGTTCAGCCGTATTAATGTTCGGAAAGAAACCATTACTTAAAAAGATAGCAGCGGTTATTTTTGGTTTCGGTGCATTATTCCTTGGAATTAACTTTATGACAGGGGCACTTGGCCAGATACCGGAATATGAGGCATTAGTAAAGATTTTTGAATATTTGGACAATCCTTTCATAGCAGTTTTGCTTGGACTTGTTTTAACAGTTATTGTTCAGAGTTCATCAGTAACAGTCAGCGTATTGGTATTATTGGCAGGCTCAGGACTTGTTGAACCATTGGCATGTTTATACTTTATCTTAGGTGCAAACATCGGTTCATGTACACCTGCAGTTATGGCTGCAATGAATGCTAACAGAAACGCTAAGAGAACAGCATTTATCCACGTCATGTTTAACGTTGTAGGTCTTGTTGTTATTTCAATAATATTAGCTTTTGCAAGCCGGACTATTATTAATGGAATTATGGGTATTAGCGGTTCAGGTGACTTTAAGAGATTTGTTGCCAACGCAGACACATTATTCAAGGTATTCCAGACTATTATATTATTCCCATGTTCAGGTCTTCTTGTAAAATTATCAAAGAAGGTTATTCATTCAAAGGGAAATGAAGAACATGATGAAAACGAAATGGTATTAAAATACATTGGAGTTTCAGGTGCACCATCTTCATCAACAGCCATGGTTGAAATTGTTCAGGAAATTGAACGTATGGCATTAATGGTAAGAGAGAATCTTGAATTTTCAACAAGAGCATTACTTGAAAATGACAGAAGTGCTTCAGATGATGTTTATAAAAGAGAGAAGTACATTGATTTCTTAAGTCATAGAATAACAGAATATATGGTAAAAGCTAACCAGTATGGTATGCCTATTAAGGATAGAGAAAGATTAGGTGGTTTATTCCACGTTGTTATTGACGTAGAACGTATTGGCGACCATGCAGTAAATATTATGGATGACGCTTTTAAAGAGAAAAATAAAAAAATCAACTTTTCTAATGAAGGAAAAAAAGAACTTGTAAAAATGTATAACAAAGTAATTAAGATTTTTGATGAATCAGTAAAAACATTTGTTAACAATGACAAGTCTAATATGGATAAGATTAATGAATTAGAAGACATTATTGATCAGATGCAGATTGATTATCAGGAAGGTCATGTTGAAAGAATGGCAGCAGGTGATTGCTCAATTGAGGCTGGACTTATTTTTACTGATTTAGTAATTGGGTTAGAAAGAATAGCAGATCATGCCGTAAACATTGCTTATTCAATCTTACCTGAAAAAAAATAGGAAACGCATATGGGAAAAATCTATATTTTAGAAGATGATAAGAATATTTCGGAAATTGAACAGTTTGCATTGAAAAATGCAGGATATGAGGTAAGTGCTTTTGCAACAGCATCAGATTTCGAAAATGCTTTGACAAAAGAACATCCGGATTTGATAATTATGGATATAATGTTACCTGACAGAGACGGATTATCTGTGTTAAAGGATGTGAGAGCTGAGCAGAGTACGGCAAAGTTACCGGTTATAATGGTTACTGCAAAAACTTCTGAAATGGACAAGGTAAAAGGGCTTGATCAGGGAGCAGATGATTATATGACAAAGCCTTTTGGAATTATGGAACTAATTTCAAGAGTGAAAGCTTTGTTAAGGAGAGCAAATGTTTCAGGTGGAAGTCACATTTACAGTTTTGATGGCATAACAATGGATGATGCTAAGCATCAGGTTTTAGTTGATGGACAAGAGACTGAATTAACATACAAGGAATATCAGTTATTAAAAATGTTAATTCAGAACTCAGGAATCGTTCTTCAGAGAAGCCAGATTCTTGACAGAGTATGGGGGATTGATTACGAAGGTGAATCACGTACTCTTGATATGCACATTAAAACATTACGACGTAAGATAGGCGAAAAAGGAAATCTTATTCAGACTGTAAGGAATGTGGGTTACACAATGAATTACAGAAAGGACAAGTAAGTGAAAAAGAAAATATATACAAGAATGACCATTATCTCGGTGATTTTTACAATAATAACAATGATAGCAAGTGTAGGAATTTTTTATAATATATACAGAAGTCAGGTTATGGAGGATCTTAAGACTCATGTTCATATTTTAAAAACAACGGAGGCAGTTCTTGAATATATAGAAAAGGACTTTGATCCTAAAATAGATAATCTGAGAATTACAGTTATAGACAGTGACGGAAAAGTTGAATATGACAGTAATGCAGACATTGGTTCCATGGACAATCATGGAAACAGACCGGAAGTTAAACAGGCATTAAAGACAGGTAGTGGAAGTGCAATAAGAGAGTCAGGCACACTTGAAAAAAATACATACTACTATGCTGAAAAAATGAACCACGGTCGAATAATAAGAGTTGCAAAAGAAGCAGGAAACCTGTGGCAGTTTGGCGCACAGATATTCCCAATCTTTTTGGTAGTTCTTATTTTGGCAATAGGAGTAAGTCTTGTTGTGGCAAAACTTTTGGCACAAAGTCTTATAAAGCCAATAGAGCTTATGGCACAACATCTTGAAGATGATAAGGCAACGGAAACATATGAAGAAATTCAGCCGTTTATGGACAAAATTCACAGCCAGCATAAAGCATTAAAGAAAAGCTCAAAAATGCGACAGGAATTTACGGCAAACGTATCTCATGAGTTGAAAACACCGTTGGCTTCAATTTCAGGTTACGCAGAACTGATAGAAACAGGAATGGCAAAAGAGGGAGATATCCAGCATTTTGCCAGTGAAATTCATAAAAGTGCCAACAGATTATTGTCACTTATAAATGACATAATTGAATTGTCACAGTTAGATGTTATGGACCATCAGCTGTCAACAACAAACGTAAGCTTAAATGAAGAAGTAGTAAGCTGTGTGGACATGTTGCAGATGAATGCCGAAAAGCACAACATAACAATCGCAACAGACATAATAGAAAAAGACTGTATAATAAAGGCAAATCAGGAAATGATACAGGAGGTTATATACAACCTTTGCGATAATGCCATAAGATACAACAAGCCGGAAGGACACGTATGGGCATCAGTATTCAAAAAAGATGACAACATAATACTTCAGGTGAAGGATGACGGTATTGGAATACCGGAAGGCGATTTAAACCGAATCTTCGAGCGATTCTACCGAGTAGACAAAGCCCGCTCAAAGAAAACAGGAGGTACAGGACTTGGGCTCGCCATTGTAAAACACATAGCAGAACAACACGAGGCAGAAATCCAAATCGACAGCACCCTTGGGGAAGGCACAACAATATCAATAATATTTAAAACAATGAATAAATAAATCAAATATGTAAAAAATATCCACTATAAACATTTGGTGGGTATTTTTTTGACTTAATATGGCACAGAAATTCCCGTTGCAAACGATAGGCAGATTTTCGCAATTTTTCGAGCATAGCGTAAGGCAAAAATCTACTGTCTGAGCCGTAGGCGAGTTTAGATTTTTGTCTTACAATAGGTGGCGGAGAAAAATAAGAAAATCAACGTGTTTGCAACGGGAATTTCTGTGCGATATTTATAAAAAATACCTTACTAAGTGAATAGTGGAGGTTTTTTACATGTGGGGATTTATTATTGCATTGATTTCAGGAGCTTTAATGAGTGTTCAGGGTGTTTTTAACACGCAGGTTACGAAAAGTAGTAGCCTTTGGGCTGCCAATTCATGGGTGCAGCTAACGGCTTTTATCGTTTGTATTTTGGCTTGGTTTATTACGGGACGTCAAAATGTGTCGGGTATGTTTCATATGGAAAATAAGTATATGTTGCTGGGTGGTGTCATTGGGGCATTTATTACTTTGACAGTTATAAAGAGTATGAACATACTTGGCCCTGCAAAGGCAGTTCTTTTGATTGTAATATCCCAGATTATTATTGCATATCTGATAGAGGTGTTTGGAATGTTTGGAGTTGAAAAGGTTGATTTTCAGTGGAGCAAGTTAATGGGTGCAATTATTGCAATTGTAGGTATTTTCATTTTTGAAAGATAAAATTAATATAAAATTGTGAAAAATGAGTGTTGCTAACTGAAACATAATTTTGTACAATTATGATATGCGTTCAAGGGGAAGCTCCGGATAGGAGTTTGAATGATTAATACAAAGAAATACATTGTTTTAACAATGGTTGCGGTTTTAGTATTTTTTACGGGCTGTAAGGATAAAAATACTCAGGTTTCTTTAACGGACAAGGCTGAAAACAACAGTCAGACTACACGTGTGGAAGCCGGTGAGAACAGTGAAGAACCATCAGAAAGTTTGGAAGAGATTTATGTTTATGTCAGTGGTCAGGTTAACAATCCGGGAGTGTATTGTTTAAAGAGTAACGACAGGGTTTTTATGGCTATTGAGAAGGCAGGAGGGCTTACTAAGAAAGCCCAGAAGCAGGGAGTTAATATGGCTGAAGTTTTGAAAGACGGCCAGAATATTGTAGTACTTTCCCAGAAGGAATATTATGCTAAGCTTAAGGAGAATCAGAATGGTTCAGAGAAAAATTTAGACGGAAATTCTGATTCAGGCAATGATGGCCGGAATAGTAGCCAGGGCACTAATGACAAGACACATGATAGTGAAGACATTAAGGAGAATCTGGTTAACATTAACACTGCAGATGTTGAGGGTCTTACTTCGTTGTCAGGAATTGGAGAAACAAGAGCTAAAGCAATTATAGCCTACCGTGAGGAGAATGGAGATTTTAAAACTAAGGAAGATATAAAAAACGTGTCGGGAATAGGTGATTCCATTTACTCAAACATTGAAAAAATGATAACTGTTGATTAAGTAGAAAGGTTTATGTAATGAAGGCGTTAGTAGTTGATGATGAAAAATTAATTGTAAAGGGACTGAAATTTAGTTTGGAACAGGAAGGCTATGAAGTTGATTGTGCCTATGACGGACAGGAAGCCGTTGATAAGGCGAAAGAAACTGAATATGATATAGTTCTTTTAGATTTGATGCTACCAATTTTAACAGGATATGAGGTTTGTCAGCAGATTAGAGAGTTTTCCGATATGCCTATTATAATGCTTACTGCAAAGGGTGATGATATGGACAAAATATTGGGCCTTGAATATGGAGCAGATGATTATATTACAAAGCCTTTTAATATATTGGAAGTAAAGGCAAGAATTAAAGCCATTATCAGAAGAAATAAGCGTAAAGCTCCTGCAAAACCTGAGGAACCAAAGGTTATTACATCAGGAAAGCTTAAGCTTGACATTGAAGCTAAGCGTCTTTATATTGAGGACCGTGAAATTAGATTAACAGTTAAGGAGTTTGACATTTTGAAACTTTTAGCTGAAAATCCGGGAAAGATATACGGTAGAGAGCAGCTTTTAACTTTGATTTGGGGCTCTAAATATCCGGGTGATGCAAGAACCGTAGATGTAAACGTTAGAAGATTAAGAGAGAAAGTAGAGGAGAACCCGGCTAAACCGGAGTATATTCACACAAAGTGGGGTATGGGATATTATTTCCAGGGATAGAAACATGAATAATAATAAGATTTTAAAGTTTGTTAATCCAATAAGAAGCTTGAAGCTAAGAGTTTTTGTAGTAATTATGCTTGCTATTATTATACCGGCTCTTGCTTCAAGCATATTTATTGTTAACGTAACAACAAAGAATTATTTAAACAACAGAATAAACAGCTTTAAGGCTAACAATACAATGCTAAAGAATAATATTATTAACAATAATTATTTGGACCAGTCCAATGAGAACATTGATATTGTAGATGCCCAGATTGAACAGTTAGCGAAGGAATATAATTGTAGAATCCAGGTTGTAAACAGCCGATATGTTATTATTAAGGATAGCAATAACAGTGAAAAAGGCAAGACATGTATATCTGAAAATGTTATTAAAAGTTTTAAGGGTGAGACTGTTCAGGTTGATAGCAAGAGTCATAATTACATAGAATTTGCGATACCTATTACATCAACTGTTTCAGACGGTGAAGGAGAGACTAAAACCACGGTTATAGGTTCTTTATACATCAATTATTCAACAGCAGATGCAGTTGATTACAAGGATTATATAGTAAGAAATGTGGCCATTGCAGATGTACTTATTTTGATTTTTGCTTTATTTGCAAGTTGGTTATGCGCAGTTATGTTTACAAAACCAATTAAGAGAATCGGTATTTCCATTGAAGAAATTGCAAAGGGCAATATGGAAGAAGAAAAAGATTACCGGGAAGTAATGGATATAAGTAACGAATTTCGTCAGCTTGTAAACAAATTAAATACGCAGGAAAAATCAAGACAGGAATTTGTATCTAATGTGTCACATGAATTAAAGACACCTATTACGTCAATGAAAGTTTTGGCTGATTCACTTTTAGGTCAGCAGGGATTACCGGAAGAATTATATCAGGAATTTTTGCATGATATTTCAAAAGAAATAGACAGGGAAAATGACATAATAACAGACCTTTTGGCATTGGTAAGAATGGAAAAATCAGAGTCAGAAATTAATATTTCATCAGTTAATATTAATGAAATATTGGAAGCTGTTCTTAAGAGATTAAAGCCTATAGCTGAAAGCAAAAACATTGAATTAATATTTGAAAGTTTCAGACCGGTTATTGCAGACGTAGATGAACTTAAATTTGCAAGTGTGGCAACTAACTTAGTTGAAAATGCAATAAAGTACAACAATACAGATGGAACTGTTACGGCATCATTAAATTCAGACCACCAGTATTTTTATTTAAAAGTAACAGATACAGGAATTGGAATTTCTGAAGAAAATCAGGACAGAGTTTTTGAAAGATTCTTTAGAGTTGACAAGGCACGTTCAAGGGAGACAGGAGGAACAGGTCTTGGTCTGGCCATAACTAAGGAAATAGTTATGAAGCACCATGGTTCTATTAAGATTCACAGTAAAGAGGGAGAAGGTACAACATTTACTGTACGTATACCTCTTAAGTACATTGCATAAATGGAGATTGAAAGGTATGAAAAGAACTATCAAAAATATAGTTAATTTAATATTAGTTGTAAGTCTTATTGCAACTTTTTGGGGCTGTGGAAACAAGTCAGTAACTAAAGCAGAAAAAGGCTTTCAGATGTATTATGTTAATACAGCAAATACAAAATTAGTTACGGAAAGTTACAAACTTCAGGAAGGCGAAACTGAAAATCAGATTTCTGAAGCACTTAAGGCATTGCAAAGGAATGGTAAGGATAATGATAAAAAAGCAATTCCGGACACTGTAACAGTTAACGGTTATACTTTGGCAGATGGACTTTTAACAGTGGATTTTGGCGAAAGCTATAATGTTTTAAATCCACAGGTGGAAGTATTGTGCAGGACAGCAGTAGTTTGCACTCTTAATCAGATTGACGGTGTTGACTATGTGGCATTTACAATAGGGGGTGTACCATATGGACAGACAGGAGACGACAAAACAGTAACGGCAATGAAAGCATCTGATTTTATTTCGGGATTAAGAGGGGATTTAGCAGATAAGAATAAGGATGATTTCAAGTTGTATTTTGCCAATAAGAAAGCTACTAAATTAAAGGAATACAATCTTAAGAATGCATCTTACAGTGGAAAATCAAAAGAGCAGTTTATAGTTGAGCAACTTATTAAGGGCCCGCAGAAAGGAAAATATACAGCCACCCTTACAAGTGACACAGAGCTTATAAGTGTTGCAACAGCCGGAAACATATGTTATGTGGATTTTGGAGACAATTTCTTAACGGAACAGAGTACGGTTTCCAACAAGCTTGTAATATACTCAATCGTAAATTCTTTATTGGAACTTGATAACATTCATAAGGTTCAGATAAGTGTAGAGGGTGATTCAGCTTTAAAATATCACGACGATATTTCATTGGCAGAGCCTTTTATAAGAAATTTGGATTTGGTTGAACAGAAAAATAAATAAAAAAGGAGTGACAGTTATAAAAAGACCGGTATTTTGGATATTACTGGCTTTTGTACTTGGAGAGGTAATAGCTGTTTTTGACTTGAATATAGCAGTGCCATGCATTGTGCCGGCAATTATAGTTATTAGAAAAATCATCATAAAAGCATATGAAGATATGGGTGCTTTTGTGGTGATTTTTTTTACTTTAATTACGGGATTTATGTTAATGAGTAACGAAATTACAACACGGAATCATATATATGATTTGAAGGAAAATACTGTAATTGTACAGGGAAAAATATACAAAATAGAAAATACTGCATTTGGTACAAACATTTATTTAAAAGGTGTAGAAGTGGAGAATGGAGAAAAGAGCGTAAGTGTTAAAAGAATATTTGTAAATACAGAGAAGATTCCTAATGTAAAAATAGGAAATATTATAAAAGTAAGGGGAAAATTAAGACAGTTTGAAGAAGCTGCCAATAAGGGAAATTTTGATTCAAGAAAATATTATCTGTCATTAGGTTTTGATGGAAAAATAGAAGCAGGAACCATTGAAGTAATAAACAGTGATTACAGCGGAATAAGACAGGGACTTTATGAATTGAGAATGGAAATAATTGAAAGACTGGAAAAGCTTTGCAGTGATAATAATGGGATATTTTCTATTATAAATAATAAGAATGGAATAATCGGCGCAATAATCCTTGGGGACAAAACCGACCTTGACAGTGACATAAAGGAGTTATATTCGGTGTCAGGAATAGCACATATACTCGCCATAAGCGGGCTACACATTAGCTTTATCGGCATGGCAATTTAAAGATTGCTTAGAAGAAGATTCAGATTCCTTTTTTCAGCAGCAGTATCCATACCTGTTGTTTTGAGTTTTGGAATAATGTCAGGTTTTGGAATTTCAACAATTAGGGCAATAATAATGTTTATACTAAAAATAATAGGGGAAGTTCTTGGACGAAAATACGATGCCATAACAGCCATATCCCTTGCAGGACTTGTGTTGCTTGTTCAGAACCCTTTTGTGGTTTGTAATAGTGGATTTCAAATGTCCTTTGGGGCAATTATAGCTATAGTGCTTATCTTGCCAATAGTTGAAGAAATTTTGAACACGGATAATAAAATAATCAAAGTCATAAGTGCTAATTTTACAATAAGTTTGATAATGAATCCAATACTGGCGTGGAATTATTATGAACTGCCAACATTTTCTTTTTTGTTAAACATAGTTGTAGTGCCTTTAATGAGCGTGGTAATTGTATCTTCAATTGCGGGAATATTTTGTTCATGCATAATGTTTGGCTTTGGAAAAGTTGTAATATTTCCCGGCTGTGGAATATTGGAACTTTACACATTTCTGTGTAACATAATTAACAAAAGCTCAGTTGCAAGTATAGTGGTGGGACAACCTAAAGTGACTATAATTATAGTTTATTATGCAATATTACTTGTGGTTTTGTTTGGACTTAAAAACATAAGAACTAAGTATACAAGGGCTGAGAAGGAAAGGAACATAATAAAAAGAGAAACAGGACTTGTACTGGAAAAGAAAGCTAAAAAAGAGAGAAGAATAAAGGGTCAAAATGTAAAACTAAGATTAGCTTGTATTGTAGGATTTTTGCTACTAAATTGTTTGATATATTATATTCCAAATCCGGGGTTTTACATAACATTTATTAGCGTGGGACAGGGTGACGGCATATTGATACATGGAGATAATGGAACGAAAGTTATGGTAGATGGGGGAAGTACGTCTGAAAAACAGGTGGCAAAAAATTGCATAGTGCCATACTTAAAAGCCGAAGGCATAGGAACAATCGACTATTCCATAATAACCCATACGGACAAAGACCATATAAGCGGTATACTGGAAATTTTAGAAAATAATAACTCCAACAGAATAAGAATTAAAAACCTTGTGATGCCAGACATTAATATGAAGGATGATACTTACAATGAACTGATTGAAAAAGCAAAGTTAAAAAAAATCAATGTTTTGTACATAAAAAAAGGAGATACATTGAGCCTTGGCAAAACGAAAATTAAGTGCATATATCCGGAAACCACAACAACAGCATCGGATAAAAACGACTACTGTACAGTGCTTTCCGTTAAAAATAAAACTTCAAAAATACTGTTGACAGGAGATATTTCAAAGGAAATTGAAGAGAAAATAAAAGATGATATAGAAGAAAACTACACAGTCCTAAAAGTGGCACATCACGGTTCAAACTATTCAAGTTCAGAAAAATTTCTGAAAAAAGTAAATCCAAAGTACAGCATAATATCTGTGGGGAAAAACAACTCATACGGACATCCTGGAAATGAAACAATGGAAAGATTACGAAAGCAGGGTGGGGTGATATATAGGACGGATGAAAAAGGTGGGATAACGATAAGGTAAAAAATCAAATGAAAATTTAAAAAATAATATTGACAATATATATTTTTTTTACTAGAATAATTTTTAGTGTCTGCGTCAAACGTCCGCATTTCCAATGGCGCAGATGGTGAAACTTGATTTCCAATCTCTCTCAACGGAAATCACAATTAGATTTTTCACGGAGGTGGACAAAATGGCAAACATTAAGTCAGCAAAAAAGAGAATTTTAGTTAATCAGACAAAGTACGAAAGAAATAAGGCAGTTAAGTCAGCAGTTAAGACAGCTATTAAGAAAGTTGAAGCAGCTGTTGCAGCTAACGATAAGGAAGCAGCTAACACAGCTTTAGTTGCAGCTACAAAGCTTATCGAAATGGCTGGTTCAAAGGGTATCTACCACAAGAACAACGTTGCTAGAAAGATTTCAAGATTAACAAAATTAGTTAACACAGTTGCATAATTACAATTGTGAATAAAAAAGAAGTTGCAGTTTTCTGCAACTTCTTTTTTAGTTTGTCTTACTATATTTTACCAGCAGCATTTCAACCCCTATGTTTTCGTCCATCATTCCTGATTTAATTAGGGATTCGGTGTTTACGCTTTCAGCGAGCCCTGATTTTAGTTCGGCCATTGAGAAATTACGGCATTGGTTGATGCATTTGCCGGCTATAAAACTTTGAACGCCCATTGTGTGTGCCACTTGTTCGCGGTTCATTCCGCGGGATGAAAGGTCTTTAGCCTGAAGCATAAGATTAAACTGTCTGCTTATCATAAAAAGGATTCTCATAGGAGGTTCTTTTTCTGCAATTAATTCATAATAACAGTCCAAGGTTTTCTTTTGATTCTTTACGGAAATTGCATCCATCATATCAAAAATTCTAACGTTAAGCTGTTTTATGCAAACAGCGTCAATGTCTTCTTTAGAAATAACGTTCTTGTTTAGTGCGTAGCTAATAAGCTTTTCGATTTCTCTTGATAAGACTTCCATGTCGGTGCCAACGCTGGCAATAAGGTATGACATATTGGCTTTTGTGATTTTCTTGCCATTGTAATCAAAAATTCTTGCAGCCCAAATTGCAATATCATTTTCAGTCTGTCGGTTTATTTCGCAGATATAACCTGCGGATTTTACAGCCTTGTACATTTTGCTACGCTTGTCTACATCGCTTTCAACGAAGAGAAAAATAGTAGTTGAAGGAATAGTCTTCATATACTCGGCAAGCTGCTCCCCGCCACTTTTGAAAAGACCGGTATTTTCCATAACAATAAGTCTGTATTCAGCAAAAAAAGGAACAGTTTCCGCACTGTCTATAACTTCGTTAATGTCAATGTTTTTGCCTTCGTACATTCCAAGGTTCATTGTATCATCACCGGCAATGGATTTAATCAGCCTGTTCTTATAATTAAGTTTCAAATATTCTTCTTCACCGCATAAAAGATATGCGTTTTTAAAGCTTTTATTTTTAATATCATTAGCTAAAGTTTTCACGTTACACCTCACAAAATATGCTGACTAAATTTTATCATTATTTTATAGTAGTCACAAGCAAAAAATAAACATAAGATTAAAAGAAAAGAGGCAAAAATTAAGTGGGAAAAATAAGGTGAAAATAGAGTGGTATAAAAAGTCGAAAATAATAAAAAAAAGTATTGCAAAACTTAAATATAAGTAATATAATGCAGTTCTGAGAAAGTGAGGTAAATATGACAACGAGAGAGAAAAACGAACTAAAGAAATTACAAAGAAAGAAAGAAGTGCGCAGACAGTATGAAAAAATAGCCATAATATTGGGGGTTATTATTGTCATAGTTTTTGCCGGAAAGATGATTTTGGGAAAGAAAAAATCAGTACCAACAGCGGGAAATGTGGAAACAAGCCAGAAGCAGACCATAGTTAAGAAGACCATAGTTGAGACCACAGTTCAGGAAGAAACCACAAGAGCAATAGATCCTAACAAGCCTATGATTGCGTTGACTTTTGATGATGGTCCGGGACAATATACAGGAAAGCTACTGGATGCGTTAGAGAAGTATAATGCAAGAGCTTCATTTTTTATGTGTGGATACAGCCTTAAGAGAACTGATATTCCGGTTGATAAATTACTTAAGAGAATGGATGCTCTTGGATGTGACTTGGGAAATCATACAATGAATCATTGTGCACTAGACAAGGTATCTAAGAGTAAACGTAAATACGAGATTAATGGAGTTAATGAATTGGTTAAAAAGGCAGTAGGATATAATCCTAAATTTTTAAGACCACCATATGGTTCAGGAATAAGAGATGCCAAGGTGCAGAAAGCTGCTAAGATGCCTATTGTATGTTGGTCAGTTGACACATTGGACTGGAAGACTAAAAGCAAGAAGGAAACAGTTAAATCTATAATGAACAGTGCAAAGGATGGACAGATAATTCTTATGCATGACATTCATAGCTGGTCAGTGGATGCAGCAATAGAAGCCATTCCAAAGCTTCAGAAGAAAGGATATCAGATAGTAAGTGTATCTGAAATGGCAGAGGCTAAGGGTGTAAAGCTTAAAAAAGGTCAGCCATATTTTGAGTTTGAATAAATTTAATAATAATGTAGATATTAATAAAGCGGAGCATAAAGTGCTTCGCTTTATTTTTTAGAATTTACGATGGATGGCTTTATAAGAAAAAATTGAATTTGATGAATAAAAAATAACGTCTTTAAGAATATATAGTTTTCAGGGGGCTTTATGAAAAAAATAAACATTTATACGGATTTGGCATTAGAGGAAAGAGAACGATTTAAAAGAAATATTGAAATTAGTGGAGTAAAAATAGACAAAAATTACAATAAAGAATTATTTATGACAACAACAGATGTGGAAATATTTAATGAAAATGGCGCAAAGTCCATGGGAAAGCCTATAGGAAGTTATGTTACAATGGAAACAAGACTTTTTAAGGAAGATGATTTGGAGAGGCAAAATATTTTTGCAAAAGAAATAGCAAATCATATGGAAGATATGACTAAGAATCAAAACATAAAAAAAATCCTTATAGTGGGTCTTGGAAATTCAAAGGCTACGCCTGATTCATTGGGACCAAAAGTTGCCGAGCAGATTGAAATTTTGCCTAATGTGTACTGTTTGGCTCCGGGGGTGTTGGCTCAGACCGGTATGGAAACTTTTTCAATAGTAAAAGGCATAACGGCTCAAATGAAACCGGACATTATTATTGCAATAGACTCACTTGCAGCAAGAAATGTAAGAAGAATTACAACAACAATACAGCTTACGGACACAGGGATAACTCCCGGTTCAGGAATAGGCAATCATAGAAAAGGGTTGAATGAACAATCTCTAAATACCAAGGTTATTGCCATTGGGGTTCCCATGGTTGTAAGTGGGGCAACAATTGTTAATGACACAATGGAGAAGCTTTTGGAAATACTTGCTTCTCATAACCAAAATAATAGTATTTCAAATATATTTAAGGACTACACATCTGATGAAAAATATCAGTTGTTTGAAGAACTTTTGTCGGAAGATACAGAGCAAATGTTTGTAACTCCAAAAGATATAGATGAAATTGTTGATAACTTAAGCAAAATAATTGCCTGTGGAATAAATATGTTTTGCAATGTTTTAAAATAGAAATTAATATTACAGGACCTTGTTTCATATAATTTTAAAAGTGGGACAAAGGGAGACAGGAAAAGTGCAGAAACATACAAAACATGGAATAATAAAACTGTATAAATTTAAATCGCCTGATTATATGTTTAGTGTAATTGTAAAGGCGATTATTGTTGCATTGTGTGCTTATATAACTTTTTCCTGTGTAAATATGATAACTAATAAGAAAATAAAAGTTGCCGCAAGTAAAGAATTAATGGAAACAGGAAATATGCTTGCTCAGGAGATTTTGGAAAACTCAAATATAATGACACAATATATGATATATTTGGAGAATCACAAAGATATTGCAGAGGATGCAAAAAAGAGGATTCTTACAACGGTTGTAACAGATTATATAGCAAAAAGCGAATACACTTATGACACAAGTGATCCGGCATATAGCCAGGTTATAAACATTTTGTATGAAAATATGAAAGCCGAAAATCAGATTGCAAAAAAAGAAGTGGAAACTACTGCTAAACCTGTGGAAACAACTGTTAAAAATAATGAAAAGAACAACAATAAAAAGAAGAGAAATAAGGCTATAGTTCCACTGCCTAAAAAATCGGGAAAACTTTATACGGAAAAAAATATTGGCAGTTTTAAAGAAGTAATTAACAGATTCTATACGGTAACAAATGCAACAACCATAAAAGAAAGTGATATGCCAATTAAACAGGCTTTAAATAAAGAATTTAAAATAACGGGAAACAATAAGAAACCTCAAATACTAATATATCATACTCATTCAATGGAGAATTTTTCCAACACAACAAAGGATGAGGACACAACAATTATTGGTGTTGGAAACAGGTTGGCACAGATTTTAAGAGAGCAGTTTGGTTATAATGTAATACACGACAAAACAAAATATGATATAGTAAATGGTAAGTTAGACAGACACGAGGCATACACCCAGTCTAAGGCTGGGGTAAAGAAGCAGTTAAAGAAATATCCGTCAATTAGTTTGATTTTGGATATTCACAGAGACGGAGTAAATGACGGAACAAGGTTGGTTACGGAAATCAATGGAAAGAAAACTGCCCAGATTATGTTTTTTAATGGCATGTCCAGATTTAAGCTAAGTGGCGATATTGATTATTTGAAAAATCCATACAGGTTCGAAAATCTTGCCCTTGGACTCCAAATGAAAGTAAACGCAGAATGCTATTATCCGGGTTTTACAAGAAGAAATTATGTAAATGCTTATGAATATAATTTGTCCCTTGGTAAGCAGTGTATGTTAATTGAGGTTGGGGCACAGACCAATACATATCAGGAGGCAAAAAATGCAGCAGAGCCTTTGGCTGTTTTAATAAAAAAAGTACTTGGAGAATAGTTTACAAATAAGATACAATTTAATGTAAAATACAATGTGGATTAATATGTATACTGGGAGAAAATTAATGATAGAAATTTTAGTTGCAGAAGATGATGAAATGATTGCAAATTTAATAAAAATAAATCTTGTAAAGGCAGGTTATTTATGCACATGCGCATATAACGGAAAGGATGCGGCAAATCTTTTAGACAGTAAGCATTTTGATTTATGTCTTTTCGACATAATGCTACCGGAAATAGACGGTTATGAACTTTTGGAGTATGCAAAGTCAATGGACATTCCGTCTATTTTTATTACTGCAATGGGAACTACAGATAATAAGGTTAAGGGCCTTAGAGCAGGAGCAGACGACTATATTGCAAAGCCTTTTGAAGTAGTTGAAATGCTTGCAAGGGTTGAAAGTGTTCTCAGACGATACAAGAAGACAAACGACGAGTTGGTTGAAGATGATGTGGTAATTAATTTTCAGTCAAGAAGTGTAACGAAGGCAGGCAAGACTTTGGACCTTACACATAAAGAGTTTGAACTTTTGGTTCTGCTTATACGAAACAAAAATATTGCCCTTTACAGAGATGTAATATATGAAAATGTGTGGGGCAACGACTATGTTGGAGACAGCAGAACTATAGATTTACATATTCAAAGACTTAGAAGAAAACTGGACTGGGGAGACAAGATACAGTCCGTGTACAAAGTTGGATACAAGTTAGTGTGATTACAGGAGCACAAAGCAATCCATATAATCAACAATAATCAAACAGGAAAAGGTGTTAAATGAAACTTTTTTGGAAAATGTTTTTCTCGCTGATTATAATTGTTACGGTTATTTTTTCTATATTTGGAGGAATATTCATAAAGTTATCATTTGATAATTCTTTAAGTAGAGAATTGTCAAGAAAGCAAAACGAGAATCAAATGTTTGTATATTCATTTGAAGCTTCAGCCTCAATGTTGTCATCGGATACTGAATATATTCAAAAAAATGACATAGAAAAAATAATTGATTCAGTCAAAAGAAGTATGGGCGAAAGCCAGATTGGAATTACAATTGTAAATCAGAAAGAAAAAGCAATATATACTGACAGCAAAATAGGAAAAAATATAAAAATCAAAGATTTAAAAGACAATAATTTTGGATACTTGATTTTTAAAAATAATGGTAGTTATTATTTGGAAACAATGTCAAAAATGACAATTGAAAGCGGAACATATTACATAAGCATTGTTAGCAGCATTAATGAAGTTTACAATGACATAAATGAAATGATGAAAAATTATAGGGTAATATTGGGAATTGCCCTTGTTGTTACCTGCATTCTTGCATATGTTTTTTCTAAAAAAATAACAAGACCAATTGAAAAGTTGTCTGATACCGTAAGTCAAATGGCAAAAGGTCAGTACGACACAAGAGCAAAGATAAAAACTGACGGTGAAGTTGGAGACTTGGTTAATAGCTTTAATATTATGGCAGACAGGCTGGAGAAGAATATTGAAGAGTTGGAAGATACAGCAAGAAGACAGGAAGATTTTACGGCAGCTTTCGCTCACGAATTGAAAACTCCTTTGACTTCAATTATAGGCTATTCTGATATGATGCGTTCAATGGACCTTGAAAAAGAAGAGATTTCGGAATATTCCAATTATATATTTTTGCAGGGAAAAAGACTGGAGAAGTTGTCATTTACTTTAATGGATTTGATTTCTCTTGATAAGCAGAAAATCGAATTTAACAGAATTAGTACAGAGAAAATGTTTAATGACATTGAAAAAACTGTAGAACAAATGCTTAGGGAACACAATATCAGGTTTAAAATGTCTGTTGAACCGGCTGTGATTGTTGGAAATGAGGATTTGCTTAAGTCCCTGTTTATGAATATTATCGATAATGGCAGAAAAGCCATTTCAGGTCAGGGAATAATTGCCCTTAAGGCTATAAAAACCGAAAAAGGATACACAGTTTTCATTCAGGACAATGGCTGTGGAATGGAGAAAAGTGAAATTAAAAAAATCACTGAAGCATTTTATATGATTGATAAGTCAAGAGCAAGAAAAGAGGGCGGTGCAGGCATAGGAATGTCCCTTTGCAAAAAGATTGTAAGCATACATAATGCTAAGTGGAGTGTTAGGAGTAAACCAGGAAAAGGTACGATAATAAGTATTGTTTTTCAGGAAGGACAGAACTAAATGAAGAAAAGAATATTACCTGTGGCAGTATTACTAATTGTGGCTTTGGCGGTTTTTCTGCCTCAATTATTATATTATTACAGTGATACAAGCTACTTAAATCAGGTTAAATATAGTGATAAGGATACAGGCAGTGTGAACTTTGAAATGGCATCAACGGCAAAGACTAAAACAATAGACCAGAAGTTAGAGGACCTTAACTCTATTATAACTGATGAAGAATATGCAAAAAAGAAAGTTGAAGTATTGTTTGATCCGTCAGAGAACGAATTGAAAACAATTAGAAAAAATGTAAAAAAGCAAATAAATTATTGGCTTGAGCTTTTTGGCTGTAAAGAGTTAATAAACAATAAAAAAATAATAAAACTGGTACCTAAAAATATTGTTATTCAAAAGTGTTACAGTATTGTTGGTGAAAGTGCTTCTTTCCCATATTTAGAGGCGACAGCAACATTAAGCAAGAGTCCAAAGATTATGGCAACCGTGTATTTGGACAATACGACCAACAAAATATATGAAATAAAAATCACGGGAGACAATGTGGAAAGTATACTTAGCTACGCTAAGCAGAACGCAGAGAAAAATAAGTTAACTCTTATTAATTTGGATACTTTTCAAAAAGAAATAATAGAGCAGCTATCAGACTACTATAATGGAATTTATGTAGAACCATATGAACAGGGTATTTATTATAATGAATTAGCTGACAAAGATAAAGAAACTAAAGGAATTGCCATAGTTGACAAAGATAAGAATTACATATGGCAGTGTGAAATAATAAGTGGAATTGTTTGGAGAGTAGAACTTGGCAAAAAAAGCATAGAAGTTGGAATAGACGGATTTGATAATGATTTTTATTAAAAAGTATAATAAAAATCCATAAAGAATTATTGATAATAAATTACTAAGATAAAAATTCTATGATGCAAACACGGCTGTTACAAAAATGATACATTTTAATCTTATACTACAACAGTAAAACGTTATGGGTATGAAAAATATATCGTAAGGTTGAGATGAAAAATTTAAAGCATAAAGTAAAAAGGCGCATGGAATTGAAATGCGCCTTTTTAAAATAATGTTATTTGCCTGTAGAACCAAATCCTCCAACACCACGAACTGTATCAGAAAGTTCATCAACCTGATTAAAATTAGCTGAAAGAAATGGTGTAATAACAACCTGTGCAATTCTTTCATTAGGTTCAATAGTCTCAGCCTTGTTTGAGTGATTATGAAGAGCAACAGTAAGTTCTCCACGGTAATCGGCATCAACAACACCAACCTTATTAGCAGGAGCAAGACCTCTCTTACATGAAAGACCACTTCTGGCATAAATCAAACCGGCATAACCTTCAGGAATCTCCATTGCAATACCAGTACCAATAAACTTAGTTTCACCGGCTTCAATAGTAACAGCTTCTTCAATGCAGGCATATAAATCAGCACCTGCGGCATACTCAGTTCCATAAGTAGGAATAGTAGCATTCTCCTTTAATTTTTTTACGTTAACATTAACAGCCATAACAAATCTCCTTTTATTGTAAATATAATGTAATCCAAATGGTATATTGCTCCATTGCCAGCAGAAATTTCTACCGCAAACACGTTGTCTTTCTGATTTTGCTCCGCCGCCTATTGTACAGCGAAAACTTAAACTCGCCTACGGCTCAGACAGTAAGTTTATCGCTGTACGCTATGCTCGCAAAATTGCGAAATCCTGCCTATTGTTTGCTTGCAGAAATTTCTACCTGCAATGGGTAAAAGATACCATTTAGATTACATTTCTTTTTCCCATAAAACAATATTCCCGGTTTTTAATGTTTCAGGTATTCTAATTAAGCGCTGGTTCTCGGAACCACGAAATACCAGGTTTAGGTTCTTCTGCGCTTCGATGAATGGACCATCTACAAGAACATCTATATAAGAAAGAAGTTCTTTAGTTTCAGGACACTCGTTGTACATGTGTCCAATTATATCTTTTTCAAAGTCGTATCCTGTGAAACACCAGATATCTTTTTCGGGATATGTTTCTTTTATCTTTCGGGCAAGTGGAAGCAGCCCCTTCTGGTTAACAGGCTCCATTGGCTCACCACCCAGGAATGTAACTCCCTGATAAGCACCAAAAGACAAAGTATCTATAATGTAGTTAATGGTTTCCTGTGTAAAGGGCTGACCAAAGTTGAAATCCCAAGCCTGTTCATTGAAACATCCGGGACATCTGTGATTACAGCCACTTACAAAAAGAGAAACTCTGATACCGGGACCATTTGCCACATCAAATGTTTTTATTTCTGCATAGTTCATATTTTCTCCATTCCGTCACTTAAGTGACATAAAATTATGGCACATAGTATTAAGTTTATCAAATAAAATGAAAATAATAAAGTGATAAAGTTAAAATGTTTGAACCTATGATTTATTTATGTTAAAATGTGAATGAATTTTAGAAAACTAATTGTTAGAAATGTTAAAAAATATAAGCAAATAGAATAATACAGACAAAATATAAACAGATTGGAGCGAATAAATTGTCACATATTGATCAGAGTAAAATTAGAAATTTTTGTATTATAGCCCATATAGATCACGGTAAATCTACATTGGCTGACCGAATTATAGAAATGACAGGTCTTTTGACTAACAGAGAGATGCAGGCTCAGGTTCTTGATAATATGGAACTTGAAAGAGAAAGAGGTATTACTATTAAGTCTCAGGCCGTTAGAACTATTTACAAGGCTAAAGATGGAGAAGAGTATATTTTTAACCTTATTGATACACCGGGACACGTTGACTTTAACTATGAAGTTTCAAGAAGCCTTGCAGCCTGTGATGGGGCAGTGCTTGTAGTTGATGCGGCACAGGGAGTTGAGGCACAGACTTTGGCCAATGTATATTTGGCACTTGACCATGACCTGGAAGTATTCCCTGTTATTAATAAGATTGATTTGCCTTCAGCAGATCCTGACAGAGTTAAGGCAGAAATAGAGGACGTTATTGGTCTTGAAGCCCATGACGCACCACTTATTTCAGCCAAGACTGGCCTTAATTGTGAAGATGTTTTAGAGGCAATCGTTGAAAAAATTCCGGCACCGGAAGGAGATTCTAATGCACCACTTCAGGCTTTAATTTTTGATAGTTTATATGATGCGTACAAGGGCGTTATTATTTTCTGTAGAATTAAAGAAGGAACAGTTAAGCCGGGTATGAATATTAAAATGATGGCAACAGGGGCAACAGCCAATGTTGTTGAAGTTGGTTATTTTGGTGCAGGTCAGTTTATTCCATGTGATGAACTTCCTGCAGGTATGGTTGGATATATTACTGCAAGTATAAAAAATGTGTCTGACACAAAAGTAGGTGACACAGTAACTGATGCAGATAATCCGGCAGACGCACCACTTCCCGGATATAAGGAAGTTAATCCTATGGTTTACTGTGGACTTTATCCTGCAGATGGAGCAAAATATCCTGACTTAAGAGATGCGTTGGAGAAGTTACAGCTTAACGATGCAGCATTAAAGTTTGAGCCTGAAACATCTATTGCTTTAGGTTTTGGTTTCAGATGTGGATTCTTAGGACTTCTACATTTGGAAATTATTCAGGAAAGACTTGAAAGAGAGTACAACCTTGACCTTGTAACAACAGCGCCAAGTGTTATTTACAAAATATATAAAGAAAATGGCGAAGTAATTGACCTTACAAACCCAACAAACCTTCCGGATCCAAGTGAGATTGAACATATGGAAGAACCTATTGTAAGTGCGGAAATTATGGTAACAACAGAGTTTATCGGTGCCATTATGGAGCTTTGTCAGCAGAGACGAGGACGATATATCAGTATGGAATATGTTGAAGGTTCAAGAGCATTGCTTAAATATGATATTCCATTAAATGAAATAATTTACGATTTCTTTGATGCCTTAAAATCACGTTCAAGAGGTTATGCATCTTTTGATTATGAATTAAAGGGCTACGAACAGGCTAAACTTGTTAAGCTTGATATTTTGATTAACAAAGAGGAAGTGGATGCATTGTCATTTATCGTTCCTGAAGCGTCAGCTTACGAACGCGGTCGTAAGATGTGTGAAAAATTAAAAACTGAAATTCCAAGACAGTTATTTGAAGTTCCAATTCAGGCGGCAGTTGGCAGTAAGGTTATTGCAAGAGAGACAGTTAAGGCTATGCGTAAGGACGTTCTGGCAAAATGTTACGGCGGTGACATTTCACGAAAGAGAAAACTTCTTGAAAAACAGAAGGAAGGAAAGAAACGTATGCGTCAGGTTGGTAATGTGGAAATTCCACAGTCAGCATTTATGGCAGTATTAAAACTTGATGATGAATAAGTTTTGGAGTAGAAATAATGAATGGACTTGAAATTTATATTCACATACCTTTTTGCGTAAAAAAATGTGATTATTGCGATTTTCTGTCAGCACCGGCAGATTTGGAAACTAAAGAGAAATATGTTGAGGCATTAATTAATGAAATAAAGCTAAATAAGAATAAAATGTCAGAATATGTTGTGGACACTGTTTTTATTGGTGGAGGCACACCTTCACTTTTAGAAGAAAATCAGATTTCAAAAATTATGTCAGTTTTAAAAGATAATTGTAATATGTCTGAAAATCCTGAGATTACAATAGAGTGCAATCCGGGAACTATTACGGAAAGCAAGCTTTGGGAATATAAGAAAAGTGGAATTAACCGTATAAGTTTTGGCCTCCAAAGTGCCAATGACGAAGAACTAAAGTCCATTGGAAGAATCCATAATTATGCAGGATTTCTTGAAAGCTATAATTTGGCAAGAAAATGTGGCTTTGACAATATTAATGTGGACTTAATGAGCGCTTTGCCGGGACAGACTTTAAAAAGTTACGAGGAGACCCTTAACAAAGTAGTCCGCTTAGAGCCGGAGCATATTTCAGCTTATAGTCTTATAGTTGAAGAAAATACATTAATGTATGACAGAGTAAAAAAAGCTCATATAAAAGGTATAAATATTCTTCCCGATGAAGAAAGTGAAAGAAAGATGTATTATCTTACAAATAATATTTTGCGTTCTAATGGATATAGAAAATACGAAATATCTAATTATAGCAAACCGGGGAAAGAATGTAAGCACAACATAGGTTATTGGCAGCGAAAAGAATATTTAGGTTTTGGCATTGGTGCGGCATCTTTGTATAAAGAGAATCGTTATAATAATATTTCAGATATAAATAAATATATTGAAGTATTAACTAACAATATCAAAGAGAATTCAATAAATAATGTGGGAAATTCCAGTGAAGTTGAAAATCAGGTTAATATTCTAAACAGTATAGTAAAAAATCTACAGCAGCTTACTGAACGGGACAGAATGGAAGAATTTATGTTCTTAGGGCTTCGAATGATGGAAGGTGTAAGCATGGAAAAGTTTGAACGGTATTTTGGGAAGCCTTATATGGAAGTCTACGGAAAAGTTCAGGAAAAAATGGAAGATAAAAGATTTCTTATAAATGACAATGGTTACGTTAAGCTTACAGAGTTTGGTATAGATTTAAGCAATTATGTAATGTCAGAATTTTTGTTTTAAAAATATATTAAATTGTGGTAGCACCAGGCAGGTGACAATTCGGGTAATTAACAGTTTGATGTTTTACATTTCAATAATATAAAAAGAACAACTGATTTCAAAAAATGAATCGGTTGTTCTTTTTTCTTAATTATTTTTAGTCAACAATTGTGTTAAGCCAAATATCTTTTTTCACCATTATAAATCCTATTAATGCCTTAACACCTTCAAGCATATTTACAAGGAAGAATATTCCAACAATGTGTATGGCAGTAAATTTTGTAAGACACATTGCAACAGGTACATTTACAAGGCAGACAAAACAACTGTCGAATAGAAATGTAATTATAGTTTTTCCACCACTTCTCAAAATGAAATATTCAGAATTTGACAGCGATATAAATGGTGTTGCAGCAGCTACAGCCCATATAAATTTTGTGGCAAGTTTGCGTATTTCGTCGGTTGTATTATAGAAATGTGGAAATACAGGTCCAAGTAGGCCAAGAATTATAATCATGCCAAATGATATTAAAAGTGAAAAAGCAGCCATTCGTGTAGCAGTCACTTTGGCCTCTTTCAGTTTTCCGGCACCTAGTAGTTGGCCTACAACAATAGCAATAGTTGTTCCCATTGTAACAAAAATACAATTAGAAATATTTCCAATAGTATTGCAAATATTTAGGCCTCCTACAGTGGCAAGACCTTTAGTGGACAAAGCCTGTGTTTGCAATGTAAGACCACCTGCCCATAAAAATTCGTTAAGCATGAGAGGGGCACCGGTTACAATTATTTTCTTAACAAGAGACCCCGGAACCTTAAGAGTTCTGTAGCAATGTTTAATAAAAGGATAATCATTTGAATGTATATGAGTATAAATTACAAGATAGCCACATTCAACAAAACGAGAAATAACAGTGGCGATGGCTGCACCAACAACGCCCATGGCAGGAAATCCTAATTTTCCAAAAATAAATATGTAATTGAGAACTACATCAAATACTACAGCCAAAACTCCGGCTTTCATAGGAACAACAGTCTGTCCGGATTCTTTAAGAGTAGTGTTGTAGCAGTTAGAAATAACAAAAGGTGCAATTCCAATAACCATTATGTAAAGATAGTTTTTTGCATAATTGAATGTTTCCTGAATATTTCCTGAACTGCTTCCTTCGTGAAGAAACATATTAATTAGCGGTTCATGAAGAAAAATCATAACAGAAATAGAAATGGCAATAATTGTAATGCCAATAAGAATCTTCATTCTAAAAACATCACGAACGCCATTGTGATTCTTTTGTCCAAAATACTGGGCTGAAAAAAGTCCTGCTCCGGACATTCCTCCAAATACTAAAAGATTAAAAACAAAAAACAACTGATTTATAATTGCAACACCTGACATCTGATTGGTTCCAAGCTGTCCTACCATAATATTGTCAGCCATACTAACCAGATTAGTAAGAAGATTCTGGATAATAATGGGGATGGCAATTGTAAGGGTCATTTTGTAAAAATTTTTATCGCCAAAATATTTATCTTTAAATGATAAAACAGATTCATTCATATTGTTAACTCTCCTTTATAATTAGTACAAAATATATTGATTTTTATTTTGTGCTGAAACACTATTATGCTACGGATTTGAAAAGAATTCAATAGCCTATTGACGTATACGATACAAGCAAGTACAATAAAAACACTTAAAGGTGAAGAGGTAAAATATAATGATTAAATTTATGGTTGATTCAGGTTCAGACTATGATGTAAATGAAGCAAAAGAAAAAGGGATTGCATTTGTTCCTTTGTCAATTACTTTTGATAATGATACATATAAAGATGGAATTGAAATAAGCAGAAGTGAATTCTATAAGAGAATGAGGGAGGAAGATACTTTCCCCAAGACAGCTCAGCCATCACCACAGGCATTTCTTGATGTTTTCGAGGAGGCTAAGGCTAATGGAGACCAGATGATAGGTGTTATGCTTTCAGGTGGAATAAGTGGAACGTATCAGAGTGCCAATATTGCAAAAGATATGGCTGAATATGACGGAATCCATCTTATAGATTCAAAAACAGCAGTATATGCTATAAAGATAATGGTAGATTACGGAATGCAGTTAAGAGATGAAGGAAAAACTGTAGATGAAATTGTAGAGGCATTGGAAGAATTAAAATCGAGAATATCAATTAACCTTGCAATTGACAATCTTGAAAATTTATACAAAGGTGGACGACTTACAAAGATGCAAGCAGGTTTTGGTAATTTTGCAAAGCTTAAGCCGGTTATTTCAATTCCGGAAGGAACGCTAATTGTAAAAGGTAAGTTTATCGGCAGAAAGAAAGCCATTGCAGGACTTGTTAGTTATATAGAAGGAATGGACTTAGATGAAAGATTTCCAATTTATGGAATTTATTCAGACGGAACAGAGAATCTTGATAACTTTGTAAAGAAAGTTGAAGAAAAAGGAATTAAGTTTAAGGAATGTTATCAGATAGGACCTACAATAGGAACTCATGTTGGACCTGAAACATTTGGATTTATAGCAGTAGAAAAAGCAAAGAATTAGTTAATAAATGTTGGAATAGCAATGACGATGAAAGCTATAATAAAAATATAATAACCACAATGAAAAGAACTGTTAAGTTGGCAGAGTTCAAGTGCCAGAGTAACAGTTCTTTTTCTTATACAGATTAGAAATTCCCCCCAATTGATTGCACGGATTGCTACGTGTTATGCAATCGCGTACAAAGAAAGTTCACAAATTATTTACAAAACTTTTTTTAGAAAAATGTTGACAAAGCGGTTGAGTAGTGGTAACTTTAACACAGATAAAATATTAGCACTCAAATTAAACGAGTGCTAACAGAAAGAGAAAGGAGATGCCATGGAACTTAATGAGAGAAAAGAAAAAATATTAGACGCTGTTATTAGGAACTATCTTGAGACAGGCGAACCGGTAGGTTCCAGAACCATTTCCAAATATACAGATTTAAATTTAAGCTCAGCAACAATTAGAAATGAAATGTCAGACCTTGAAGAGTTAGGCTACATAGTTCAGCCACATACATCGGCAGGAAGAATTCCAACTGATAAAGGTTACAGATTTTATGTAGACAATATTCTTAAAGACAGGATGGCAGAGCTTGATGAGAGAGAGAAGAAAGTTACTGAAAAGGAAGATTTACTTATTCAGAAAGTTGATAAGGTTGAAACCTTATTACAGAATATGGCGAAGATGTTAGCAACTAATACTAATTACGCCACAATGGTTTCCACACCGAAAGCACAGACTAACAGAATTAAGTTCGTACAGCTTTCAGTTTTGGAAGAAAAGAGTCTTCTTTGTACGGTAGTTTCAGATAAGAACCATGTGGTTAACAAAATTGTCAAAGTCAGCAAGGATGTTAACCAGGAAATAGTAGTCAGATTAAATGTAGCTCTTAATACAGTCCTTGCAGGATTATCAATTGAAGAAATTAATTTAGGAGTTATGACTACACTGGCATCACAGGCAGGAGAGTTTGAATCAGTTGTAAGCGAGGTTTTGAAAGCAATAACGGAAGCAATTGCAACAGAGGAGCAGATGAAGATTTATACTTCAGGTGCAACCAACATTTTCAAATATCCTGAATTAAGTGATAAAGAAAGAGCAAGCCAGTTACTTACTACATTAGAAGAAAAGTCTCAGCTTACCGAATTAATTAATGAAGGAGATGAGAAAACAGGTATTCAGGTCTACATTGGAAGTGAAAGTCCTGTACAGTCTATGAAAGATTGCAGTGTTGTAACTGCAACATACGAATTGGAAGATGGTTTCAAGGGAACAATAGGAATCATCGGACCGAAGAGAATGGACTACGAGAAAGTAGTAGATGCTTTAAGAAATGTGAAAGAACAACTAAGCGATACATTTAAGGATGAACATTTATAGCAAAGCTTAGTTAGACAATAGAATAAGAAAGAAAGGAAAGTCCAATGGAAAAAGAAAAAGAAACTTTGGATGAAAACATTACCGAAGAAACTAATAATGAAGTTAAAGATAATGAAGCTGAAAACACAAAGGCTGAAAATATTGAGACAGAAGAAACTGTAGAAGAAGCTAATGAACAGGAAGCTGAAGATACAGAAACTTCTGAAGAATCTGAAGATACTAAAAAGAAGTTTTTCAAAAAGAAAGATAAGAAAGACAAAAAGGATCAGCAGATTGAAGAATTAAATGATAAATATCAAAGACTTTTTGCAGAGTTTCAGAATTACAGAAACAGAAGCGAAAAGGAAAAAACAGCAATGTACGAAGTAGGAGCTAAGGCAATCATAGAAAAAATTTTACCGGTTGTTGATAACTTTGAAAGAGGCGTTGCAGCTCTTAGTGAAGAGGATTTGGATTCACCTGTAGGTCAGGGAATGAATCTTATCTATAAACAGATGACAGCAGCTCTTGAAGATATGGGAGTTACAGTTATCGAAGCTGAAGGAAAGGAATTTGATCCTGAACTTCACAATGCAGTAATGCATGAGGACAACGAGGAACTTGGAGAAAACATGGTATCCCAGGAATTACAGAAAGGATACAAATACAGAGATTCAGTTGTCCGTCACAGTATGGTAAAGGTTGCTAACTAATTAACAACATACCATTTCAAATAAAGATATTAACAAGTTTTTAGATTATATAGGAGGAAACAATCATGGGAAAGATTATTGGTATTGATTTAGGAACAACAAATTCATGTGTAGCAGTAATGGAAGGTGGAGAACCTACAGTAATAGCAAACGCTGAAGGATTCAGAACAACTCCATCAGTAGTAGCATTTAAGAAAGATGGTCAGAGATTAGTTGGTGATAACGCTAAACGTCAGGCTGTAACAAATGCTGAAGGTACAGTTTCATCAATTAAAAGACATATGGGTACAGATTATAAAGTAACAATTGATGGTAAGAGTTATACACCACAGGCTATTTCAGCTATGATTCTTCAGAAATTAAAAGCTGATGCAGAAGCTTATCTTGGTGAAAAGGTAACAGAAGCAGTTATTACTGTACCTGCTTACTTTAACGATGCACAGAGACAGGCAACAAAAGATGCAGGTAAGATTGCAGGTCTTGATGTAAAGAGAATTATCAACGAGCCAACAGCAGCAGCTTTAGCTTATGGTCTTGATAATGAAAACGAACAGAAGATTATGGTATACGATTTAGGTG
>OHAN01000086.1_pt1 | contig 91246 bp, 81 predicted proteins | sample 1577121 | NCBI WGS metagenome assembly OHAN01 (sample SAMEA3541554, study PRJEB24748) | human gut metagenome | biome: human gut; feature: human-associated habitat; material: faeces | place: China | collected 2012 | reverse complement strand
CAACTAAAAGAACATTTCCGTTTACATCAAGAAGTTCATCACCAACTATTAGTTCAGAAATTAATCTCCAATTAAGATCTATTAATCGCCAATGCCAAACTTTTCTCTATATTCCATGTTTGTAGCAAACAACTCGTCAAATGGAACTATTGATTTTGACGCAGTTTCAATGTTAACTTCTTCGGACCAAAGAAACGGATATATCAAAATGGATTTATCAAATTCCACATTCTTTGCAGATTCTCTCCAATTTGTCCACCTCATTGAACTATAAAATTCATCTATATTCCCCTGAGCGAGCCAGGCAATAAATTCAGAGTATCTTAACTCAAGATCTTCCCAATCCAAAGTATCAGGAGCAAAATACCACACATTGCCTATGCCCTCATCAAATTTGCCTGAATTGATCGCAAATATACCGCCCACAACATCAGTGGCAACGATAAGCATTTGTTTGACCCTCTCAGGTGTACCGTTTTTAGACAGCAAATTTATTTTAGATATGCCTACCCTATCAGATGTATCACCGCCATAAAGTCTTATCCAATCATCAAATACAACTCCTGATGTGTTCAGCATGACAGCACCCATAGCAGACGCAGAAGTTATTCTAAGCATATCACATATTTTAGCACTGTATGACCCAGCACCATTAAATATCGTTACCCCTGTCTGTGACGTTTCAAACATTTCCTTGATCTCTAGCCACAGTTTATTATTTTCCTGCATTTTCATTAACCTCCATTAATCAACAATTATTATTTCAAATGTAGCCCCATCGGGGAGACCCCTTAGTTTATGCCCAATAAAAGAACCTGAACCTCTATTATCGGATCTTTTGATTGCACGAACATGAGCCCCTTTGCCTCCTTCTTTACACATTGCAAAAGGATACTCATCCAAATCCTTACCTGGAACTTTGCTAATTCCCTTTAGTGACGCTTTTCTATTAGACTTTGCTTCACTTCTATTTATTGTAAGTTCCCTCGATTGTCCATTTTTTATTGCATCCTCAATGTGTTTTGCAGACTCTGGATACTTTTCTCTTGATAATGTAATTTTGTAATCTGCGTTATGTACAAGTATTCTAAACTCACCAACATGATAAGTATGAAAATCTTCTACCTCAAAATTATAAACCTTAACAGGTTCGTCTGTCAACTCGACATTAAAATTTTCAACTAAAAGAACATTTCCGTTTACATCAAGAAGTTCATCACCAACTATTAGTTCTCCTGCTTTGATAAAGCCTTGATTTTTTACAAAGAACGGGTGGTCAACAGTTGTAACAATCTCTTCGCCGTTGATCACCAAATGAATGAGCTTAGAATCTTCTCATATATAGGTTCAAAACGCAAGTTAGAAAATAGATAATAGTATGGTTTCAGAATCTTCTAATTCAACTCGAATATGTTTACTATCAATTTGATCTATTTCACTCACCCACATTGTTTCTTCATTGGTGCCTCTTCCCCAAATTTTCCATTGATTTGATGATTTGTGATTGGTAGAAAATTCTTCAAATGGATCTCTTAAATAATAAATAATCACACCTTCTCCACCAACAGCACAGTATGTCTCATCGTCTGAAATCAAAGCAACATCTGGATCGCCATAGAATTCACCAATTAAAATTAATTGAGATGTTGCTTTTAATTTGAGAAATACTTTTTCATATTCATTGAGTATAAGATAATTATTGCTTTCTGCCATTTGTTTCATTTTAACAATCTCCTTAATCAATATTATTAAAATGTGTCAACTGATTATATTCAGATTTCGAAATACCAATCTGTTTTCCATTAACAATTTTATTGTTTGGAATTTGATTTCCATTAATATCAGTGTATACTCTTTTTCCCGTTAAAGTTGTGTCTTCAATCCTAAAATAATTACCATCTGTATCATATACTACTTGTTTTCCCGTTTTAGGATTATTATATATCTCCTTGCCGCTAAAAGCTGTGAAACTTTTTCTTGGTTGCTTGGCAATTTTACACCTCCATATTGTTAAAGTAAAATAGTTTTAAATGCCGTCTGTCAGTTCAGCTATAAGTGCAATATGCTCACGCATTTTGACTTTTTTAAGGTTTTTTACAGACTCTTTTCCGCCAAGTGCAAGCAGCGGAACATATCCAAAGCACTCATCATACTCCAGTTCACCATATTTCTTAACTGCTGCGTTATACTTTTTGATAGTGAAATAATCGTCATCAAGGACGCCCTCTTCAACTTCCTCAAAAAAGTCCTCAAATCCAGTTGATATTATATCACTATCTTGATATCTATACTTGAGTATCCCGATATACTTGTTATCTTCCCATGTAATGATATCACCAAATGCTGTCGCAAATATCGGGATAGTAACTTCACCGTCAAAATATGACTGCTGCACAAGTTCGATATACTCGTTCGGGTCTATCGCTTTTAAGTAACCATTGTAGAATGTTCCCAAACCAAACTCTCTCCAAAAATCAAACAATTCTTCAGGCAATCTGCCCTTATACTGTTCGATTCGTGACACATCAATATCTCTGAATTTAACGTAATCTTTTAACATATAACTACCTCCATTTTTTATCAGTCCTCCGCAGGTCTTAACATACCCAAGAACGCAGTAAATGAGTCTGCCACCTTTGACAGCACCCAACCTGAGTCCTCGCTCTCTTCGCTTTCAGCGTCTGCAAAATATATCGTACCATAATTATCGCCTTTGCCCAAACACAGCAATATCTGATTATCAAAAGAATCACAGGCTATCGGCAGATATTCGTCGGGGATAAGTTCCTCGTCCACCAAATTCTCATATGACTCCATTATCTCGTTGTCATCATAGAAATAGTGTATATCACTGCCCTGCTCAAACTCATCTTCATCGGAAGTTCCGTTCTCAATAAAATCGAACTCCACTTCATCCTCAGGCATTCCGCCGTTTGTTTTCAGCAAAAAGTCCTTATAGTCCTTTGGAAAGCTTAAATTCAGTTCACCCTCCATTTCCTTGATATCCTTGCTACTTAGCTTTTCGCCAACTTCGACCAGTTTCATAATTATCCTCCTTTAAATTATTCCGTGTCTTATTTTAGTTGCTTCACCCATATGATTAAATCCGCCACACCTTGGTGAATGGATTTTGGAAGGAACCATTAACACACTTTTTTCATCTTCCAAATGGTGCCAAGAATAATCTTTTGGTAATTTTATACCAGCTTCATTACGAATGATTTTAATATCTTTTCTAAAAGCACCAGTTAATTTTGCTTTCATTTTTATCGGATCAGGGTGCTCTGGATGAGCAAATTTCTCGAACCTAGGATATGAATTTCCGTCTTTATTCTTTGTATACTTTATGGTTACATTTTTATTATCTATTTTTTTTGTTATTGAAACACTACCGTCCCTGTGATTGACTCTTTTTACAAAATTTTTAGATCTTTTAATCGGCAAATTACATTCATTATGAACCCAAATTCTATTCATACCAACATAGTAAGTATGAAAATTCTCAAATGGAAATAAAATAGCACCTCCTCGGGGTGCTAGCGTGGTATCCTCCGGCATAGCTTCTCAGTGGTATATAAAAAACTAAGAAAGCTATGCTTTCAAACACCTTGCCCACAATAACGCCGATAACTATAGTGCTGATAAAGTTAAGTAAAACCGTTATCCCCATATTAATTCCGTATTCATACAAATCGAAATTGCTTTCTGATATAATACCTTTTTCACATAGACGTTGCGTTATTTTGCAGGCAGTTTTCTTAAACATTAGAACTTACGCAGTTTCTTATAATCAGCAGGCAGTTCAGACTGGTGAGTGATGAAAAGGCATGTAGAATTCACGTTTGATACAGTAACCAAAAGTGCCAATGCAGCAAACACCTTACCCATTCTTGTGCTGAGTTTCATTAAATTTTTTTCATATGATCTTCTTCATTTCATAACAAGTTATGACTTGATTATACATAATATAAGAATAAAAAAAACGTAAATGTCAAAAAGAACGTCTTTTTTGTAAAAAAAATAGAGGTAACTTATTGCTACTTCTATTTTTCATACATTATCACTGATGTTTCAAACCAGTTATCAGATACATCAGTTCTTAAAAGTCCTCCATATTTTTCCGCAATATTTTGAACACTCTTTAACCCAATTCCATGATTTATCTCATCATTTTTTCTTGTCCTTTTATCCTTGTGTATAATTCCGTCAAATGAATTTCCTACTAATATTTTAATGTAACCCTGCTTATAAACAATATCGATAGTTATCTTCTTTTCATCGTTCTCTCCTAGGAGACTTAACGCTTCAAGTGCATTATCTATCAGATTACAAATAACGATATTTAGATCAAATGAACTAATAAGAATTTGCTCAGGTAGAACAACATGATAACTTTTTTCAACGCTATTGTTCTCTAACGTTGCCAATTTGTAATTCAGAACACTGTCGATCGTTTCATTTCCTGAGTCGATAATAACATTATTACTATAAATATAATCATTGGTTTCAGCAAGGTAATCTTTAAGCTGATCGTATTTCTCAGCACTAAGCAAACTTTGCATATTGATAATATGATTTTTCATATCATGCTTTAAAAATCTTATCTTCATCTGAGATTCCTGCATTAAATGCAACTGATTAAGATAAGCCTTGTTTTGCTGCTCAATAACGTCAGTTTCATATTGCTGGGAAAACATATTTACCAAATTATCGTAAAGGTAAAGAATAACTATGTTCATCAATAATATGATAACGCTTAAAATCAACGATATGACATTGAGATCTTTTGCGACAAAGTAACCAACCATTATACTGCCAAGCGGAACAAATATCACAGTAATATAATACATTATTGGTAATTTTACAATTTGATCGCTGTATTTAAAATAGCTCTTAGCTATGATATTTACAAGTGTTAGAAGCACAATATTTGATACAAATCCCTCATCAAAAAAAACAGAGTTTATATTGAGCAAAGACTGTATAGCAACAACCGCTGTATCTACTACAATGGAAAAAACACATAACACAAATGCTGACAACAAAGACTTAAATAACGATACTTTATAGTACAAAAATATAAGAATAAATGGTATAATGTTTGACAGGATTGTAATAAGCCGATTGTCAAAAACTAAATACGCACAGCTATTTATAATGTAATAAAGTGTAAACAGGACAATGTCTGATTTTGCCGACTCTTTTTTCTTTTGTAGAAACACATTGGAAAACTGATAAGTGGCATATATGTGAAACACATTTGAAAACAAATAAAATAAAGTAGTCATATCATTCTTTCAACAGCTGTTCACTGACCTCCATTTTCTTATTAGGGCTTATCGGCAATTCCACTCGGTCTATGCCAATAAGGACGACTGAATGTGACGTGAATCTTTCAATATAATTCTTATTTACTAAATAAGATTTATGAATACTGATAAAATCACTTAAACTTTCATTGTCAAGCAGGTTAGATAATTTTCCGTAAAAGGTATATTGATTCGTAATAGTATGGATCACTATTGTTCTGCCCTGACTCTCAAAATAACAAATATTAGATACTATGATACTGTTTTTGACTTTATGTGCAGTATATTCAAAAACCTTTTTTCTCTTTGCCTGATCCAAATAATAAGTTTCAAAAAAATCAACTATTCTTTCATAGGTAATTGGCTTTTTTATATAATCATAGGGCCTTATTTTAATGGAGTCAATAGCATACTCGCCATAAGATGTCACATAAACGATAGCAGTGTTGTCATTGGCATACAGTCCACGCAATCTTTTCCCAAGTTCAATACCATTCATTTGTTTTTCATCATTATTTTTAAATTCAATATCGAGCAATATAACATCAAACGAGTTCCCCTTGAGATACTCGTCCATTAATTCCTCACAAGTATCAAATTCTGCATGATCAATTTCTCTGTCACATTGTATTGAATAGTCTAACAAATACTTTGATAAACTTTCCTGCATATGTTTATCATCATCACAAATTGCAACTCTGATCATACGATCACCGCCTTTATACGCCATTATACCAAACATTTTTCAGAAAATCAATACATATTTTATCAATTTTCTGGTATAATAGTTTACAAAACAAAATATAATTTTTTCGCAAAATCTGCACCTACAGGCAAAAAGGCAAAAAATCAACGTAAAATCATGCATTATTTACTACCAATCAGATGTTTCTGACGGCTAAAAACTTTTAAGCTACAAAATTGAGTTTTTCAACATATTTCTTTTTTGTATCAAGCGATGAGTGAACATAGCGGTTAAGTGTAATATTAACATTAGAATGACCTAGCAACTCGCTGACAGTTTTAGCATCAAAGCCATTCTCAATACAAACAGTAGCGTATGTGTGACGCAGTAAATGAAAATTAACGTTTTGGAAATGAACTTTAACCGTTCTTCTTTCCTGACTTCCGACGGTTCGCAGCGAAAAAAACAGATGCTTACTCCAGAAATTCATTAAGCTCTTCAAGCTCACGGTTTATCTTTTCAAGCTCTTTGATCCGCTTGTTTGCTGCCTGAAGCTGGGGATGTGCAGCTCATCTGCTGCCTTGGTGCCAATCTCCTTTGCGAGCTTTATTGCCTGCTTTTGTTAAATTGTGTTGACAAATCCCATTAAACAAGGACTTTCAGATAAAGAAAACGGACACCAATCAAGATACGCATTGTATCAAAATTGGTGTCCTGTTATGGTGCGGATGACGGGACTTGAACCCACATGACCTTGCGATCACTGGCACCTGAAGCTAGCGCGTCTGCCAATTCCGCCACATCCGCATATAAAAATTTGAAACTTTTACTCGGCTCAAATCCAAAACCGAGGTGGGTGCTTATCACACTAATCCACATTTATGATGAACCAGAAAGCAGCCAAGCAAATAAATTCACTGTCGTTACGCTGCCTGAAGCTAGCGCGTCTGCCAATTCCGCCACATCCGCATATTTAACGTTGCTCAATGCAACGTATTTATTATATCATATTACACGTACTTTGTCAATACTTTTTCGCAGTTTTTTCGATAAAAACGCCAAAAAATAAAGCCTGACTAAAAAGTCAGGCTGATTTTTATATCGGAATCGTCACCCGTTTTTAAACTGCTCACTAAGAGCCTGATCACTCATGCCGAAAGTCACAAGCTTGCTGAAATACTTGTTCTTCATAAGCGCCTTGATAAGTATAACACCAACTATCGTTACGCATACAAATTCGCCTAAGGCTACCCAGCCCATGTTCACAAGAAGCGGCGTCTTGAAGACATACGTCAGTTCAAAGCCAACTATCACCGCATTTGATATCACCGGGAAAAGCGACGCAACTACAAGATTTACCTTGTTTCTCAGCAGATAGATAAGAACCGCTGCCACAACTGTTGCAAGCGTTCCAAATACTACGTCCACCATTCCGAGCGTACTGAATAGATTGACTATCAAACAACCTATAGAAAGCGAAATGATGTAATCCTTGTTGAAATAACAAAGTAGCATCAAAACCTCAGATATGCGGAACTGTACCTGTCCGTATGCAAGCGAGCTGCAAAGCATCGTTGCCACAACGTATATCGCTGCAATAAGTCCCATGTTTGTTAAACGACGTGCACTGAAAATTTCCATAAAAAAATCTCCTTGTTTTTATTTGTGAGTGGTTGATCTAGGTTACACTCTATTTAATTGGAAAATAAAATAACATAAAAAGGCTGCCGCCGAAACGACAGCCCGTCTATTTACGTTAATTTAGCTATTGATTAAGCCTTGCCAACAGAACCGAAGAGTTCCATCTTCTCCTTGACCTTAGCCTTGATAGCCTCGAAGCCAGGATTGAGAAGTTTTCTTGGATCAAAGCCCTTGCCCTGAAGATCCTTGCCCTCTTCAATGTACTTTCTTGTAGCCTCCTGGAATGAAAGCTGGCACTCTGTGTTTACGTTGATCTTTGCAACGCCAAGTGAGATTGCCTTCTTGATCATGTCATCAGGAATACCTGTACCGCCGTGAAGTACCAGTGGCATATCGCCAACCTTTTCCTTGATAGCAGCAAGTGTCTCGAATGAAAGACCTGGCCAGTTTGCTGGATACTTACCGTGAATGTTACCGATACCAGCTGCGAGCATTGTAACGCCGAGATCAGCGATTGTCTTGCACTCGTCTGGATCTGCGCACTCGCCCATACCTACAACGCCGTCCTCTTCGCCACCGATAGAACCAACTTCACACTCAATTGAAAGACCAAGCTGATCTGCAACGTGAACGAGTTCAGTTGACTTAGCAAGGTTCTCATCAAATGGATAATGTGAACCGTCGAACATGATAGATGAGAAGCCAGCCTTTACGCACTTGTAGCAGCCCTCATATGTTCCGTGGTCAAGGTGAAGTGCTACTGGTACTGTGATACCGAGCTCTTCGTCCATTGCCTTAACCATAGCAGCAACTGTCTTAAAGCCTGTCATGTACTTGCCTGCGCCCTCAGACACACCAAGAATTACAGGTGACTGCAGTTCCTGAGCAGTGAGAAGGATAGCCTTTGTCCACTCAAGGTTGTTAATATTGAACTGACCTACAGCATACTTGCCTGCAAGTGCCTTTGTCATCATTTCTTTAGCTGAAACTAACATTTTTTAACGACCTCCGTTATTTTAAATTTTCCTTTATTATTATACAACATTACTCCGACAATTGCAATAGCGTGACATTAATTTAACAATTATGTAACATTTAAACCTCGTACATCTCGATGACCTTCTGAGCCACCTCGATCTTTGTGCATCTCTTATCCATAGCCTGCTTTTCAAGATATTTATGAGCCTGCTGTTCTGTAAAGCCAAGATACTGCATAAGTGAGCACTTTGCTCTGTTTATCGTTCTTATCTCTTCAAGCTTTTTGTGAAGCTTCAGATTTTCAGACCGTATTCCCAGCATTCTTTTTCTTGCGGCACTTACAAATTTCATTGAACGGTAAAAATACTGTCTGCCTAGTGGCTTTGGTATCACCATTACGCCGAAATCTTCCAGTTTATCCGCAAGGATATCCGCATTTTCCGACTTTGCGATAGCCACACAGCTTGCGTCAGTTGAGGTGCAGACTATCTCCGCAAGCTCGTTGCCATATTCGTCTGACAATGGACAGTTTATCACGACACAGTCATAACCGCCTGACCCTACCGCACGCCTTGTTTCAAGACCCGTTGCGGCTATAGAAGTCTTGCAGGTGGGAAAGGTTTCTTTTAACAGACTCACAAGCATAGCTGTTGCCTTGTCATTGCTTGAAGCCACAAGTATCCTGTCCATTTCCCCACCTCCTTTTTTTAGCTTTCTCTGACATTACAGATGATAAAAATATCTGACTGTTTCAAACTGTTCCTTATCGGCAGCTCTCTCATATTCTATGATAAGCTCCTTTTCTATTGCGATAAAACGCTCCAACATATGCTCAGGAAGCCTATCCGCAAGAAACTCGCTCTTTTCAGCACGTTCCACTGCCTCTTTCAAAGACTGCGGAAGTGTTTCAAGCTTTGCAAGCTCGCTTTCATCTGCCGAGCCTATATTGAAATTAAAAGGTTTTGGAAGTTCTTCCTTATTTATAACGCCGTCTATGCAGGCATAAATAAGCAGACCCATAGCAAAGTAAGGATTACAGGTGTTGTCTGCCGAGCGGAGTATTATACCATTCTCAACTGTATCAGCAAGCGGTGCACGAAGAAGCTGTGCATAATTTTCATGTGACCATGAAATGTACTTAGGTGCAAGCAGACTGCCAAAACGTTTGTATGAATTTGTAGTGGTGTTTAGAAACAGCGTCATATCGCCAACATTTTTCAGTATTCCTGCTATCATGCGCTCAGCCTCTTTGGAAAGTCCGCCAAGCTGAGGTTTGAAAACATTTTCCGTGCCTTTCATGCACATGAGCATTATATGCAGACCAGATCCGCAGTTGTCAACGATAGGCTTTGGCATGAACGTTGCGTAAAGCCCATTTCTGTCAGCCACAGATTTTACAACGTTCTTGAACGTCACAAGATTGTCTGCTGCTTTCAGTGCATTTGAATACTGAAAATCTATCTCGTTCTGACCCGGACCGGTTTCGTGTCTTGAGCTTTCTGGGAAAATATCCATTTGCTCAAGTGTCAGGCAGATGTCACGTCTGAGGTTTTCTCCCCTGTCAACAGGCGCAGCGTCACAATAGCCTGCATAATCGTGAGGACGCTTTGTAGGCATATCAGTATCGTCCTTTTCAAAGCAGTAAAACTCGCATGAAGTACCTATCTGGAAGTTATATCCCTTACCCTTTGCATATGCGATAGCAGTTTTGAGGAAAAACCTGCCATCCCCCTCGAAAGCCGTTCCGTCAGGATATTTCAGGTGGCAGAAAAATCTTACTACCCTGCCGTGCTGCGGTCGCCATGGAAGAAGCGCCAGCGTATCAGGGTCAGGGAAAAGTCTAAGGTCTGAAGCAGTCACATTCAAAAAGCCACCGAGCTTTGAAGCGTCAAAGATAAGTCCCTCTCTGAATATTTTCGGCAGCTCGCCTGCTATAACAGAGATAGTCTTTAACGAACCGAATATATCGCAGAACATGAGCTTTACGAACTTTACGTCGTTTTCTTCAACGAACTGCAAAACCTCTTTCTCTGTGTATTTCATAATAAATCCTCCGTAATGATACTGTTCAGAAAAGTTTTCCGTTCCTTACTTATAATTATATCTGAACAGCCAATTCTGTAAAACCGAGCAGTTATAAAGATTTTGTTACTTTATTTTTACCTTGCGTTATTTGTCGATATCCTCCAGCCAAAGCTTAGCCACAGCGTCAGACGGCATTCTCCAATCCCCTCTCGGTGACAGGGTAACAGAACCGATCTTTGCGCCGTCAGGCAGGCAGGAGCGCTTGAACTGCTGTGAGAAAAATCTGCGATAGAATGTTTTGAGCCACTTGTCTATGACCTCGTCAGGATAATCCCCCTCAAAGGCATATTTCGCAAGCCTTTTCACCTTTGACGGCTCAAAGCCCCAGCGTATGCCATAATAAAGGAAGAAGTCATGAAGCTCATATGGACCGACAAGGTCTTCTGTTTTCTGTGTCATCTCAGTGCCACTCTCGTCGGTAGGAAGAAGCTCAGGAGAAACAGGAGTGTCCAAAATATCGTACAGTACATCTCTCAGAGTATCAGATGTGCAGGTGTCGCCGTAATACTGAACGATATGCCTTACCAGGGTCTTAGGGATAGATGCGTTCACACCGTACATGGACATATGGTCGCCGTTGTAGGTCGCCCAGCCGAGAGCAAGCTCGCTCAGGTCGCCTGTGCCGACCACCATTCCGCTCACCTGATTTGCGATATTCATAAGCACCTTTGTGCGCTCTCTCGCCTGACCATTCTCAAACACAACGCTGTGGTCGTTATAATCGTGACCGATATCTTCAAAGTGCTGTAAAACTGCTTTTGAGATATCCACCTCTCTGAACGTTACTCCCAAAGCGTCGCAAAGTATCTCCGCATTGGAGCGTGTACGCTTTGTTGTGCCAAAGCAAGGCATTGTTACCGCAACGATATCCGTATGAGGACGTTTCAGCAAGTCCATTGCCATTACGCACACAAGCAGTGCAAGCGTAGAATCAAGTCCCCCTGAAATGCCAATGACTACAGTCTTGGAATGTGTGTGTGCGATACGCTTCATAAGTCCATGGGATTGCATTTGCAAAATAAGGTGACAGCGCTCGTTTCTCTCCGCCTGATTTGACGGGATAAAAGGTGTTTTGGCAAACTTTCTTGTCAAAGCTGTTTCGCCCATTTCAAGGCTGAATCTTTCACGGGAGATGTTGTCCTTATCCAAAAAGCCACTGTCTTTGGAAGAATAGTCCCACTCTGCGCTTGCAGGATAGGTGGAAATTTTTCTTCGCTCAAAGGCAAGCTTTTTAAAATCTATTTCCGATATGGTAATACCGTTTTCAAAAAGCCTGCTCTCTGCAAGTATAGAGCCGTTTTCCGCAATGATATTGTGACCTGAAAAGACCATATCCTGCGTTGACTCGCCGTCACCTGCAGAACAATAGATATACCCTGCCACAAGCCTTGCAGATTGGTTTGAAACAAGCTGTCTGCGGTATGAGTCCTTGCCGATAACTTCATCGCTTGCAGACAGATTGCATATAAGGGTAGCCCCTGCCTTAGCAAGATAATTTGAAACAGGGTCAGCTACCCACAAGTCCTCGCAAAGCTCAAAACCCACCACAAGCTCAGGTATCTCATCACATACGAAAACTGTCTGTTCCATAGGCGGCATAAATTCAAGCTGTCCGTACTCTCTCAGATCAATGGCAGCACATTCGCCTCTGTATGGTGCAAAATGTCTTGCCTCATAAAATTCGTTATAGTTCGGCAGATGCGTTTTAGGTACAAAAGCACGCACCTCACCGTCCTGTATAACAGCCGCACAGTTATAAAGCTTGCCGTTTGCTCTCACAGGCACGCCCACAGCCACAAGCATATCGCTGTCAGCGGTAGTCTTTGCTATCTTTACAACACCCTCCATTGCCTTGTCAAGCAAAGCGTTCTGAAAGAACAAGTCCTGACAGGTATAACCTGTTATGCAAAGCTCAGGGAACACAGCGACCTTTACGCCCTCTTCCCTGCACTTTTCAAGCTGACTGATTATTTTATCCACATTGAAGTCAACGTCTGCCACCTGTATCTCAGGGGTGCAGGCGGCGACCTTTATAAAACCGTCTTTCATAAAAATATGCTCCTTACAAGATATTATCATTGTTATCATTATACCATTTTTTATAGGTATAAGTCAATGATTTTTACAGTATAGCAAAACTATTTTAGAACGATACTAGACAATCCGCCACTAATGTGTTAAAATTGAGATATCACATCAAGGAGGGAACGCCATATGAACAAGCTGTGGGATAAGTTTCTTTTAGGCCTTAGCTGCTGTGCATTCATGCTTGCAGAAGGAACAGATCCGTCAAACATCACCACATTACTATTGGCTGTCATATGCTCCGCTATCTTTCAAATAAAACCAAGCTCTGCCGTTGCATACCTTTCAGTTATTGCGTACAGCTCACTTTGCATTTTCAGTAAAGAAGCTTTGATACTCGCCCCTTTGGTGCTTTATGATGCTTTCTGTACAAAATTTTACCCTGCTATGGTCTTAACATTCATAGGCGTACTTGCAAATATATTCACTCTGGGAAAAGACCTCTTCCCGCTTGTCGCTCTTTTTTTGGTAAGCTTCACAATTTCAAGCCGCAGCGTTCTGAACGAAAAGCTGACAAAGATGCTCATAAATACCCGTGACAATTCAAAAGAACTTACCACCCAGCTTGTAGAGAAAAACAAAGCCATGCAGAGAAATCAAGACTACGAGATATATCTTGCCACGCTGAAAGAGCGTAACCGCATTGCAAGGGAGATACACGATAACGTGGGACATATGCTCACAAGGTCTATTTTACAGCTTGGTGCGCTCTCGGTCATAAACAAAGATAAAACTGTCGGTGAAGCCATCAACGACCTGAGCGGCACGCTGAACACCGCCATGACGAGCATACGAAGCAGCGTTCATGATCTTCATGACGATTCTATCGCACTAAAGCCTGCTGTTGAAGACTGCATAAGACCTCTGAAAGACAGATTTGCAGTAAGCTGTGATTATGACTTTTCTGAAAGGATGTCACGAGATGTGAAGCTTTGCTTTATTGGCATTATAAAAGAAGCACTTTCCAATACCGCAAAGCACAGCGACGGCGACAGCATAAAAATAATCATTCGTGAACACCCTGCTCTTTATCAGCTTAGTATCGCAGACAACGGAAGCTGTCCCGAAAAGATAGACGAAAGCGGAATGGGGCTTGCCAATATGCGTGAGCGTGCGGCTTCTTTAAATGGAAACATAAACATCACATCGGACAGCAAGGGATTCCGCATTTTTCTGTCTGTGCCGAAACAAAACCTGACTGAACGGAGGTCTTGACATGAACATTGTTATAATAGATGATGACAAGCTTGTGGCGGTGTCGCTGAAAACTATTCTTGAAAGCACAGGCAGTGTGAAAGTTCTTGCCATGGGAAGCTGCGGCGAGGAAGCCCTAGAGCTTTATTCTCTTCTCAAGCCTGATGTTCTGCTTATGGATATCCGCATGAACGGCATGAGCGGCATTGAAGCCGGCGAAAAGATCCTTGCTGGGTACCCTGACGCAAGGATACTTTATCTTACCACATTTTCTGATGATGAATACATTATAAAGGCTGTGCTTATGGGAGCAAAGGGATATATTTTAAAGCAGGATTTTGAAAGCATATGCCCTGCCCTTGAAACCGTCATGAATGGGCAGACAGTTTTCGGCTCAGATGTTGCAAGCAAGCTTCCTGAGCTTCTTACCAATCACAGCAGTTTTGATTTTGACCACTACGGCATAGTCGAAAAAGAGCAGGAGATAATCGAACAGGTGGCAAAAGGGCTTAGCAACAAGGAAATAGCCTCACTGCTTTATCTCAGTGAGGGCACAGTGCGAAATTACATCAGCACTATCCTGGAAAAGCTCTCCCTCCGTGACCGCACACAGCTTGCTATTTTCTACTACACCAACATACAATAGCACTACAATTTCATAAAAAGTAAAGAGGAGACGGCATGACCGCTCCTCTTTTTGTTATTATTACATTTTAGCTCTTTCCTTAGCTCTCTGTGAGTTGCTGAGGATACGCTTTCTTATTCTTATGCTCTTTGGTGTTACTTCAAGAAGCTCATCATCAGCGAGGAACTCAAGTGAATCCTCAAGGCTGAGATTTCTTGGCGGAACAAGTCTGAGCGCGTCATCAGAACCGCTTGCACGAGTATTTGTAAGGTGCTTCTTCTTGCAGACATTTACAACAAGGTCTTCCTGCTTTGGTGAAGCGCCAACTATCATTCCCTCATATACAGGTGTGCCTGCTGTGATGAACAGTTCGCCTCTCTCCTGTGCGTTGTAAAGACCGTATGTTACAGCCTCACCTGTTTCAAACGCAACAAGTGAGCCTGTTGCTCTCTTTGGTATCTCGCCCTTGTATGGCTCGTAGTCATGGAATACAGAACTCATGATACCCTCGCCCTTTGTGTCTGTAAGGAACTCGCTCTTGTATCCGAAAAGTCCTCTTGCAGGGATAAGGAATTCAAGTCTCATTCTGCTTCCAACAGGTGCCATTTCCTGAAGCTCGCCCTTTCTTGCACCTATCTTCTCCATAACAGAACCTACGCAGTTCTCAGGAACGTCAATAACAAGTCTTTCGATAGGTTCGCAAAGCTTGCCCTCTATCTCCTTAAACAGAACGTGCGGTGTTGAAACGCTAAGCTCATAGCCCTCACGACGCATATTCTCGATAAGGATAGAAAGGTGCATTTCGCCACGTCCTGCGACCTTGAAAGCGTCTGTGCTGTCTGTTTCAGAAACTCTCAGTGAAACGTCCTTAAGAAGCTCCTTGAAAAGTCTGTCTCTCAGGTGACGGCTCGTTACGAACTTGCCCTCTCTGCCTGCGAATGGCGAATTATTTACAGAGAATGTCATTTCAACTGTAGGCTCGGATATCTTTACAAAAGGTACAGCCTCAAAGTTGCCGAAGTCGCAGATAGTGTCACCGATAGTGATGTTCTCGATACCGCTTATACAAACGATATCGCCAGCCTTTGCACTCTGGCATGGAACTCTGTTAAGTCCCTCTATCTGATACATTGTAACGATCTTGCCACGATATTCCTTCTTAGTCTGATGATAATCGCCGATCGTAACGTCCTGATTAACTTTCATTTCGCCACGCTCGATACGGCCGATAGCTATTCTTCCTACATACTCGTTGTAGTCGATAGCGGAAACAAGATACTGCATTGGTCCCTCAGTATCTACCTCAGGTGCAGGGATATAGCTGAGAATCTCATCAAAGAGAGGTATCATATCCTTGCCCTCTTCATCAGGTGAGTGAGTAGCTGTACCTGCTCTGCCTGAGCAATAAAGGATAGGGCTGTCAAGCTGCTCGTCAGTAGCGTCAAGATCCATGAGAAGCTCGAGAACTTCGTCGCCTACCTCGTTAAGACGAGCGTCAGGTCTGTCTATCTTGTTGATAACGATGATTATTTTATGACCAAGCTCAAGTGCTTTCTGAAGCACAAATCTCGTCTGTGGCATTGGACCCTCGGCTGCGTCCACAAGCAGTATAACACCGTTTACCATTTTAAGAACACGCTCTACCTCACCACCGAAATCAGCATGGCCTGGGGTGTCGATAACGTTTATCTTAACGTCCTTATACTTGATAGAAGTATTCTTTGCAAGGATAGTGATTCCTCTCTCACGCTCGATATCGTTAGAGTCCATGACTCTTTCTTCTACAGCCTGATTTTCTCTGAAAGTACCGCTCTGCTTGAGCATCTGGTCTACAAGGGTAGTCTTACCGTGGTCAACGTGGGCAATAATAGCAACATTTCTTAAATCTTCTCTAATCATACATACTCCTCCGATTTATCAAGACACAGCAAAGCGAATGCTTTCTGTAACGATTTGCTTAATATATTTCGCAAAAATTATAAACAATAAAAATTATAAATATATTTTCTCCCATCAAAGGAAAGAAAATCGTAATTTTTCACAAAAAGCCTATAAAACACAAAAGCACCTTGCGAAATTTTCCGCAAGGTAACTTTCCTAATTGAGAATTATAGCACATTTTTGCCGATTTGTCAAGAAAAAAGTATCATTCACAGGTTACGCCTTGTACGGTGTGCCTTAGATTAAATGATTTATGTTTTTGGCTGTTTTACACAATATTACGCCACTAATATTTTACATAAAAATAATTGAAATCACGGTATAAAAGTTGTATAATATCAATAATCAAAGATATAACTTTGATAACAGAGATCATATATTTTGAAAGGCGGAATAATCAAATGGCTAACAGAATGATACTTAATGAAACTTCATATTTCGGTGCAGGCTCGATCAGCGAGATAGTTACAGAGGCAAAGAAGAGAGCTTTTAAAAAGGCTCTTGTTGTAACAGACCCTGACCTTATCAAATTTAACGTTGCAAAGAACGTTACAGATCTTTTGGAGAAAGCAGGACTTGCTTATGATATATTCTCTCAGGTAAAGGCTAACCCTACTGTAAAGGTAGTAAAGGCTGGTATCGAAGCTTTCAAGGCAGCAGGCGCTGACTATCTTATCGCTATCGGCGGTGGCTCATCAATGGACACTGCAAAGGCTATCGGTATCATCATAAACAACCCTGAGTATGCTGACGTTACTTCTCTTGAGGGCGCTATCGACACAAAGAATCCTAGTGTTCCTATAATCGCAGTTCCTACAACAGCAGGCACAGCCGCAGAAGTAACTATCAACTATGTTATCACAGACGAGGAGAAGAAGAGAAAGTTCGTTTGCGTTGATCCACACGATATCCCGGTTGTTGCTATAATCGACGCTAAGATGATGTCATCAATGCCAAAGGGACTTACAGCTTCAACAGGTATGGACGCTCTTACACACGCTATCGAGGGCTACACAACACTTGGTGCTTGGGAGCTTACAGACATGATGCACCTTAAAGCAATAGAGATAATCTCACGTTCACTGAGAAAGGCTGTTGAGAACGACCCACAGGGCAGAGAGGACATGGCTCTCGGTCAGTATATCGCAGGCATGGGCTTCTCAAACGTTGGTCTTGGCGTTGTTCACGGCATGGCTCACCCGCTCGGCGCATTCTATGACACACCTCACGGAATTGCAAACGCTGTACTTCTTCCATACGTAATGGAGTACAACGCTGAATACACAGGCGAAAAGTTCAAGTACATTGCAGAGGCAATGGGCGTTGACACAACAGGCATGAGCCAGGCTGAATACAGAGCAGCCGCAGTAAACGCAGTTAAGCAGCTTTCAAAGGACGTTGGAATCCCTGAGAAGCTCCACGAGATAGGCGTTAAGGAAGAGGATCTTCAGGCTTTGAGTGAATCTGCATTTGCAGACGTATGCACAGGCGGAAATCCAAGACCTTGCACAGTTGAGTCTATCCTCGGCATCTACAAGACAGCATTCTAAATCAAAAGCTTTTATCTGCCCTCGGTTTTCGGGGGCAGATTTTTTATTGCCCGAAAAGAATATTTATGGTATAATACATTTAAAGTGAGTTTAAAGTTCATAGGTTATCATATATCGTAAGATATTATACTGACTTATAGGGAGGAATTTTAATGAGATTACTTCTTGCTGAGGACGAGGTGGAGCTTGCAAATGCGCTTTCGGCAGTGCTTAAACACAAAAACTATTCTGTTGACGCTGTTTACAACGGCATCGACGCATACAACTATGCAATTGCACAGGATTATGACGGCATAATACTTGACATTATGATGCCTGGTATGGACGGCATACAGGTGCTTACAAAGCTTCGTGAAAAGGGTATCGACTCCCCTGTTCTTCTGCTTACTGCAAAGTCTGATATTGACGATAGGATAACCGGACTTGATTCAGGTGCTGACGATTATCTTACAAAGCCCTTTGCAATGGGCGAGCTTCTTGCGAGAATAAGGGCAATGACACGCCGCCGCACTGAGTTTGCACCCTCTACCCTTACTTTCGGAAACGTTTCTCTCAACAGACAGAGCTTTGAGCTTTCAGGTCCTAACGGCTCTCAGAAGCTTGGCAACAAAGAGTTTCAAATGATAGAAGCCCTTATGCTAAATCACGGCACGCTTATTTCCACAGAGCGTTTCATGGAAAAGATATGGGGCTATGACTCTGACGCTGAGATAAACGTGGTGTGGGTATATATTTCATATCTGCGTAAAAAGCTTGGTCTTATCGGTGCAGATATCGAGATAAAAGCCACAAGAGGCGTTGGATATACCTTAGAGGAAAAGCATAATGATTAAGCGTTTACAGCGGAAATTCGTTGTTATCGCCGCTGTGTGCCTTCTTATCGTAGAGTTTGCCATAATAGGCGGCATAAATGGAGTGAACATCTATCAGACCAACAAGAATGCAGACGATCTGCTTAACATAATAATCGAAAATGACGGCAGATTTCCTGAGTTCGACCCCAAGGGCATGAAGCATGACAAGCCGCAGGATAATTCAGACAGCGCCTCTCCCCCTGAGAGCAAAAAGCCTGATAAGCACAGAGGCTTTAACGAGGAAACTAAGTATCAGACAAGGTATTTTGTTGTATACGCCGACAGCAATGGCGAAATAACCAAGGTAGATACAGGACACGTTGCGGCGGTGTCAAGTTCGCAAGCTATAGAATACGGCAAAAGTGTTCTTGACAGCGGCAAAACTTCAGGCACGTCAGGAAACTACCGCTACAAAACAGGCGACACTGACAAAGGCAAGATAATAGTTTTCATGGACTGCCGCAGTGACAGTGCCACCAAAAATCGCTTTTTGCTGGTGTCGTGCGCTATAGGTGCGGCAGGATATATACTTGTATGTCTGCTTATCATAATCTTCTCAAAGCGTGCCATAAGACCTGTTGTGGAAAGCTTTGAAAAGCAAAAGCGGTTCATCACCGACGCAGGGCACGAGATAAAAACGCCGCTGGCCATAATCTCCGCAAACACGGAAGTTCTTGAAATGGTGTCAAAGCCAAACCAGTGGACGGTGAGTATAAAAAATCAGATAACAAGGCTCAACGGTCTGCTGAAAGAGCTTTTAAGCCTTGCAAAAATGGAGGAGGAAAAGCCTGCTCTAACCATGGCTGATTTCAATATCTCTGACGCTGTTTATGACGCCGCTTCGCCTTTTACTACCCTTGCGGAAACAAAGGGCAAAAAACTCACCATTGATGTTGCCAACGGACTTACCTATCACGGCGACGAGGGTGCGATAAGACAGCTTGTTTCTATCCTCACGGAAAATGCAGTAAAATACGCTGACGAGGATGGCGAGATAATAGTAAAGCTTTTCACTTCTCATAATGGCAAGGAAACTGACCTTGAAGTTTCAAACACCTGCAAAGAACCACCGCAAGGCGACCTAACAAAACTTTTTGACAGATTTTATCGTGACGACAGCTCACGTTCTCGGTCAAAAGGCGAGAAAAAAGGCGGCTACGGCATTGGGCTTTCTATTGCACAGGCAATAGTCAGGTCGCACAAAAGCAAGATATCATGCAAAGCCGAAAACGGCATAATGATATTTACAGCACAGCTTAAATAACTGCAAAGCAGAGTTGGTCACCAGCCGCTCTGCTTTTTTATAATATGACATTTGTCACATGAAGATGTGACTTTGCTCACTAGCTTTTTGGCGGATAATATTGTATAATGATAATACAAACTAAGGGAGGTTTTTCTTATGGCTGAAACTGTAGTAAAAATAGACAATCTGGTAAAAAGATACAAGGAGCTTATTGCTCTTGACCACTTTGATCTTGAAATAAAAAAAGGCGAGGTCTTCGGACTTCTCGGTCCTAACGGTTCGGGCAAGACCACCACGATAAACTGCCTGCTCTCACTGCTGGCATACGATAAGGGCGACATCGAGATATTCGGAGAAAAAATGTCCCCTGTGAACTATGGGGTAAAAAAGCGTATTGGCGTTATAATGCAGAATGTTGCGGTGTTTGACGAGCTGACTGTGTATGAGAACATTGACTATTTTTGTGGGCTTTACATCACCGACAAAGCCACACGAAAGAAATATGTTGACGATGCCATAGCTTTTGTGGGACTTGAGGACTTCGTGAAGTTCCACCCTAAAAAGCTTTCAGGGGGTCTGCTCAGACGACTTAACATTGCCTGTGGTATCGCACACAAGCCTGAGCTTATCATACTCGACGAGCCGACAGTTGCCGTTGACCCACAATCAAGAAACAAGATACTGGAGGGCATTTTACAGCTCAACCGTGAGGGTGCGACTATAATTTACACCTCCCACTACATGGAAGAAGTCGAGCAGATATGCACCCGTATCGCCATAATGGATAAGGGCAGTAAAATAGCCGAGGGTACTACAGAGGAACTCAAACGAATGATAAAAAACACCGAAACTATCACCGCAGAGATACTCCAGCTTCCTGAAAACGTCAGTGAACAAATAGAAGCTTTGGAACACGTTTATAATGTTTCCTATGCCGACAACAAGCTCGTTGCACGCTGTACAGGGGGACGGCACAATCTTATTGAGATACTGAAAATATTGCAGGAAAATCAGGTGGGCTTCGGCAGCGTTTATTCTGAGCAGCCTACCCTCAATGACGTTTTCCTTGAAATAACCGGCAAGGCTCTCAGGGATAAGGAGTGATAGAATGTTCTCACACATATTCAAATACGAATTTAAAAGCTGTCTGCGTCAAAAAGCCATACTCTTCTGGCTCATAGCCTTTCCTATAATACTGGGTTGCTTTTTTAAGATGGCGTTTTCAGGAATATACGAAAAAGATGTTGTATTCAATGCTATACCTGTTGCGGTGACAAATATAGAAGAAAACGATATCCTCAAGCAGGTGCTTGAACAGATATCAGATAGTGATGAGGCTCTTTTCAAGGTGACGTATACAGATATTGACAAGGCAGAAGAAATGCTTAAAAGCGAAGATATAAAAGGCATTATAAAGGCTTCCGACCTTTCCCTTGAATTTGGCTCAACAGGTATCCAGCAGACCATTGTAAAGACGTTCATACAGCAATACAAAACTCAGGAAAAGATAATAACCGACACTGCAAAAAACGCTCCGCAAAAGCTTGATAAGGTCATAGCTTCCCTTTCCGAGAAGATAAGCCCAAATGATGATATACCTCTCCACGGCAATCCTGACATAACGATACAGTTTTTCTATAATCTCCTTGCCATGACGGCACTTTTCGGCTCGATGTCAGGTCTGTTCGTGGCACAGGAAAATCAGGGCGACCTGTCTGCACTTGGCGCAAGGCGGTGCTGTTCTCCGGTGAACAAGCTTACAAGCATAACGGCAACGCTCCTTGCTTTTCATGTGGTGGAAATGATATGCATGGTGATATCGGTGACGTTCCTGAGATTTGTGCTTAAAGTGGATTTCGGCAGTAAGCTCCCACTTGTTTACCTTGCCGCAGTGCTAGGCGGAATAATGGGAATATCCATGGGATTTTTCGTTGGCTCTTTCCGCATAAAAGAGGGTGTAAAAGTGTCTGTAGTCATGGCGGTATCAATGACCTGCTGTTTCTTCAGCGGTCTTATGTCAAACACCATGAAAGGCACTGTTGCAGAGCATTGCCCGATATTCAATGAAATAAACCCTGCCGCCATTATCTCAGACAGCTTTTACTGTCTTAATCTCTACGAGGACTACAGGCGGTTCACGGTGAAGATAATTTCAATGGCGATATACACAGTACTGTTCACCCTTGGTGGATATGTTCTTACAAGGAGGCGTAAATATGCAAGTCTTTAAGACCTTTATGAAAATACTCAAAACAAGGCTTACGTCTGCTATATTATATCTCGTCATATTTATGGTCATAGCAGTAATAATGGCGGATACTGCAAAAGATAACAATGACTATGAGGACTACAAAATGTCCATATCCGTCATTGACCGTGACAACAGTGCCGAAAGCAAGCGTTTGCAGGACTTTATATTCAGCGGCAACAAAAAGGTGGAGCTTGCAGATGATGAAGACGAGGTCATCGACGCCGTTTATTATCAGCGTGCCAACTATGTTCTGTATATAAACAAGGGCTTTGGCGACAAGATAAACGCAGGGGATTTTGACGGACTTTTTGAGAATTTCAAAATGCCCTCCAGCTACGGCGGACAGCTTTTTGAAAGCAGGCTTGACGGCTATCTTTCAAGCGTAAAGGCATACATGACGGCAGGTGAAAGCACAGAAAACGCTATGGAGCTTGCCCAAACGGCAGTTTCTCAGCAAGTAAAGGCGGAGCTTATAAACTTTAACAACAAGGGCGGAACAGGTATGCCGGCAATATTCGGCTACTATTTTCAGTATCTTGCATACGTTATGCTTTCCATGCTCATTGTTACCCTTTGCCCCGTTATACTGACGCTAAACAGAAAAGGCGTTCGAGAACGCACAATGTGTTCAAGCCTGACGTCAGCAAACTACAGCAGACAGACGGCTCTTGGGGCAAGTATCTTGGTGTTTAGCATATGGCTTTTGTTTATGATAGTCGCAATAATTTGGGGCAGAACACTCAGCGTGAAATTCTGGCTTGCCTGCCTTAACAGCTTTGTATATATCATTGCCGCCGCAGGCATAGCAATGATAATAGCGCAGTTTGACCTTAGCGACAACGGCATAAATGCTATATCGAACATAATCGGTCTTGGCATGAGCTTTCTTTGCGGAGTTTTCGTGCCGCAGGAATTGCTCACAGGAGGCGTTCTTGCAGTGGGAAGATTGTTCCCTGCATACTGGTACACCAAGGCCAACAATATGCTTTTCGGCATGAGCGGTGGAGTATTCAGCACAAAGGAATATCTCATCTGCATTGGTATCGAGGTACTGTTTGCAGTGGCATTCTTTGCTGTGGCTGCTCTGCTTGTTAAGCAAAAGCGTGAGGGTGATGTAAATTCCCTTGCATAAGTTGACAATAATATGGCTGTGTGTTATACTCTTATTGTTACGGAGCTGACACGCAGCCTTTTTGCGTCAGCTAAAGAAGATCATAGATGAAAAAGAGGAAAAAGTATGGATAGATTACAGCTTGACAAAAATGCAAAGCTCACAGGCAGAGTATATTTCAAAGACGAGGTAATGTGGCTCGGACTTTCAGGAAGCGGTGCGTCATTCACATTTGACGGCACAAAGCTTGTTTTGAATCTCAAAGGCGACAATATCGCAGTGGGCGACAATCCTATCGACTATGCAAGGATAGCCGTTTATGTTGACGGCAAGAGAGTAGTTGACGAGATGATCGACTGTGCAGAAAAAGAGGTCACGGTAATAGACCGCACAGAAAGCGCTCAGTCAGTTGTGGAGATAATAAAGCTTTCGGAATCTCCAATGTCGGCAGTTGGCATTGAGGCTTTCGCTGAGGGCAGTGCTGAGCCACTTCCTGAAAAGCAGCTTAAAATAGAATTTATCGGCGACTCTATAACCTGTGGCTATGGCGTTGATGATGAGGACGAAAACCACCAGTTCACCACCGCTACTGAGGACGTTACAAAAGCCTATGCCTACAAGACCGCCAAGGCACTTGACGCTGAATACAGTATGTTTTCAGCCAGCGGTTACGGAATAATCTCAGGCTATACTGAGGGTGACGAGCCTATCAGCGAACAGACCATTCCGCAGTTCTATTGCAGCTACGGCTTTTCAAGGGGCAATTTTGCAGGAACTGCTCCGCAGGATATCCCTTGGGATTTCAGCAAATATATTCCGCAGATAATCGTTATAAACCTTGGCACAAACGACGACAGCTACTGCCGTGACTACAAGGACAGGCAGGCTGTTTTCTCAAAGCTTTATGCTGATTTTCTTGCGGTCGTTCGTGAGAAAAATCCGCAGGCTTACATTCTCTGCACTGTCGGAATAATGGGCGAGAGGATATTCCCTGCTGTTGAAGAGGGCATAAAGATATATCTTAAAAGCCACGCTGACAGCAAGATAAGCTCAATGATGTTCCATGAGCAGGACGGTGCAAACGATGGCTTTGCGGCAAACTGGCACCCTACTGAAAAGACCCACAACAAGGCAGCGGCAGTGCTTACGGAAAAACTCAGAGAGATAATAAAAAGCATATAACAAAAGCGGCAGTCGGTAACGGCTGCCGCTTTTTGTCATTTTATGCTAATTCTCATTCTGTAGCAGAATGAACAGGAAAGCATGGCTAGTATCAGAACTGTTCTTTGAAAGCTTTCCTTATAAGAATACATATTTCAGCACGAAAAGCACTGCAAGCACATACATAAGCGGTGTGATATCCTTGCGCTTTCCGCAAACAAGATTTATAACAACGTATGAGATTATTCCAAGAGAGATGCCCTCTGAAATGCTGTAGAAAAGAGGCATTGAAAGAATACAAAGATACGCAGGGATAGCCTTTGTATAATTGCCGTCATCAAACTTGATGTCAGTGATAGAGCTGAACATCAAAAAGCCTACTACTATAAGTGCAGGAGCTGTTGCAAAGGATGGTATAGCCGTGAAGATAGGTGCAAAGAACATTGACAGTGCAAAAAGCACTGCGGCTGTGATAGAGGTAAGACCTGTTCTGCCTCCTGCGGCAACGCCTGCTGAGGACTCAACGAATGTTGTTGTGGTGGAAGTACCAAGAACTGCGCCTGCTGTTGTGGCAACGGCGTCAGCAAGAAGCGCAGGCTTTATCTGCGGAAGTCTGCCCTTTTCATCAAGCATATCTGCCTTTGAACATACGCCGATAAGAGTGCCTAAAGTGTCGAAAAGGTCAACGAACAGGAAGGAGAATACCACGACTATAAAATTGAAGATACCAATGCTGTGCATATCCACCTTAAAACACTGACCAAATGTTTCGCCAAGCTTTGAAAAATCCGTAAGTGACATTGTAGGAAAAAGCGAATTATAGCCGCTTTCAGCGTCAGGGACATACAGCCCTACAAGCTGACATATCATGCCTATTACCCATGTTGCCACTATACCCATAAGAATAGAGCCACGGACTTTTTTGATATATAGGATAATAGTGATGAAAAGTCCCACGATAGTGAGAAGCGCACATATGCCCGAAGTTGTGAAATTCTTGCGGAAGCCTGTTATGGTAACAAGAGTGGCTGAACTGTCAACGCAAAGTCCGGCATTCTGAAGTCCGATAAAGGCAATGTAAAGACCGATGCCAACGGACACCGCTTTTTTCAGCACCACAGGTATTGCATTGAAAATGGCTTCTCTGACGTTTGTAAGAGAGAGCACGATGAAAACTATACCCTCGACAAAAACCGCCAGCAGTGCAACCTGCCATGGATAGCCGTAGCCTGCCACAACAGTGTAAGCCATGTAAGCGTTAAGTCCCATGCCTGCGGAAAGCACAAAAGGCAGATTTGCCATAAGTCCCATGCACACTGTTCCAATAACAGAGGCGATACAGGTGGCAAGAAGTACGGCTGTAGGATCCATGCCCGTACTGCCGAGAATGCTCGGGTTTATGGCAAGGATATATGCCATGGTCATGAAAGTCGTCACGCCCGCCATTATCTCAGTTTTAACATCGGTGTGATTTTCTTTCAGCTTGAATAATTTTTCCGTCATATTTTATTATGCCTGCGTTGCAGACATTTCCTCCTTTCAATATGGGGATACTATCTTATTATACCGATTTTACAGCATTTTTCAAGCCTGATTTATTAAGGCAACACCGCACAAAGCCCGCCTGACGGCTTTGCACGCCATCTGCTTGCAGATTTTCCGTCATATCACACAAAAATCCCTTGACATACGGCAGTATGCCTGCGGAATTTTTGTGCAATCTGACAAAAAAATCTGATTACGCATCTGACGCACAATCTTTGTGCGGTATTGCCTTAATTGAATAAAATTTATCATTTAAGATGAGCTGTTACTTGCGTCAGACTTTATTTTCCACTGACTATTGAGCCAATAAATGCGGTTTTCTATCCAATTGAAAAGATCCTCCGCAGAGTCAGGACCCCACTCTTCGCCTTTTCTAAGGTCGGCGTCATACTCTTTAAGATATTCACGCTCTGTTTTTATACAGCCCTGTAAAAGCTTCTCCCGGCTCATCTCCGTCCACTTTTCCTTGACAGTAGCCATAAACCAATCCTGCTTACAAAGAATGATAAACCATGGGTTTGAACGGTCGCCTTTTTTAGCCACAAAATTCTTGTCTGTGAAAGCACCAGCATAATATTTCTCAGTGCTGTCATTATATGCCCAGTTAAAATCCCAAGGAGAAGTGAATTTCAGCTTAGGACATTTACTGTCCTTTGAAAAATCGACGCACATATAGAAGCTTCCCTCACCACAGTCATAGTCATGTACGATCTCATAAAGAATATACATATCTCTCACTGAGTCTATATCCATAACGGCAGAAACGGCTTCCTCAGCGGTGGTAACATCAGAGTCAACAAGGTCATAATTTTCATCAAATTTATAATACTTGCCGTTCTCGCAGGCTTCATAAACTATCTTGAACAGATTGTTGAGATACTTGTCAATAAAGTCTATCTGATTTTGCGAATAGAGGTCATTCTTGATAGAATATTCCGCAGGAACGAACTGCCTTGTTTCGCCGTTTATGTCGGTGACAGTGGCATTTTCATAGTCCATGCTTATATAATGGTTATCCTCATCGCTTGTTGCATAGTTGTCAAGCTCAAGATAATAGCCTATATCAGTGTCGGTGCAGCCCTCCTCAGGCTCGGAGATATCCACTCTGTTTGGATTTATCTGACACTGTTCGCAAAGCTCATAAACGCCTTGAAACTCCTCATTCACATAGAGGTGAACAAGCTGACCGTCTGAGCAGAAATTGCTGTCACCCATGATAGTTCTGCCAAAACGGAATGCGATATCGTTTCTTATTAGATCCCAATCTGATTTCAACAGCACCCAGCTTTTGCACTCTGCGCCGTTATTAAGCCCAAGCATATTTGTCTTTTTATCAAATTTTATCCTATAAGGCACTTTGTTTGCAAGGATCTGACTAACATCGCCGTAATATGCGCTTGAATTTCCTCTTACCTTTATGCCTGCTGAGGCTTCGTTTATCTCCAATTTTTCATCACAATTGAAAACGTCCACCACGCAGGAAGTATACTTCTCCCTTGAAGCTATCATATCGTCAGGGGCAGTCGTGACGCTTATAACAGGTATCTTACTTTCTGATCGTATCTTTTTCTTAAAACTTTCTTTTTCAGCCTTGTCAGCACTCAAGCTTTCATAAGTAGCAGGTTCAGAGTTTATCACCTGTTTTGTGGTGGCAGGGAGAGTTACAACAGGCTCAGTCGTTGTTGTCACAGCCTGAGATTCGGCAGGACTACTCTCTGCATTTGAACTTTCCCCTGTTTCTTTAGCACAGCTTGTGAGCATTGCTCCCGTCATGATTACTGCACATACAGCAGCGATAATTCTTCTGTTCATATCATTTCTCATATTATTATCTTTCCATTTATTGTGCATTACACACATATTTTTTATCATATAACTTATTCAATTATAGCACATTGACATAGATAATACAATATGCTATAATCATAAAAGTAAGTGGGATAATTTATGCACTAACACGATTATATAGGAGGTTTTTTTTGAAATGTTTATACCTGACGATAAAAGATATGACAAAATGATATACAACCGCTGTGGAAAAAGCGGGCTTAAGCTTTCTGCGTTGTCTTTGGGCTTTTGGCAGAATTTCAGCCTGAAAAACAATTTTGAGAACATGGAAAAAATGGTACACACTGCGTTCAACAGCGGTATCACACATTTTGACCTTGCAAACAACTATGGCAATCCCTACAACGGCTCGGCAGAGGAAAACTTCGGCAGGATACTCGACCGTGGCATGAGAGAGTTCCGTGACGAGATGTGCATTTCCACCAAGGCAGGCTATGAAATGTGGGCAGGTCCATACGGTGACAGAAACGGCTCGAGAAAATATCTCACGGCAAGCCTTGACCAATCTCTAAAAAGAATGGGACTTGAATATGTTGACATTTTCTATCACCATGTAAGAGATCCCGAAACGCCTCTTGAAGAGACTGCCCTTGCACTTGACAATGCAGTAAGGCAGGGCAAGGCGCTTTATGTTGGCATATCAAATTACAACAGAGCCGACACAGCCGAAATGATGAAAATTTTCCGTGAACTCAGAACTCCTTTTATTATCAATCAGCCCTCATATTCCATACTCAACCGCTGGATAGAGGACGATAAGCTTGACAGCCTTGCACTTTCTGAGGGCTTTGGCATTGCAGTGTTCTCGCCGCTGTATCAGGGCTTCCTTACAAGCAAATATCTAAAAGGCATACCGGCAGATTCAAGGGTAGGCAGAGGCGAAACATGGATAGGCAATGAGCTTAACGACAAAATGATAGAAAAGCTCAACAAGCTTAATGATATCGCCGCTTCGAGGGGACAGACCCTTTCGCAAATGGCACTTTCATGGGTGCTTCACAACAAGGCTGTTACTACTGTGCTTATCGGTGCAAGCCGTCCTGAGCAGATAACGGAAAACATAGGCTGTCTTGATCGCCTTGACTTCACAGAAGCTGAACTTGCAGAGATAGACAGGCTTGCGAAGATGTAATAAAAAAGCTGTCAGAGCCACCGCCCTGACAGCTTTTTTTATGCGTTATAATAGCGAACGTAATCGTCAAGCACGTCTGCCGAAAGCTCAAAAGGATAATTTTTAAGCTTGGCAGGGTTGGCAAGTATTCCGTCCCTGTCCTTTTTCCAAAGTTCCTCTGACATATCAAGCTTGCCAAAAAGCGTCCTGATATAGTCCCTGAAAGCGTCAAGATCATCAAAGCCAAGAAGCTGTTTTACAACATACTCCACCTCGGTGCTGTCACCGTATTTTTTCAAAAAGCCTGACAGAAAAACGCCTACTGCCTTGCCGTGGGGTACGCCATTTTCATAGGTCAAAGTATAGCTCAGACCGTGAGGTATGCTTGTGCCTGTGTAGGCTATCGCCATGCCTGCAAGCACTGATGCCTGCATGAAAGTTGAGAACTCATCATCGGTCATATGAGCAAATCTCTCCTCAGTTTCAAGACAGCCCTTACAGCTTGCCCAAAGCTTCATGCCCTCCTCTGCATATGCACGACTGAACGCATTTGCGTTGGTGTTGAGCCGTGACTCTATCATGTGAGCAAGTGCGTCAACGCAGGTGCTTTTCATACCGCTATATAATGATGTTTTAAGATAGCTGTAGTCAACCAATGCAAGTGACGGAAAAATTTTGTGGGCAATAGATTTCTTGGTCTGCTTGATGTGGGACGTCAGGATAGAATAAGGTGTAGCCTCCGAGCCTGTTCCGCAGGTGGTAGGCACACAGACTATAGGGTAAAAAGGTAGTTTCGCAGGAGTGTACAAAAGCTCCTCCACCTTGGCAATGCTGTCTGAAAGCTCACACTTTTCAGTCTTTACAACGCCCTCGCTTTCGGAAAACTCGGCATTTTCGCAAACTATCCCATTCTTAGCAAGCATTGATATCGCCTTGCTTGCGTCCATTGGCGAACCTCCGCCCACTGCCACGAACATATCCACGCCGTATTTTACCGCCGCCGTTGCCGCTGTGTAAACAGTTTCCACAGACGGGTTTTCCTCAATATCATTATATATCACATATCCAATGCCCTGACTTTCAAGCACTGCCCTGACATCATCAAGAGAGCCGTTCACCGCAGAAGAATGTCTGCCTGTGACTATCATAGCCTTTTTACCAAGTGCGGCTATCTCGCCCCCGTGATTTTTTACCGCTCCATTTTCTATGTAAATATCTGTAGGTATATTTCTCATTTTCAACGCTCCTTTTGGCTTTTATCCATTATAGCACCTTTGAAGTTGTTTTTCAAGCCTCGTCATTGTAGCACATATGCGCTATGATATTAGTAACAAATCATGGAGGAAAAAGTTATGCACTTCACAACGGCAAAAGGTATACTCTCGCAAAAAAGCGGCATGAATTTATATAGTGGCTACACATAACGGTCAGATGAGTATTTTTGATACTGCCGATTGAAAACCTCTCCACTTTATGTTATAATAAAGAAAAAACATCAAGGTGAAGCAATGAATAAAAATCAAAATATAGCTATGGGGATATCCCTTGCGGTTGTGGCATTAATGGTCGGCTCGGCGGAGATCTTCGGGGAAAAGGAGATAATTTTTCCTGAGATAACGGCAGTGGCAATGGGTGCGCTTATTGCGCCTGTGCAATCGTGGAGCACCTCTCGAACACGGCTTTTTGCGGCGATAGTTTCTGCCGCTGTCGCAGGCGTGTGCATAGTGCGGTTTATCCCTGAGATACTTATACTTCGTATAGCTTTGGGACTTCTTGTAGCAGTGAGCGTTATAACGCTGTCAAAAACGAACTTTGTTCCTGCCATTTCAGCCTGCATACTTCCGATACTTATGGGTACAAAAAGCCCTGTTTACGTCATTTCCGTTGCGGTCATGACAGCATTTATACTTATTTTTCAAAAAGTTCTTGAATACTTTGGACTTCATGAAAAGTATGAATATAGACCTATCGAACCAAGCTCAGAGCTTCTAAAACTAAGAGCAAAACAAGTCATCACAGCGCTTGTTATCTGTGTATTGCCTGCGCATTTTCACGAGATATTCTTTATCGCTCCGCCGCTTATCGTTGCATTTTTTGAGCTTAGCGGCAAAGGCTCAAAGCTTATGAAAAGAAAATACACAGCAATTGCTCTCATGGTGGTGGCTGCGTTCGCAGGCGTTATGGCAAGATTTTTTATCTCTGAAAAGCTTGGGCTTACCCTGACATTTGGTGCAGTTTTATCCTCGGCTGTGATATTCGTCCTTTGCCGAAAAGCAAAGCTTTATTTCCCTCCATGCTGTGCAATATCTACCTTGCCTTTTATAATCCCCAAAACGGCAATAATAAAATTTCCATTTGAGGTCACAGCAGGATATATTGTCCTTACCATTGCCGCAGTTATCATAACCAAAATAGACAATAATATAAATTAGGCATAATTAAAAACGTACAAAGCTTTATGATCCGACCCCCAGAAGTTAGACCAAAAATCTAACGATCTGGAGGTCACATCATTACGCTCTGTACGTTTTTTGTATATTAAGAAATCATTCTCTGTTTTTAAGCACCTCGGCAGGGGTTATCTTGCCAAGCTTTCTTACAAGAATTGAGGTGATGATAAAGTATGTTGCCATTACTCCTGCGAAAATTATAACGTAAGCATACCATGGGAATGCAAGGTTTATTCCGCTTGTTACGTTTGGAATGAACACTGGGAAAACCTTGTCCATAAACATCTTTGAAAGCGGTATCTCGATAAGTGCGCCCAAAGTTATGATAATTGCGTTTCCGTTTAGGTAAAGCTTTTTCACGTCCTTGGTCTTATAGCCGAATACCTTCACAAGGGATATTCCAAAGGAAGCCCTTTCTATTGTAACATTCAGCATAAGGAACATCACAGAGCAGAAAATTATTACGGCAACCGCGATAAGCATTACTATCATTGACATCATAAGATCCGTGAAAACTGCCGCTGAACGCTCGATATCCGATTTTGTTGTTGTGCTGTAAAGTCTGCCCTCGTCAATGTCAAGTTTCTTGTCTGAGAGCAAACAGTTGTAGTAAGTGTCGCTCTCACCGAAAAGCTCACGCATACTGTCAATATCCATGAACACCATAAGTCCGCCACGCTCGTCGCAGATATCCTCCACTGTGAATGCGTAATCCATTGAGGTCGCATCATCTGTCAGGATAAACTTATCGCCCTTTGCCACTCCGTAACGCTCCACAACTGACTGGCTCACTGTTATAAAGCTCTTGCCCTTGTGTGTTTTCACATCATAATACTTGTTGTCGCTGTCCATACCCATAACGGTGACATCAAGGTTATAGCCAAGCTGTTCCTTTGAAAGCGTTTTTACAAAGCAAGCCTCGCCACCATCTGGAACGCTTTCCTCTGGATATTTCAGAGTGTACATATACTCGTATTTTGTGTCATTGATAGTGTCTTTTCTCACGTTCTCACAGAGATAGTAGCAATCAACGCCAAGCATAAGAATGAACAGTGAAAACAGCATACTGAGAAGCACTGTTATGCCTGTGCGCATTTCACGAAGCATTTGGCGTATCTGAAATCTGCGGATAAAATTCCTGCTCTTTATCTTCACTCTGCTGTAGTGACCTGTTTTCTGCTCGTTTCTGATAAGTGAAAGAGCCGTCTGAGAAAGCCGCTTGTTTATCACAAGGGTATTAACTATAAACGAAACAACAGGAGGCATTACAATGCTGTAAATGATAAGATACAAAGGATAAATATGGGTAAAATCAGGGAGCGAGAAATATGCGTAGCTGTCGAGAAGCTGATAATCGATTCCCACAGGTGAGAAGCCTATGACCGCACCGATTATTCCGCCAACAAATGCAACTATAGTCGGCAACGTTATGTAATGTCGGATAAGATCTTTTTTCTTTGCGCCAAGAGCATAAAGCGCACCTATAACACTGCTTTCACGCTGAATCTGATGAATGACGAAAACAGAGATAACATAAGTAAGAAGTGCCATAAGTATAACACCCACACCAAGTCCTGCATATTTGTTCATGACAACGTCACCTGCCGCACCAGCTATACGAACGTTGTCGCCCTTTTTCACAAACATTGTCAGGTTGTCAAGGTCAATTGTGAACACCTCGTCAAGAAGCTCGTCAGCCTGCTTTTTGAAGCTATCAATACCATTTGCAAGGCTCTCTGCACCGCTGTATGCAGATCTTGCACCCTCTGACAGGTCTTTTGAGCCGTCATATGCGGCCTTAACTCCTGCCGTGATAGCGTTCGCACCCTCTGGGAGTGCCTTTGCACCCTCGTAAAGTCCGCCCATTGCGTCATAGAGAGCGTCTGCTCCCTCAGAAAGGTCTTTCACGCCGTTTTCAAGTGTCTGTGAGCCGTCATAGAGCTTGTCGATACCATTTGAGATATCGTCACGCTGTTTCAAGACGTCCTTGATAGTTTCAAGATAATACTTGTCTGTGACTTTTTTATAATCAAAGTCGAAATCCTCGATCATTTTCTTCAGCTCATCATCAGTTGCCTTGCCGTTAAGTCTGTAAGCATAGCAGAGGTCTTCAGCTTTCTGTTCACTGTCATTTTTGAAATAGTCGTACTGATCGTCGCTTACGAAAAGAAGTCCGAAGCCCTTGCTTGACACAGCCGTGTCAGAGAAATTTTCAAAAGGTGCGTCATAGTCAGGTATAGTTCCTATTCCAACTATCTCAAACTCAACCCCGCCTGCTGTAAGCTTATCGCCCACTGACAGAGAATGTTCCTCGCTGTAGCGCTTTTCGACTACCGCTTCGCCCTTTTTCTCAGCGAGTCTTCCGCTGTCAAGCTCGATAAGGTCAATGTCATTTCTTTTACGGAAAACACGGAGCTTTGAGCCGTCCTTCGCGGTAACGTCAATGCTGAAATGCTGTTCAAGAGTAATTCCTTTGTCTGTTATTTCCTTTTCCTGCTCGTCTGTAAGAGGAATAAAAACGCCGAACTGTCCGTCCTCAACCTTGTTTTGCTTACCATGTTCGGCAGTTCCGTCGATGATAGTGTCTGCACTTGCAACCACGGAAACTATTATGTACATTCCCATTACGATAAGCAATACAAGCGCAAGATAACGTGCGAAATTTGTTTTAAGCTCACGTCCGAGCCTTTTTCTGAGTACCCTGTTCATTACAAGTCCTCCAACTCTGCGGCAGGTATGCGTGTTTCGTTAAGATAATCCTTTTTGATAAGTCCGTCCTTAACGATTATTACCTTATGCACCATATTTTTTATAGCGTTGTTGTGGGTAACGATAAGCATTGTTGTGCCATATTTTGCATTGATTTTTTCCAGCAGGATAAGAATATCCCTTGAAGTTTTAGAGTCAAGAGCGCCTGTAGGCTCGTCGCACAAAAGTAGCTTTGGATTTTTTATAAGTGCCCTTGCTATAGCACATCTCTGCTGCTGACCGCCTGAAAGCTGTGACGGAAACTTGTTTCTGTGTTCGGAAAGTCCCAACGTTGTGAGAAGTTCTTCCATATCCAGTGGCGAATCTGAAAGATATTCACAAACCTGAATATTTTCTACAACTGTCAGATTTGGAACGAGGTTATAAAACTGAAAGATAAAGCCCAGATTTTCCTTTCTGTAGTCGGCAAGCTTATCAGGTTTAAGACCGAAAATCTCCTTGCCGTCGACCTTAACAGAGCCACTGTCCATAGTGTCAAGGCCGCCTATGCAGTTAAGGAGCGTGGATTTACCAGAGCCGCTCGTACCCTGAATAACGCACATCTGACCTTTTTCCAGACTTGTGGTGATACCCTTTAGCACCTGAATATAGCTGGCGTCACTTCCGTAGCTTTTCTTCACATCTCTGATCTCCAAATACATATCATTTCCTCCATTTACAAGTTAGATTTAGCTAACTTTGCTTTATATAAAAATGTGCATATCTGCACATTTCATCGACATTTGAGATACAAAACTCACACATAACGTTGTTATGTAGATTTCTAAAAGTTACCGCCCGCAGGCGGCAATTTTCTAATCCTCGACTATCATTGTAAACCATATTTTTATTAGAAACTCCATTACTCTGCGCATATGGAGCTTTGCCTTTTCCACATCTCTCTCGTGAGTTAGCAAATGAGTGTAGGCGTCAACACTTATATGGGTTATCCAATGAAGCATATACTCATCAACGTGGCAGTTAGGCATTCTTGCGGCAGCTTTTTCCGCTGATATCCTAAAGCCCTGTTCTGTCATATCTACGATCATATCCACAGTATTTTCATACTCAGACCCTTGCGCACCCGTGAGCAGCAGCATAAAAACGTCATAGTGGAGATACATATAATCAACAAGTTTGTCAAGGTCGGTGTGAGTATCAATGTGATACTCAGCAGACAGCACCGCAGGGTCATCGCTATCCATATCCTGAGCGTCCTGCATATAATGCTCCGTAAGAAGCCTGCAAAGCTCTTTCAGCGGCTCATCGACAATAGCCTTGAACAAGTCATTTTTATTTTTAAAGAAGAAATACAGCGCACCGGTCGTCACGCCTGCGTCAGCGCATATTTTTCTCAGAGAAGCCTTCATATAACCATTTTCAGAGAACTCGGACATTGCACTTTCCAACAGCTTTTCCCTTGTTTCAAGTTCGTCACCCATTACTGCACCCCGCTTTCCACTTCACATAACACTGTTATCTTAGCATATAACGCCCGATATGTCAATACATTTACTATATTTTCAGCATATTATATGATATTGAAACATAACAGTGTTATGTGGTTGGTGACTATTACAAAATAAAATGGGAAGCGGTATACCTGTCTGTTCAGATCTCACGATTTCAGACGGGTTAAAGTATATAAGCGATAGCTATAAAATTGCTATTGTTTACAGCGGTGACAGCGCTCCTATGCTGGTCCTTGAAAACAAGTACTCATATAGCTGGGATATTTGCATTAGTGCAAGCGAGGTGTCGTCAGTAGTTGCTTTCTACTCATACGATGACATTGCACAAGCTTTCAGCAACTACCGTGTAAGCATTTATGACATGGGACAGCTTCACATATTTACCTCTAATTATACCGAGATCTACGGAGTATATGCAGCTCCGGTCTGATATTACAACATAATAACTATCAAAGTCAAATAATAATCGGACCGAGCAAAATGTTCCACCGGAACATCTTACTCGGTCTTTTTCGTAGTATCGATAATTCAACATATTTACAACTATCCTGTATTTTTCACGCAATCACCAATCTGGTCATTTTCTCTATCCACTTATCAATGAAACTTATAAACCCCTCAAAGCTTCATAGCTCTCCATTTGTTTGAAATAACGCTGATATTCCAATATGTAATAAAGCAGATAAACAACATACTGATTGCCGATACGACAACTGCTTCAATAAGAAGAAACGGTGTCGAATAGGTTGATATGAATCTTGACGTAATTGCCAAAATAATATTTCGACAGAACCTAACAAATATTCCCAATAAGATAATGTCTAATATGAATCTCCATAGAAATGTTTTTGTAAATTTGGTCATGTCTTTCTCCTGTTATCAAATTATAATTTCAATAGCGTTGCTTACTTGTGTATATGAATGTGTGGTAGAATCATAATCAGTACACAATAATACTGTATATACTCCTTCCGGCGCATCCTTTCGCAATTTGAATTCGTTTATTTCACTTGCATCGACAATTTTTTGAATTTCACCGTCCTTGACTATAAGCCAACATATATTTTCTAATTCTGAATTATCGCTCTTTGTAACAGTATATAAATCAGAATTTTCTTTCACAGATATATTTTCTGAATATGACGGCGAATTTTTTTTCTCAACCAACTGAATTGATTCTATGTATCCCAAATTCTTTCCATCTTTATCAGTATAAAACTCAATTTGAAACTCATCATTGTTATTAGCTGATTTTATCAAGTCATTATAATAGTCAAACTCTGATTTACTAAGACTTAATCTTAGTTGAGTATTTATGCTTTCATTATATACTTTTAATTTGTCTGAATCCGCATAAACTCCATAAAAATTATACAATTGAGTAGCCTGAACACCTTGAAATCGTGATGGATAAGAAGACTTTTTCGATTTTTTTGTATAAACCGAAATATTATCATCTTGCTTGGTTAAATTAATAGTTTTCTTAAAAGCACTTCCGTCGCTTATTTTTTGCACAACAGAAATTTCTTCAATTAGATTTTTTATGCCGTATGTACTATACTGAGACTGAACAGATATAAAATTCATCCACAATATTGAAACAAAACACGAAAATACGACTCCAACAATTTTATGACCTAAACCGTAACCTTTTTCATTAAAGAATGTTACAGCCGATTTTATCATAAACATGATCATAAAAAAGGCTAGTACAATTGCTGAGATTGCTTTAATTTCCAAAAATAAACAAACTAAATTTATATTTTCTTGACCAATCAATGAGTTTGGAGCAAAAAAATTCAATAATATATTTCCGAATATCAGCACTAACAAAAACCAACCGCAATTATTATAAATTGTTTTAATAGCTTTCATATTTTTCCCTACAAAATCTCCTCATTAATATGTTTGATATTGTTATATGCGTATTTATCATATACATAATCAACATCATCATAAGTTTCCATACTTCTTGACAAAATCGCCAAGATAACGCTCTGCAAAAGTCTTACGAAAATTCCAAGCAGAATTATATCTAATATAAATCTCCATAGAAATGATTTTGTGAATTGTGTCATTGTTTTTCCTACTTATTATTCAACCGTGTATTCAATCGTGTTACTAATGGGAGTATATTCTCCTGTAGCATCATCATAATCAATCACTAAAGTAACTGTGTAATCGCCTTTATCAGCAAAAGTCAAAAAATTAGTCCAAGTTTTACGGTATGCCTGAAAACATTTGCATAATTTGCCATTTTGGGTTACATACCAAAATAAGTTTTTATCAGTTTCTTTCTGCGGTATTTCGGGTCTGTTTATAAGAATAATATTTTTATTTTCTTCAATCGTAATTTCCGCTAATAGAATTGAATCATCATCTTTTAAATCAGAAGGGGATACAACGCTCTGATTTTCTTTAATATTTGTTTGATGTTCAGGCGTAATTTCATAATCAAATGCATTTAAATTCATATGAATGAGCATACAGAGAAAAAAGAGCAAAAACATTATAAAAATGCGAAAAAATTGTTTTTTATAAATTGCCTTGAAAAAATTAAATTTATTCCTGTATGTATAATGCTCACCCTTATAGGTTCTGTACGGAAACTCAACCAGCGTCAAAATGAGTTTAGAAGCATTATAAGAACATATCACAATCATTAAAAAGTATAATATCTTTGTTAAATGAAGTTCTGCCTTAAATTCACAAAATACATTATTATAAAAATAATCAAATCCTGCAAATGCAATTATGTATAGCATCAAATTCGGAAATATCAAAAGAGAAAGGTAATTATCTTTCTCTTCTACATTTCTGGGATATTTACACATCTGTCAACACCTTCTCAAGCTTTGCTATCATTATTTTCGCAGAAGTTATGTCAGAATTATCACGCAGTGCTGAAAATAGTTCTGGAGCACTCTCTTTAAAATCGACATATTTCTTTTCAGATAATAATCTTGCATAAGCTAACCTATAATAATAATTTTGAACATCCACTAGTCGAATATTGTAGTACTGATTGACAATTGGTATTTTATTTATTTCTTCTTCAAATTCTTTATTTACACTGTAGGCTATACTCGATGCGCCATATGCCATTACTGCACTTTTACATTGACCGGATAAACAAGAAGAAACAACACGATCTGAATTACATACATAAAGCATCTAAGTACAAGTCTATTACTTTTGGTTGGTATAAACCTTGTAACAACAAGCGATATACCAAAGTACACTCCGCCGATCATGGCAAGCGTACCAAGCATATAAAACAATGTACAGAAAAACAGTTTAATAGGTGTATTCTCTCCAACAAAGCTGTTAGGAAATACCAAACAATAAATTGTTAGACTAAGCACAAGACCACAAACCGTTATTAATCCTGACAATGCAAATGTCTTTGGAGACAGCGGCTTAATGGTGCCTTCGTCAACAAATTTTTTGTAGTTATACCAAAATAATGCCTTGTTAGCCATAATTATGTCACCTCAGATATGAATCTTGACGTAATTGTCAAAATGATATTTTGACAAAACCTAACAAATGTTCCCAATAAGATAATGTCTAATATGAACCGCCATAGGAATGATTTTGTGAATTGAGTCATAATTATCCTCTAAACATTATAAATATTCACTTTGCACTTCAATTTTCGTCGATTTTTTTTATAGAAACAACAATATTGCTATCTGTATAGTATATTATTTCATACTTTGATTTACTATATTTTTCATAACAATCTATTGCATCTTTATATGGAATTAGAAACTTCTTTCTATGATCATCACTTTCAACAGATGTTAAAAGTTGAATTGCCAGACCATTAACTTTTTTTTCGCCTCGCCAATATGTTTCACAATATGGAGCAGACTCAAATAGTTCTATTTCTGTTTCCGATTCTTCGCTAATATTTTTATCTACGCAAACCAACATTTTCATTTGTGCAAATGCACTAAAATGTTTTATATTAAATTGTTTCGATATATTCATCAAAAATATTATAGGAATCATTAAAATAATAGTAATTACAAATGATTCTATACGATAAAATCTCATTTGATATTTATTATAATACTCTTTATTAATTGACGAATCGGGGTGCCAAATAAAGTGAACAATAGGTGTTAAAATACATGATATAGCAAACGAAACAGCAAAAAAGGAAATCAAATTTGCAATTAAAATTAGTTTAACCTGATGAAGATAATCAGCATCGGATACACTTATATTTTCATAGGATTTAGTAATATACAATGAATAAATGCTGGCGGCTAAAATCAAAAACATAGCGATTGCAAATATGTACCATGATTTATTACGCTTTTTATTGTTTTGTTGAATTTTATTCATTTCTTTCTCCCAAAATATTGTTTTTAATGTACGTAATTACTTTCTCAGAATAAGTTCTTTCAGAATTGAAGCTATCACCGGGAGCATATTCTCTAAATTATATATATGTTTCTTCTGCATAAAGTCTTGAGTATGCCAATTTTACAAAATAGGTTCTGATATTATTATTTCTATCAAAGCCTTTTATTTTGTCATCAAAATCGTTTACCAATAAAATGGAGATCGTTGCAGCACCATATGTGTAAATAGATATCTTAGCCTCCTCTGAAATATTAAGAAGTGCATTTAAAGCTTGTATAGTTAGTTCTGCAACTAATCCTACGACGCCTCCATGTTCTAATAGTAATTCATGTGCTTTATCAGTAATAATTATGTCTAATGAATCCTCAAAACCCATTTTCATTGCATACATAACTGATGAACATACACTTTGAAATACTTCTGGCTGTTCCTCTGTTTCTGCTTCAGATTCAAGTCAATCATTCAAAAGTTTTTTCCATATCAATCACACAATAAGAACCAAGGGAATCTACAGTTGTGCTGAGCGTATTGTTTTCCTCATTGATCTCGGTTGTAACAGGGAGGAGTATTCCCGTATCCTCAAAGAATTTGAAAATACCATACTTTTTTATTCCATAGAACTCAGAATCTTCAGCCTTTTTAGTATCTGCTTCGACTGCATACCCATCATCTATTTTAAATTGTATCACAGCTTCTTCAATTTTGCAACCCTCATCGTAAATAAATTCCGAACAAATTCCTAAAGTTGCATCATTTGTCATTGCTTTTGAGTAAAGGCTTTCTCTTGCATCAAGATTTGACAGAATATTTCCTTCAGCTTTTATTTTATCCGATACCTCGAAAGGATTTGTATCGGTGTTAATATTTGAAAAGCTTTCGACATCTGGCGGAACGTCAACTTCAAATATATACTCAGAATCAGGCACGCCAAAAGTCTGGGGATTGGTTCGGCTGAGAGATTTTGTATTTTTATTTCACCGGTAAAACCGTTACCCCAATCGTTGGTAACATTCAGCGAAACAATATATTCATTTTCTGCTTTATCGGTTCTTTGTGAACAGATTTCAAAAGCTTTTGGAATTTCAAGACCTTCTCCTGTCACACAGTAACCGAAATTCACTTCCTGATCGGACTGAATTTCATAATTATATCCTGCGTTTTTTATAATATACTGAGTTTCGCTGCTGCTGTAAGCAATGCCGTTCCAAAGTCCGCTTATCTCTCCATGAGCGTCGTATTTCAAAGCCCAGTTTGATATAGTTTCTGAACCTATATTTTTGATTTTTATTTCAATATTCTGATTATTGCCCCATGAGCTTTTAATATCATAATAAACAACATAACCGTTGCCTATATAGAAAGACGAATTGTTATCAGCGACGTCTGCTGCCGAAGCGTAGACCGGAACAATTATGTTGATGAGGACAATAACAGACATGAAAATTGAAATGATTCTTCTTTTCAATTTTTTCCTCCCGATATGTAAAATCTTGTTTTCATAAGAATCCTACGCACAGTTTTCCATGCTGAAAAATTATGATCAGAAATCCGATTGCCGCTCCTATGGTAATGCATTCTTATATTTTTTAGTCATCAAAATTAGAAGAAAGTGTTTTTTTGCTTGCTGAATAATGTCCAACAATACTTTCTCCGGGTTTCAGACTGATTGTTTCAGACTCGCCGTCTTTTAAAAAGCAGGTAAGAATCTTTGAATATTTTTCTTGTCCACATTTCCGTTTTCCCACGGAATAATATCAATTATTCCATTAGGATAAACAACAGTCATGTCGTTTACATTAAGGAATTCTGAGTATCCGCTCTAAAAAACAAAAAAGCCGATCCTATTGTTTTCTCTGTTTTAAGAGATACCAACAAAATCGGCAGGCTTAGAGCAAAATATACTCAAAGTCTGCCGTTTTGTTTGACGATGTTTAATTGTTGAGGGTTCAGATCCTTTTTTAACGAAAAAGCATCTACGGTTTTACACCTGAAATTTTTACCCTCAAAACGCAAAAAAAGCTCGTAAATACGAGCTTTTCGAGGTGTGCATCTATTTTATTGCACAAGTTTGGTGACCCGTACGGGAATTGAATTAATCCTTAGCATTTTAGTAGTCTTTAGTAAAATGCGAAAAAGGCTGTAAATCGCGGATTTTGAAGTTTCAACTACAGTAACTTCAAGCGATTTCAGGCGATTTTTAGTACCAATAAGAGCCAAACAAGTGCCAAAAGTGGCGCATTTTCCTCCGAATAGCAAACCTGCGTTAAATAAATAGTATATCAGGGATATGGATCTGAAGGTCGGTGAAGTTATCTCACGTCAGGTAAAACTTTGGAAACAGATTGACAGCTGATACCTAAAAGATGTACTTGACACCGATGCTGAGAAGATGCTCGGCCTTGAAAACTACTTCTTCAGTATGGTAAGGGAAGCGGTGTTTGAGAGTATGGTTTATATTTGATGATTAACGGCTGTGCCTTCGGGTGCAGCCGTTTATTTCTTAATAACGAATTCACTTATATCCGATAAATGATTTATGATATATTCTTGTGCATTACGATCATATAAAATCACATTGTATTCATTGCCGTATTGGTTTTGCTTTTTTATTAAGGTTAATCCAATTTCTTGTGATTTTTTTGTTAATTCTCGGCAATAGCAACCGTCATAATACTCTATTTCAGAAAGAAAACCTTGTTGTTCTAACCAAGAAGTAATATCAGAAGATTTTAATTTCTTCATATTATCTGTCGAATATGCCAAATTGATTGAACGCACAAATGCACTTACTGAAATAGGTTCATCTGATATTACTATTCCTTTAATTTGCTCAGAATTTAGAATAAAAGGGGCTTTTTTTCTTTTGCCTCTTTTAACGAGCTTGCCTTCTAATATTTCATCTAATATCTTTATAACTTCTTTGAATAGTATTTTATTGTCCCAATTATTTAACGAGGAATCGTCTGAATACTTAATATTTGTTACAGGATCAATCCCTCGAGAAAGCATTTCAAGCTTAGATTTTAAACTAATTACACTTTGCTTATCCATAATAAACCTCTCAATAATCCCACTGTATTCGGTCAAGAATTTCAAACAGCTTTTTTCCTTCATCAGGTTCAACCATATTTACAAAGTATGCTTTTCCATACAAATGCTCTTTAAAAAAAGCTTTGTTACAATTAATCCTTTGCATATGGTCTGCTACGCCATATTTTTCACAATAATACAATTCTTGATAAAGCTTACGTTTATATCGCTTATCTACTCTTACTGTCTCATTGTTTACAATTAAGCTAGTTACTTCTTGTTTTTGATGTGAATACGCTATTCTTGTCTTCTTATCATTTACTATAAATCCTTCTTCATTTATTATCTTTTTTGATAGATTGATAATCCCTACAATTTCATCTGTTCCAGAAAAGGTAATATCATCAGCATATCTTGAATAATTGGCGTGATATAACTGAGCTAATGCCGATAATCTCGCATCAAGCTTTAAACAACTAATATTTGAGAGATAAGGACTAGCTGGAGATCCCTGCGGCAAATGATCATTAAATGTACAGAGTTTAGATAATACGAAAGAAACCTCCTTGGTGTAGCCATAGTATTTGAAAATCATAAAAACCTTATTAAAACTAATTGAAGGAAAAAAATCCTTTAGATCCATATTTATAACACACGATTGACCTGTATGTCTTTTGGCGTTATCTAAAATCGAACGATTATCATAAAAACCTGTAGCAAACTCAGAAACATGCATATTGCTTAAAATATTATCCAATATCCATCGCTGTATATATTTTAAATCTGCCGATGGAACATCCAGTTCTCTTTTTCCACCGCTTTTTTTTGAAATCTGAAACTGCGTGTAAAAACAATAATCAGCATATATAAACTTAGTTAAATCGGCCTTTTTAATCCCAATCAATAAACATAAATGATCTATATCAAAAATTACTGGCAAACCGATATCCAACAGCCGTTTTGCAAACGAGACACATATTCTAGCATATTTCTGTCCCAACTTACTACGCTTTATCTCTTTTTCAAGTTCTTTGAGATAGGTTTCTTTTTCCATAGTGTCCACCTTATATTTATAAAGGCAGTATGCCAATACCCAAAAATAAAATATTCAATAGCATATAATATCTTTATTTGATAATACAGCTTTATTTATAAAGCTGTAAATGGTTGTTATGCCAACCATTTACAGATAATTGGCGCTTGAGCCAATTATCTGTAATATTAAGAGACATTAACACTATGGAAAACAACTTGTTTTCCGCTTCTATTGACATACTGCTTTTATTCACTTAGTAATATTATATTTTTCTGTCAAACTTTTTGGGTACATAAATAGTATCCAATGGAATTGCTTTTTCTTTGTTTATAACTGATAGATGTTTTTCATCTGATATATATTCATGTTTAAGAGCTTGTTCCTGTTTAATATAGGATAATCCTTTCTCAGATAAGCACACTTCATAATCGATGTATTTCAGATAGTTTTTTTCAAATAGTGAAGAAATCAGTTCATATAATTGATATTGAGTTAAACCTAGAATATACCGCAATTCGCTCAAATCATATTCTTTCCCTTTATCTTTGAAGTAAACAAGCGCCAATAATTCTACATAATTATTCCCCATAGTATTCATTATCCATCCGTACACGTATTATTATAATTAGCATTTTTCCTTTGTTTTGTTCTATTATTCATTTTTTTACAATCATTTCTTTGCCATATAGGTTTTTCATCATTGATTCTTGGAAATAAAGGAAAATATTTATTTGAACGATTATGGATAAATGCTAAGGTGTTATTAGGGGTATTGTTATAAAACGAAACAAGAGATTCAGTATTCTCAAATCCAAGTTCCCAACCTGATTTACTACTGATACCTTTTGAATCACAAAACGATAAATAGTTTTCCTTTGCCGTAGAATTATCAGGAAAATAATCCTGCTCAAAAGCCTTTTTAAAAGCGTAATTATAAATAAAATGGATATTTATACTATTCGTTTCTCCAAACTCTTTTAGTTTTTTTACGGCTGCTTCCATAGTACATACTACAATAATATATACATTTTTACCATGAAAGATATTAAGAAACTTTTCTAATTCTTTTTTTATACTTTCTCCACTACCACTGAAATCATCAATGAATACGATGTTTTCTATGTATTTCCACCCAGACCCTTTAATTGCATTTAAGTTTTCGTAGCATATATTTCTATTAAGGTTATTAAGTAGTTTGTATTCAGTCCAATAGTCATTTGAACTATTAGAAATACCGTCTTTTGATTTTATGTAAGCAAAAACGGTATTGTCTATTGTCATATTGCTATTTGATAATAGTTGCTCATGTAAACTAACAAGAATGCGATTAGCGTCCTTATGAGTATAATACTTGAGTTCTTTTAAAAGTGTAAGTAAAACTTCAATATATTGATCTGGTATTTGTTTTTTCCATTCATCAAACTTTTCGGCAAAAAATGATAATCGTTCATCTAATTCCCCATCATCATCCCATTTTGCAAGACACTTCTCTTTGAAATCATCTTCTATCGGCATTTTACTCACCTCCCAAAATATTAAACTGCATTAATCAAATAATAAAAATATATTATCCTCTTCCCAATCTACGCTTCTGCATCTTCTTCCAAATCTGACGACATGAAATGCAGACTTCCTTATCAATACCCAATACTTCAACGAGCAGTCTATGATCCACAAGGTCAAGAGCTTTTTCAATATTATCATCGTTACGAACGATAGAATCTATCTGCTCCAAAAGCTCGTTTTTTAAGGCTTCATCAATATCCTTAACCACTGGCAACATTATATTACCGACTTCTCCAGGGAGAATTTCAAGTACACCGCCGCCATAGCTTCTACCACATATTTCTGTGAATGCAAAGGAAATGCTGTTATAGTACGACAGAAGGACATTTTCAGCATTTACTCCCTCATTGAACTTTATGCGGTGCATTGTATCTGTTGATACTGCATTGCATCTGTTCAGCACAAACTTAGGGTAGAGGTTATTTCTTCTGAGAAAGAAAGCATCAGGTATCCATACCGACGGGACGATATACCACCTGTCACGGATAGAACACTTATATCCTTTGTTTTCTTCGTTCCTCTCGCCAAGTTCAATGTATTCTTTGTGTTTTGCAGGATATTCTTCATACGGTGTGTCAGGAAAGCTAATAAGCATAGCTCTTTTATCTGCTTTTATATTCTCCTGCCAATCTTTATCAGTAAAATATATACCATGTGCGTGAGAGCTTCTGCCAATAAGCGGAAACGTTACAGAAGTGAGGTCATATCGTTCATTTGTTGTTTTGTCAACAGAAAAATAAGTATTGTTCCCTGTGGTAATACCCACGTTAATAAGCGCTAAATCAGCGAATTTCGTGAATCGCTTATCATCACGAATGGACTGGATCACTTTTATTTCTTCTGCTGATACAAAATACTTTGTCCACTTTTCCTTAACATGCTTTAGCTTCTGGAATCCATTTGAATTAAGGTCGAGTTTCTTAAAATCTTCGAGGTTGCTCAGTTCTATGATCCTGATACCTTTTTCCTCTTTGCCCTTCTCTCCGATGAAAACAAGTATTTCCTGTTCAATATCAGGGAATACGAGCTGTTCAAATGTCAGCAATGTTATTTTTGAGAGCTGATTGGAGAGGAAAAGCCGTAAATCTTCGGCATAAACTACTTGAAGTATCTCTGCAGGAATGATAAACGCTATTTTTCCGTTATCAGAAAGCAACTGAACACAAGCAACAAGGAAAGCTACCCACGCATTTATCAGCTTATTGGACTTCATTCCATGAGAAGTGAGTATGCTTGACTGTATTTCACGCTGTTCCTCGGTGAGATACTGGTAACGAATATAGGGGGGATTGCCCAGAATCAGATCATAGGTTTCTTTTCCGTATACTCGCTGATAAAAGTCCAAGAAATCCTCATTTAGAACGTGGACATTAGTGTTGTCTTTATAGTTATTACCGACTTTCTCTGCTTCATCAGGTTCTATCTCAACGGCAGTAATGTTTGGAATATCGTTGATGAGGTTCAATGACGCAAGGCTATCAAGGAATACTCCATCTCCGCAGCTCGGCTCTAATACATTGGTGATGTTTTGGGACGCAACAAGGCTCACCATTGCATTGGCAAGCTGCAATGGTGTATAGTATGCTCCTCTTAATTTCTGTTCGGAACTATCCTTTTTGAGTCTCATAATAATTACCTTCTTTAAAACTCTAATCTGTAAACACGGGAAATAAGTTCATCTATCTCCTTGATAAGAGCAGTTTTCTTGCGTATAAGAGTAGTTTCAACTTGCTTTGCAGGCTTTTCTGCAAGCTTATCGTTGATAGTATACACTTCACGAGTCGCTTCAACTACTCGGTCGTATAGTGTCTTTTGTTTCGGATCATCAAAGTTCAGCATTACAAACGGTAGTGATGACAGTACAAATGTACCTCTCGAAATGAAGCCGCCTTCAAAGTCACTGCCGACAATATTAAAAATCTTCTCGGTGTAGGAATTTGCAAGCCAAGCTTGTATATATTCAAGATCATAATAGCTATCAGCTTTCTTAGCAACAGCACAGTATCCTGCCGTTCCACCGGAAGCTATAAGCATATCCGCTTTATCCATAGCATACATAGGATTATCTTTTGCCATGACCTTAACTATTAGCTTTGGTGTATCAATAAACGCCGTTAATGCCTGTGTTCTGCCGTACTGATACCAAGTATCGGCTGTGGCATTGGGAACATCTCTTATTCCTTCTTTTGATACACTCTTAGGTACTAACCTATCATAATAATCTAAGAGATAAGCGTATGTTCCAGGATAATCAGCCTTCATCGTTTCAATAGGAATCAGGTGACCTTCGCTGTCATAAGGGAAGATGATTTTCTTATCAGTTGATAGACTGTTATACGTTGTAAGCCCCTTTTCTGCTTTTTTGGTGGGTTTGAAGTACGGTTTGAGTATCTTCTTCTCGATTGAATATACCTTTCCGTCCTTCTTGACAGAAATCGTATCATCATCTTCACTGATTATTTCATCGCCTGCAAACCAATATATTGGCTGCGGTCTTTCGGCACTTGTTTGGATACCATTAAATATATTGGCAACTTGTGGCAGTGGTGCAGTGAATGGCTCGATCTTCTTGAGTATCTCCATAAACTCAAAGTCTAACGTGAGTTTCCACGGCAACTCATCAAGTAATGAGGTGTTTAGCTCTATGCTGTTTGTTGGTTTGCCAAGCCACAGATTATTGGCAGAATCAACATATGTATATATGAAGCTGTCCTGAGCCTTTTTCTGCATCAGTATAATAGAACTGTATATTGTCTTATCCTCAAATAACTGTGCTGCACCAAAATCGTCCAAGCTGACGAGATATTTTGCCTTAGCAATATAATCACGGAGTTTAGCACCTGCACCGATTTTGAAGAACTTGTTAGGCACTATGTAACATACATAGCCGTTTCCTTTGACTTTCTGTAAAGCTCTTTCAAGGAAGATAAAGTATTTATCAAACTGCTTATGTGCTGCCTTGTACTTCTTCTTGTAAATATTAAATTCGGGAGCAGGGATAAGAGAATGAATATCCTCGGTAGTGACATAAGGCGGATTTCCCACTATAGCATCGAAACTATTTACAGCAAGTTCGTCCCAATTAAGCGGTACGATCTCAACAAGCTGTTCATCTGTGCATTTAATGCCTTTCAGTTCAGCATCACTGACCAATGAATTTCCATGAAGAATATTAGTGCTGAGATCAGGCAATATAGGGGTTACTGCCTTAACAGAGGGAGCGGTTTCATTCTCTATCAGCTTTATAAGAAGAGAGAACTTAGCGACCTCAACAGCGTGAATATCAATGTCAACACCGTAGATGCAGGAGCAGAGGAGCTTCTTCTTTTCTTCAAGGGGAAGCTTATATCCGCCGTTATCTATCTCTATCAGGTGCGACTTATCATTTTCAAGATACCACTCTACACAATAAGACTGCAAATACTGAAATACTTCTTCAAGAAATACTCCTGAGCCGCAAGCAATGTCGGCAATGTTGAGTGTACATATTTCGTCAGGTGTTTTTCCATCACAAAGACGAGAGAGCGTTTTCTCTACCATATACTTTACGATCTCGGTAGGAGTGGTAACAACAGAACGATTAAGGCAGTATTTTTTCTGAGCCAGCCCTATTTTACCGTTATCAAGTATAGTGAGCTGCTCTGTCAGGAACATCTCATATATCTTACCGAGCATATTTGGCTCAATAATGCTGAACAAGTACGGACTTTGAGGATAATACAATCCTCTTATCATATCTGCAATAACACTGTTGTTGAGGTCGAAAATGATATAATCTCCTGAGAACATACCAGAGTTATATCTCTTGTCAGCATCACGGAAGAGGGCTTCCAGTTCTTTTTGAAGCGTTGCAGAATCAGTAATTGTATCTTTGAGCTTGTGATAGAGAGGAAGGTTTTTGTCCTCACATATTCTGATAAAAACAATCTGGTTGATAAACTCTTGAACGACATCATTCAACACATCAAGAGAAGCATAGCGTCCGCCTTTGGCATAAAGTTCATTACTTAATGCGATACGCCAATCGTTGATCTGCTTTAAGAAATGAACATCGACCTGCTGCTTCTGACTGCCTGCACCTGCAAATGTCTCACCAAAATACTTATCGAAATCACCGCTGTAAACTGAGTCTCTCGATACAAGTTTGGTGATCTCGTCAAGTTTCTCCACGTATTCAGTGTACTTATAGATGCGGTAGCGTGAAACGGAGCATTTATCATTATCATGCGGTACGGTTGTAGTATCATAAATAATGAAATACTCAAAGTTAGTGAGAACAGCTATTTTATGCTTTGCGTTCCAGCCGTACTTTCTTGCCTGAACAGCAGGTGAAGGGTCTTTGCTGATGTCAACATGAGGTTTCTTAGCTTCAACAAAGAACTTGGATACGCCTCTCAGTGTAAGAGAGTAGTCAGGACGGTCGCTTGAACTTGCGTGGTACTCTGCTATTACTTCTCTATACTGCGGAGCTAAACCCTTGCTGTTGGTAACGTCCCAACCAAGTATTTCCAGAAAAGGATTGATAAACTCATCACGGCAGGAGTGTTCATTATATGTATCTCTCTTATATTCTTTATAGTTTTCATCGAAACGCTTGACAAGCTGTTTCAGGGCATCTATTCTATCCATAACGGCGACCTCTCATATAAGTAAAATCATATAAAATAACATATTTACTCATGCTAATTATAGCACAAAAGAGTTCGTTTTGTCAATTCAGAATTAGTGTTTTGTATGGTTCCTTTGTAAACACTTGATTTCTTTGACTATTGGTGATTGGGTGCTTGATAGCGTTATAATTCTCTCATTCAGTCAAGCAGATGAATAGCCTCTCTGAACTCTTCCTCCGACATCTCCCCTGACATAAACGCTACCTTTGCAGTATGGAGATCTCTAAGCCAGTCGGCATAATCGTTATAGGACAAGTCTTTGCCCTGCTTTTCGTCGCCGAGTTTTAGTTCATAGCGTTCCACTCGCCGGTAGTTGCGATTAATAGCTCTGTCATAGTCAGCCAGCAGTTCGCTGTGTTGAAGCCTGAATTTATATATCTGCTGCGGACCTATCTGCTTACAGGTACGTCCGTCCTCAGTCCTGACTCGATCACAGTATCGGGTCTTTTTCTTTGTCTTGGGCTCGAAAAAGTGTCCGCAGTAGTCGCACTGACTGAATCCCGTGTCGAACTCCATTGCGTGCAGGAAGATGTACCATATATAGTCAGGCAGATTGTCGAAGCGGTAACCTCTGCTGTATGGCAGCTTAGGTCTTGTCATCTGAAACATTTCCGTGCCGACATCTGTATGAGCAATGACTTGTTCAAACTGGCACTTGAAAATAGTTTCCCTGCCTAAGAATGCCTTGGTTGTCTTCTCTTTGTGACTACCCTCGAACCTGCAATACGCATCTGCGATAGTGAAGAAAATGTTTTGAGTGTGTACCATATCTCGCAGCATTTCAACAGCGTGATCCTTATACTCAAAAAGCTCTTCATAACTTGATACATCATAACTGTCAACATACAGCTGTGTACACAGCAGGAAGCTGTACACAGGTTCTTCCTGACAAAAGATCTCAGCGGTATATCCAACAGCTCGGCACACGCTCAAAAGCTCATCAGGAGTCATGTTCTCCTTGGAATATGCTTTCAGTTTGTCAAGAAGTCTGTTGAACGGTGTCAGATCGATCTCAAGAAAGTCTATCAGCTGCTGCTCAAATGTAATCTCAGGCAGCTCGGTTGCTTCCTCTCCATCATACATAAAGCGCCTGATAGTATGTTTATTTGGGAAAACGTACAGTCCACGACTCAGATACATAAGTTTTGCCTCCAAAAATAGGTTACCACTATTATAGCACACATCATATTGAAATGGAAGTGTAAATAAACAATTGAGTTTCATTTCGCATTTATTATATGAAAAAAGTCTGTTATGATTGAAACTGAGGAAGAGTCTTGGGACTTGGACAGCAGCTTGAAAATTGAATATGGGATCAGGAGTTACGTTGTTTCCGTTGGTGGGGCGGTGAGCCGTACCAGCCCAGAGATGCACGATGACGCGAAAGCCGAGCGATAACATCTCTGGTTTCACATAGCGCAGATGTGAAGTAAGCGATGAAAGTCGGGAACGGATACTTACACTCAGCCACAGTCCGAGCGTGATAAAACCGTCGCAGGCAATGGGAGTGTGCCGGGGCAGCCGAGCATTTAGGTTGTCTATGAGTCCGATGTGCAGTCGGGCGGCTCCTGATTCGTCAGGCATAGTGCGGCGGATACTGCTGTTCAAAACAGTGTGTCTGCTATGTTGGGACGTACTATGTCCTGATGCGTTCGTGATCTGCAGCCTTAAATAATAGTCAAAAACATACCAAAATGCAATAAGGATACTGCTCCCACATTTTTGACTGAAAATCATTCAAAGCCGTTATCATAACAGTTATGGAGAAAATGTCTGCAAATCTCTATTCTATGCGCTTTGCGGTCAACATCAGTTTCCTGTGAGAAAAGGTCAGTTCTCATGAAAATCGATTTGTGTTTCGGAAAATGTTTCAGAGCAGTCAAAAACTTATGCAAAAACAGGTCGATTTGCATAAAGGATACTGCCCCCACATTCTTCACTTGGGATAGCAGAAATCCGTCGGACACAGTCCACTCAAATAGTTCGCGCGAGCAGTTGCCCGTAACGAAAAAATCTGTCGGCTGTGTTCCGATAAAAACAGTAAGGAAGGTGATGATAATGGAATATCGGTAAGAAAAAATGTCTACGACAAAGAAAAATAAATGTCGCCACATTTTATGCAAATGAAAAAAGTTCCCATAATATATATTAGAGGGACACGAACGCCGCAGTTGTTGATTCAGCTGCGGCAATTTTGTTTCTACACTGAAGGAAAGGAGGAATTGTATGAGTAATATGTTACAGACGAAAACCGCAGAAGAAATACTGTCAACAGTATTCAAGCCGAAGGAGTTCATCATTGACGGACTGCTCACGCAGGGATTGTATGTACTTGCAGGTGCGCAAAAGGTTCGTAAGTCTTGGATGGCAATGGATATTTGCCTCAGCATTGCAACAGGAGTTCCTGTGCTTGGACGTGGTACTATTCAAGGAACTGCTTTGTATCTTTGTCTCGAGGATAACTATCAGCGACTACAGCGCAGATTGTTTCAGATGAACGCCGAACCGATTGAGAATCTTCACTTCGCACTTGCTGCTGATAAGATAGGCGCAGGTCTTGAAGAGCAGATAGAAGCGTTCAAGAAAGAGCACGATGATTTAAAAATTGTTGTAGTCGATGTTATGCAAATGGTGCGCAGCAATGTTGAGTCGAGTTATGGTTCTGATTATGCAGAACTGATTGCATTCAAACAGCTTGCATATCGCTTGAACATCTGCATACTGCTGATACATCATATGCGAAAAGCTAAGGACGATAATCCGTTCAATATGATGACAGGCAGTACAGGTATCGGCGGTGCAACTGATGGAAACTTTGCGCTCAAGGAAACAAAGTGCGGCTCAGGAAAAGCAATCATGTATTGTCAGGGACGTGACATTGAATACACTGAACTGCGAATGCATTTCGATACCGATGCCATGCGTTGGATAGTTGAGAACGAAGCTACATCGAAAAAGAGCTGCGACAATATTGTTCTCTCTGCTGTTTATCTTTTCATCAAGGGGCGAATCCACTTTGAAGGTACTGCAACTGAGTTAGTCGCTGAGCTGAAAACAGTTACCGATGAAATCATTTATCCGAACAGAGTTACAAGAGACTTGGTTCAGAATGGTTATGAACTCAGCAAGTACGGAATTGATTTCAAATACGAAAGAGTTCACAAAGGTCGGGTTATTATTCTTCATTACAACGGCAAGCGTGACAGTAGTGACGGTAGAAATGTTACCGTCACGCAGGCACTGCCTGACAGCTCACAAACGTCTATATAGCTTCATCTGCGGGGCGTGTCAGTAGGATTCTGTGTCGGTAGTTTTACTGTCACGGCTGAGTTACTGTCACGCACAAAAACGCCCAAATTTGACGCCGATACAGAAATCGAGTAGTTATCCCACCTGCGGCGGTGAAAGCGATTGTCGCGCAACGTGGAGCGAGTGTGGCGGCATTGGCATAAGGAGAAAACTACCGCTGACGGAGCAGTACAGGCGACGGAAGTATGAAATGCCAGCATCGCATTCGGCAGTCCGCCGAACGCTTGCTGGTCGGGGCGAACCCCGAACCCCCTCTCAAAAATCGCACAAAGAAAGGAGTATGATACTATGAGAAAACGCAATCGAACTATCACTATCCGCTGTACCGATGACGAGTATGAGCGGATACACAACAAGGCTCAGCGATACAAGCTGTCCCTCAGCGACTTCGTTCTTGGATCGGCACTCGATAAGAAAATAGTAGTAGTTGACGGGCTGGGCGAGGTCGCAAAGCAGCAGAAAGCTATCGGTCGTAACCTAAATCAGATAGCAATGCTGGCTCATGAAGGACGGCTCCACTCGGTCAGACTGGACGTGCTTATTGAGCAGCACAAGGCTGTCACCCAAGCCGTTTGCGACATAGCCAAGGAGGTGAGATAGTGCCTATCATCCATTTCATAAACAACAAAACTCAGACCGCTGGCGGCATGAGGAATGTCCTCGCATACGTCAGCCGAAAGGAGAAAACAGTATCAGAGGACAAGCGTTTCGTGACCGGAGTCAACTGCTCGCCCGAGACTGCCCTCGCTGAGATGAACGCGACCAAGAATCTTTACCACAAGCATGACGGTCGTCTGTACTATCATCTGGTGCAGAGCTTTCTGAGTGGGTATGAGATTGAGCCTGAGCTCGCACACAAGATAGCAGTGGAGCTTGCTGAGAAAGCCTTCGGAAAGTATGAGTGTGTAGTTGCAACTCATATTGACCGTGAGCATATACACAGCCACTTAGTGGTGAACTCTGTCAGTTTCGATGACGGAAAGAAGTATCATTCCAACAAGGAGAGCATTGAGCAGCTGATGAAGATCAGCGATGAGATCTGTCAGAGGTACGGAGTTCATGTCCTCGATGCTCCCAAGAAGAAAATTAACAAGGACTTCCTCTCCGACAGCGAATACAGGTCAGCCAAGCGCGGCGAGAGCTTCAAATGGGAGCTGATGAACGTCATAAACCAAGTCATGAAGCAAGCAAAGACCAAGAAACAGTTCTGCTATATGATGAAACAGCAGGGCTACAGTGTCAGGTGGGAGGACAACCGCAAGTATATCACATACACTTGTCCTAATGGCAGGAGATGCCGTGACAATAAGCTTCACGGCGACAAATACAGAAAGGAGAATATGGAGTATGAATTCAAAACAAGAAGAATTGCAGCAGATGTACGACAAGGAATTGTCAGCAGCGGCGGACACTCAGCCAACAGTGGTGGTGCTCGATTCCAACTGGAGAGCGCTGATAGAATTGAACAAGCTGATGTCGCAGGAGCAGTTGGAAATACTCACCAGACTCTCGGTGCTGGCGACGAAAGCGGATACAGAACAGGTGCTGAAAACAGTACGCTCCGAGCAGAGGGATACCATAGCGACCTGTCGGAAGCTGCTGAATCAAGCAGAAGAACTGTCGGAAACAGCGACGGCTCAACTGGAGAAAGCAACAGCGGACCTGTCCTCACAGGCTGGGAAGTTGAGCGAGGAATATGGCTCGAAACTGAAAGAGCTCGACGAATACAAGCACAAGCTAAGATCAAAAGCAGTCAAGTGGATAGTGATCTCGCAGTCGGTTTTGATAGCATTGTCAGCGACGTTACAGCTGTGGCTACGCTGATTGAGGATGAGCCTGCCGACGATACCGAGTACGCTCGTGAGAACGTTGACAGAAAGGCACTTGCAGAGGAGCGAGAGCGCAAGGAAGCACTCGGAATACACATGGGCTGATGCCCAAATCTAAATCGAAAGGAATCTTTAAAATGAACAATTCAAATCACATAGGAAACATGAACAAGACAATGAGAAGGAGTATGATTGAATGGTTGAAAACAAAACAGAAACCAAAATCGTAATGCTGACCATAAAGGAGGCGGCAGCTCTTGTGGAAGGGTTGACCGAATATAGAGTACGTCAGATGTGCATCAATGATCAAGTACCGCACATCATGGCAGGCAAGAAGTATCTCATCAACAAGGAGCTTTTTCTGAGATACCTTCGTGGAGAAACAGCGTGAGCAATTTTATCAGTAAAGTAGATTTTTAACACGAACGGCGCATTTCTGATAGACATTTCCGCAGAGCTGTGGTATAATGTCGGTGGAGGAAATGTGCCATAGTTTTGAAACGGAGGTTTTAATATATGGCGACAATCAGAAAGCGTTCCGAGGGAACGTACCAGATAAGAGTGTCATGCGGCTATGGTGTAGACGGCAAGCAGCGGAATCAGTTCAAGAGCTACAAGCCTGAGCCGGGTATGACACCGAAGCAAATCGAAAAGGAACTCACTCGACAGGCTGTCCTGTTCGAGGAAGAATGCAAGAGGGGACAGATAACATCTGCTGTCAAGTTCGAGAAATTCGCAGAGCAGTGGTTTGAGGAATATGCCAAAGTCAATCTCAGACCGACCTCATACGCACGAATGAAACAGCTCACCAAGCGTGTCTATCCTGCCATAGGTCACAAGCGGCTTGATAAGATAACTGCTCGTGATATTCAGAAGTTCGTGACAGATATGCTTGTCAACGGCAAGAATATGAACACAGGTAAGCCGCTGTCGAGGAAAACGGCAGTGCATCACCTGAGCTTTATCAGTGACGTATTCAGCTATGCTATACGCATGGGAATGCTGACGGACAACCCTTGCAGACGAGTATATGTGCCGAAACAGGAACAGGACGAAAAGCAGATCTACACCATTGATGAGGTGAAGAAGCTGTATGAGAACCTGAGAGGCGAGCCGATGAAGTATCAGGTCTACCTGCTGCTTGCAATATACAGTGGTTACCGCCGCAGCGAAATGCTTGGACTGGAATGGAAAGACATCGACTTTGAAAATAACATTATCCACGTCCGCCGAACATCACAGTATACAGCCGAGAAGGGTATTTATACCGACACTACGAAAACAAGAAAGTCAAAGCGAGTGTCCAAGATGCCTGTCTCTATCATGAACTTGCTCAAACACTTAAAAGCTGAACAGGAGGCAGAAGCTGCACAGCTCGGCACCAAGTGGGAAGACCATGACAGGCTGTTCACAAAATGGAACGGAGCACCTATGAATCCGCAGACACCGTTCGAGTGGCTGAAAGGCTACTGTGAGCGTATCGGAGTGCCGTTCAGGAATATCCACTCACTGCGACATCTCCATGCAAGCCTGCTTATATTTGAAGGCGTAGACGTTGTAGCGGTATCCTCGGATATGGGACACAGCGTCGTAGGAACTACCTTGAATCTGTATTCTCATATGTTTCAGGAAGCCAAGGCTCGCAACTGTGATGCGATAAGCAACGCCCTGAGCTTCACAAACGATATAGGCACAGAGGAGGAAAGTCCTGCCGAGGACGATACCGAAACTGAGACCGAGCAGCAGGTGCTGGCATTATGAGCAAAAAAGTACCGCAGAGCGAAAGCTCTGCGGATACCCAAATTAATAGTTAAAAGATAATAAGTGCCAAACAAGTGCCAAAGCCTGATTTTTAGAAAAAAGAAAACCCACAAACGGCTATTTTAAGCCATCTGTGGGATTGCGTAATGGTGACCCGTACGGGAATTGAACCCATGATTCCGCCGTGAAAGGGCGGCGTCTTAACCTCTTGACCAACGGGCCGATTTTTCGCTATGAGAAATGTGGTAGCGGTAACTGGATTTGAACCGGTGACACCCTGGGTATGAACCAAGTGCTCTAGCCAACTGAGCTATACCGCCATATGCGTTTCTCATAGCGACTTGATTATTATACACTATTTATGCCCCGTTGTCAACCTTTTTTGCACAAAAAGTTTGGACTTTTTTGATTTTTGCCTTTTTGCACAGTATTATGCTTTCACTAAAAAGCAAATGCGTCATTTTGCATAATTTTCGTGTGCAGCTACAATATAGGAAGTGGATAATAAGAATATTTTACATGAATTTTGCTTAAAACTCTTTAACAATTTGCCGTTTTGTGATATAATATATTAAATAAGTATAGATGTTTTGATATCATAATAAAAGGAGTATGGCACAATGAAAAATGTGTTTATGAATAGAGAGCTGTCATGGCTGAAATTTAATGAAAGAGTCCTTGAGGAGGCTGAGCGTGAGTGCGTGCCACTCTGTGAAAGACTTTCTTTTGCTTCTATCTATCAGAGCAATCTGGACGAGTTCTTCATGGTTCGTGTAGGCTCGCTTACTGACCAGATGGAGGTCGATCCAGACAGTAGGGAAAATAAAACAAATATGACCGCTAAGGAACAGCTCAAAGCCGTTATCGCTAGAGTGGGCGAGCTTAACGAGCGTAAAAATAAGATCTACGCTGACCTTATGAAGAAAATAGCCGAGCAGGGCGTTGCTCTTGTTGATTTTTCCAAGCTTACAGCGGAGGAAAATTCTCAGTTGGAACAGTATTTTATTAATCAGATAGCTCCGCTCCTGTCGCCTATGGTGGTGGGCAAAAGACAGCCTTTCCCTTTCCTTAAAAATAAGGATATCTATGCCGCTGTTGTCCTTGAAAGCAAAAATTCCAAGGAGAAGCTGGGTGTTATCTCTTGCGGAAGCGAGGTCTTCCCACGCCTTATAAAGGTCGGTTCAACAGGCAAGTATATGCTTTCTGAAGAGCTTATCCTCCACTATGTACCTAAAATTTTCAAGGGCTACACCGTCAAGTCAAAGTCACTTATAAGAGTTACAAGAAATGCAGATATCGACGCTGACGCACTTTACGACGAAGATCTTGATTACCGTGAGTTCATGGCTGACCTTATCAAGAAAAGAAAGCGTCTTGCACCTGTCAGACTGGAACTTTCAAGGCAGCTTGATAACAATATCGTTGACCTGCTCTGCAAACAGCTTGAAGTGAATAAAAAATCTGTTTTCAGAAATAGCACTCCTCTTGATCTGTCATTCCTGTTCCAGATACAGGATATACTCAGACAGAAAACCGAGCTTTTCTATAAAAAGAGAGTTCCGCAGAGGTTTACTGCCTTTGACGATAACAAGCCGATCCTGCCGCAGATAAAAAAGAAAGACAGACTGCTTTCTTATCCTTTTGACAGCATAAAGCCCTTTATCAATATGCTCCGTGAGGCGGCTGACGATAAAAATGTGGTGTCTATAAAAATGACATTGTATCGTGTGGCAAAGCACAGTGAGGTGGTCGAAGCCCTTTGTGAAGCCGCAGAGAACGGCAAGGACGTTCTTGTATTGGTGGAGCTTAAGGCGAGATTTGATGAGGAAAATAATATCGAGTGGTCACGCCGACTTGAAAAGGCTGGCTGTACTGTTATCTATGGCCTGGAGGGCTATAAGGTACATTCAAAGCTTTGCCTTATCACAAAGCGTTCAGGCACAAAGACTGAGTATTATACTCAGATAGGCACCGGAAACTACAACGAGAAAACTTCAAGACTTTATACCGACCTGTCTGTTATGACCTGCGATAAGGATATCGCAAAGGACGCTATAGACGTGTTCAATGCTCTTGCTTCTGACGATACTGTAAAGAGCGTTGACAAGCTTCTTGTTGCACCGAATTGTCTGCAAAACAAGGTGCTTGATATGATAGACGAGCAGATAGCCATAGCACAATCAGGGGGAGAGGGCTATATAGGCGTGAAGATAAATTCTCTCACTGATAAGAAGATAATCGACAGATTTATCGAAGCTTCAAGAGCAGGCGTTAATATAGACCTTGTGGTAAGAGGCATATGCTGTCTTATCCCAGGCGTTGAGGGCGAAACCGACAACATCAGGATAATAAGCATTGTAGGACGTTTTCTTGAACATTCCCGTGTCTATATGTTTGGCAAGGGCGAGGAAAGAAAGATATATATTGCTTCCGCAGACTTTATGACAAGAAATACCCTCAGACGTGTTGAGGTCGCTGCACCTATTCTTGACGAGGATATCAAGGCTCAGATAAGCATGATGTTCGACAAAATGCTTGCAGATAATTGTCAGGCAAGAGAGCTTGACTCTGACGGGGAATATACCCTTGTTTCAGACGGCAAAGAGCCACTTAATTCTCAGGAACTTTTCTATGACATTGCCTATGAAAGAGCTTCAAAGGCGGAGGTCGAGGATAAATGACAATATTTGCCCTGAAGGGTTCACTTGAAGAAATAACACCGGCACAGCTAAGCGAACAAACTTGCTCGGCTGTGTTTATTACCGACTCTGCTCACGCAGAGGAAACCCTCAGAACGGCGAACATAACCTACGAGGGCGTGATATCCCTGCGTGACGTTGTGTTCTGTAAGATAGAATCACAGCCTTTCTGTCTGGCAGGCACGCTTTCTATCCCCAAGCTTCTTGACATAAGGGGAAGCCGACACAGGATACAGTTTTTTATCGACAACAAAAACATGGTGATAATAGACGATGAGGAGTTCTCGCTCAGGTTAGTTCAACGCATACAGAGAAGCAGGCATAATCAGGGAGAGAGCAGGGAGCATTTTATCTACAATTTTTTCAGTGAATTTATGCTCCGTGACACCGAGCTTCTTGCGGAACATGAGCAAAAGCTTATGGAGCTTGAGGAAAACGTAAACGATGGCAAGACGGACGATTTTCTTGAAACCATAACGCCTATCAGAAAAGAGCTTCTTATTTTGAGAAGCTACTATGATGAAATAATGGATCTGGGCAGAGAGCTTGAAGAGGACGAGAACGGCTTCTTTGAGAAAAAGCAGAAAAAATATTTCGGCACTATCTCAGACCGTGCCGACAGGCTCATGGGCAGAACCGTACATCTTCTTGAATATGCAACGCAGGTGCGAGACGCTTATCAGTCCCATGTCAATGCTCAGCAGAACAAGAATATGGAGTTTCTTACGGTCATATCCACTATATTTTTCCCTCTGACCCTTATCACAGGCTGGTATGGCATGAACTTTCAGAATATGCCCGAACTTAAAGAGGGGTATCCGGGTGTTATAGCCCTTAGTATAATAGTAGTGATAGTGTGTATAATCTTTTTCAAACGAAAGAAAATGCTTTAAGGCGGACTTTGTTCCGCCTTTTTTTCGTGCTAAAGGTCAGAAATGGCGGTAAATTCATATTTCACCTCTTGAATTTGGATGATAATTGTGCTATAATAATTTTATATTTGCGAAAAGAGGTGACTTGTCTGAATAAAGAATTACTGCTATTGCTGTTGAAGCTGGCAGCAGGCTGTGTCGTAATAATGACCTTTATCGTCATTGCCTGCCTTATCACTCCCAAAATAGCACGATTTATTGAAAAACGTCACCCTGAGCTTGCCGAAAAGGATGATCCCGAAAGGGTGGACGGTGAGAATACAGGGAATGATCCTGAGAACTATAAGGTACAGGGCATATTTGATAAGTCCCACATTGACGGCTGGGATCCCAACTATAAGATATATAACGAGGATATCTATGCTCTTAATTTTAAAAAGAAAAAGAAGAATGTCAGCAGTGAAGCTGTTAAAAAAGACGACGGCAACAAGAATAATGACAATGCCTGAATGATATAAGAAAGAGGTTTTATAAATGGCTAAGGATAAGAAAATGGTTGATGCGATAACCTCCATGGACGAGGATTTCGCAAAGTGGTATACTGATATATGTATGAAGGCTGAGCTTGTTTCATACACAAGCGTAAAGGGCTGCATGGTAATAAGACCTTACGGCTACGCAATATGGGAGAATATCCAACATATACTTGACACAAAGTTCAAGGAGCTTGGTCATGAAAATGTTTGTATGCCTATGTTTATCCCTGAGAGCCTGCTTCAGAAGGAGAAAGACCACGTTGAGGGCTTTGCTCCTGAGGTAGCTTGGGTGACATACGGCGGAAGTGAAAAGCTTGAAGACAGACTTTGCGTAAGACCAACGTCTGAAACGCTTTTCTGCGAGCATTATGCTAATATAGTTCATTCCTACAGAGATCTTCCTAAGCTTTACAATCAGTGGGTATCTGTTGTACGTTGGGAAAAAACAACAAGACCATTCCTGCGTTCAAGAGAGTTTCTGTGGCAGGAGGGTCATACTATCCACGAGACACCTGAGGAGGCTATCGAGGAGACAGAGAGAATGCTCAACGTATACGCTGATTTCTGCGAGCAGCAGCTTGCTATGCCGGTCGTAAAGGGCAGAAAGACAGAGAGCGACAAGTTCGCAGGTGCAGAAGCAACCTACGCTATCGAGGCTCTTATGCATGACGGCAAGGCTTTGCAGGCAGGCACTTCGCATTACTTTGGCGATGGCTTTGCAAAGGCTTTCGATATCACTTATACCGGAAGAGATAATAAGCTTGCACACCCATTCCAGACATCATGGGGCGTTACGACAAGGCTTATCGGTGCAGTTATAATGACACACGGCGACGATAACGGACTTGTTCTGCCACCTGCTGTTGCACCTGTTCAGGTAGTTATCGTACCTATAGCACAGCACAAAGAGGGCGTTCTTGACAAGGCTAACGAGCTTTACAACACGCTTAAAAATGCAGGCATAAGAGTTAAGCTCGACGATTCAGAGCAGTCACCTGGCTGGAAGTTTGCACAGTATGAGATGAAGGGCGTTCCTGTAAGACTTGAAATTGGTCCAAAGGATATTGAGAACGATCAGTGTGTGCTTGTTACAAGACACAACAGAGAAAAGGTATTCTGCAAGCTTGGTGAGCTTGTTGAAACAGTAAATGAAAGACTTCAGGCTGTTCATGATGGTCTTTATGCGAAGGCACTTGAAAACAGAGAAAGACATACCTATGTTTGCAAGACACTTGATGAGATAACGAAGGCTCTTGAGGAAAAGGGCGACGGCTTTGTTAAGGCAATGTGGTGCGGCGACGAAGCTTGCGAGGATAAGGTAAAGGAACTCACAGGAGTAGGTTCAAGATGTATCCCGTTCGAGCAGGAAGAGATAACAGATACCTGCATATGCTGTGGAAAACCTGCGAAGCATATGGTGCTTTGGGGCAAGGCTTATTAATAGGCTTTTTGGATAAAAAATATCGGGTGGCTGTCAATTTGTTATTGGCAGTCACCCGTTTTTTTGTTTGTGATTTTTAGCTGTTTGCTTGGACAAGACTCTTTATTATCGGCACGATAAGGCAGAGCATATATATCAGTGTGGCAGGGTTTGTAAAGACGTATCTGCGACATTCTTTCGGTGTAAGCACGTTTTCGCTGTCATCAATGATAAGCTTTTTAAGACTTGTGAAAAGAACCATAAAGCCCACCAGTCCTATGACTATCTCAGCAACGCTCATGAAGGTTTCATAGTGTTCAAGTCCTATCGCATCAGATATGGACGAGAAGTTTGCGAGCAGATTGTTTAGACAGTGTATTATAACTGTTGGCAGTATCGAGCCGCACTTTGCGGCGATAATAGCGTAAACAAGTCCTGTGCCGAATGCCGAAGCCGCCTGAGGGATATTTCCGTGCATAAGTCCGAATGCAAGTGCCGAGAAAAGCACCGCCGCACCCCTTCCGTATTGGCTTAGAGCCGTGAGGATCGCTCCACGGTAGATAAATTCCTCCACGATAGGGGCTATTATCACAACGTATGAGAACTGCACTATTACTGCAAGGGCAGAGGGCTGATGAATGGAAAAATCGCTTGTGGGAACTGTCACTCCGTTTTGACCAAGTATACCCGTGAGGATAGATATGAGCTGTGACAGCAGAATGTTTATCACAAAGCAGGCTGAAAACCATTTTAGTCCCTTTACTGCCGTGCCTTTTTTCGGCTTTATGAAGCTTGATTCTCGTTTTCGGAAAAGTATAGCAAAAACTATCCCAAAAACAAGCACACTCATAAGCGTGATAAACAAATTTGCCGTCATGGAAAAAGTAGTTGAGCTTATAAAAGCGGTCTGCTTTTTCAGATAGCTGAGAACTGCCGAGTAGCTAAGAGTGAATTTCCCTGAGTGATAAGTGTATGCAACGTAAAAGAATAACACTGCGAATATCCTGTTTAGCAGGTTGTATAAAATGAGCAGAAGTGAAATTTTCACGCAATCTATAGTAAGAAGTTTCTTTTCCTGCTGTTTTTCAGGGGTCAGCAGAGAAACAGACTTTTTGGTAGTCAAATATTATTCCTCCCTTGTTCGGTCTTATCTATATATTATAGCACATAACATGGTGCTTTTGCAAATGGTATTTTGTCAGGTATGTGATGAAATGTTATGGATTTGTAAATAAATAAGAGAAATTTTGTGATAACTATTGCATTTTATCAACCTTGTTGTATAATATAATTAGCACTCAAATAGATAGAGTGCTAATTATATGGAACAGTATTCAAAGAAAGTAAAATATTATTAAGGAAAGGTCGAGGTTTTATGCAGACAAAAGAATTTAAGGCAGAATCCAAAAGACTGCTCGATATGATGATCAATTCGATCTACACTCATAAGGAGATTTTTCTCAGAGAGATAATCTCAAATGCAAGCGACGCTATTGATAAGCTGTATTTTAAGTCCCTGACAGACACTTCTGTGGGAATGAAAAAGAGCGACTTCGCTATCAATATCGCTATCGACAAGGAAAACAGAACGCTTACAGTTTCTGATAACGGCATCGGTATGACCGAGGAGGATCTTGAAAACAACCTTGGTACTATCGCAAATTCAGGCTCGTTCGCTTTTAAGAAAGACAATGACCTTGGGGACGATGTTGATATCATCGGTCAGTTCGGTGTAGGCTTCTATTCTACATTCATGGTAGCAAAGGAAGTTACAGTTGTAACAAAGGCTTTCGGCAGCGATCAGGCTTATAAGTGGACATCTGACGGTGTTGAGGGCTACACAATAGAAGAGTGTGACAAGCCTGACGGCGTCGGCACAACTATCACACTGAAACTCAAGGACGATACTGATGACGAGAAGTATTCAACATATCTTGATCAGTATCAGATACAGTCACTTGTAAAGAAATATTCTGACTACATCAGATTTCCTATCAAAATGGAAGTTGAGCATACTCATTATAATGAGGAGGGTAAAGAGCCTGAGGTACACAAGGCTATCGAAACTCTTAACAGCATGACCCCTATCTGGAAGAAGAACAAGAGCGAGCTTAAGGACGAGGATTACAACAACTTCTATATGGAGAAGTTCGGTGACTATGAGCCACCTGTTGCACATATCCATTCAAAGAACGAGGGTGTTGCAACATATGACGCACTGCTTTATATACCTGCCCGTGCGCCTTTTGACTATTACTCAAAGGACTATGAAAAGGGACTCCAGCTTTATTCAAGCGGTGTAATGATAATGGAAAAGTGTGCAGACCTGCTTCCTGACTGGTTCAGCTTTGTAAAGGGTGTTGTTGATTCTGAGGACCTCTCACTGAACATCTCCCGTGAGCTTTTACAGCAGGACAGACAGCTCAAGATAATCGCAAAGAACCTTGAAAAGTCCATAAAGAACGAGCTTGCAAAGCTTCTGAAAAACGACCGTGAGAAGTATGAGAAGTTCTACAGCGTATTTGGACTTCAGTTCAAGTTTGGCATTTATCAGTCATACGGCGCTGCAAACGAAACTCTGAAAGACCTTCTTATGTTCCCGTCCTCATTTGACGGAAAGAACGTTACTCTCAAAGAGTATGTTTCAAGAATGAAAGAAGATCAGAAAGAGATCTACTATGCTTGCGGCGAAACAAAGGAAAGGATCGAAATGCTCCCTCAGCTTGAAAAGATCAAGGATAAGGGCTATGAAGTTCTTTACTTCACACAGGACGTTGACGAGTTCGCTATCAAGGTGATGATAAACTATGACGGCAAGCCTTTCAAGTCCATAAGCGACGCTGATCTCGACCTTGACACAGAGGAAGAAAAGGAAGAGGCTAAAAAGCTTGACGAAGAGAACAAGGATATGTTCGCTTTCATGCAGGAAGCTATCGCTGACAAGGTAAAGACTGTCCGTCTTTCAAAGAAGCTTAAAACTCACCCTGTTTGTCTTTCATCAGACGGCAGCATAACTATCGAAATGGAGAAGGTCCTCAACGCTATGCCTCAGAATGACGGCAATAAGGTAAAGGCTGAAAAGGCACTGGAGATAAATCCAAACCACCCTATCTTTGAGAAGCTGAAAGACCTCTATGCTAACGATAAGGACAAGCTGAAAGACTATGCAAAGCTTCTTTACGATCAGGCTTTGCTTATCGAGGGTATGTCTATCGACAACCCTGTTGAGTTTGCAAACCTTGTTTGCGAGCTTATGACAAAGTAATAAAGCTATATAGATACTCTCTTAACATACCGAAAGCCGTGGAAACAGCAGTGTTTCCACGGCTTTTTGTGCTTTTCAGGCTGATAATTGTAGGTTTTATACAAAACAAAATAAGTTTATTTGTTAAAAAAACAGATTTGAAAAACAAATTTTATGTATGCTGTTGACAAATAAATATGGGTGTGTTAATATAATTATAGTGAAATTGATACATAACATCTTTTATTGGAGTGTTACCTTTCATTTATAGACTGGGCATGACCAACTTTGTACGGACATATTGTGTGAGTTCGTATTAAGGTTGGTTTTTTTGATTTTATAGGGGGATTTTTAATGAAAATAATCAAGGTGATAAATAATAACACCGTAAGCGTTATAGACGATAAAGGAAAAGAGCAGATAATCTCAGGCAAGGGGATAGGCTTTGGGAAAAAATATGGTGATGAGCCTGACAAGGATAAAATACAGAAAATGTATCTTGTCACAGACTCAGAGCTTAGAAAAAGGCTTATCGAGTGTCTGACCGAGATACCATATGAGCATATAAAGCTTACGGCAGATCTTGTGGACTATATTTCTTCACATATCGACGGAAAGCTCAACGAGTCGCTCATAATAACACTTTCAGACCACATTTCTTTCGCCATTGAAAGAAAAAAGCAGGGACTTGAATTTGACAATCCTCTCATGGACGCCATAAGCGACTGCTTCCCGAAGGAGCTTGCTCTTGGAAGATATTGCGTGGCGGAGATATATCAGCGTTTGGGAGTTGAGCTGAGTGGCGATGAAGCGGGCTTTATCGCAATGCACATCATAAACGCAAGGCTCGGCACAAAAATGGGACAGATACAGGATATCACCAAAATGGTGAACGGCTGTGCTGAGATAGCGGACGCTTGTCTGGCAGGGAAGATAAACAAGAATTCGGTGGCATATGAAAGATTTCTTGTGCATTTAAAATATCTTGCGAAAAGGCTCTTCAAATCTCAGGAGCTTCCTAATGTTCTCAGCAGGGACGAGGAGTTCGCTGATATCATAAAAAAGAAATTCAAAAAGCAGTATAAATGTGCAAAGCATATGCAGGATCATATTTTGAAGAATTATGCTAAAACTATATCGGAAGATGAAATGATAACTCTTTCGATTCATCTGAAGAAAATAAGCGGATAGGCATTATTGCCACAGCTTATATAATGTATTCGCTGCGGTATTATCATTAACGGTACCATAATGATAATTCAGCTGAGATAAATTGATCATGGAGGATATTATTATTATGAAGGATAAAATTTTCGGCGTATTGCAGCGTGTGGGACGCTCTTTCATGCTCCCTATCGCACTGCTGCCGGTGGCGGGTCTGCTTCTTGGAATAGGCAGTTCTTTCACCAACGCCACAACTATCGAAACCTATCATCTTGGCAAATTCATCTATGAGGGCGGTGTGCTTTACACTATCCTCGACATAATGAGCAAAACGGGAAGCGCCGTTTTCGATAACCTTGCGCTTCTGTTTGCAATGGGCGTTGCTATCGGAATGGCAAAGAAGGAGAAAGAAGTCGCAGCCCTTTCGGGTGCTATCGCCTATATCGTAATGAACACCACTATCAGCGCACTTATCACCGCAAAGGGCGGCGTTGAGGCAATGGCAGAAAACTCCACAACGTCAGTGCTTGGTATTACCACGCTGCAAATGGGCGTTTTCGGCGGTATCCTTGTAGGACTTGGCGTTGCGGCACTGCACAACAAGTTCTATAAAACAGAACTTCCGCAGGTGCTCTCATTCTTCGGCGGAACAAGATTTGTTCCTATCGTTTCAACTGTCACATACCTTATCGTTGGTATCATAATGTTCTATCTGTGGCCTATAGTACAGCTTGGTATATCAAAGCTTGGCGTGCTCGTTCTCAACTCAGGCTATGCAGGCACATGGATATATGGAATACTTGAACGTGCACTTATCCCATTCGGACTTCATCACGTTTTCTATATGCCTTTCTGGCAGACAGAGCTTGGCGGCTCGATGATGATAGACGGCAACATGGTAGCAGGCGCACAGAACATATTCTTTGCAGAGCTTGCTTCAAAGTCAACAGAAGTTTTCTCAGTATCGGCAACAAGATTTATGGCTGGAAAATTCCCGTTCATGATATTTGGTCTTCCTGCTGCAGCATTTGCAATGTACAAAACTGCTCGTCCTGAAAAGAAAAAGATAGTAGGAAGCTTGCTTCTGTCAGCGGCTCTTACTTCAATGATTACAGGTATCACAGAGCCTTTGGAGTTCACATTCCTGTTTGTTGCTCCACTTATGTACGCTGTTCACTGCGTATTGGCAGGACTTTCCTATATGCTTATGCACATTCTTAACGTTGGCGTTGGAATGACGTTCTCAGGCGGTCTTATAGACATGACCCTTTTCGGAATTTTGCAGGGCAACGCAAAGACCCATTGGATATGGATAGTTGTTGTGGGTCTTATCTATGCAGTAATTTATTACTTCGTGTTCTACTTTATGATAACAAAGATGAATCTTAAAACACCTGGCAGAGAGCCTGATGACGTTGAACCTAAGCTTTATCGCAGAAGCGATGTGAACGAGGCTAAGGCGGCAAAGGCAAAGGGCACAGACAAGAGGGCTTCAGACGTTGTAAGTGCAATGATACTCAAAGGTCTTGGGGGCAAAGATAACCTTTCAGACGTTGACTGCTGCGCAACAAGACTTAGAGTTACAGTAAATGACGCCTCAAAGGTCATGGATGATATGCTCAAAGCCAGCGGCGCTTCGGGCATTATCCACAAGGGCAACGGCATTCAGGTCATTTACGGACCAAAGGTCTCAGTTATAAAATCAGATCTTGAGGATTTTATAGATTCGCCATACAGTGATGACCCTGACAGCATTATCGGCACTGAGGAAGCTTCTGATAAAACAGAAGAAAAACCGCAGACCGAGGGTGCAGAAAACACAGAAACTAACGGCAAGACAATAACGCTTTACTCTCACATGAACGGCACTGCCGTTAAGCTTGAGGACGTTGAGGACGAGGTGTTCTCACAAAAAATACTGGGCGAGGGCGCAGCCGTTGAGCCGTCAGAGGGCAAGCTTTACGCTCCATGCGACGGAAAGATAGACAGCGTTTTTGACACAAAGCATGCCGTAAATATGGTATCGGACGATGGAGTGGAGATACTTCTCCATATCGGTATCGACACTGTAAAGCTTGGCGGACAGTATTTTGAAGCCCATGTCAGTGACGGTCAGGAGGTCAAGAAAGGCGACCTGCTCATAAGCTTTGATATGGATAAGATAAAAGCCGCAGGCTATAAGGTGACAACACCTATCATAATTGGCAACACGGACGATTATGCGTCTGTTGAACCTGTCGCACAAAACAGCGTTTCGGCAGGAGATATGATCTTGAAGATAAAATAATTATTTGGAGGTATTCATCATGAAAACATTTAGCTACACAATCACAGACGAAGTTGGTATCCACGCAAGACCGGCTGGACTTCTTGCAAAGAAAGCAAAGGAGTTCGAGAGCGTTTGCACTATCGAAAAGGGCGGAAAGAGCGTGAACATTACAAAGCTTATGGCTCTTATGGGCCTTGGCGTTAAGCAGGGCGATACTGTTACTGTTACCTGCGAAGGTGCAGACGAGGACAAGGCTTCCGAAGCACTCAAGGCATTTTTTGAGGAAACACTTTAATTATTATCTGTTAGCTGGGCGGTAAAAGCCGTCCAGCCGACGGGACGTTTCTGCGGAGTGTTCGCAGGTGCGTCCCGTCGGCTGGAAACAGCGTGAAAAATAATAAGATCTATGAGAAAAGGGGCGGATATTTATGACTAAGTATACAGGAAAAGGCGTTTACGGTGCAGTAGCAATGGGTAAGATCTCAGTATTCAAAAAGCAGGATACCGCTATAAAACGTATTCACACAGAAGACAGCGAGGGAGAAAAGAAGCGAGTTGCCAAAGCTAAGCAGGCAGCCACAGAACAGCTCCAGAGCATTTATGATAAGGCACTCAGGGAGGTGGGCGAAACAAACGCTCAGATCTTTGAGATACACATGATGATGCTTGAAGATGATGATTATAACGAGTCTATAGAGAATATCATCGACAGCCAGAAGGTCAACGCAGAATATGCAGTGGCAGTGACGGCAGACAACTTTGCGGAGATGTTTGCTTCTATGGACGATCCTTATATGCAGGCAAGAGCCGCAGATGTAAAGGATATTTCCAACAGGATCATCGCAAACCTCACGGGCAATGTCAGCGACGGCTCAGCAGGTGACGACAAGATGATAGTTTGTGCCGATGATCTTGCACCTAGCGAAACTATATCTCTTGATAAAGACAAGGTGCTTGCCTTCGTTACTGCACATGGCTCGTCAAATTCACATACAGCTATCCTTGCAAGAAATATGAACATACCTGCGGTGATAGGCGTAGGAAGCAAATTCCTGTCAGAAATAAAGGACGGTGACTTTGCTATCGTTGACGGTTTCACAGGAGAGGTATTCGTTGACCCTGACGAGCAGACCACCGCTGAGCTTACCGCAAAGCAAAAAGCAGACGAGGAGAAAAAGCGTCTTTTGCAGACCCTCAAAGGCAAGGAGAATGTCACAAAGGACGGTAAAAAGATAAACATTTATGCAAATATCGGAAGCGTTGACAACATCGGTGCTGTGCTTCTCAATGACGCAGGAGGAATAGGTCTTTTCAGAAGCGAGTTTCTCTATCTTGAAAATTCAGATTTCCCTACAGAGGAACAGCAGTTTCAGGCTTATAAGCGTGTTCTTGAGAGCATGGCAGGGAAAAAGGTCATCATAAGAACGCTCGATATCGGTGCTGACAAGCAGGTGGATTATTTCGGTCTGAAAAAAGAGGAAAACCCAGCTTTGGGATACAGAGCAATAAGGATTTGTCTTACAAGACCTGAGATATTCAAAACTCAGCTCAGAGCGCTTTTCAGAGCTTCCGTATACGGCAATCTGGGCATAATGTTTCCTATGATAACAAGCGTTTCAGAGGTAGAAAAAGCCCTTGCTATGTGTGGTGAAGTCAAGGCTGAGCTTAAAGAACAGGGTATAACAGTTTCTGACAGCGTTGAGCTTGGCATCATGATAGAGACCCCTGCGGCGGCTATCATAAGCGATAAGCTTGCAAAGCTTGTGGACTTTTTCAGCGTTGGCACTAATGACCTCACTCAGTATACCCTTGCTTGCGACAGACAGAACCCTGATATAGAGCAGTTCTGCGACACTCACCATGAGGCTATACTTAGACTTATTGAAATGTCTGCAGAGAACGCCCACAAGAACGGCGCATGGATAGGTATATGCGGTGAGCTTGCGGCTGACACTACTCTCACAGAAACCTTCCTGAGAATGGGCATTGACGAGCTTTCAGTTTCTCCGACCTTTGTTCTTAAGGTAAGGGACGCTGTAAGAAATATTGACCTCTCCAAATAATTTCTCATAGATCTTCACGCAAAGAACACACCCTCGTTCATATGGACGGGGGCGTGTTCTTTTATTTGACAGATATGCTTTAATGTGCTAAAATATCTTATCGGCACAATTGTGTTTGTACATAAGTTTGTTATTAATGCACAAAAAATAAAAGTAAAATTTGTATACTATTTTGCCATAAAATCTCCCGTGCAGAATCGTATATAAGTTATCGAGGGGTGTGAAAGACTTGACCGACACTGAGTTCGATTTCAGGGTGGAGCTGATCCTGAAAAATGACAAAAACGGGCTTAGGGAGATCTATCAATGCTACGGCAAGGTGATATATAACATCATGCTTGACATTGTCAAAAGTCCTCAGGACGCTGAGGACCTCACATCAGATTTTTTCCTAAAGCTATGGGACACCGCAGGTCAGTACCGAAAGGGAACGGGGCATAAGCGATATCTGACTGTAATGGCGAAAAATCTCGCTCTTGACTTTATCAGAAAAAGGCGGCACGAAACGCCGACCCTTGATGATGAAGAAGCAGGGCATAAAGAACAGCAGGACAGTATGCGGGTAGACGACGATGTGATCGGAAAGCTCACTTTCGAGGAGGCTTTGAAGCTGCTTTCAGAGGGCGAAAGGGATATCCTGAACATGAGGCTTGGAATGGATATGACATTTCGTGAGATAAGTCGTGCAGTGGGGAAGCCGCTGGGTACTGTCACATGGAAATACCGTCAGGCTGTTTTCAAACTAAAAAAGACCATAAAGGAGGACAGTATCTATGGCTAAGAACATAAAATTTCTTTACAAAAAGCATATTTCTGATACTGCCCCTGACATGGAAAAGCTCTGGGACAGGATAGAGGGACAGCTTGAAAACAAAACGGACAAAGATCAGACACAGATAAAAGTAAGCCGCAGAAATTACAGAAAATTTGCAGCGGCAGCAGCCTCGCTCGTGCTTATTATCGGCGGCGTAAGCCTTTACGCCGATATCCGCTCAGAGTCGGACAGTGTTTCAAAGCATAGCGTAGAAACGGCTGACAAGGCTAGGCTTGAAAACAGAGAAGAAAAGACATACGAACAGCTCAGTTTCAGCCACACAGACACAAAGGCTTATGAGGACAGCTACATTCCAAAGGGCGATGATTATTTCACAGAGGACAGCGTTCTGGAAGATACAGACTTCTTTGCAGATGTGACAGTGCTTTCAGCAAGGCTCGACAGCGACAGCGCACATTACACCCTGAGAATAAACAGCCTTGTATCAAAAAAGGGCGAAGAAAGCGAAACAAATATCACCATTGAAAGCTCCACCCCTTATATCATGCAGGAAAACAGAGAATATTTCATACCGCTGAGGAAAGAAAACGGCACTTATTCTATGGCCTTTGAAAATGCACCTCAGATAGAAATTTCTCTTGACGGGGATATCGTTTTTCAAAACGGCTGGAAAAGTCTTGACGATGATTCGGGTATTCTTAAAGACTCGCAGAAAAGCAAGAACGATTATTTCTATGACCGAATGAGATATTCCTCGAAAAACGATCTGCAAGACCTGCTTGCTAAGTGGAGGACTATGTAGCTAACAACGCAAGGGCATATCGCCCACGCTATTTTACGGGAGATGACAGCTATGAAAAAGACAACTTCAAACAGCATAAAAAGAAACTTGACCATGACTCTGTCGCTTATTATGACGGCGACAATGCTTGCTTCATGCGGAAGCGGTTATGACGGCTCGGAGAGCAGAAAGAGCGGCAGCTATAACAATGAAAGAACAACTGCGGAAAACTACAGATACAGCAATGTCACAGCCGGAGATACTGACGGCACGGCGAATATAGGAGGGGGTTACAATACCGAGGAATATAACCATCTGACGGAAAACGGCTATAAGCTCGTTTCAGACGAACCACTTTCCACCTTTTCCACAGACGTTGACACGGCTTCCTACACAAACGTGAGAAGAATGATAAATGATGGTTGGGAGGTCGACCCTGACGCTGTGAGAACAGAGGAGTTCATAAACTATTTCAAGTATGACTATGAAAAGCCTGCGGAGGGCGCGGTGTCTATAAATACCGAGCTTTCAGATTGTCCTTGGAACAGTGATGCAAAGCTTATGCTGGTGGGGCTTCAGGCAAGGGAAGCAAAGGTCAAGGACGTTCCTACAAACCTTGTTTTCCTCATAGACGTGAGCGGCTCAATGGAGGACGAGGATAAGCTTCCTCTTGTTCAGCAGGCTTTCTCAATGCTTGCTGAAAACCTTGGGGCTGATGACAGAGTTTCTATCGTCACTTATGCAGGCAGCGACAGCGTTGTTCTTGAGGGCGAAAGTGGCGACAACAGCGAGGAGATAGTTTCAGCACTTAACAGCCTGTCAGCAGGCGGCTCGACAGCAGGTGCGGCAGGAATTACCACAGCTTACAAGCTTGCAGATGAGTATTTCATAGAGGGCGGCAACAACAGAGTTATCCTTGCAACTGACGGCGATCTGAACGTTGGTCTGTCAAGTGAAGAAGAGCTTACCAACCTTATATCACAAAAGCGTGACTCAGGGGTATATCTCTCAGTGCTTGGTTTCGGCTCAGGAAACTATAAGGATAACAGGCTTGAAGCTCTTGCTGATAACGGCAACGGAAACTATGCTTATATTGACAGCGTTGACGAAGCAAAAAGAGTGCTTGTAACAGAAATGAGCGGAACTCTTTTCACTGTCGCAAAGGACGCAAAGGTGCAGATAGAGTTTAATCCCGAAAATGTTTCAGCATACAGGCTGGTGGGCTATGAAAACAGACTTCTCAATGACGAGGACTTTGAGGACGATACAAAGGATGCAGGCGATATCGGCTCGGGTCAGCAGGTCACGGTTTTGTATGAGATAGTGCCAAATAACGGCAATGAAAAGTCGCTGAAATATCAGGATAACGAGAGCAAGGCTGAAACCAACGAGCTCAGCGGAGAAATGCTCACAGTTTCAGTGAGGTATAAAGACCCGGAGGCGAGCGAAAGCAAGCTTATAGACAAGTCTGTTATGTGTTCTGACTATACAGAGGCTGTGTCACAGAATTTTGCAAAGGCTTGCTCTGCGGCAGAGTTTGCAATGGTGCTTAGAAACAGCGACTATGCAAGCGGTCTTACCGCTCAGGGCGTTGTGGATTATATGGAACAAAACAATGTTGACAACAGCGAGCTTTTTGAACTCATATACAAATATATGCAAAACGGCACAGGCAGCGAGGCAAGCTACTGGTAAAAAACTAAATCAAGGGGGTGCTGCATGGTCAGCACCCCTTTGGGCCATAAAATTTACCTCTTACATAGAAATCTGCACCTGTCAGCCAAAAGGGGTTTACATGAAAAGAAAAATAGATTATAATAAGGCTGTCAGATAAAACAGGGGGTGAAAGCGTGAAGATCAGGATAGAGATAGACGAGAATATGTCTGAAGACGAGATAGTCATAAGGTGCGCCCAGCCCGATGAACGTGTGCTTAAAATGAAAAGGGCGGCGGAGTCGGCAGAGGGCGATCCTGAGATAGCTTTTTTCAAAGACACAGTTCAGTTCTATCCTCCCCTTGATTCCATACTGTTTTTTGAAACAGGGGAACATAATCTTAACGCTCATACCTCTGACGACGTTTTTCAGGTGAAAATGAAACTTTTTGAGCTTGAAGAGATACTTCCACGAAAGTTCGTGCGGGTGTCAAAATCAGCAATCGTGAATGTAAAGCATATCTATTCCGTTGAGCGAAACATAACCTCTGCAAGCCTTATAAGCTTTGCAGGCACTCACAAACAGCTTTACGTCTCACGAAGCTATTACAAGCTTTTGAAGCTCAGACTTGGAGAAAGGAGATTTCTATGAAAAACAAAAATCTTATATGGGGCTTGTTCTTTATCCTTGCAGGCGTTGCGCTTATCCTTGACCGCACAGGTCTGCTGGGAAGTGTAAGCGTGTGGAGCGTTGTGATCTCACTGCTCCTCGTTCCTGTTATCGTAACGAGCGTCAGACACCTTAACTTCTGGGGAATATTCTTCCCTATGGCTATCATGGCGATACTCTTTGACGAAACTCTCGGTATCGAGAAGTTCACCCCATGGCCTGTTCTGGGTGTGGCACTGCTTCTCAGCGTGGGATTTTCATTTATTTTCCCTTACCGCTACAGGTTTACCCAAAGCAAGTGGACCACCCACACTACCGATAATCCTGCATGGGATAAATCCTCAGACAACGGGGAATATGTGCGTATCGACGCAAAATTTTCAGGCTGCACAAAGTATATAACCTCAAAGGTGTTGAAAAGAGTTGACATAAGCTGCCGTTACAGCGGTATGGAGGTGTACTTTGATTCTGCCGATATGGCAGGAAACGAAGTCGAGCTGAATGTTGATGTGCTTTGCGGCGGAGTGGAGCTTTATATCCCGAAGAACTGGGGCATAAAGGTTGAAGCCGACTGTGTTCTTGGCGGAATAGACCAGCCTAACGGAGCTTATGATGAAAAAGAAAAGATCCTTATCATAAAGGGCAGAGCAAAGATCGCAGGAATAGATATAACATATGTTTAGTCTTATGTGAAAGAACAAAAGTAAAAGCTGCGGAGTTTTCCATCCGCAGCTTTTTGTATGTCTGATTATTCTTGAAGTATCATCTTGTCTGAAAGCTCGTCCTCGGCGGTGTCGGAATAAAGCTTCATAAGCTTTTCCACCGTCATGTTTGCTCTCTGCTCGCCCTCGATAGTAAGAAGCAGTTTGCCTTGGCTCATTACGATAGTCTTGTTGCCGTATTCAATGGCATTTGAAATGTTGTGTGTTATCATAAGAGTAGTCAGTGCGTTTTCTTTTACTATCTTTTCGGTTATCCTCATGACCTTTTCTGCGGTCTTAGGGTCAAGTGCCGCAGTGTGTTCGTCAAGAAGCAGAAGCTTTGGTGTAACGATAGTCGCCATAAGCAATGTGAGCGCCTGTCGCTGTCCGCCTGAGAGCAAGCCCACAGGCATTTTCATTCTGTCCTCAAGACCTAGGTCAAGTTCTTTGAGCCTTTCTCTGAATACTGAAACGTCCTTTTTCCTGATACCGATAGTCAGCGAACGACGCTTTCCACGGCTGTAGGCAAGGCCGAGGTTTTCCTCTATGGTCATGTTAGGTGCAGTTCCTCTCAGCGGGTCCTGGAAAAGCCTGCCTATAGTTCTTGCGCGCTGATGTTCCTTTAGGTGAGTGATGTTCTTTCCGTCAAGGAATATCTTGCCGGTGTCAGCCTCGTAGCTGCCGCTGATAACGTTCATAAGTGTGGATTTTCCTGCACCGTTTGAACCTATTACAGTAACGAAATCTCCGTCAGCCACATCAAGGTCTATGTGCTGGAGCGCCTTACGCTCGTTGGCAGTGTTCTTGTTGAAGGTTATGTTTATATTTTCAAGCTTAAGCATTTTAAACCTCCTATTTGTCACTGCATACACGCTTGTATGCCTTTGTGATATACTTCTTGATAGCAGGCAGAGAGATAGCAAGGGCAACTATGCAGGCTGAGAAAAGCTTTGTGTAGTTGCTGTCCATACCGAGATTCATTGCAAAAGCAAGAACAAATCTGTATGCTATCGCACCGAATATCGCCGCAAGTATTCCGCAGAGGATCGAGTGCTTGCTGAAGAATATCTCACCGATAATTATAGAAGCAAGGCCTACCACCAGCATACCTGTACCGCTGTTTGAGTCGCCTGCCGAGGAATACTGAGCGTACATTGCGCCTGAAAGGGATACCAAAGCGTTTGCAATGGCAAAGCCCATTATCTTCATTCTGTCTGAGTTTATTGAAGAAGCCCTTACCATGTATTCGTTGTCGCCTGTGGCTCTAAGTGACATTCCTGCCTGAGTTTTAAGAAACCAGAAAAGCAAAACAGCCGCAATAACAAGCACGATACCTGCCGCCGCAAGCTTGTAATAGTCGCCGAAATATTTCTGAGCCATTGTAAATATAGTATCTTTCTTATAGAGTGAAATATTAGGTCTGTCCATGATTTTCAGGTTTATGGAGTAAAGAGCCGTCATTGTGATTATTCCCGCAAGTATAGGCTGAACGTTGAGTTTTGTGATAAGTATTCCCGTCACGCTTCCTGCGATAGCTCCTGCAACTATTGACAGCAGTATGCCCTTGATAGGGTCGCCGTTGAAAGCCTGCATAACTGATACTGCAACGCCAAGGGTGAAAGTTCCGTCTACCGACAGGTCAGGGATATCAAGTATCCTGAATGAGATGAATATTCCAAGTGCAAGGATAGAAAAAACAAGACCCTTTTCAAATGTTCCCGTAACAACGCTTTCCGTGAGCTGAGTGTTTATTATCACAAGAAGTAAGATCAAAAGCACAGCTTTTGGTATAAGCGAGATAACTGTTTTCTTATTCAGTTTCATATAATTTTCCTTTCAATAAAAAATAGCAGGGAGCGAAAGTCCCGCTCCCTACTATTATACTATGTTTGATTTGATTTTGCAATAGTTTAATCGAAGTAAACTGTCTTTTCTCCGTTTGCAATATCGTCAGGAATAGTGATACCGATCGTGTCAGCAGTTGTCTTGTTGATATAAGTGCTGAGGTCTTCGTTGAATACCTTTATTGGTATCTCTGATGCCTTCTTTTCACCGCTGAGTATCTGAGCTGCCATGTTTGCAGTTTCCTTACCAAGGTCGGAATACTCGATACCAACAGTGCCAAGACCACCGTCAATTACCATTGAGTCAGCGCCAACGAACATTGGAACCTTCGCCTTGTTCATAACTTCTGTTACAGTACCCATAGCGCCTGCGATAGTGTTGTCGTTAGGTGAGAATACAGCGTCGCACTTTGCGGCAAGGTTCTGAGCAGCTTCCTGCACCTCAGATGTGTTTGAAGCAGCACCCTCGATTACAGTGATGCCCTTTTCCTCACAGTAAGCCTTTACTTCTTTAAGGGTAGAAACTGAGTTGTCTTCGCCTGTGTTGTAAAGATAACCGAGAGTTTTTATTTCAGGCTTCATTTCAAGCGCAAAGTCAAGTATCTTTGTGATAGCGAGCTTGTCAGATGTGCCTGTGATGTTTGCCCCTGTGCTTTCAAGCGAGTCGCAAAGACCTGCACCGATAGGGTCTGTTACTGCGGAGAATACTACAGGTATCTCCTCAGAGTATGGAGCTGCGAGCTGTGCGCATGGTGTTGTGATAGCGATGATGATATCATCACCGTCAGCCTTGAACTGGTCGAGTATCTGCTGAACAGTTGTTGACTCATTGTTAGCCTGCTGAGCGTCGATAGTGCAGTTTTTGCCGTCAACATAGCCAAGCTCTGCAAGTCTGTCAATAACAGCATCTCTGATAGTGTTGAGAGATGTATGCTCCATTATCTGCACAATGCCTATCTTATAGTGCTTTTCTGATGAGCCGCCTGCCTTTGAATCGTTTGAGGAGTCCTCCTTAACGCCGCATGACGCAAGAGCAGCCACAGCCATTACCGCAGCAGCGGCAAGCGCCAGAACTTTTCTTAACTTCATATATGTACCATTCCTTTCGTATTTACGGGGATTTTACCCTACTACTCTATTAAAGCACAGCCGTAAAAGTTTGTCAAGTAAAAGTTAAAAGGATTGTAGAAATAGTAAAAGTCACAGAGAAAATTCCCATGGATTTTGTATGTTTTGCAGTCGGTTGACAGAAATGTGAAAAAAGGCTATAATGATATTTGTAATATTGCAGAGCGGGAGGTTTCATATTGGGACTGAAAAGGGTTTCCGTGATAGGGCTTTGTCTTGCGGCGGTGGCAGCGGTTGTAATGCTTGCTGCGGTGATAATAAGACCGCCGAAAATATATATAAGCGAGATATGCCCCTCAAACAGTGAAACATCTAAGAAAACAGCTATGCAGGACAAAAACGGAGAACCAAGCGATTGGATAGAGATATATAATCCCACGAATAAAGATATTTCACTTACGGGATTTTCACTTTCAAAAAATGGCGGTGGAGATCAGCCTTTGGGCGGATATGTTGTTAAAGCCCATGACTATATAATAGTATACTGCTCGTCAGCAGGCTTTGAAAATGCTGATTTTCCTCACGCTGATTTCAGCATAGGCAAGGTCAGCGAAGCGGAGATAATACTGAAATATGACTCGCTTCAGTGCGAGAGCATAAAAATGCCTAAGCTTAACAAGGGCGTGAGCTATTCTAAAAATGCCAAGGGTGAAATGTACGTTTCAGAGCCTACACCTCTTGCGGCGAATGCAGAGAAAACTATCGGCGATACACCTGCGTTTTCTCAGGCGGCAGGCAGCTATGAAAAGGCTTTTGACCTTGAGATAACCGCAGGAGAGAGTCAGACGGTGTATTATACCACCGACGGCACCGACCCTGCCACGTCGGACACAAGAAAGGTCTATGAAAATGCCCTGAGAATTGACGACAGGTCAGATGATGAAAATGTCCTTTCGGCTTATGACCCTATGAAGATACAACTTGATTATCGTGACAGCATAGAACTGCCTGACAAAAGCGCAGTTGATAAAGGCACTGTCATTAGAGCCTGCGCAGAGGGCACAAGCGGAAAGTGCGGAAAAACTGTTACTGCCACTTATTTTGTGGACGTTTCAAGTGCAGATCATAACGATCTGCCTATAGTATCCATTACCACCGATCCTGATGGGCTTTTCAACGAAAAAACGGGCATTTACTGTCTTGGGGACGTATACAAAGAATATGACGAAGAAAACCCCGAACACCCTTGGAACGGCTCTATCCCTGCAAACTATAATCAGCGTGGCAGAGAGTGGGAAAAAGAATGTTATGTTGAGTATTTCGACAGCGAGGGCAACAGCCTTATTTCTCAGGATTGCGGCATAAGGATACAAGGCGGCTGGTCCAGGGCGGATTATCAAAAGTCGTTCAGGCTTTATGCTCGAAACGATTACGGCAAAAGCTCTTTTGATACAGTTTTCTGGGATAGCTTTACAGATGTAAACGGCGAGGCTATCACTTCATGCAAGACCTTTGTGCTTAGAAACGGCGGAAATGACGCCAATTATTCAAAGTTCAAGGACATGATGATACAAAATATGGTGTCAGGCAGAGGTGTTGAAACTCAGCAGGGAACAGCCTGCGTGGTGTTTATAGACGGTGAATACTGGGGACTTTATACCTTGCAGTCGGATTACAGCGACAGATATTTTGCGGATAGATATAATGTTGCAAAAAGCAACGTTGTCATGTATAAAAATGATGAGCTGAGCGAGGGTGAGGCTGAGGACGAAAAGCTTTTCAATGATATGTATAAGTTTATCACAGAAAACGATATGTCCATTGAGGAGAATTATCGCAAAGCCTGCGCAATGATAGATATGGATAACCTTGTGGAGTATGCCGCCACAGAAATGTATATCTTCAATGACGATTGGCCGCAGAACAACTATGCTTGCTGGCGCACAAGAACCATAGAGCAGGGCAATAGCTATGCAGATGGCAGATGGCGCTTTGTGCTTTTCGACACGGAATCGTCATGCTCGCATTATAACGAGAAGGATCTGGAAACAAATATGTTCTCGTATCTTAGAAGCCAAAGCTATACAAAGTTTGGCGGAATACTTTGCAGCCTTATGGATAACGAGGAATTCGATTTGAAGCTCACCTCGGCAATGTGTCAGCTTGGAAGCGTGAACTTTACTGCGGAGCGGTTCGGGGAGTATCTCGAATATTATAAGAATATCTATTACGGCGAGCTTGATAATTATTTCGACCGTTTTCCAACATGGGCAAACCTTGCGAAAGCTACAGACCCTATGATAATACGTTGGCAGAATTTTATTGAGGGAAGATATGATAAAGTGCTCGGCTATCTTGAAAGAGAGTTTGACTATTATGAGCGCAGAACAGTGAAGATATCAGCGGATAACGAGCAGGGAAGCGTTCTGATAGGGGGCGTTGAAATAGAAAGTGATTATAGCGGCACATATTTTGACGGCTGTGAGATAAAATTGAACGCACAAGCAAAATCAGGCTGGCATTTTGACCATTGGGAGGGCGTAAAGGGCGATAATACCCAATCGGAGATAAAGGCTAAAGTGAACGGGGATATGAATATTAAAGCCGTTTTTGAAAAAGATATTGTGTAGCATAAAAAAGGTCTGTCACCAAAATCAAGTGACAGACCTTTTACTATATAACTTAACCTGCAAAATCAATATCTACAGAGCATATCTCAGCGTCAGTTCCTACCCTCATGAAAGTGCCGTATACACCAACACCAGAGGTGACAATGGAGTACATATTATCTTTCTTTATCATGCCACATGGGTTTTCCCAGAAAAGACCTATTGTCAGATTGCCTGGGAAAAGCTGCCCGTCATGTGTGTGACCTGAGAAATCTATGTCTGCACCTGCGTCAGCGGTCTTTTGAAGCTCGTCAGGCTCGTGGGAAAGCACAAATATCGGCTTGGTCTTGTCAAGATCTTTAGTAAGCTCTGATATCTCTGCACGAGTGCCGTCCTCAGTGCCGGGCTTGTCAGTGTCACGCCTGCCCACAAGATAAAATTCATCGTTTATCAAAACAGACTCATCATTGATAAGCTTTATGTTACACTCTTTTATAAAGTTTGTCATTTTTTCACTATGAAGCTGCTTGCCACCCCAATCGAATGTGAAGCCCATTAGTATTTTTTCGTCAATGTCATGATTGCCATAGACCGCATAAACGCCGTATTTGCTCTTTATGGACTTGAGCTGTGCCTTTATCCCTTCGGGATCGTCCATGCCGTCATAACTGTTGTCAAAAATATCTCCTGCTATTATAACAATGTCAGCGTTCTGCTCATTTATTTTCTTAACCATATTTGTGATGTGGTCTACACCGATAGCGTAACCCATGTGCAAGTCAGCCACAAGCACAGCTTTTAAATGCTTGTCACTGCCGCATGACTTGTTGACAGTTACGCTGTATTCATTCACCTTGATGTTTCGTGCATTGAAAATGCCGTAAAGACAGGTCGCCACCGCACAAGCCACAACCACCGAGCCTATGGAAATAACGCTTCCACGGGAAAAAAGCAGCGTGTTTTTGAGCTTCGTGTGCTTTGCAATAAGCCTTAGCAGGTCAAAAAGCACCACATACAAGAGCGAGTAGATCATAATGCCTATCCAGTATGTAGAAATTCGCCTTATGACGATAGCAACGGCGGATTTCGGGAGCAGAAAAGCTATAACAGGCGAAAGCGCCATGAAAAGATAGACCACTGCAAAAGGCACTTTGAAACGCAGCCAGTTAAATCTGTGGTTGCAGTGCTTCATCCAGTAGAAAAATCGGAACATCATGTATGATGATACGCCCAGATAAAAGGGCAGAAGAAATAGAAATATCATTATTATGCCACCTTATAGATAAGTGAGGAATGAGGAGTGAGGAATGAGGAATTAAGGTATCGCCTGCGGCGATGATTTTTTATTCCTCTTTGAATCTCTCCAAAAAGCTGTGTCTGCCCTCGTCATCTTTGTATGCAATGACCTGATTGAGCATAACGTTTTCCACACTCTTGAAAATGTTGTATTCCACCTGCGGATTAACAAGCTTTAGCTTTGCAATAAGCTGTTTTATCTCCATACGCTTTGATACTGTCCTGCTGTCAGGTGCGCAGGTGGTGCAGGTGTCGGTGAACTTGCAGGCACACTGTATGAAACGCAGCCCGTTATAGTCACGCCACCTTTTTATGTCGTCCTCTCTTACCATATAGAGAGGTCTTATAAGCTGCATACCCTCAAAATTCGTGCTGTTGAGTTTTGGCATCATGGTCTGTATCTGTCCGCCGTAAAGCATTGACATAAGTATAGTTTCGATAACATCATCATAGTGATGTCCAAGTGCGATCTTGTTACAGCCAAGCTCCTGTGCTTTGCTGTATAAATGACCTCTTCTCATTCGTGCGCACAGATAGCATGGATTTTTCTCCACATTGTATACAGAGTCGAAAATATCAGACTCAAACACTGTTATGGGTATTCCAAGCCGCTTTGCGTTGCGCTCGATTATCTCACGGTTTGCAGGACTGTAGCCCGGATCCATAACAAGATATTTTACCTCGAAAGGGAACTTGCTGTGGCGGTGAAGCATTTGTATGAGCTTTGCCATGAGCATTGAATCCTTGCCGCCCGATATGCACACCGCTATCCTGTCATTAGGCTTTATAAGCTCATATTCGTTCACAGATTGTGTGAATCTGTTCCATATCTCCTTGCGGAATTTCTTTTGTATGCTCCGCTCAGCGTCCTGTGAGATATCCTCTACGACCTCTTTGGAAAGCTTTTCTCTCAGCCAGCCATAGTAGCCACCCTCTAGGTTTTCAGCGTCATAGCCAAGCTCTCGAAGCTTTTCGACCTCAGTGTCGCTTATAAGTCCGCTTTTACAGCAGATAAGAAGCTTTTTGTCCTTTGGCAGGTCGCTTTTATCAAGCTTTTCGGCAGGGATGTTCACTGCTCCGTCAATGTGACCATACTCAAAAGAAAGCTCGTCCCTTATATCTATTATCAGCGTGTTGCCGCTTGCATTTATCATTTGTCAGTTGACCTCCGCAAAATTAATCACTATTCTTTATGATAGCATAAAAATCAACTTTTTTCAAGCTTTACGCAAAAATAAAAGGCAAAGCCTGATACTTTGCCCTTTGTTTTATGTCTTGTGTCTGTTTCTTATATAGAATATTATGGATATTGCCGCTACGATAAATTCCGTGACAGGATAAGCAAGCCATACGCCGGTTAATCCTGCTGCCTTAGACATAATGAAAGCCATTGGCACTATAAGAGCAAAGCCCCTTAGTACGGTGATGGTCTGGGCTGGTATGATCTTTTCAGAAGCCGCAAAAAATGCAGATATTATTATATTGAAGCCTGAGAAAAACAATCCGGTGAAGTATATTTTCATGCCGTCCTCTGCCATGCGCTGAAGAGAGTCGATGTGCTCGCTGTTGAATATAGCGGCGATAGGCGTTGTGAAAAATGCAATAGCAAGGTAAACCATAAGCGCTATCACAAGCTGTGATATAATAGAATATCTCAGCACTGCTCTAAGACGGTCTTTGTCACCAATGCCGTGAGCAGCACTGATAAGCGGCTGACCGCCTTGTGCGATACCGGTGAATATGGATACCGCCACAATGGAGGTATTCGCTATCACTGCATAAGCTGCAACGCCTGTGTTGCCTGCAAGACCAAGTATTATTATATTGAACGCAAGCACCACGATGCCTGATGAAAGCTCAGTTATAAGTGACTGCACGCCTATGGACAATATGCCGCCAAAAGTTCTCCCTTCGTGCCTTGCCTTGATGATATGGAAGCTGTTCTTTTTGCGGAATTTGTATATGCTCAGTATGCAAAGGCTTATAACAGGCGAAAGTCCTGTTGCAAGGATAGCTCCGAAAATGCCCATATCCAGCGGGAAAATGAACACATAGTCAAGGATTATGTTTGAAAAGCTTCCCGTGAGCATTGCTGCCATTGAAAGCTTTGGATTTCCGTCGTTTCTTATAAAGCAGTTGAAAGTGTCGTTAAGCAAAAAGAATGGTCCGAACATCATAAGCACTTTTAGGTAGGTATTAGTCATGCCCACAACGCTGCCCTTTGCACCAAGAAGCTTTGCAAGTGGCATTGAGAAAAACGCTCCGCCCAAAAAGTATATCGCTCCAAGCACCAGAGCCATAAGCAGTGCGCAGGTGAAAACTCTGCTTCCTGCTTCGTCACGTCCCTGACTTTTGTATATTGCAAACTTTGTCGCTCCGCCCATGCCGATCATAAGTCCGGTGCCGTGGATAAGGCTGAATATCGGAATGGCGATATTCAGTGCAGTTACGCCGTCTGCACCCATGCCCTTTGCGACAAAGAACGTGTCCGCAAGGATATAGCACGATACACCTATCATTCCGAGAACGTTCAGAGAAGCGTATCTGGCAAAGTCCCTAAGATGTGAATTTTTCTTCATTTTTATCCTCCGTTTATCCCACAAAAAAACGCCGAACACCGCTGTCTTTTAAAGCCTAACGACAGCAGGTCCGACGCAAAACTTCTACCCAGCGGCAGAAGTAAGCATTAAACATATAAGATTATAACAGAGTATAAAGGCATTGTCAAGAGGTAAATGCCTTCGCTTTATGTTAAATAAATGTTAAAAAACGCTCTCTGCGGTTGACAAGTTTTTAACAAAGCTTTATAATGAAATTGACAGAAAGCATATATAATATTATATGACAGCCTTAAAATTTTATATACCGATAACAAAGAAGGGGAAACTATGAATTTAACTCATCTCAGATATATGGTAGAGGTCGAAAGACTTGGGTCTATCACAAAAGCAGCTTCAGCACTTTATATGGGTCAGCCTAACCTTTCAAAAGCCATAAAGGAAATGGAAAGAGAAGTTGGCATACCGATTTTTAAAAGAAGTGCAAAGGGTGTTGTTGCCACAGAAAAGGGCAAACAGTTCCTGCAGTATGCAAAGGCCATACTTGTGCAAATGGATAAAATGGAGAGCCTTTATAAGGATAATGGTGAAAACGCTGTGAACTTCTCTCTGCTTTTGCCAAGGGCAAGCTATATAACCCACGCTTTCACTTGCTTTGTGAACAAGTTAGGCACGAATGTGGAGCTTGACGCAAAAATAAGGGAAACAAACTCCATGGAAGCCATAAACGCAGTGGTGGAATGCGAATATAACATGGGTATAATCCGTTATCCTGTGGCATATGAGAGCTTTTTCATGTCTATGATAGAAGAGAAAAATCTGAAATATCATAACGTGTGGGAGTTTGATTATGTACTTATCACAAGCGAAAACAGCCAGCTTGCTAAAGAAAAAGAGATAAACGAAACTGTTTTGGATAAATACATAGAGGTATTGCACGGCGATAATATCGTGCCGAACATCTCAGCGACTTATCAGAAGAAAAACGCTGAGCTTAATAATCACAGCAGGCATATTTACGTCTATGAGAGAGGAAGTCAGTTCGATATCCTCTCGGCTTGTCCGGACTCATTCATGTGGGTAAGTCCTCTGCCAAAGGAGATATTGAAGCGTTATGGTCTTGTGCAGAGAGTTTGTCATAGTTTCAAAAAGACCAATAAGGACGTTCTTATCTATCAGAGCAATTACCGCCTTAGCCATGCGGATCAGATGTTCCTTGATGAGCTTGAAAGGGTAAGAAAAGAGATATCAGAATAATTTTTAGCATAAAAATGCGGGCGAACATGAAAAGTGTTCGTCCGCTTTTTGTTTAAGGCAACACCGCACAAAGCCTGCCTGACGGCTTTGCACGCCATCTGCTTGCAGATTTTCCGTCATATCACACAAAAATCCCTTGACATACGACAGTATGCCTGCGGAATTTTTATGCAATCTGACAAAAAATCTGACTACGCATCTGACGCACAATCTTTGTGCGGTATTGCCTTAACAAGATCTAAGCCCTGAGCATATTATAGGTCAACGTGACTACAGAATATGCCACCGTCCTTTGTAATGTCGATATAGGCATAGCTTGCAGGCTTGCCATCTCTCGGCTGACCTGCACTGCCGGGGTTTAAAATGTGGATACCCTCCTCATAGGCGTAGTAGCGACAGTGTGTGTGTCCGAAAAGTGCTATCTGTGCGCCTATTTCCTTGGCTTTGTAAAAAAGTCTGTCGGTAGAGTATTTCACGCCCCACTTGTGGCCATGGGTGAAAAATATCTTTATACCGTCCTCGGTCATGTATATGTCATTTTCGGGAGTGAGCGAAGCAAAGTCGCAGTTTCCTGATACGTTTACTATCTTTTTGTCAAGATACTGCACTCTCAGGCTGTCAAGGTCACGTTCGCCGTCACCAAGAAAAATAAACAGGTCGGCGTCGCCGTTTCTCTTGAATATTTTGTGCATTGCAGAATAATTTCCATGAGTATCCGAAAAAACGATTATTCTCATAGTTACACCCCTTTACCAGTTATAACAAGCAATATTATAACATAAATATTTATAAATACTATAGAAAAAAGGAGAATTTTTTATGAGCGCAAAAAACAGCTTCAATTCTATGGATCCAAAAGCCATGCAGGCACTTCTTGCAGTGGCTTCCAAAAAGCTAGGCACCACCCCTGATGTGCTGAAAGGTCAGCTTGAAAGCGGCGTTTATGACAGAGCACTTCAGGGTATGCCGCAAAACGAGGCGATGATGCTTCAAAAAGCATTGTCTGACCCGAAAACTGCCGAGAAAATATTGTCCTCACCGCAGGCAAGGGCGATATTCAAAAAGCTTCAGGGAAAATAGTATTTTACAGGGCAAAAGCTTGAACAGGCGGTGAAATAATTGGACGATCTGATGAACAAAATACAGAATGTGCTTAATGATGAGGAAAGCATGAAGCAGATAAAGGAGCTTGCGGATATGCTCACGGCGGATAACGGCGGACAGGGAGAAGAGGGCGGTCAGAGCGAAGCTCCACAAAGCCCCAAAAACATGGACTTTTCTCAGCTTCTTCAAAGCCTGGGGGGCATTTCTCCGCCTGCGGAAAGCAAGCCTGTGCAAGCGACACAGGCAGGGGGTCTTGATATTGCAAAGCTTATGAAGATACAAAGCATTATGCAGTCGGCTTCAAAACCTGATAAAAATATCCAGCTTCTTCTTGCTCTGCGACCGCTTTTGAAAGAAGAAAATCAGGCGAAAATAGACAGGCTCATAAAAATATTCAAGCTTTTTGCAGTGTATCCTGCACTGAAAGAAAGCGGTCTTCTGGGAGGTGATCTGCTTGGCTTATTCTGATGACAATAATTTCACCACCATGCAGGAGGAAGCCATTCGCCGTGTGAGAGAAATGCAAAGGCGTTCACGAAGCATTGTGGGCGCAAGCCCTAATAGCGAGCCTGCATCACCTAAAGCAGAGGAAACTCCTCGCACTCAGAATGCTCATAGCCCACAAAAAGCCCCTCAGAGCAGTTCGCTTTTGAGCGGTCTGCTTGGGGGGAATTTAGGCGATATAAAGATAGACGAGGAAAAAGCCCTTATCGGTCTGCTTATTTACATATTATACAAGCAGGGCGCAGACATAAAGCTTCTTCTGGCACTTGGTTACCTTCTTCTCTAAAGCGTCCATTCAAGAAGTGCAAGCATAGAAATATCGGAGAAAATATCGGAAAGATAGCTGTCGTCATATATCCTGTCCATGTTGTCACCTGAGTATTCTATCTCCTTGCAAAGCTCCTTGACGGTTTCAAAGCGTGCAGGAGCGTCCTGCTCACGACTGAGGTTTATGACCTCTGCGGCAAAAACGAACACTATCATAGCCTTTATTTTTGACAGCAGGTCGAAATCTCTTACAGCTTTAAGAAAATATCTGTATACAAAATACACCGCAAGCTTTTCGTACTCATCGCTCGTCTGAGCCTTTAAGGGTGCGGAAAGCTTTTTCACAAAGCGGCTTGCGTCCTTTATCTGCTGTGGGAGAATGTCGCCTATAAAGTCAAGACGTTCAAGATACAAAAGCATATTTTCGGCATTTTCCAAAGGCTTTTCAGGCAAAGCCTTTTTCAAGCTTTCCACACGCTCTGCAATTATCTCAGGGTGGGAAAGCTCCTGGGCAATGGCTTTTATCTCCTCTGTATCCTCTTCGTCAAGAGCATATTGTATCTCCGCTGTTGCTGAAAGAACGTTTACAAGCCTGTCATGGAGAGAATATTCCCTGTTTTGAAGCAGGTCAATGAAAGCCGTCCGTGCAAAAAGCATGGTTTCAAGAAGCTGGGGATCGAACTCAAGGTCGTCAGGCTCTTCATCTATCTCTTTGGTAAAAAATCTTACAGGCTCATCGTCAGAAAGATACATTCTCACAGCTTCTTCGCAGGCAAGCCCCACGCCTGCCTCCTTGTAATCTCCAAACCACTCATAAAACCTCGGGTGTTCGCGGCATATGTCTGAGATGTTTTCCTCACCGTAAGCAAGCTGAACAGAGCAAAGCCCCTTTTCGTTGAGCATAGGGCATTTGCCGTCACAGTGGACAAGATATTTCACGCCCTCGTCTTCCGTAACTGAGTTCACAAACTTCCTGCCTATATCATTGTCAAGCTTTTTGTAAAAGCCGTAGGTGTCCTCGTCTATCTCGATATCCCAATCGGTCATACAGCAGTTGTCAGAACACTGTGAGCCTGTGCAGACGAATTTTTCAAATATCTCAGGGTAAAAAAGCTTCATATAAATATCTCCTTATGAGGTGTTGACCTTATTATAATACTAATGATTTTATCTGTCAACTTTCAGAATAAAAAAAGGCAGACACCTTGTCCGCCTTTTGTCACTCTTGTGTGAAAACTATCCATTTTATGTTTTTGGGGCTTATCTCGTCAAGATACTCTGACGGCACTGTGACAGTTATCTGACGTTTTGAAGTCGCCCCTGATTTGTCCTTGGGTATCTCTTTAGCCACATATATGAAAAGGGAATCCTTGTCTTTGACCGCCCTTACTACTTCATAGTCGATATGCTCATATCCAGAAAGCTCTCCTTTTAGAAAAATAACATGGTTGTTGAAGCCGCCTTCGTTTTCAAAAGCTTCCATATCATTTTTCATTTCCTGAATTTGCAGTTCACCATTGTATTTCAAATAATATTCACTGAAATCATCATAATTTGAAAACATTTTTTGATAGGGGAATGTCATGTTGGCTTCACTACTGCACTTGTATATCTTTTGCTCAAAAGGAACGTCTGTAAGCTCACTTGTTACATTCTCTGTCTGATAAAGCTTGTTGCTTCCTGCGTAATATACCGTCAAGCCGTTTTCACAAACGCTGTAAAGGCTGTCGGCAGAAAGTTTTTTTGAGAAAAGCTTCATGCTGCCCTCAGAAAAGTCCTCAGATTCTATGGTAAGAACACCGCTGTCCCCCTCCAAAGAGCTTTCAGCATGTATCACCTGCGTGCTTGTGCATACTGTTATCTCAGCCGCAGTGCCGCTTTTTACGCACTCGCAGAACTCAGCCCAGCGCATATCGCTTTCTTCTGAAGAGTCCATGAAAAGCATACCATGCTCTCTGGCCGTGTCAGCGGTTATCTCACTGCCGTTCCATGCCGAGAAAAATATCTTTGCAGGGCTGTCAACGACTTCCTCTTGTTCGATAAACGAGGAGTTTTCAGTATTGACCACTCTCTCTTCAGACCGACCGCAGGCTGAAAAAAGGTTCAGGAACATTGCAGCGGACAATGCACCGCAGATAATTTTTTTATGCAACTTCCTGCCCCCTTGCTTTTATACTTTAGGGGCAACACCTCCCAAGGCACGCCCTTAAAACTCATTATATCACATTTTGCTGATTCTGTTAATATGTATTTTAATCAAATTAGCAAACGCCTATTTGGCTATAATGTCAAAATATCGGTGTAAATATGGCAAATATCTCAAGAAGAGGGCTTGAAGAGTGAAATGTGACAATATTGTAATTAAACTTGTTAGTTTGTCAATGATATTGGACACGATAGTTATTGAAGAATTCGATAGGCGA
>OHAN01000053.1_pt1 | contig 109671 bp, 82 predicted proteins | sample 1577121 | NCBI WGS metagenome assembly OHAN01 (sample SAMEA3541554, study PRJEB24748) | human gut metagenome | biome: human gut; feature: human-associated habitat; material: faeces | place: China | collected 2012 | reverse complement strand
GTTCTGTGTTCCATTCTGATTTCAATCAAAACAAAGGCTTGGCTTTACTCTTTTCGATGCAGGTACAGTCCAGTCTTCCGGAATAAACTTCCACTGATTCAGCGGCTTCGGATCGAGAACTTTTACTTCTTCTATCCGTTTCATCAGATAAAAACGTAAATCTTTATCTGTGGAGTATACGATACGTTTTGCCAGTTCTGTCTTGGGAATACCAGCACCTTTTGTCAGCAAATCTCCCCCACCGTTTCCACGATACGAATTAACAGCTACCTGATATGTTTTATTCATATCAAACGGCTCTCCGTTTGCCATCCTTTCTATCTTGATTTTTTCACCCTGAGGTTTCGTTACATCGACTGTATAAATAATGCCTGCTGCCGAATCGAAATTGAAACTTGGATTCTTGAAACGGCCGAACCCTTTATCTTCTTCATTAAACAACATTAAATGGTCGTCGGGTGATTTCATCTGGTTAGTCCATAAAGCATACGACATTTCCAGAAAATCCTTGATTTCTTTACCTGTCAGCTTCATCGTATAAAGCAGGTTCTCGTATTTATACAAGTTAAACATATCACTCATATAAATATCTCCTTTCTTGATTTCTGCTGAGAACGAGAGAGGAGCACAGAAAGATATATCGGCACCCGTAATATCAAGCTGCAACTGATGAAGCAAATCGATAAATGCAGAAGGACCAAAATAGGCATCTTTGGTTGTAATGGTTTCTTCGATACGTCCAATCTTACGAGATACAAAGTCGACTGTTGCCTGATATTGTCCGGCAAACTCCCGCATGAAATCCTCATCAGCAGCATAGCGGGAAACATCTGCCAAAGCACCCTCTACAGATTTTCTCACAAGCTTACCTCCAGCTTTAGTCACTTTGACTGTAACATCCGAAACATATCTGGCCGCATTGGCAGGATCGACGAGTAAAACAGAATCTCCTGCCACATTGACAATCTTCTCACACCGGCGCACATGATCGTGTCCCATAAATACTACATCGAAGCCCGGAACATTTTTTGCTACATCGCCCGAACCATTCTCTACAACATTATCCAGTTTATTACCTTCAGGTCCGGCATGAAATAATCCGATCAAAACGTCCGGATTCTCTTTTTCCTTGATAATCTTTACCCATTTACGTGCGCAATCCTCCATGTCTTCAAAATGCAGCCCGTTCCACAGCTGTTCGGGAAGCCATGAAGGAATGGCAGGAGTTATCATACCTAAAACTGCTATTTTTACTCCTTTCCGTTCGATTATTTTATAGGGAGTAAGATAAGGTTCTCCCGTTTTATTGTCCACAATATTTGCCCCAAGTATAGGAAAAGCACACTGTTTCACCCAACGGTCGTACACGGCATGTCCAGTCTCCACATCATGATTTCCCATAGTACCTATATCGTATTTCATATAGTTCAGCATCGCTGAAGTTACATGAACAGAAGTTGTATCGATGTAATTGTAATAATAAGCAATGGGCTGTCCTTGTAAAATATCTCCATTATCCATCAGAACAACTCCATCTCCATACTGCTCACGCTGTTCTTTTACAAATGAACTGACACAAGCCAGCCCTCCTTTGCGAGGCTTCATACTTATAAAGTCATAAGAGAAATAGCATCCGTGCACATCACTCGTTTCAATAAGTTTCAAAGTTACTTCACCGTCTTGCGAAGCATAAGCAGGACTTGTAACGCCTAAAGCAAGAACAAGCATCAAACTGGTAAATAGTTTCATCATAAATCTAGCGGGTTAAGTGATATATAAACGACAAAATGTCACATTTTCATAGTATATCCAATAAGTAACTACAAAGATAATGGAACTTTACCACCTGCAAAACCCACAAAAAGATAAATACCTTTCAATATGGTTAAAAGTCTGTTAACAAACGGACTATCTGGCACATTCTTTGCCTCATTCTCAAATAAAAAAACAGACTGTATGGCTTACATAGACTATTACAAAGTTCTTGGAGTTGACAAAACGGCAACTCAAGACGAAATCAAGAAAGCGTACCGTAAGCTGGCTCGCAAATATCACCCGGACTTAAATCCGAATGACCCAACGGCCAAGGACAAGTTTCAGGAGATAAACGAAGCTAACGAGGTACTGAGCGACCCTGAAAAGCGTAAGAAATACGATGCTTACGGGGAGAATTGGAAACACGCCGACGAGTTCGAAGCTCAACAGCAAGCATATCGTGCTCAAGGCGGTACAGGTAACGGCGGTGAATATTGGTATTCTACCGACGGACAACATTTTACAAGTGGATTCGGAGGAGAAGGTATGCATGGATTTGGTGGAAATGCCAGTGGATTCTCTGATTTCTTCGAAGAACTGTTCGGGCATGGAGCCGGCAGAGGACGTAATGCAAGAGGCGGATTCAGAGGGCAAGATATTGAGGCTTCTCTACAGTTGTCTCTACGTGAGGCTGCAACCACTCATAAACAAACATTCAGCATCAACGGTGAAACATTACGTATTACAGTTCCAGCCGGAGTAGCAGACGGTCAGGTTATCAAACTGAAGGGACATGGAGGTAAAGGAACAAACGGAGGACCCGACGGAGATTTGTATATCACTTTCGTTATTCCTGACGACCCTGTCTTTAAACGGAAAGAAAATGACTTGTACACAGATGTAACAATCGACTTATACACTGCCGTACTGGGAGGTGAAGTTACAGTCAACACATTAGACGGACAAGTAAAACTGAAAGTTCGTCCGGGTACTCAGAATGACGCTAAAGTTCGCCTGAAAGGAAAAGGATTTCCTGTATACAAGCAGGAAGGCGTCACAGGCGATTTGATTGTAACTTATCATGTAACAATTCCTACTACACTGACGGAAAAGCAGAAAGACCTGTTCCGACAGTTGCAGCAAGGATAATTTAAAACCGTACGACTATGCAGAACGATTTAATCATCATAAACGACTATTGCACACATTGCAATATCGAACCCGACTTCATCCTCATGCTAGGTGAAGACGGTCTGATAGATATCGAAGTAATAGATGATACCAGTTATTTTCCGGCTTCTCAGCTGAATGAACTGGAAAGGTATACTCATTTATATTATGACTTGTCCATCAATATAGAAGGGATCGATGCTATCCGCCACTTACTGACAAAAATAGACAACTTGCAAAATAAAGTAAGAAGTCTGGAAAATGAGTTGCGTTTCTACCGCAGATAATTCCCATAATGTATAATTTACCCCCGCTATAAAAATTTATGGCGGGGGTATTTTTATAAAAAGGGGTTATGAGGTCCTGTTTTCTTCAATATGTATCAGAAATCGTAGGTCAGCCCGATAAAGAAAGTTCCTGCCTGCTTTTTTCGAGGTAATTCTATTTTTTGTCCTTCGACTATCATATTACGGCTTCCTCCGTATAAATCATAATTGGAGGTCGTATACCCAAGCAATACCGATACACGTTCCACTTCCAAAGCCATAGCAAATTTCACATGATAATAACATGCCTTCGCATGCGAATTACTGACTTCTCCTGAAGTGGCGGGTACATGGATAATCGCATCCTTCGGAACATAATCTACACTAGTACTTAAATTGGGAGGCAAAGGAATGGTAACTCCAGGAGACACACGAAACGATAATGCCACATCATGGTCATGATTCAGATAAACAGGAGGCGAATACAGATAAACTCCCGACCGGAACGCAAACAGATACATCAAACGGTTTTCCTCAATCTGCCAGCGCAAGTTTTTATCTCTTGCTTCTCCAGAATAAGTCTTATTTCCATCTATTGGAGGAGTAAAAAGAAAGCCTGCTCCAACTCCAATGAAACGCCACGGTTTATATACGACATCCGTTTCTATTTCCCATGTCATATAATTATTCGCGCCACCATAGAGTTCCCATACCCAATGCCGGTCTTTCTCTGACTTCTGCGCCATTGCTACCGATATGCCTAAAAAAGAAAAAAGGATTATGCACCAGAGGCTTTGTTTTTTATTCATAAGTCATAGCGTTAGTTTAAGTTATCATATAATATTTCCGGAATAATATCTAATATTAACAAGTAACAAATGGTTTTGGAAAAAGGTTCATTGTATCAATTTCCGCTTTCAAAGCTTTAGCCAGCAAATATTCTTTGGGTTCCTCTTTCTGTGCATCCACCTGTTTGAACTTTCCTATATGTAATGTCAGTTGCTATTCACGCCTTCTTTAGCAAACATTTTCAATCCTCGAAAACGTCTTTCAAATCCGAATAAAGCTTAAAACCATCTCTTAAATTATTTTCAAAATGAGTCCTCTCCTCCCTCGAATCCTTTTTTTAATTACATTTGTGCCACATTATTAGAAAAACATATACATGGAACAATTCAGTCAAATGATTGCCACAGCCCTGAAGCTACCTGTCCATCGGGTAGAAAACACATTGAAACTGCTTCAGGGAGGTGCTACAATACCTTTTATAAGCCGTTACCGAAAAGAAGCAACCGGAGGCCTCGACGAAGTACAGATAGGAGATATCCATACGCGTTACGAAAAGCTCTGTGAACTTGCCAAACGAAAGGAAACGGTTCTTTCTACCATCGAAGAACAAGGAAAACTGACAGACACTTTACGCGAACGTATTTCCAATTGTTGGGATGCGACAGAGCTGGAAGATATTTACCTGCCTTTTAAGCCCAAACGAAAAACTCGTGCCGAGGCTGCACGCCAGAAGGGACTGGAACCGCTTGCCATGCTACTATTGATGCAGCGGGAAAACAACTTATCTGCCCGAGTACGCCAGTTTGTCAAGGGAGATGTCAAGGACGAAGAGGATGCTCTAAAAGGAGCACGCGACATCATTGCTGAGCAAGTAAATGAGGATGAACGTGCCCGTAATCTGATACGAAACCAGTTTAGCCGTCAGGCTATGATTACATCGAAAGTAGTCAAGGGCAAAGAAAAAGAAGCAGCAGCCTTAAAATACCGCGATTACTTCGACTTCTGTGAACCATTGAAGAAGTGTACCTCTCACCGTCTGCTCGCCATCCGCCGTGGAGAAACCGAAGGTATCCTGAAAGTATCCATCACTCCCGACGATGAATCAGCATGTACCGAACGATTGGAAAGACAGTATGTACATGGAAACGGAGAATGTTCCGCACAAGTAGCAGAAGCCGTGAACGACGCATACAAACGTCTGTTGAAACCCGCTATAGAAACAGAATTTTCCGCACTCAGCAAGGAAAAGGCAGACGAAGAGGCTATCCGTGTCTTTGCTGAAAATCTCCGGCAACTGTTGCTTGCTCCTCCTTTGGGACAAAAGCGCACAATGGGTATCGATCCGGGATATCGTACCGGTTGCAAAGTTGTCTGTCTGGACGCCCAAGGTACATTGCTGCACAATGAAGCAATTTATCCGCATCCACCCAAATCGGAAACAGCTCTGGCCGGACGCAAGCTTGTCAAACTCGTCGAACAATATAAGATAGAAGCCATCGCCATCGGAAATGGTACGGCAAGCCGTGAAACCGAACGTTTCGTCACTTCTCAACGATACGACCGCGAAGTGCAGGTGTTTGTTGTCAGCGAAGACGGCGCCTCCATCTATTCTGCATCGAAAATCGCACGAGATGAGTTTCCTGAATATGACGTAACTGTGCGAGGAGCTGTGTCAATCGGTCGCCGACTGATGGACCCCCTTGCCGAACTAGTCAAGATAGATGCCAAATCTATTGGTGTGGGACAATATCAGCACGATGTAGATCAAAGTAAACTGAAGGCATCACTCGACCAGACAGTAGAGAGTTGCGTGAACCTTGTCGGAGTAAATGTCAATACGGCCAGCAAACATCTGTTGACATATGTATCGGGACTGGGACCGACGCTGGCTCAAAACATTGTAGATTACCGTACGGAAAACGGAGCATTCCATTCGCGTAAAGAACTGCTGAAGGTACCGCGTATGGGAGCAAAGGCGTTTGAACAGTGTGCCGGATTCTTGCGTATTCCGCAAGCAGACAACCCGCTTGACAATTCGGCTGTACATCCGGAAAGTTATGCCATAGTAGAAAAGATGGCAAAGTACTTGAAATGCTCCGTTGCCGACCTGATAAAAAACAAGGAATTACGTAGCCAAATAGACATAAAAAACTATGTAACTGATACCGTAGGACTGCCTACACTGACTGATATTCTACAAGAGCTGGATAAACCGGGACGTGACCCGCGCCAAAAGATTCAGGTCTTCGAATTTGACAAGAACGTGCAGACTATCGACGACCTGCGGGAGGGCATGGAATTGCCGGGCATCATCAACAACATTACCAATTTCGGATGCTTCGTAGATATAGGAATTAAAGAGAACGGACTGGTACATATCTCCCAGCTTGCCGACAAGTTTGTCAGCGACCCGACAACAGTAGTCAGTATGCACCAGCATGTACGCGTACGTGTACTCAGTATTGACCATGAACGCAAGCGCATCCAGCTTACAATGAAAGGACTTAATTGATGGAAACAGAAAAACAAACATGCGGATGGTTCGTCTTCAACAGCGGACAGGTTTTGATAGAAAAAAAAGAAGACGGATATCATATTCCTTACGGACCTGAACCTCCGGTTGAGGTTCCCGTCGGAAGTACCATTCATACCATCGGAGAGATAAACGGTTATCCTGCCAAGACGTATGCTATTCATATTCCAGTAAGTGGAGATGAAAACAGTCCACGCATGATGAAGGACTTGCGTGCTTCTTTCGATGTACTTCCTCTGGAAGAATACAAGCGTGCCGGAAAAGCTTCACAAATATTAAACTGGGACAAGAACAGCCGTTATTGCCCCATGTGTGGTGTACCTACGGTACAGGTTTCCCCCATAGCCAAACGATGTCCGGAATGCCGGCAGGAGTTTTATCCGCGTATTTCTCCGGCGGTCATTGTACTTATTAAAAAGGAAGACAGTATCTTGCTCGTACATGCCCGCAACTTCCGGGGGACGTTTAAAGGATTGGTAGCCGGTTTTCTCGAACCAGGAGAAACGTTGGAAGAGTGTGTTCACCGCGAAGTCATGGAAGAAACAGGACTGACCATAAAAAACCTGAAATATTTCGGCAGTCAACCGTGGCCCTACCCCAGCGGAATCATGGTAGGATATTATGCCGAATACGAAAGCGGAACCATCAAGTTGCAGGATGAAGAACTGAGTGCAGGAGCCTTTTACAACCGAAACAACCTGCCGGAAATACCGAAAAAGCTCAGCATCGCCCGCCAACTGATTGATGCCTGGCTGGACAATAAAATTTAAAGATCAGATAAAAACATACCGGTATGAGTGACAGAAATCTATAATACCTGACAATTCATACCGGTATGCTTATTTATTTTATAAATGCAGGAACTGGCAAATGCATACCTGCTATAACCAGTCCATTCTCACGAGCATACTGCAATAAGTTTTTACGAGTCTTTATTGCTTCCTGCTTATCCATATCATAGGTAGCACAAATCTCCGGATGTTCTAATTGCAGAGCTGCCCCATGAATCAAATCTCCAATTATCAATAATTTACCTGCCTGAAAAACAGTATGTCCGGGAGTATGTCCAACAGCTTCCATTGCTACCACTTTTCCCGGCAACGTATCACCAAAAGCAAACAGGTGCAAACGATCCTTATATGCATTCATGGCTCTCACAACTTGTCCGTTCTTTTCGGCTTCCATTTTCATCCAACTATCATACTCAGCCTTAGAAACATAAATTTCAGCATGAGGAAACACTACACTATCGTTTTTCATCAGTCCTCCGATATGATCACCATGAAAATGAGTAAGATATATATATTTAATGTCGGCAGGAGTAATCCCTAAAGCATGTAACCCAGCCAATAAGCGACTATCGGATGCCCCCATTCCCGTATCAAAAAGAATTTGTATACCATTGCTTTCTATCAAAAACGTACTAATGGAAGAAGGTATTCCGTTTTCGAGCGAAAGTTTTTTCATCAAGTCCTCACCAGCATCCGGAAAGAGTGAAGGAGGCATCAGTTTCGCAGAAGCGTTATCACGAATCCATGTAGCTTTTACTCCGTCGAGTACCAACGTCGACAAAGTACTATCTTCCTGCAAACCAACTTGATTACTTATTACACTCATACTATCTGCATTCATTTTTTCATTAACCTGTTTCTTGGCACTATTACCGCAACCAGCAAGTGACAATACCATAGTCACACCGAAAGCATAGCTCCATATCTTAGTCCTTTTCATCGTTATGTAGTTTAAATATCTGATTATACTAGCTCTTCCACTTGCCAAAACCTTTCTAAAATAACAGATTTTTTCAGATTATCCAAAGATATTCTCACATGATTACGATTTTAACTTACTGCCAAGTCATTTCTTCATGAATAAGTCCTGATCAAGATCATATAAAAACAAGCGAGGAGAAAGAATCTTTCCATCTGCTGATTCTCTCTCCTCGCTTCTAACCGGCACGTAAAACAGACCCATCTGCTTCCGTACCAGAGAGGGTAAAAAAAATTTTATTTCTTTTTCATTTTCTGCATCATGCCTGCCATCTTGCTGCCGGTAACCATCTTCATCATCTTGCGAGTCTGGTCAAACTGTTTCAGCAAACGGTTTACTTCCTGAATGCTTGTACCACTACCCTTAGCAATACGTGTACGGCGAGTTCCGTTCAGGATTTCAGGATGAGTACGTTCTTCCGGAGTCATTGAATAAATAATAGCCTCAATACTCTTGAATGCATTATCATCGATATCAATATCTTTAATGGCTTTTCCTACACCCGGAATCATAGAAGCAAGTTCCTTCAAATTACCCATCTTCTTAATCTGATGAATCTGAGTCAGGAAGTCATTAAAGTCGAACTGGTTTTTCTGAATTTTTTTCTGAAGACGTTTTGCTTCTTCTTCGTCGTATTGTTCCTGTGCACGTTCTACCAATGAAACGATATCACCCATACCAAGGATACGGTCTGCCATACGGGCCGGATGGAACTGATCGATTGCATCAAGCTTTTCACCTGTTCCCACAAACTTGATAGGCTTGTTCACAACGGTACGGATAGACAGAGCAGCACCACCACGAGTATCACCATCCAACTTAGTAAGAACTACACCGTTGAAGTCCAGACGTTCGTTAAATTCGCGAGCTGTATTTACTGCATCCTGACCAGTCATTGAGTCAACAACAAACAACGTTTCATCCGGATTGATTGCATTTTTAATTGCTTCAATCTCGTTCATCATCTGTTCGTCTACAGCAAGACGTCCCGCTGTATCGACAATAACCAAGTCATAACCTTTTGCCTTTGCTTCCTGAATAGCATTCAGTGCAATCTGAACAGGATCTTTGCTATCCAATTCGCAATATACAGGCACTTCGATCTGCTGTCCCAATACTTTCAGCTGTTCGATAGCAGCAGGACGATATACGTCGCAGGCAACCAGCAACGGCTTACGGTTTTTCTTGGTTTTCAGCATGCGTGCCAGCTTTCCTGAGAAAGTTGTCTTACCAGAACCTTGCAAACCTGACATCAGGATTACGGCAGGACGACCTTTCAATTCGATTTCGGCAGTATCGCCACCCATCAGTTTGGTCAGCTCATCATGCACAATCTTAACCATCAACTGGCTAGGCTTAACAGCAGTCAACACGTTTTGTCCTAAAGCTTTTTCCTTTACAGTGTCGGTAAAGCTCTTTGCTACCTTATAGTTCACATCGGCATCCAGCAATGCACGACGTACGTCTTTCAACGTTTCGGCCACATTGATTTCGGTGATTTTACCTTCACCTTTCAATATTTTAAACGACCGTTCTAGTCTTTCACTTAAATTATCGAACATATATTTTTCTTGTTTTTTATTCTTCCAATTTGTCAGGGCGCAAAATTACAAAAATAATCGGATGCATCAAATCTTTTTATTCTGCCATTTCGCCTTTTTCAAGTAAATAACACTGAATGTCAGCATTAACGAATAATAGATGACTTCGGTAGTAAAACAAACATCTACCGGAGCACGAAGCATCATTCCTACTACAATAATATACAATGCATAAAAGATCTGTACTCCGACTTCCAGTCCCAAAGCAGCCTGTGTATTACCCGTACCCGAAATTCCATTGAAATAAATATTTGCAAGAGCAGCTATCAACATTGCACCGCAAACGACATATAATGCCGGAACCGATTCAAGAAGCAGTGCTTCCTCATTGGTATAAACCGACAAAATAGCCTGAGGGAAGATAACACAAAGGGCCACACATACTACCATAATAAGGAATGACATCCGGGCTATTTTATGCAGTAATCTGACAACTCCTGCTACTCCTCCCGAACCAATCAGATTGCTGACCAGTGTATTTGCCGTAGTAGAAAGCGACTGGACAGGTATTAACAGCACAACATATACGCTACGCACAATGTTGGCAATGGCAAGCTGCCGTTGTCCGAGTCGTTCAAGTGCCATGAAAAATACAAACCAGATGGCCATGGAAAGAAAATACTGCACCATGGTGAAGCAGGAAATGCGCAAGATACGCATCACCATATCCCAGTCAAAATGTCCGAAACGATTCAGCCCATATTTCTTCAAGTCAATTTTACCATACGTATACACAATAAAAAACAGCATAGAAGATGCTTCTGCTATAACCGATGCCAATGCCGCTCCACGTATTCCCATTTCAGGGAATCCACACTTTCCGAATATCATCGCATAGTCGAGGAATACATTCACCAAGGCCATGACGACAGCATTCATGGTCAGTACCTTTGTCTTGGTTATACCTATATAAAGCGCACGGAACATGACATTGACAAAGGCAAAAAGAAATCCCCAGATACGCCATGTAAAAAACTCGTATGTAGCATAAAAAATCGTATCCGAAGTAATCAGCAGACGAATCAATGGTTCGGCACATACCAGCAATATGGCAAGTAAAGCTACTCCCATCCCCAAACTGAATGCTGTACCCTGCCACATAACCGGTCCTATGGCATGAAAATTCCCTTCCCCATTACGACGGGCTATCAAAATCTGCGAACCGACACTGAACCCGAATGCTACGGTATATACACAGATATATAGCAGTCCTCCCATTGCGGCTGCACCCAAAGCTACCTCACCCACATGTCCTAAAAAAGCCGTGTCGGTGACATTGATAACATTTTGCGCAAGCAACCCCAAGAATATCGGGTAAGTGACATTCCATATTTCTTTATTCGTATACATAAAATCTGATTGTTTTTATTTTGAGACGAAAGATGTACAAAGATACGTTTTTTATGCACTTTCAACAAATGCGCATCTGTTTTTCAGCTTATTTTAATGAAAACATCTTCATCTTTTCCTGAAAGTTCGTACATAAAAATTAAAAAGATGAGGACATTTTCTCCGATTCGATATCATGAATCGGAGAGAACATCTTCATCTTTGTTTAACAACCTATATATCAATTATAAAGACTTATTTTTCCAGTCCTTCTTTTCTTAAAATTTCCATCATTCTTATTTCTCCCTCATCCGTATCTTTCACCTCTTCGCGCAAGCGCATCATTTCTTTTTTCATTTCACGAATTACCGATTCATATTCTTTCTCCCCGTAAGCATTATGGTTTTCTTTCGGATCTTTCTGTAAATCGTAAAACTCCCAAGATGGAGTTGATTTGTAGTCTGAAGACCCTGTCATATTCAATCGGTCACCATACAAAAACATCAACTTATAACGCTCATTACGTACACCGATGTGGGCCGGACGGATATCATGTTGAGTCCAATAACGGTAATAAAAACTCTTCCGCCAGTCCTTAGGAGTTTTTCCTGCCAGAACATCTTTAAAACTTCTGCCCTGTGTACCTTCCGGAGATTTTACTCCGGCAAAATCACACAATGTAGAAGCAAAATCTACATTCAAAACAAGTTCGTTCACACGCTTGCCAGCCGGAATACATTTGGGATAACGGATAACAAATGGCATACGTGCCGATTCTTCATAAAACATCCGTTTGTCATAAAATCCATGCTCTCCTAAAAAGTATCCCTGATCGGCAACATAGACAACAATAGTATTATCTGCAATCCCCATTTCGTCTAGAGCATCCAACAGTTTTCCAATATTATCATCTACCGTAGCAGCGCAGCGTAAATAATCTCGGATCAGTTTTTGATAAATAGCTTTTCTTGCAGCAATCCGGCTCATTCCTTTTGTCGTAAAAGGAAGTTCCAGATAACGACACCACCATTTATCTGGATCAGCCGAAGCCACCTCCCAATTGTGTCCGATAGTTTCCAGTTTTTGTCCGACGAAAGTACGTCCGTTGGTTTCAGGCCCCCAGTCTAACAAATTCTCCGGTTCAGGAAACACTACGCCATCATATAAATGTCGCATACGTTCCGGGAAATCATAAGGCTCATGTGTGGCCTTAAAATGACAACACATCAAAAAAGGCTGACTTTTATCCTGAGCTTTCATCCATCTGATAGCTTTTTCTGTTACAATATCAGTGGAAAAACCATGTATACGCTCTCCAAAATTACGCTGTCCCGGCCAAGGATCATCACTATTCTTGAAAGTAGGATCACGATATTCTCCCTGATCATGAAATACAGAATAATAATCAAAACCCTGAGGTTGTGATTTCAAATGCCACTTTCCTACCAGTCCGGTGTGATATCCAGCCTTCTGTAATTCTTTCGCAAAAGTAGGCAAGGAAACATCCAAGGTATCATCTAATGTATATACCCCATTGCAATGACTATACCTTCCTGTCAATATAGCAGCACGACTCGGTGTAGATATAGAGTTTGTACAGAAACAATTATCCAAGACTGCCCCTTCATCAGCAAGCCGACGAATATTCTCTGTCTGGGCATATTCTGATAAAATACCACCATAAATACCCCAAGTTTGAGAAGTATGGTCGTCACTTAAAATAAATAATATATTCGGACATTCATCTTTTGCTTCGCCAGCAGCCCGTAAGACTAATGTACTACCAGCCAACACACCTGTCAGTAAATATTTCCAGTTCATCATATCTAACAGCTTTAACTTATCACAGCAAATTCTCACTCAAAAACATATAAGTTAATTAACTCATCCCAAGTAAGTTTATGTCCATCTTTCCACCACAATGGTTGAGTCAAGTCACAAAAATCATGATTCTCTACCATTTGATTCATCAACAAATCATGAAGTTCATTCTTCTTTTCAGTTAACTCAACAGCCAGATTTACCAGTTCTCCCGGATCCTTCTGCAAATTGAACAACTGTTCGGTTATCTTACCTTCCACATTATAAATAATATACTTATAATCACCAGAAACTACAGCTCGCTGCTGATTGGAATAAGCAAGAAAAAACTGTTCACGTATCTGTTCCTGTTTTCCTTCCATAACCGGTTTCAACGACTTGCCAGTAACGGATACAGGTACGTCCAATCCCATCAAATCACACAAGGTAGGATAAAGATCATACAAATAGCACAAAGCATCTGAACGTTTACCTGACGACAAACCATCCGGAGTGATAATAGCCATCGGTACTCCAACGCTATGCTCATACAGACTTTGTTTACCGATTAGTCCATTCTGCCCCATAGCCAGTCCATTATCTGATGCAAATACAATAATCGTATTATCCATATTTCCACTTTCTTCCAAAGCATCGACAACTCTTCCAATCTGTAAATCAACCTCACTTACCATTCCATAATATAAAGACAATTCTTTCTTCAACTGCTCAGGAGTACGGGGGACAGGTAACAATTGTTCATCCCGAATATTTAATTCTCCATTATCAAACGGATGCTCTGGCAGAAAATTATCTGGAACAGAAAGTTCCGCCGGACAATATTTCTTTCCATAATCAGGCAGAATATTTCGCGGATCATGAGGAGAAGTGAAAGAAACAAATGCCATAAACGGCTGATTATTATGTTCCGTAGTCTTCAGAAAATTTATGGCTGCATCAGCATACATTTTCGAAGAAAAGTTTTGCCCTACAAAAGGCGGCTCATCATATTTTCCAGTCGGGTCAAAATGATGTAAGCGAGGAGCACAATGTCCATTTTCTTCATAAGGATGCATTCCTCCGAAAAAGATATTATCTCCTTCGGTAAAGGAACGAGCAAACGAAGCATGGTCTGAATGTCATTTCCCCGTAGCAAATGTCCGGTAACCATTGTTTTTCAAATGCTCAGGCAATGTGATTTGCGAAACAGGTATCTTCATTCCATCACTCTGCACTTCGAACACTCCCCTTCCGGTAAGTAACATAGCACGACTAGGCATGGATAAAGCTCCACACAAAGCTCCATTGGTATAGGTTCTTGTAAACGCCATACCTTCATTAATCAGTCTATCGATATTCGGAGTATAGGTATCTCTGTTCCCCAATGCAGCAATGGCATCAGCCTGCATATCATCGACTAAAATAAACAACACATTTGGTTTTACAGCCTCTCTCTGGCATCCGCTTAACGCTACAGCAACCATGGAAGCAGAAATAAGTTTCTTAATATTCATCATAATATTTCTGTCTTTAATAAATGCCTATTTCATCTATAGCAGTTCAAAGTCATCTCCATCATCTAAAACAGGAAAACGTTTTCTGAAGCTGTCCAACGGTTCACGGGCAAGCAATGCTCCTGCTACCTCTTCTTTACCGTCAGTGCACGCAACCAATATCTTACCATAAGGACTGATTATCATACTTCCACCATCGTACAGACATTGCGGATCATTTCCTACCCGATTCACTCCTATTACATAACACTGGTTTTCAAGTGCCCGAGCTTTCAGCAGTATATTCCATACTTCCCGACGACTGGCAGGCCAGTTGGCTACATATATAACCGCATCATAATCATTCCGGCAACGCGACCATACAGGAAAGCGTAAATCGTAACATATTTGTAAAAGAAAGCGAAAACCTTTATAAGAAACAATCACTCTTTCATCTCCCGAAGTGTATTGCTTATCTTCACCCCCAAAACCAAACAAATGCCGCTTATCATAATGATACACCGTACCGTCAGGACATACAAAATAGAAACGGTTGTAAAATTTCCCTGCCTCTCTAACCGAAAGACTTCCGGCTATAACACACTGACGCAAAGCAGCAATCCGGCACATCCATTGCAAAGTTTCTCCTCCTTCATCCTCGGCTATTTCCATCGGATTCATACTGAAGCCGGTAGAAAACATTTCTGGTAAAACAAATAAATCCGTATCACAATGCTTTTCTATCAGCTGTTCTACAGCCATACGGTTTACTTTCGCCTCCTCCCAAACTATATCTGTCTGTAAGACTGTCACCTTTATAAATGATGTTTGTTTATTCATTTCCATATCCGTTTCCATAAATTCAGTACGCCCAAAGGTAATAAAAGTAGCCTGATTTAGATGTTGTTTACAAAAACTTTGTTATTTTTGTAGCGAAATTGAGTTAATGTATCAACAAATGAACGTATTAGAACTAAGTGAACAGGAGATTATCAGACGTAACAGTCTGAATGAAATGAGAGCGATGGGCATCGATCCGTACCCTGCTGCCGAGTATGTAACCAATGCATTTTCGACTGATATAAAAGCCGAATTTAAGGATGACGAGGCAGAACCGCGCAAAGTATCTGTTGCAGGACGTATCATGTCACGCCGTGTTATGGGTAAGGCTTCTTTCGTTGAGTTACAAGACTCTAAAGGTCGTATTCAGATATACATTACCCGCGATGATATATGCCCTGATGAAAACAAGGATTTATACAATGTAGTATTCAAACGTCTGCTCGACCTGGGTGATTTTATCGGCATTGAAGGTTTCGTATTCCGTACTCAGATGGGTGAAATTTCTATCCATGCACAGAAACTGACTGTTTTGTCAAAATCTATCCGCCCGCTTCCTATCGTAAAATATAAAGATGGTGTAGCTTACGATAAATTCGATGATCCAGAACTCCGTTACCGCCAGCGCTACGTAGACCTGGTAGTAAACGATGGAGTAAAAGATATATTCCTGAAACGCAATAAGGTATATAACTCTATGCGTGAGTATTTCAATTCGAAAGGATACATCGAAGTTGAAACTCCTATCCTGCAATCTATCGCCGGAGGAGCTGCGGCACGTCCGTTCATTACTCACCATAATGCACTTGATATTCCTTTGTATATGCGTATTGCCAGCGAACTTTACCTGAAACGTCTGATCGTAGGTGGATTTGAAGGTGTATACGAAATCGGAAAGAACTTCCGTAATGAAGGTATGGACCGTACTCATAACCCAGAATTCACTTGTATGGAAATTTACGTAGCCTACAAGGATTACAACTGGATGATGAAGTTTACTGAAAATATGATCGAAAAGATCTGTATGGATGTAAACGGTACAACAGAAGTTAAGGTAGGTGATAACATAATCAACTTCAAGGCTCCGTTCAAGCGTGTTACCATGCTCGATTCAATCAAAGAATTTACAGGATACGACCTCACCGGAATGAATGAAGAACAGATCCGCGAAGTCTGCCAGAAACTGAACATGGAGATAGACGATACAATGGGAAAAGGCAAGCTGATAGACGAAATCTTCGGCGAATTCTGCGAAGGAAATTATATCCAGCCTACTTTCATCACTGATTACCCTATCGAAATGTCACCGCTGACTAAACGTCATCGCAACAATCCGGATCTGACTGAACGTTTCGAGTTGATGGTTAACGGAAAAGAACTTTGTAACGCATATTCAGAACTTAACGACCCGATCGACCAGCTTGAACGTTTCGAAGAGCAGATGCGTCTGAGCGAAAAGGGTGACGACGAGGCTATGATTATCGACAAAGACTTTGTTCGCGCACTGGAATACGGTATGCCTCCTACTTCTGGTATGGGAATCGGTATGGACCGTCTGGTCATGCTGATGACAGGACAAAGCACTATTCAGGAAGTATTGTTCTTCCCGCAGATGCGTCCGGAAAAGGTTATCCCGAAAGACGCTCCTGCTAAGTTCATGGAACTGGGTATTGCCGAAGAATGGGTTCCGGTGATTCAGAAAGCCGGTTACAACTTGGTTTCAGACATGAAAGATGTTAATCCGCAAAAATTACATCAGGACATCTGCGGAGTGAATAAAAAATATAAATTAGAATTGAAGAATCCTAGCGTCGACGAAGTAGCTGGCTGGATACAGAAAATAGGCTAAAATGAAACTCCCCGGGAAAATAGCAATCATGGGTGGAGGAAGCTGGGCAACGGCAATAGCCAAAATTATATTGTCCCAGGCCGACTCGATAAACTGGTATATGCGCCGCGACGACCGAATTGAAGAATTTCGGCGTCTGGGGCATAATCCGGCTTACCTGACTAGTGTGCGCTTCGACATGAGGTGCATCAACTTTTCATCAGATATAAATAAGGTAGTAAAGGAATCGGATACACTAATATTCGTAACTCCTTCGCCATATCTGAAAAGCCACCTTAAAAAGCTAAAGACAAAACTCAAGGATAAATTCATTGTGACGGCAATCAAGGGAATTGTTCCCGATGAAAACTTGATTGTGTCCGACTACTTTCATAAAATGTACGATGTTCCAGAAGAGAACATTGCTGTACTGGCTGGTCCATGTCATGCAGAAGAAGTGGCATTGGAACGCTTGTCTTATCTGACCGTCGGATGTAAAGACATTGAAAAAGCGAAGATGTTTGCCCGACAGCTTTCGGGACACTATATCAAGACATCGGTCAATACCGATGTAGCAGGTATAGAATATGCATCTGTTTTGAAGAATGTGTATGCCATAGCTGCCGGAATATGCAGCGGCCTGAAATACGGAGACAACTTTCAGGCAGTACTGGTTTCGAATGCTCTTCAGGAAATGAACCGTTTTCTCGATACAGTACATCCGGTAGACCGGTGTACAAACGATTCGGCCTACTTGGGCGACCTGTTGGTTACATCATATTCCAACTTCAGCCGTAACCGTGTATTCGGAACAATGATAGGAAAAGGATATTCGGTAAAAAGCGCACAGATAGAAATGGAAATGATAGCCGAAGGCTATTACGGCACCAAATGTATCAAGGAACTGAACAAGCATCTGCACGTCAATATGCCGATAGTAGACGCCGTTTACAACATTTTGTATGAACGGATTTCTCCAATGATTGAAATCAAATTACTGACTGATTCATTCAGATAATAAAGAAGAATATTTATGGAAAATATTAAACTTGAAATCAACAAGTCTTTAGGTTTTATTTCCAAAGACAAACTAGCTGCTTACGAACCTAAGGTAAGAGCATGTATGGAAACATTGGAAAAAGGTACAGGACTGGGAAACGACTTCCTGGGCTGGTTACATTTGCCTTCTTCCATTACTAAAGAACATCTGGACGACTTAAAAGCTACAGCACAGGTTCTGCGCGAAAACTGTGAAGTTGTAGTTGTTGCTGGTATCGGCGGAAGCTATCTGGGTGCCCGCGCCGTTATCGAAGCTATGTCCAACAGCTTCTTGTGGTTGCAAGAAAAGAAAGCAGGACAGCCTACTATCATCTTTGCCGGACACAACATTGGTGAAGATTACTTGTACGAGCTGACTTCTTTCCTGAAAGACAAGAAATTCGGTGTAATCAATATTTCTAAATCAGGTACTACTACTGAAACAGCTTTGGCTTTCCGCCTGCTGAAAAAACAATGCGAAGACCAGCGCGGCAAAGAAATGGCACGTAAGGTTATCGTTGCCGTAACTGATGCAAAGAAAGGTGCTGCTCGCGTAACTGCTGACAAAGAAGGCTACAAATCATTCATTATTCCTGATAATGTAGGTGGTCGTTTCTCTGTTCTGACTCCAGTAGGATTATTGCCTATCGCTGTAGCAGGTATCGATATCGACCAATTGGTAGAAGGTGCGCGCAAGATGGAAGAAGTTTGTGCTAACCAGAATATGATGGAAAATCCTGCCGCTCTTTATGCAGCAACTCGTAACGAACTGTATCAGAACGGAAAGAAGATTGAAATTCTGGTAAACTTCCAGCCTAAGTTGCATTATTTCATGGAATGGTGGAAACAGCTTTACGGAGAATCTGAAGGTAAAGATCACAAAGGTATCTATCCTAGCTCTGTAGACTTCTCTACTGACCTGCACTCTATGGGACAATGGATTCAGGAAGGTGAACGTACCATCTACGAAACAGTGATTTCTGTTGAAACTCCTAACCACGAACTTCATGTACCTTCAGACGAAGAAAATCTGGACGGCTTGAACTTCCTGGCAGGAAAACGCGTAGATGAAGTTAATAAAATGGCAGAACTTGGAACTCAGCTGGCACACGTCGACGGTGGAGTACCTAACATGCGCGTAAGTGTTCCAAAACTGAACGAATACTATTTGGGACAATTGATTTATTTCTTCGAAAAAGCTTGCGGTATCAGCGGCTATCTGCTTGAAATTAATCCGTTCAACCAGCCAGGTGTAGAAGCTTACAAGAAAAACATGTTTGCTTTGTTGAATAAACCTGGATATGAAGAAGAAACTAAGGCTATTCAAGCTCGTTTAAAATAAAAATTAAACAATAAAAAATGAATAATGATAAGTGGAAAGCGGTAAACAGTATCAATACCGCTCTTCATTTATCATTATTCATTTTTTCATTATTTACACATATGTAGTTTATTCTTAAACTGAAAAAGATGTTCCAACAAGCAATAGAAAATTATCTCACAACCCATCATTTTGATAAACTGAACCTGAAAGCTGTACTGTTTGATATGGACGGTGTATTATTCGATTCCATGAAAAATCATGCAGCAGCCTGGCACGAAGCCATGAAGCAATACGGTATGCATCTGAGTCCAGAAGAAGCATATATGCACGAAGGACGTACAGGGGCATCAACAATCAATATAGTAAGTACCCGACAGCGTCATAGAGAAGCAACCGAAGAGGAAATAAAAGAAATCTATCAGACTAAAAGCGATATTTTCAATTCCCTTCCTAAGGCCGAACGAATGCCGGGAGCACTCGAACTGCTCAATCAGATAAAGGAAGACAATTTGATTCCAGTGGTAGTAACAGGCTCAGGACAGAAATCATTGCTGGAACGCTTGAACAGAAATTTTCCAAATATTTTCAAAGGCGAGCTTATGGTAACAGCTTTCGATGTAAAATACGGAAAGCCAAATCCGGAACCTTATCTGATGGGACTTCAGAAAGCCGGTGTCAAAGCCAATGAAGCTATCGTTGTAGAAAATGCTCCTCTCGGAGTACGCGCTGGTGTAGCTGCTGGTATCTTTACAGTAGCTGTAAATACTGGTCCTCTGCCTGATAAAGTCTTACTGGACGAAGGAGCTAATTATCTTTTCCATTCTATGTCAGATTTCAGCAAGAATTGGAAAGATTTTTATCAAGCAATCAAATAAAATCGTATATTTGCAATTGAGCATTTACAAATGCTTATACTAACCCTAACAAATTCAATTGGATATTCGGGAAGGCTGCCTCGTGATGAAGCAGCCTTTTCTATTTTTACTATTGTCAGCTGACCAATTAGTATCTGATATAGTCTCAGAAATATGGAAAATATATCTAATTTTGCGCATATTTACAGCAGCAAGTATTACATAAATTAATATGACAAGTTCATTAAAGGCAAAATATCACATTCTGGCTATTCTCACCGTAGCGGTATGGGGAACTACGTTCATATCTACAAAGATTCTGATAAACAACGGATTGTCACCTCAGGAAATATTTCTTCTCCGCTTCATTATTGCATATATCGGAATATGGTTCATCTCTCCTCGCAAGATTTTTTCAGACAGCATCAAAGACGAACTTACTATGTTTGCTGCCGGACTAACTGGAGGTACATTGTATTTCCTGACCGAAAATACTGCCTTAAAATTTACCCAGACTACTAATGTAGCCTTTATAATATGTGCTACTCCTCTGCTAACTACGGGACTATCACTCCTGACAGATAGAAATAATAAAGTCAGCCACAACTGGCTTCTGGGATCTATAGCAGCACTCATTGGCGTAGCTATACTTATATTCAATGGCAGCGTGATTCTGAAACTCTCCCCCATCGGAGACTTTCTGACACTGGCAGCTGCATTATCCTGGGCCTTTTATAGCCTTATAATCAATAAACTCTCGAAGAAATACCGCTCTATATTCATTACTCGCAAAATATTTTTCTACGGAACTTTAGGAATACTTCCTGCTTTCATCATCCATCCTTTTTCTTTTCCACTGGAGGGATTTCTCCGTCCTGAAGTATTCATCAACCTTCTATTCCTTAGTCTTCTAGCCTCACTGGTCTGCTTTGTTGTATGGAATATGGTATTGATGCATCTCGGTACGATAATGTCATCAAACTATTTATATCTCAATCCATTATTCACTACTTTAGCAGCCTTTGTTGTATTAAACGAGACGTTGACTATTCATGCCTTCATCGGTGTATTGCTGGTTATGCTGGGAGTATTTTATCTACAAGGTACAAATAAAAGAGAAGCTTTTACAGATATTTCCAACAGAAATCTGTTTGTCACTTAATTGCGGAAAATAAATTCATTCAGAAAATTTCCTGAATTCCCCAAATGGACAATCCATTATAATTTAAGAAAAGCTTGCTTTCTCTGACAGAAAGCAAGCGTCGTAAAAAAAGAAAAGATTCTGATAATCAGAATCTTTTCAAACTACATTAGTACACCCATGGGGAGTCGAACCCCAATCGATGGAACCGGAATCCATTATTCTATCCATTGAACTATGGGTGCATATTTTCTAAAACCATGGCAAAAATACAATTATTCTGTATTTCGTCCTAATATTCGAGAAAAAAAATAAGAGAGGAATAAAACTTTTACACACAACAAATTACCATTTTATCAATAAAAACAAAGAAAATCATCTCACAATGATAATATTTCAAACAAATACATTGCATTTTTACAAAATATAATTATCTTTGCCTACATATTTAAATACAGAAAATTAAAAAGACATGAGTTACCTAATAAAACCTACCAACTATCAACCTTTGCTTGACATGAAGCAAACCGAGTTGGGTATAAAACAAATAAAAGAATTTTTCCAGCAAAACCTGTCTTCTGAACTGCGTTTACGCCGTGTTACGGCACCGCTTTTTGTCCTGACCGGTATGGGAATGAATGATGATTTGAATGGAATAGAGCGCCCTGTAACCTTCCCTATAAAAGATTTGGGAGAACAACGTGCCGAAGTGGTACACTCGCTGGCCAAATGGAAACGGGTAACTCTTGCCGACTATAATATAGAACCAGGATATGGCATTTATACCGATATGAATGCAATCCGTGCCGACGAAGAACTGGGAAACCTGCATTCGCTTTATGTAGACCAATGGGACTGGGAGCGTGTCATCACTCCAGAACAGCGAACCGTAGATTTCCTGAAGAGTATCGTTACCCGTATTTATTCGGCCATGCGCCGCACTGAATATATGATTTGTGAAGTATATCCGCAAATCAGTTCATTCTTGCCTCACGATGTCCATTTCATCCATTCGCAGGATTTGCTTGATATGTATCCAGACAAAACCCCTAAAGAACGTGAGGATTTGATTACCGAACGATACGGAGCCGTATTTATCATCGGTATCGGTGGCAAACTGAGTGACGGAAATCCACACGACAAACGTGCCCCGGACTATGATGACTATACAACTATTGATCCGAAAACAGGACTTCCGGGACTGAATGGTGACCTGCTCATCTGGAACAGTGTACTTGGAAGAGCAATCGAGCTTTCATCAATGGGTATTCGTGTTGACAAAGCAGCTTTACTAAAACAGCTGGAACTGGCAGGAAAGGAAGAAAGAACTAAACTTTACTTCCACAAACGTTTGTTGGAAGGTTCTCTTCCGCTTAGTATCGGAGGGGGTATCGGACAGTCGCGCCTCTGTATGCTGTATTTACGAAAAGCGCATATCGGTGAAATACAAGCTAGCATATGGCCCGAAGAAATGCGTCGGGAATGTGCTGAACTGGGTATGCAACTTATTTGATGCGAAATACAAATACACTGAATGATTTTCTACCGGCAAATATTTCTTTATAAGGTAAAATATTACGACATAAGAAATATTTGCCGTTTTTTTAGTTACACCTCCTGCCAACCCTCATAGAAGAATAAAAATTCACTCTTAAAATCCTGAAAAGAATTTGTACAGATTTTCAAAAAATATCGAGAAGAATCAGGTAAAAGAAGGTGATGTTTTTTGCATAATAACATATTTCATTGATTAAAAATCTTCATCCCCTCCACAGATACCTGTAAAGGGAATCAAGCTTCCTGAAAAAGTTCTTCCACACAATACTGTATTTATATCTTTTTTACTACATTTGTCTGATTTAGCAGCAACAAAGCAACGCATTTTCACTTATATACAATAAAATTTTCAGACAATATGAATGTACAGATAGAAGAATCATGGAAGCAAGTGCTGACTCCTGAATTTGATAAAGACTATTTTATCCGCCTAACGGAATTTGTTCGCCGGGAGTATCAGACTACGACCGTATATCCTCCGGGAAAATTGATATTCAATGCTTTCAATCTCTGCCCTTACAACAAAGTAAAAGTAGTTATCATTGGTCAGGACCCATACCACGGTCCCGGACAAGCACATGGTCTCTGTTTCTCTGTAAACGACGGTATTCCTTTTCCTCCGTCGCTACAAAATATTTTCAAGGAAATACATGATGACTTAGGTACTCCCATACCAACAACTGGAAATCTTACCCGCTGGGCAGAACAAGGTGTCTTGCTACTCAATGCCACACTGACTGTCCGTGCTCATCAGGCAGGCTCACACCAACGTCAAGGTTGGGAGGAATTTACGGATGCAGCAATCCGAGCTTTAGCCGAAAACCGGGAACATCTGGTATTTATTTTATGGGGAGCGTATGCACAAAAGAAAGGGGCTTTTATAGACCGCAACAAGCATTTGGTTCTGACATCTGTACACCCTTCGCCGCTTTCTGCCTACCACGGCTTTTTCGGAAACAAACATTTCAGCCGTGCAAACGAATATCTGATTCAGCATGGCGAAGAACCAATCAAATGGTGAAACTTACCTATAGATATGAAAAGAGCCGCAGAATCGTTTTCCGCGGCTCTTCTCATATTATCGCTCAACAAATGTATATTATTAATACCAAGTAACCTGACTACCCGTATTACTACGCTGATCCCATTTCAAGGCATCGGTCAACATAGCCGAGTTAGCTCGAATCGAGAAGTTATATGATGTATACGGACCGAAAACCAAGCCGCAACTCATATTGAAACAGTGCAAGTCACGGGTTATGTTTACTGTAGTCATAGACATTTCCTTCGAAGTAAAATCATAACCACTAGAATAAGTTACATTCCATCGGCTACCCATCTTTATATTACCTGAAATATTCAGCGAATGAGTCAGAGAATATGGGTAACGCATGGTTTTGATATTAATCTGCTTGCTTCTGTCTTCACGGATACTGTAACTATAACTCAAGCTCAAGCTCCATGGAAGCTTAAATGCAAGATAACCATCCGGATCGAGTGTTGCATTTTCTGTCTTACGGGTACCAGAATTCAATTGTTTATCAGTTTCTTCTTCCAAATCTTCATCATCTTCTTCCGTATCCGTATCTTTCTTGTCTTTTTCCTTATCTTTATCATCACCCTTACCAAACAGTTTCTTAAACGTATCGTTGTTCAAGGTATACGAGAATGATCCGCTATATCCCTGGAATCGTCCGAAACGTCCGTAAGACCATTCGGTACGATCGCTCTCTACAACCTTACCATTTTCGTCGAACTTATAAGCATAAGTGGCAAACGTTGCATTCATATTGAAGGTATAGCTCTTGGTCAGTTTCAAGCGGGCAGTCAACGAAAGGTTACTCCACCGCTTCTGGGCAATATCGTATGACAAACTTCCACTCAAATCATCAATCAGGCTGATTTTCTTATATCCGGTAGTATCCTTATCGGAAGCCATTTTCATTTCCAGATTATTTTTCAGCGAAAAGCTGACGTTTTGAGAAACACCTTTTCCCGGATAACTGTATGGAGAGCCTTCGTATGGTGAATATTCAGCCATACGTACTTCACCGTTTTCGTCGGTATATGTATAAGTTTCGTAATAACCATAACGCGATTTTCCGAAATCAGGCGTATAGGTATAACTTACAGAAGGAGTAATGACATGACGCAATACAATTTCTTTGCTCTTCATGAACAGGGGCTTATACATACCATACAGTTTCGTATTCATGGAAACTGACATGTTATAATCGTACACACGATTGAAGCCGTTGACCGTATCCTTCACTACCTCCTGAGCTCGCTGATCGTAGCTCTGCATGACCTTACGTGTATACCAGCGTTCGGTATAGTTAAACGAAGGAGTAATATTGATGTACTTGAACAGATTGAAGGTAGCCTCCACCGGAATGGTATGCTTCATACCGGTTTTCCACTGAGAGAAAGGAGTCTTGAAAAGCAGATTATCTTTTGTGTCTACACTGTTTGTCAAAGCACCCGTGTACTGGAATGAAATCTTCTCATACCAACGTTCGTCACCCGCTGCCTTCTTACGCTTGAACGGATAAATACGACTCAACGAAATATTCAAGTCGGGCAAGGTCATATTAACAGAAGAGTCCCTTGTATTCTGAGTAATATTGAATGTACTCGAAATATTCAATCCGATTTCAGGAAAGTTACGTGAATAGCTGATACTTGACGCCTTGGTATTGTTACTATATGCCGAAGGGTCGTACAATGAGCTCAAACTTGAACGGTCGTAGCTACTGGTTGCAAAGTTTACACTTGCCGAGAATGAGCTGTTCGGGCTAGCTTTTGAATCCTGACGGTGACTCCACTGAATACGGAAGTCCTTTGATACAGCATAATCGGGCATATTCTTTTCGCCTGTCTTCGTTACCAGATAACTTGCATTAAAGTAACCGCTATACTTATAACGCTTATTATAATTGGATGCGGCAGACAGTCCCCAGGAACCTTTGGTATATATTTCTCCCAAAACCTTAAGGTCTACTTTATCATTAATGGCAAAATAATATCCACCGTCACGCAAGTAGAAACCACGGTTCATTTCATCACCATAGGTAGGCATAATGAAACCAGAAGAATAACTGCTGCTGAATGGGAAGAAACCGAAAGGAACAGCTATCGGAAGAGGTACATCTTCAACCACAAGTTGTGCAGGACCAAAAACGACATCCTTTTTAGGACGCACCTTCGCCATAGACAATTTAAGATAAAAATGCGGATGTTCCTTATTATCACAGGTGGTATATTTACCCTGAGTCATATAGATCTCATCGTCTGCTCCTTTTTTGGCATTCTCACTGGTAACATATCCTTCTCCCTGCTGCGTTACAATGCTATTGATGAATCCTTTTTTCGTTTTGAAGTTATAACGCATGGTCTTCGACTCGTAAGGTGTTTCTCCGTCTTTAAAAATAGGAGTACCCTGCTCTACACCAGTAGTATCTGCCACACCACGGGCATACACCGTACTACTGTCCATATTCATTGTAATCAACTCGGAAGTCAATTCAATGTTCTGGTAATTCACCTTTCCATCACCATACAAATGAGCGAAACCTCCTTTAGTAAACACGATAGAATCGGCTGCTTCGTAAATAACCGGAGCATCCAGAGGTTCTTTTTTAGGAGTTGTATCAAGAGCCAGTGAATCTGCTCCAATAGAATCAAGTCCTAATGAATCTACTGTCAATGAATCATTTTTTAAAGAATCGGCAGCAAGCGAATCCGTACGAAGTTCTGTTCTGTTACCTCGCGATCTTTTCCCTCTCACACGCTGAGTCTCAGCATACAAAGAGAAAAAAAATCCTACAAAGAACAGAAACAACAGCAGATATGTAGTTTTTTTAAATGACGCCATTCATTAATCTTTTACACAATGCAGTGCAAAAGTAAGCATTCTCTCTCAAATAAACACAAGAGCTACTGTTTTTAATTTATTTTTAAGACTATAAAAAGAGTTCGCACCAATAGTCAAAACGTTTACCACCCTCTTCGCCATATCGTGCAACACTTTTTCGGGCTTTTTCAATTCCTTTTTCATGATCCAGTTTGGACTTTGAAAAAAATTTGTCTGCAAAACAAATTATTTGCTCCTCAAGGCTGACCGGAGTCATTTCGCGATGTGGAACAGGCAAATCTTGCTGTATGATATTTTGCAGAGATAATCCGGCTCCCGTATGGCGTTCGCATACCAAAGCATGTTTCGGAAATCCTTCTTTACGAACCAGTTCTGCTCCTAAATATCCATGACAAATATAGGGGTACTTTCCAAAGCAACAGATTCCCTCAGCATCAGTTTGAAAGATACCGATATCATGCAACATGGCAGCCTCTTCTATAAATTGTAAATCCAGATTCAACTTAGGGTGCTTCCGTGCCATTGCAAGGGCTTTATTTGCTACCGAACGACTATGCTTCAATAAAATATGCTTTAACTCATTATCTTCAGGATAATATTTGTCTATTAACAACAGTGGATCCATGTAATTATTCTTTTATTATTACCTTTGTGTGAAACAAAGATAGTGAAAAAAATCATCCGATATGAAATATATTATTTTATTCATTTACTGGCTGGCAGTTCTACAAGCAACCGCACAAGTAAAAAACGGAGCCGACAGACTGGAGGAATTATTTCCTCTGCTTGAAAACAAACGTATATCATTGGTTGTAAACCAAACCTCCCTTGTACAGAACGTACACCTTCTGGATACTTTATACAATAAAGGAGTACATATAACTCAGGTATTCGCTCCTGAACATGGATTCAGAGGGGATGCCGATGCGGGAGAATTTATAAAAAACGGTAAAGATTACCGGACTCAAGTGCCCATAATTTCTTTATACGGAAAAAATAAAAAGCCTCAACCGGTACAACTACAGCATACAGACATTGTGATTTTTGACATTCAGGACGTAGGTGCAAGATTTTATACATACATCAGCACAATGTTTTATGTCATGCAAGCTTGCGCCGAAAACAATAAGGAACTGATTATTTTAGACCGCCCCAACCCATGTGATTATGTAGACGGACCTGTACTTGACATGAAATATAAAAGTTTCGTAGGTATGCTTCCCATCCCGATACTTCATGGCTGTACGATAGGTGAACTGGCACAAATGATAAATGGAGAAGGATGGCTAGGTAATAATCTTCAGTGTCCACTGAAAGTTATTACTATAGAAGACTGGAAACACGGACAACCTTATTCACTACCAGTCAAGCCCTCCCCTAACCTGCCAAATGATCAGGCCATTGCGCTCTACCCTTCTCTCTGCCCATTTGAGGGAACATCTGTCAGTGTAGGAAGAGGTACAGATTTTCCATTCCAAATAATTGGAAGCCCGACAACAAAAAATCTGAAATTTCGTTTTATGCCTCATCCAATGAAAGGCTCTGATAAACATCCGCTACACCAAGATACATATTGTTACGGATTAAATCTCAGCTCGGAAAAGAATATTCCCAAAGGATTTTCTTTGCAGTATGTCATCCAGTTCTATAACTATTTTCAAAATCTCACCAAACATGCGGAAAAAGAATTTTTCACACGACCTCACTGGTTCGATCTTTTAATGGGAACCAATCAAGTACGCCTGGATATTCTAAAAGACAAGTCAGAGGAACAAATCCGTTCCGCCTGGCAAAAGAAATTAAATCAATATAAAGAAATAAGAAAAAAGTATCTTCTTTATGAGGATTATCCGGCAATGTAAATACAAAAAAATCCGGCAGGCCTTTTATAAGCTTACCGGATTTTTTTATTTCAGTCAGATATTCTGTTTAGATACCCAAAGATTTCTTTACAGCTTCAACTTTTTCCATTGCATCAGCGTTAGCGCCTGCATAGCACTTAGGACATCCCATTTCACCCTTTATTTCCATATAGAACTTAATCTTCGGTTCTGTACCTGAAGGACGAACAGAGATCTTAGTACCATCAGCTGTGAAGAACTGAAGAACATTCGAAGGTTCTGGCATATCCAAATCAGTTACATTACCATTTGCATCAGTAGCCTTCAAAGTCTTGTAGTCTTTTACAAGAACAACTTCTGATCCACCCAATTCTTTTGGAGGACAAGCACGGAAGTTATCCATCATAGCCTTGATTTCATCTGCACCGCTCTTACCCGGTTTCACAACATTTACTGTCACTTCTTTAGAGAATCCATATTCTACATAGATTTCCATCAAAATGTCATACAATGTCTTACCCTGATCCTTAGCCCATGCACAAATTTCAGCCAACAAAGAACATGCTGACACAGCATCTTTATCGCGAACGAAATCTTCTGCCAAGAATCCGTAGCTTTCTTCACCACCGCCAATGTATTGTTCTTTACCTTCGCGCAAACGGATTTCACGTGCAATCCACTTAAATCCAGTATAGCAATCAAGCATCTTGATGTTATTCTTGTCAGCAACAGACTTGATAAGTTCAGTAGTAACAATTGTTTTTACAATAAATTCGTTACCTTTCATCTTACCCATTGCAATACGATTCTTGATGATGTAGTACAAGAATATCAAGCAAGTCTGGTTACCGTTAATCAATACCCATTCGCCCTTGTCATCTTTACAAGCCATACCTACACGGTCAGCATCTGGGTCAGAAGCCATTACAATGTCAGCATCGATTTCCTTAGCCAACTTAATAGCCAAAGTCAAAGCCTCTGCATTTTCCGGATTTGGAGATACAACAGTTGGGAAATCACCACTCTTCACCATCTGTTCGGGTACGCAATGCACATTTTCAAATCCCCAAAGTTTCAATGATTGCGGAATCAGCATCATTCCAGTTCCGTGAATCGGAGTATAAACAATCTTCAAATCTTTCTGACGCTTGATAACTTCCGGATCGATAGAAATAGTATGAACCTGACGCAAATATTCGTCATCAATATCTTTTCCGATAATCTGAATCAGTTCCTTATTGCCTTCAAACTTGATATCAGCAGCCGAAGCAATTTTGTTTACTTCATCGATAATTCCCTTATCGTGTGGAGCAAGCACCTGAGCACCATCGTCCCAATATGCTTTATAGCCATTGTATTCTTTTGGATTATGAGAAGCAGTCAAAATAATACCGCTCTGGCATCCCAAGTGACGAATAGCAAATGACATTTCCGGAGTAGGACGCATATCTTCGAACAAATAGACTTTGATACCGTTAGCAGAAAAGATATTAGCAGAAATTTCAGCAAACAAGCGGCTGTTATTTCTACAGTCATGTCCTACGACAACAGAAATATCTTTCTTTCCGGCAAAACATTTATTCAGATAATTAGACAATCCCTGAGTTGCAGCTCCAACAGTATAGATATTCATACGGTTTGAACCTACTCCCATGATACCACGCAAGCCACCTGTTCCGAATTCGAGGTCTTTATAAAAAGCTTCTATCAATTCTGTTTTATCAGGATTTTCCAACATGCGCTTTACTTCAGCTTGAGTTTCAGCGTCATAAGCAGGAGTCAACCATTTCTGAGCTTTATCAGAACACAATTTAATCAATTCTTCGTTTTCCATGATTTTATATTCTTTATAGTTATTGATGTTTTTCCTGTATTAGCGAAACAAAAATAAAAGATTCATTCTAATTATCCTAATTATTCTTTGCAAAAAACAAATTGAATCTTGATTTATTACTTTTTCTTATCCCCATTTTCAAAATAAAAATCCATACATCATGAATAATTCATAAACAACAAGAAAATGTTTAAATAATTTAATTGAAGAAATACATATAAATACAGACGTGTACCTAGTTGATTTTATAAAAATCAACCACTTACAGATTGTCAAATGGGACAAGAAAATCGTTACATTATGAATTTAATGTCATTAAAAAGAAACAATAATTTGTTCAAAAAATATAAAATAGCCATATTTGTAACATAAAAGTGAATAAATATATCTTTTAGAAAACAGAAACTTTTGTATGAAAGAACATATCTACATATTGGACGATCACCCTATGATAGCAGAAGGTACTGCTCAACTACTGATGACGGATGAAAGATATCAGGTCACAATAGGAAAGCATTACTCTGAACTGTATAATTTTATAGAAAGTAATCCCATTAGTCTTTTAATCATCGATTACGAGCTACAAGATAAAACAGCATTAGATCTGCTGCCATACTTACAAAAGAAAATACCTCAGACACCTGTGCTTGTATATACTATGCATACGGAGTTTTGGATAATAAAACTGCTAATAAAAAAAGAAGTAGCAGGTATAGTTTCCAAAAATGACAATACCAGTGAAATAAAAAAAGCAATCGAATCTATCCTATTGACGAAAAATAAATACTACTCTCCCACAGCACTCAATATTGTATTGTCACTTGTAGGAGATCATTCTGCAACAGATTCGATAGCATATACACCAAGCCCTCGTGAGAAAGAAATCATCAATATGCTATCATGTGGGTACACATCTGAGGAAATAGCCCAAAAACTTAACCTCAGCAAAAGCACTATAGATACAATGAGAAAAAACATATTATTAAAAAGTGGCGCTATCAATGTCTCACATCTTATGCGCCTGGCTTTTATAAAAGGATGGATAACTACATGAAAAAATTAATCTTAAGTTTCGTTTTAAGTATTTTTACTGGATATATCACAGCCAACAATTTTGTCCAACAGATTCAACAATACGGCGATAACGGTGACTTTCACCGGATGGATTCTATATATCCTCTAGCAAAACAACAAGTGAATTACCAAAACGACCCAGTTGCCGCAGTAGAGATACATACAACTTATGCTACTTACCTCAATTCGAAACGAGAGTATGATAAAGCATATTCAATACTTAAGGATGTCAAAAAAGAAATCAGTCTTTTAAAAGACAGAAGATTTTCATCCGACGCTCAAAAAAAATTATTACAATCGGAAAGTATTGCTACCTATGAAATAGCATATGGACTATGGTCAAACAATAAACTTGATGAAGCAAAGAAATTTGCTCACGAAGCTATAAAACTGTTTGAGCAAGCCAATGACACTTCCCGACTGGCTGAATCATATAACTTATCAGGAGTTATATACAAGAATTCATTCATGCTCGACAAAGCTATTTTAATGTACAAAAAAGCTTTGAAAATAACCGAACAACAAAAAGATTATACACTTTCAGCCATCATCAGCAGCAATATAGCCACTCTGTACAATGAACTGGAGGAAAATCAAAAAGCAATAGTATTTTCACGGAGATTTTTTTCATACCCACAAACAGATACACTTGCATTCGATTATCAGATCAATAAGATAAGTTATTTATGTAACCATGCCATCCTGCTCACAAACGGGAAATATTATAAGAATGCCATCGACAGTCTTCAATTAGCTACCAGGTTATTACAAGACAATATGCCCGCAGGACTAAAATTATATATCTATACTAATTACGCAAAAGCACTATATGATACAGGAGAAACCAAATCAGCAATCAAATATTACCAGAAAGCCATAAGCTATAAAAAGCAATCAAGCAACGAGTACAATAAGGCAAATTTGGATTACCTGTACGGATATATGCTTTTTCAGGCTACAGACTCTCTGGCTCAAGCCCGGCAATATCTATCAAACGCTTTAGATTTTTACAGAAAAAATCCAAGTGTGCTACTCACCAAGTCCCTTCTTGCATTGGCAGAGGTAGAAGCCAAAAGAAACAACGTGAAAGAGTCATACAAATTGGCTCTTGAAGCATACGAAACAGAGCAAAAAATCCAACACAAGAATTTCCATAATCGTCTGGCCGGATTCGAAGCTGAACTTAAAACTAAAGAAAAGGATCTGGAAATCATTAGCCTCAACGCAGAAAAAGCCAAAAACAAAATCGCATATCAAACACGTATATACATTATTTCCAGCATATTAATACTAATCATACTACTATCTTGTATTATTATAATCAGTCTTCAGAAAAGAAAAGTAGCACTTAAGCTGAGTCAATCGGAACTGGAAAAAGAACTAAGAAATAAAGAAATACAAAGCCAGCAGCTAATTGATGAAATGAATAAGAAAATGACAGAAAGATATCTTAAAGGACTGGAAGACAGCAATAACTATATTTCTAAAGAACTCCATAACAATGTCTGCAATGAGTTGCTGGCAGTTGAAATGCAGTTACAGCAAGCAAATGCCAGTCAACTTGCAGCACAGCTTGGCGTGATACGAGAAACCGTACGTAACATATCACATCAATTATCGACACCTAATTTCAGCAACATCAGTTTATATCAAATGCTGAATCTATACGTCGAAAAACTAAGTGCTTTAAAATCTCCAGCCCTGCATCCATATATAGCCGACGAAATAAACGATTTATCAATTCCATCAGAAAATATTTTGGAAATATACAGAATCTTGCAGGAAATCATATCCAATATAATCAAACATGCACATGCCCAAAACATGTATCTTACTGTCAGTTGTACACCCAGCGACATAGAAGTTATAGTAGAGGATGACGGCCAAGGATTTGATACGTCCTCATCTCATAATATCTTGACAGCAGGATTAGGATTACAAACGATAAAAGAAAGATGCAATAAATTGCAGGGAGAATGTGAAATCGAATCTACTTTAAATAAGGGAACAATCATTCACATGCGATTTCCTGTTTGAAAGCTATTAATAGTCAGATAATACAAAAATCAGGATACATCTTCACGATGTATCCTGACTAAATTAACACAATTTATTTGTGCCCCATCTCTAAATAAAAAAACAAAGTTTGAATTATAGTATCACATTTTCTAATCGATCATTGTACTCTTTATCTTATTTTCTCACATAAATCTTTCTCTTTTTACAAAAGTACATTATCAATATAAAAAAAATACCCCCATAAATAATGATTCTATTATCACTATTTATAGGGGATAATGCAAAAACAACTCTCTCGTTAATCGAATCAAAAAATGACTCACAAATCCTTGAACAGCTGTTTTTAGTTGTTCATTTTGTATTTCTTATTTCACCAGATAACGTTCTCCGGTAGCTTTTACAACCTCATTCAAGAATTCCTGCGGATAACCCGGACGATCGAGAGGAGCAGTATTTCCTGTTTCAGGACGTACAATCTTACCATTCTTTACACGTTTTACTACTCCATCATTATAACGGACAATCAGGAACTCACCCAGTTTTTTCCAGCTATCAACAGCAGTCTGAGCAGCCATTCCTGTGTAATTGGTAAGAAAATCTTTTGCTTTCTGAGGATCTTGGGTATACAGTTTCATAGCGGTACTCTCGATACCTTCCTGAGCGTCAGCATACATATCTTCCAATGAATTCTGAACTGTACGCATATCGTCTATCATCAGACTATAGCGGGGACGAATCATATCTGCTACCCAGTTGTAAATCCAGAAAGCAGAATTCCATGAGAATGTCACACAGTCGCCCTCTCCTTCTGCATAAGAAGCAGGAACTTTATCGGTATTACAATAAACCGGAGTAAATACAGTCATATTAGCATCATCAACTCCAAACCAAAGTACTCCACCGATTGCATCAGGCATAGTAGAACGCATTTGAGAAACAAAGACAAAACCACTCTGCTGAGTTGAAATAGGACGTTCGTTGAAGTAAGTCTTGCCATCCACTTCAAATGTCAATGGAGATAAACGATAAGGCATTTTAAATGCTCCAGCTCCCATATCATTGGTAATATCAAGCGGAGTACCTTCATAATGATCGCGCATAGCATGCTGAATATCACGAACAGAAACCTTACGGTCCGGCTTAATATAAAGCGGCATCGGTTCTTTGCTTTCACCTTGTATGTAAGAAAGATAAGCCTGTCCGGTTACTTTACTGAACATGTTATAGAAACTCCACACACGAGCCTCACAAGCACGCAATCCACTGAAATCGAGCGGACAATAAGCATCAGCAAAGCTGAAATCCTTGTTTACTCCATCGAAATAACCTTTTTCACGTGCAAACGAAATCACATCCGGAGAATAAAGACAATTATCTTTATCGTTCATATCAAACTGATGAATACGGCTTTGGTTTGCATGAGCTGCTATACAGTCGTCCGGAATACGGACCGCTACCCATACAGCTCCCTTCACTCCTGGTCCTTTTCCAATCATTTCCATAATCCAAGCCTCATTCGGATCGGCAATAGTAAATGATTCACCACTGCTGTAATAACCATATTCCTTTACCAGATCGGTCATAACCTTGATTGCCTCTTTGGCTGTACGCGAACGCTGCAAAGCAACATAAATCAAGCTTCCGTAGTCCATCACACCGGTAGTGTCAACCAATTCCGGACGACCACCGAATGTAGTTTCTCCGATAGTAACCTGAAACTCGTTCATGTTTCCTATCACATTGTAGGTCTGTTTAGCTTCCTTTATCTGTCCCAGATACTTACCTGTATCCCACTCGTAGATATTACGCATTGTACCCGCTGCATGTACGGCAGCCGGATAATGGCAAAGGAACCCAAACATGCCATACGAATCGGCAGAATAGGATACGATTACAGAACCATCGGCAGAAGCCTTCTTGCCGACAATAAAGTTGGTACATGCCCAACCGTTTACACACGCTGCTACCACAAGGCAGGCAGTCAACATTAGTTTTTTTATCATACGTATTTAGAATTTATATTGTTTTCGTGTTTCGTTACCACAATTATCAGTCACTATCACTTCCAGTTTATGAGATACACCTTTTTTTATCCGTTCCGGGTCCTGAATGATCAGAATACCTTTCTTCAATCCGAAAAGTACGAAGTTGCCGTCTACATATACTTTATAATCCCGAATACCAGTCTGTGCGTCACTGATCTTAAAGCGAATATTTCTGTTCACACGCCAACTACCCTGTCCCAAAGGAGTAACCTGAGGAGGTATCGTATCCACCCCTACGGCAAATGTTCCCAATGTGCGGACTTTGGTCTTTATCCAGCCATTCTGATACGTTCCTCCCATAGAAGAGCGCCATTTTCCAGCTTTCTGCACAATATAATATTTTGTCGTATCGGCAACAGGCAAATGGCGTATCCCAATAGACAGATCACAGAAGCTATGTAAAGGAGTACGTCCGATATCGAGCACATAATCGAAAGAAATACTGTTGGAATCACCGATTACTCTCGTCCGCAATTCAGCATCATCGTAAAGCATGCCCTTAGGTACAACCAGTTCCATACCAGGCTCCTGAATAACATTTGTCTTATTCCAGTACAACATCTTATTGGCTTCGGGTACATAAGGAGGAATCTCCTGTTTTTTGCCTCGCACCGTAAAACGATATTTACGCTTATTACCGAAATTATCCTCCAGTACGTAGCAGAAATGATAATCACGTTCCTCATCAATAGTCACCAGTCCGCGGTCTGAACCGGTTTCTATCAGGCGAAGCCTATTGCCCGGCAACTTATACGAACGCATGATAAGCCTGCGCGTACGCATCAGTTCATTATAATCAGTAAAACCGTTTATCATACGATTCTCATCGGCAGAAACCTCATCAGTTGTACTATTGAAAACCTTTACAGAATCTACATACAAAGTAACCGAATGCACTCCATAAAAATTTGACGTTCCGTCCATATAGTCCTTGGCACTGATACCCGTATAAATCTGCCCCCAAGCTGTAAACTGCTGCTTCAAAGCTCCTACATTTACCAGTTTCTTTCTGGAAGAACCATTTATTACACCTTTGCCAGCCACCGGATAAAGCCCGACAATACTAGCTACCGGCGACCTGGTATCCTTCAGATAATGACTGAAAAATGGCATAGGATCTACATAATCTCCATTGTCGTTTCTCCGTAATTCCAGATGAAGATGCGGTCCTGCCGATGCTCCTTCATTCCCGCTTAAAGCGATGATATCTCCAGCCTTTACAGGAAACTTATCAGGTTCGGGATACAGATTACATACAAATGTTTCATGCTCATACTGGTATGCACGTACATATTTCTGTATTTCCGGAGCAAAAGATACAACATGTCCGTAGACTGAAGTATATCCATTGGGATGAGTAACAAAAATCGCCTGACCATATCCACCATGCAATACCATGATTCGTGATACGTATCCATCGGCAACAGCATGAATCGGTTTACCTGTAACCCCTTGTGTCTTTATATCTAGTCCGTTATGAAAGTGATTTGGCCTCAACTCACCGAAATTTGCACTTAGCAGCAACGGAAAGTCGAAGGGAGAACAAAATTCAGCTTTCATACTTTCCTGAGCCTGTCCGCAGAGTGCCGTTCCTAAGGCAAGTGCCAACAATGTATTTCGTATCATGTTAATGTCTGTTTTTTCTCCACAAATATACATCATTTATTTTTGATATATCCTGATTTTACTTACCTTTGTATAGATGGGTATGGCTATCGGGCATCTTTTCGTACATGTTTTTCTTTTATAAGGGCTGAAAAAACCGTTACATTTACCACTTTGCTTTTACTCTTTATATTTAGGATTTTCAATAGGATCAAAATAAATCGACTATTAGCAACCTGGCATTATGGATGGCAGGCTGCACACTTTGCGATAATGTAATGACTAACATCGACAGCATCGTAACTTGAATGGTTCTGGATTTTCTCTCTTTATTACTGAATTACCAGCAACGAAAAAGTATCCGGGAGCATCAGTTCTTCTTCATAACGGTATTCTCCGTTTATGTATGTCGTGTTACGAAGATACGCTGCAAGCAGGAGTCAGTCGAATAATAAAATACTCTATTTCAACCTGCTTGTGGCGAATCTCGACTGTTTGTACTGCTTTTATGCATAAAGATTTGGAAAATATGCAAAAACATCATACCTTTGCACCATCAAAAACCAAACTGACCAATGAATATAAAAGCGATACATACCGACATAAAGTTGCTGTTGCATGAACCTATATGCAACGGTTATCGCATCGTACACATACATTGGTTCAGTGGATTTCTATGAGGTACAGCCGCTTCTGACGGCACAACAAAGACTATATAACAAAAGTTTCTAACCTCATAATCACGTATATATGTTTACTGTTATCGGATTTATGTTGACAGGGATCACTGTGGGATACCTGTTCAGAAATATTGCCTTTTTGCAAAAGACAGAAAAGACCATTTCGATTACTATTTTTCTTCTGTTGTTCCTGCTTGGAATCTCAGTCGGTTCAAATGAACTAATTATCAATAATCTGGCTGCATTTGGATGGCAGGCTGCCATACTGGCTTTTTCTGCTACCTGCGGCAGTATTCTGGCATCGTGGATGGTGCTGAAATTTTTCTTCAAGAAAGGAGGTGAACAATGAAAGGAAGTATTATCGTTTTATTGTTTTTTGTAGCTGGCTGCATATTGGGAGTTATGGGATGGCTTCCTTTTGATCTTAAGCAAAGTAACCTGACGATGTATATCTTATATGCACTGATGCTACAAGTAGGATTAAGTATCGGATCGAGCAAGGATTTGAAGTATATCATATCCGATCTTCGTCTGAAATATTTGCTCATACCCCTTGCCACTATATGTGGTACGCTGCTCTTTTCGGCACTTGCCAGCCTGCTGATTTCCCGCTGGAGCATATTCGACTGTATGGCTGTAGGAAGCGGATTTGCCTATTATTCGCTCTCGTCCATCCTGATTACTCAGTTCAAAGAAGCTTCTATCGGACTTCAACTTGCTACCGAATTAGGAACAATCGCATTGCTGTCTAACATATTCCGTGAAATGATGGCATTGCTTGGAACACCATTGTTATGCAAATACTTCGGAAAGCTTGCTCCGATCTCAGCTGCCGGAGTAAACTCCATGGACGTGGTCTTACCCATGATCACACGATATTCGGGTAAAGATATGATGCCTGTTGCTATTTTTCACGGCATACTGATAGATATGAGTGTTCCATTTTTTGTCTCTCTATTTTGCAAATTATAAGCAGAAGATTATCAACTATTTAAGCAACAGTTGTCATGCATTCAAAAAAACATCATCATCTTTTTTAGAAAATTGATGTAAAGTTTCCCAAAAGATCATGATAAAATCAATAAAACTTGCTGAAGTTTTATTTCGACAACTATGGCAGCACTTCTGCATTTAGAGTCCTTTCTTCTTTTTCATACTTCTGGTAAGCCAAACAGCATACCGACAGAAAAGAAGAAAGGACTAATTGTTTACTTCAAGGTTATTACCTTTGGTTATAACGGATAAATATTTTTCAATAGGTTTCCACTGAATAATGACCTACCTTTGCAGTCGAAAAAAAAGAATTAACCATTAAAAAAATTATACGATGTTCGAAAAAGGAAACAGAGGTAATACCATTCATGGTATTTTGCTTATTGCATTATTTTCATTTGCAGCATTCTACATTGCTGAAATTCCATTTGTAAAAAGTCTTTCATTCAGTCCGCTGATTGTAGGTATCATATTGGGTATGCTTTATGCTAACAGTTTGAGAAACCATTTACCCGAAACTTGGGTACCGGGAATCAAATTCTGTACTAAACAAATCCTGCGCGCAGGTATCGTGTTATATGGTTTCCGACTGACACTTACTGAAGTTGCTGCAGTAGGATTACCTGCGGTTATAATCGATACAATCATAGTTGCAGGAACTATCTTCCTGGGCATCTGGTTGGGACGTGCCATGAAAATGGACAAAGATACTTCACTGATGACTGCAACGGGTAGTGCTATCTGTGGTGCGGCTGCGGTACTGGGTGCAGAACCGGTAGTGAAATGTGAAGGTCACAAGACAGCTATTGCCGTATCTACAGTGGTAATCTTCGGAACAATTTCAATGTTTCTTTATCCCATCATGTACCGTGCCGGCATGCTAGACGGATTGGGAGATATGGGAGTTGCCATTTACACCGGAAGTACCCTTCACGAAGTAGCGCATGTAGCCGGAGCCGGTAATGCCATGGACCCTACCGACGCACTGGGTATTGCAGGAACAGCTACTATCACAAAAATGATTCGTGTGATGATGCTTGCTCCGGTATTGGTCATCATGAGCTTTGCTTTGGCAAAACGCAAAAGCAGCACTAACGGAGGAAAAGCAGAAAAGAGTAAAATCACTATTCCATGGTTTGCTTTCGGATTCATCGGAATCATCTGTCTGAACTCACTTTTACAATATATATTAGGTGTAGACAGCGTAATGGAAATACCTTTGAACGGTGCAATCGAATACATTGATACATTTATGCTGACAATGGCAATGACTGCCCTTGGTACAGATACCAGTATCGAGAAATTCAAACAAGCAGGTGCAAAACCATTCTTGCTGGCAGGATTGCTGTATATCTGGCTGGTAGGCGGTGGCTATCTGCTGACTAAATACCTGGTTCCTGCTTTCATGTAAAAATTAAATATTACAAGTAGTCCCGGCATATTTCGAATTATCTGACGGATAATCAGAAATACAGCCGGGACATTTTTATTGTCCAGCATCCAACGAAAAACGGATGCTATACCATCATCTTACCTATTATATCTCCCGCAGCTTTACGCGACTTCAAATAGCTTTGTACAAAACGGATAAAATTGGCAGCCGGAGCTTCCTCCTGTCCCTGAGCACGCACAAAACAGAAATGTCTTTTTATCTGTAGTCCGTTTATATCAATTATCTTAAACTCGCCTTCACGAAGTTCTTTCAACATTGCCTGAAGGGATATAATGCCCATTGTGGAGCTGCTTCTCAAAAACTGCTTAATGCTTTCCGTACTACCCAAATACAACCTGACATTCATCGACGAAAGCTTTATTCCCTGTTCGGATAGTGCCATTTCAATTGCATCGAGTGTACCCGATCCTCGTTCACGAAGTACCAGAGGTATATCCTTAAGTTCATCGAGTGTCAGCGAATCTTTTTTAGCCAAGGCAGAAGAAGTACAGACTACCGGCACCAGCTCATCGTGCAGAAAAGGCTCATATTTCAGGTTAGGCAACCGGAATACTCCTTCTACCATACCTAAATCTATATTGTGTTCCTGCAATGCCTGTTCAACATTGCGTGAATTTGTATCTATCAGCGAAACGGAAACTTTCGGATATTTCTCTGTAAAAGCTGCTAAAATAGGCGGAAGCACGTACTGGGCTATCGTAGTACTGGCACCCAGACGAAGCTGGCCGTTGTATTCATTATGCAACAAATGCATGTCGTACTCCAGCTTACGATATTCGGCCAGAATACGCTCGCAATGTTCCAGCAAAACATTTCCCGATTCGGTCAGCGAAATCGTATTTCCTAAACGATTGAACAACCGGGTTTGATACAAGCTTTCCAGCTCGCGTATATGTTTGGTTATAGCGGGCTGACTGACGAACAATTCCTGTGAAGCCTTTGTAAAGCTCAGGTTTTTCGCCACACTGTAAAAAACTTTCAGTCGGAAGTCTGACATTTAGAGTTCCTCCGCACGTATTCCTAATGACTGAAGAATGGGGAATCCCAACATCTCAAACGAATAATCACCTTCGTATGCAGGAGGGTTCATTCCAAAAACGGTAATACTTTCCTTACCTTTCACCTTATTTATATAGTTACCCATGCGCTCACCATATCCGTCTTCATCGGGCACAATAATAATGCGATGAACATCTTTCGACTCACCGGCCAACTGGAACGACTCGATAAACAGGTCTTCGCGGGTTGCCATATCAGAAGGCTGGAAGGCATAAAGTGAAAATTCACCCAGCTGACTCTTGAATGCTACATCATGGAGTTCTTTTCCCAGATTTGAAGGAGTGCAAAAATTCATTTTTTCTTCTCCGGCATCGTAAATAAAAATCACCTGTACCTCATTTTCTCCCAGCTGTATTCCTGCATCCAGAGCAAGGCACTCCAGCAGGTTAGCCAGATCAGCTTTGGGTAACTCACGGTTCACGATTGGGGCAAAATGAGCACTCATGTCACTGCCTACCCTGTCCAGATAAGAAGCATCTATCAGCATCACAACAGGGGCAAAAGGTATCTTCTTTTCCATATATCAAAGTTTATGGCGATAAAGATAATAAAAACTTTCCTGACATTTTGATATATATCCGGACAATATTGCAGTTTTTAAAGCTAACACACTGACATTTAGGCATATAATTATATTCTTAAAGCTGTGGCAAGAAGTTTGTCTGATAAAAGGTGTATTACAAAAACATAGATAAATAAGAAAGGAGAACAATATATGAACTTTAACAACTTTACAATCAAATCGCAAGAAGCTGTGCAACAAGCGGTGAATCTCGTACAAAGCCGCGGACAGCAAGCTATCGAGCCGGAACATTTGTTGGCAGGGGTGCTGAAGGTTGGCGAAAATGTCACAAACTTCATTTTCCAGAAACTTGGCATCAACGGTCAGCAGATAGAAACCGTACTCGACAAGCAGATAGCTTCTTTGCCAAAGGTTTCAGGAGGTGAACCTTACCTGAGCCGTGACGCTAATGAAGTATTGCAGAAAGCTGTCGAGTTTTCCAAATCACTGGGTGATGAATATGTTTCGCTGGAAGCTATCATCTTGGCTTTGCTCAATGTAAAAAGTACCGTATCTACCATCTTGAAAGATGCTGGTGTTACCGACAAAGAGCTGCGGGCTGCTATTAGTGAACTTCGTCAGGGACAAAATGTTACTTCACAGTCTAGTGAAGATACATACCAGTCACTCAGCAAATATGCCATCAACCTGATAGAAGCTGCACGTAACGGCAAGCTGGACCCGGTAATCGGTCGTGATGAAGAAATCCGTCGTGTACTGCAAATCTTGAGCCGTCGTACCAAAAACAATCCGGTCCTGATTGGTGAACCGGGTACAGGTAAGACAGCAATCGTAGAAGGACTGGCTCAGCGAATCCTGCGTGGAGATGTTCCGGAGAACTTGAAAAACAAGCAATTGTTTTCGCTCGACATGGGTGCGCTGGTTGCAGGTGCAAAATACAAAGGCGAATTCGAAGAACGACTGAAATCGGTTATCAACGAAGTAACCAAATCGGATGGAAATATCATCTTGTTCATCGATGAAATCCATACACTGGTAGGTGCCGGAAAAGGTGAAGGGGCCATGGATGCTGCAAACATCCTGAAACCGGCCTTGGCACGTGGCGAACTGAGAAGTATCGGTGCTACTACCCTTGATGAATATCAGAAATATTTTGAAAAGGATAAAGCACTCGAAAGACGATTCCAGACAGTCATGGTAGACGAACCGGATACGGCAAGCTCTATTTCTATCTTGCGTGGATTGAAGGAACGTTATGAAAATCACCATCAGGTGAGAATCAAAGACGAAGCCATCATTGCCGCTGTAGAACTGAGTAACCGTTACATCACCGACCGTTTCTTGCCGGATAAAGCCATCGACTTGATGGATGAAGCCGCAGCCAAACTTCGTATGGAACGTGACTCACTTCCGGAAGAACTGGATGAAATTGAACGCCGGTTGAAACAGCTTGAAATTGAACGCGAAGCTATCAAACGTGAAAAAGATGAAGCTAAGCTTGCTCAATTGAACAAAGAAATAGCTGAGTTGAAGGAACAGGAAACTTCATACAAGGCTAAATGGCAGAGCGAAAAAGAACTGGTGAACAAGATTCAGCAGAACAAGAAGGAAATAGAACAGCTGAAATTTGAAGCTGACAAGGCTGAACGCGAAGGCGACTACGGTAAAGTTGCTGAAATCCGTTATGGTAAATTGCAGAGCTTGGAAAATGAAATAAAGAGTATTCAGGAAGACTTAAAGAAAAAGCAAGGCGACAATGCCATGATTAAGGAGGAAGTTACTGCCGAAGATATCGCTGATGTAGTATCGCGCTGGACGGGAATACCGGTAAGCAAGATGTTGCAAAGCGAACGTGATAAATTGCTCCACTTGGAAGATGAATTACATAAACGTGTTATCGGTCAGGATGAAGCAATTGAAGCAGTAGCCGACGCTGTACGCCGTAGCCGTGCGGGACTGCAAGACCCGAAACGTCCGATTGGTTCATTCATCTTCTTGGGTACTACGGGTGTAGGTAAAACCGAGCTGGCAAAGGCTCTTGCCGAGTACCTGTTCGATGATGAATCGCTGATGACGCGTATCGACATGAGTGAATACCAGGAGAAACATACCGTTTCTCGTCTGATCGGTGCGCCTCCGGGATACGTTGGCTACGATGAAGGTGGTCAGTTGACTGAAGCTGTACGCCGTAAACCATACTCAGTTGTTCTTTTCGATGAAATCGAAAAAGCACATCCGGATGTATTCAATATCTTGTTGCAAGTATTGGACGACGGACGTCTGACTGATAATAAGGGACGTACGGTAAACTTCAAGAACACCATTATCATCATGACATCTAACTTGGGAAGTTCTTACATACAAAGTCAGTTCGAAAAGATCAATGATCAGAACCACGACCAGGTTGTAGAAGAAACCAAGGCAGAAGTGATGAATATGCTGAAAAAGACCATCCGTCCGGAATTCTTGAACCGTATAGATGAAACAATCATGTTCCAACCGTTGAACAAGAACGAAATTGAACAGATTGTACGCTTGCAGATAAACGGCATCAAGAAAATGCTGGAAGAAAATGGTGTTACACTCCAGATGAGCGATCAGGCTGTAGACTTTATTGCTACCGCCGGATACGATCCTGAGTTTGGTGCTCGTCCGGTAAAACGTGCTATCCAGCGCTACTTACTGAACGATTTGTCAAAGAAGCTTCTGTCACAGGAAGTAGACCGCACTAAACCGATCATCGTAGAACGTAGCAGTGAAGGTTTGATATTCCGAAACTAAACTACTTATACAGGTTTCCAGAAACTACCTAAAAGAGGGTGTGTCAAAACTCGTTTTTTGAAAATATGAACTTATAATTTGAAATTTGAGCATCCTAAAAGACTAAAGAAAGGGCCGTATCATTACTCAATACAGAGTTTGATACGACCCTTTTTAAATATTATAGTTATAATCTGTAACTTTGAGGAGTAGTTATTTTAGTTTTGACACACCCTCTTTTTCTTTTTGTCCAAATGGAAGAAATAAGCTATCTTTGCCGCACTGAAATAAAGCAAGAATGAAAAATAAAAAAGTTATTTATATCGTCGGATCGATTGTCTTATTGATTTTAATCGGTGTCGTTGCCTGCAAAACATTAATACTGAATACCCCTCTCAAAATAGAGAAAGCTGCTTATCTCTACATTGACAGCGACGATAACATAGACTCCGTATATACAAAATTGAAGAAAGATTTCCACACCTCCGGTATCACCGGATTACGTATGCTCATTTCATGCAGTAATTATGCTGAAAACATTCACGAGGGAGCCTATAAACTTAAACCGACTGATAACACTTGGCATATATTTCACCAACTGAAAAGTGGACATCAGACTCCCATACGTCTGACAGTACCCAGTGTACGTACGCTCGGAGCATTGGCTAAATCCGTTTCCCGACGTCTGATGACGGACTCAGCTTCTATCGCCAGTTTGCTGAATGACAGTACGTATTGTTCTACGCTAGGATATAATCAATACACGATTCCTGCTCTTTTCATTCCTAATACATACGAAGTGTATTGGACCATGAGTGCTGAGGATTTTATCAAGCGTATGAAAAAAGAACACGACCGGTTCTGGAATAAGGAACGGATGGAAAAAGCAAAAAGTATCGGCTTTACTCCCGAAGAAGTGGCAACTCTGGCTTCTATCGTCGAAGAAGAAACAGCTAATAAGGCAGAAAAGCCAATGGTAGCCGGTCTTTATATCAACCGCCTGCACACAGGTATGCCCTTGCAGGCCGACCCCACTGTAAAATTTGGCTTGCAAGAATTTGGACTTAAGCGTATTCTGCATAAACATCTGGAAACAGATAGTCCATATAATACATATAAACATGCAGGATTACCTCCCGGACCGATTCGCATACCATCTATCGACGGACTGGAAAGCGTATTGAATTACGCCAAGCATGATTATCTATATATGTGTGCGAAGGAAGATTTCTCTGGCACACACAACTTTGCCAAAAGCTGGAACGAACATCTTGCCAATGCCCGCCGTTACCAACGGGCATTGAACCAGAGAAATATACACTAAGGGCATTACCTCTTGAATATAATTTTCAATCAACGGATAGATTTCCAGAACTTCATGAAATTAGCATACAGTCCGTAACATACCAATGCATCTTCGGGCTGTATTATATAGTCTTCAGGAAATTCATTGGCTACTTCTCTTTCCAAAATAGAAATACCAATGCAATTCTGTGCCTTCTTTCCACGTATCAATGAAATAATCTTCAAATCGAATTCCTTTTCCAACTGCAATTCATTGATACCATATCCTGCTAATTTGGCAGGTACATTAAACTTGAAAATATAATGTTCCTCGTCTATCTGAAATGGTTCTACTGATGCATTCAGTTCCAACAACTGAACCAACATACGTGCTGCCTCTTTTTCCGGAGTCAGAATACGGTCTAGCGAAAAAGCTTCAAGCACAGTTTTATGGACATCATCTATCGCACGGGCATAAATATGCTTTACCTTGTTTTTCTTCAACAACGATACAACGCGTACAGAAGCTCCCAGGTCTTCACCTATTGCTACAATAACGACATCTACACTCTTTAATGGAAGAACAGAAAGTGCAATTTCATCGGTTGCATCAAGAACAAAAGCTGTAGCAATCTTATCTTTCAAATGATCTACATAATGTTCCCTCACATCCACTCCTATGACTTCATGCCCCAAAACAGTCAGTTCCTCGGCAAGCTTTCCGCCATAATTTCCCAGTCCTATTACAATATATTTCATATATCAGTTTATTATAATGTTATCACTTGGATATTTATAATTACGCTTCTTTACTTGTTTAATCAGTCCCAGCAACAAGGTAAAAGCTCCTACACGGCCTATGAACATCAGTAAAATAATAACCGATTTACCAGCCGTACTCAAAACAGGAGTAAGATCCAGACTGGAACCCACAGTACTCAAAGCCGATACACATTCAAAAGTAAGTGCCATTAGAGATGCTTTGGGCTCTAACATGCTCATGACAAAAATTGCAGCAGACAGAATGATAAGATACAACATAAGCACTGCATTTGAGCGGCGGATCGAATCATCCGACAATTCTCTCTGGAAAATAGTTACCCGATTTGCTCCTCTAATGACCGCCCACAAATTCAGAAGTATAACAGCAAACACATTTATCTTTACTCCACCTGCGGTAGACTGCGTACCCCCTCCTATTATCATCAGTATAATCATCAGCAACAAAGTCTGTGTAGACAGCGTAGTCAGCCCGACACTGACAAATCCAGCCGTACGCGGACATGTCGCATTGAAGAAAGCATGTACCCATTTATCTGTAACTTCCATGCCGGCAAATGCATTGTTCCACTCGTAAAGAGCAATAGCCAATGTACCCAACACAAGCAAAATAGCTGTCATTATCAAAACAATACGTGTATTCAAATTATATAAATGGACCTGTTTGGGAAAATGAGATGAACGTCCGAAACACTTCCATTTCAGATAACGTAAATAATAAAAAAGCGTTTCTTTCAGATTCACCAAAATAGGAAAACCAATACCTCCCAAAATAATCAGAAATGAAACGGTTATAAAAAGCAAGTTATGGTTTTGCATAACCGCCGCATTTCCTAAGTTACCCGGCAAAGTAGAAAATCCGGCATTACAAAATGCAGAAACCGAATGGAAGGCTGCAAAATATATTTCCTGTTGCAACGTCATTCCCAGAGTATTGCGTATAGAATACCAGATAATCACCATACCAATACCTTCGATAGCTAATGTGAATCCTAGAATATATAATAAGGTAGATAAAAGAGAATTCAATGAATTAGAACTTATCATATCGCCAACTACCAGCTGATTATATAAAGAAGTATTTCCCATAAAAAACATGGCAAAAAAACTTGTCAGTGTCATAACTCCCAATCCTCCTATCTGGATAAGCAAAATAATAATAATTTGTCCTTCCAGTGTAAAGGTAGACGGAACATCAACCGAAACCAGTCCGGTAACACACGTAGCACTAGTTGCAGTAAACAATGCATCTATCCACGAAATTCCATGATAAGTTGCTCTGGGAAGCATCAGCAATCCAGCCCCAATAAATATTATAACCAAAAAGCTGGAAGCTAAAATAAGAGAAGGATTAGTACGCCTGCCCAACAATCGTACCAAGCTACTGGACAACTGTAATAAAGAATATAATAATAAAATAGCTATCCGATAATAATGACTATGAAAGAACATCCATGTCCAATAAACTCCTTCATCTCCAGCATCCGGTTTCTTGAACAGCACAGGAAGTAAAGTCAGATATAGTAAGACATTAATTACCCATGACCAAAATGTATTTTTCTGTCCGTCCTCATCTGATTGAAAAACAATCTGCACTGTAGCCGACAGCAAAAAAACAATCCATACACTCTTATATATAATACGAATAGCCTTTGCCTCATCCGATGAAATCATAAATCCATGTTCATAAACCAAAGTAGCCAAAAACAGGATTGCGCAAAAATACGTAATCCACATGAACCAATTTATGACTTGATAAATACGAGGTAATATCAGTTTCTTACGATAAAGCAAGAGCCTTTCTAAAGAATCCATACTAAAACTGTTTTTATATTAATACTTGCACGCAAATGTATTTATAATTATCGGTTTTCCGATTAAAAGCATGACTTTATTATATATTTGTTTTTCCCCATCTGTTCTATTAGTAAAGTCAACATCATCTTATACCCTGAATAGATCTTTCTGAAGAAAAACTTTCATAAAAACAAGCTATCATCTACTTATGTTCAAGAAACGCCGTGCACGGTTTTAAGGCATAAAAACATCAAAATAACAAATAAAAAGCAAAAACGGTTGCAATATTACATTGTTTTACTTATTTTTGAAAAATCAATCAAAAAGTAAACATTTATGAGCAATAAACAGAAAAGATTCATTTTACCGGAAGATGAAATTCCTAAATATTGGTATAATATTCAGGCAGACATGAAAAACAAACCCATGCCTCCTCTGAATCCAGCTACACGCGAACCGCTTAAACCGGAAGATTTGTATCCTATTTTTGCAAAAGAATTATGTCATCAGGAGCTTAACCAGACCGATACATGGATAGAAATTCCTGAAGAAGTACGTGAGATGTACAAGTATTATCGAAGTACTCCGTTGGTTCGTGCATATGGTTTGGAAAAAGCTTTAGGAACACCGGCACATATCTATTTCAAGAACGAAAGTGTCAGCCCTATCGGTTCTCATAAACTGAACTCTGCACTGGCACAGGCTTATTATTGTAAAAAAGAAGGTGTCAGCAATATTACAACCGAAACCGGAGCCGGACAATGGGGAGCAGCCCTTTCGTATGCCGCAAAAGTATTCGGACTGGAGGCTGCCGTTTATCAGGTAAAAATCAGTTATGAACAGAAGCCATACCGACGCAGCATCATGCAGACTTTCGGAGCACAGGTTACTCCTTCACCTTCTATGTCAACACGCGCCGGAAAAAATATATTGACCAAGTATCCTAATCATCAGGGATCACTGGGTACAGCCATTTCCGAAGCCATCGAACTGGCACGTACAACTCCGAACTGTAAGTATACATTAGGATCTGTACTGAGCCATGTAACGCTTCATCAAACCATCATTGGCCTGGAAGCAGAAAAACAGATGGAAATGGCCGGCGAATATCCAGATATCATCATCGGATGTTTTGGTGGAGGTTCAAACTTTGGAGGCATCTGCTTCCCCTTCATGCGTCATACTATTCTGGAAGGAAAACAAACCCGTTACGTAGCTGCCGAACCGGCTTCCTGTCCGAAACTGACAAGAGGAAAGTTTGAATACGACTTCGGTGATGAAGCCGGATATACTCCTCTTCTGCCGATGTTTACACTGGGACATAACTTTACACCTGCCAACATTCATGCGGGTGGATTGCGTTACCATGGAGCAGGAGTTATCGTATCACAACTTTTGAAAGATCATTTGATGGAAGCCGTAGACATACAGCAACTGGAAACATTCGAAGCCGGATGTCTGTTTGCACGTGCCGAAGGTATCATCCCTGCCCCCGAATCGTGTCACGCCATTGCTGCTGCCATACAAGAGGCCAACAAATGTAAGGAAACGGGCGAAGAAAAGGTTATTCTGTTTAACCTATCCGGACACGGTCTGATAGATATGAGTGCATACGACCAATATTTATCTGGAAACTTAACCAACTATACATTGACAGATAAAGACATCGAAAAAAGCTTGGGTGAAGTAGAAACAATGCAACCTTAACGATTTTAATATTTGCATGGAATTATTCGAACAAATAACAGCATCGGTCAGCTCCTTTCTCTGGGGATGGCCGATGATTATATTACTACTGGGAACTCACATTTTTCTGACCATACGGTTAAAGTTTCCACAACGCAAAATATTTACAGCTATACGACTTTCTTTTAAAAAAGATCCTGATTCTGAAGGCGACGTCAGTCAATTCGGCGCGCTTGCCACTTCACTGGCAGCAACTATTGGAACAGGAAACATCATCGGTGTGGCGACTGCCGTTGCATTCGGAGGTCCCGGTGCCGTATTCTGGTGCTGGCTGACCGGAGTTTTCGGAATTGCCACAAAATATGCCGAAGGGCTCCTTGCCATTAAATACCGCGTAAAAACGTCCAGCGGAGAAATGCTTGGTGGTCCGATGTATGCACTGGAACGAGGACTGAAGCAAAAATGGCTGGGCATTTTATTCTGCATCTTTACAGCCATGGCAGCATTCGGTATCGGAAGTACAGTACAAGCTAATTCTATTGCCTTACTGATGCAAGAAACATACGGAGTAAGCGAACATATCACCGGAATAGTAGTGGCACTAGGCATCGCACTGGTTATCTTCTTCGGAGTAAAAGGTATTGCCCGTGTATGTATGACGCTGGTCCCTCTGATGGCTATCCTCTATATAGGAGGATGTATTTATATCCTCATTCTGAACCACGCCTATTTGGGAGAAGCCTTCAAACTCATCATCAGTTCTGCGTTTACTCCACATGCCGCAGGAGGAGGATTTCTAGGAACGAGTGTCATGCTCGCAGCACGTTACGGTATTGCCCGCGGACTTTTCTCCAACGAATCCGGACTTGGTTCAGCACCTATTGTGGCAGCAGCAGCACAAACTCGCAACCCGGTACGTCAGGCACTGGTTTCTTCTACCGGAACATTCTGGGACACCGTCATTATCTGCGCGCTGACGGGACTGGTGCTGGTTACCAGTGTACTCGCATTTCCTGACATCGATTATACACAAGGTGGAGCATTGACCAAAGCAGCCTTTGGTAAAATCCCTTATGTAGGTACCAGCATTCTGGCAATCGGTATTCTGACCTTTGCCTTTTCTACCATTTTAGGCTGGGGATATTACTCGGGAAAAGCCATCGAATATTTAGGAGGGAAAAAACTCCTGCGAGTATATCGTGTTATATGGATTTCATCCATTTACTTTGGTTCCACCATGAATTTACAAGCAGTATGGAACATTGCCGACAGCGTAAACGCACTGATGGCAGTTCCTAATCTGATTTCCCTCATCTTCTTATCGGGAGTTGCCGTCAAAGAAACACAAAAATACCTTTGGGAAAACAGACTGGAAGATACTGCCGATCCGGAAGATCTATAATTCATAAAACGCTACCTGCACAAAGCAGTTTTCCCCTTTTTTACCCCTTTCAGAGGGGGAAAAAGAAAAAAATATACATTTTTCTGCATTTTTTTGTGCAAAACACTTGCAGATTCAAAAATAATGCGTACCTTTGCACCCGTGATTGAGAAACACCTCAACACAAACAAAGGATGGCCCGTTCGTCTATCGGTTAGGACGCAAGATTTTCATTCTTGAAAGGGGGGTTCGATTCCCCCACGGGCTACCAAAACAAAACATACGGTTAATCCGATGTATAAGGATGGCCCGTTCGTCTATCGGTTAGGACGCAAGATTTTCATTCTTGAAAGGGGGGTTCGATTCCCCCACGGGCTACCAAGGTCTGAGCAGTTTCTGTTCAGACCTTTTTCTTTTTATCCCTTTCTTTCTTTCAGCTTTTTATATCTATCTTTGTCCTTGTATTATAAGTTTATGTAATAAAAGATAGTATGAATACCGAATTACTCGCACAACTTTATCAATCATATACTGGAGAAGCTCCAATAAGTATCGAACCTTTGCCGGGAGCAGGCTCCAATCGCAAATACTTTCGCTTGAAAGGCAAGGAAAGCCTCATCGGTGTATATGGAACCTCCACCGAAGAGAACCGTGCATTTATCTACATGGCCAGACATTTCTCACAAAAAGGTTTGCCCGTACCCCGTATACTTGCCGAAGCAACCGACCAGTCGGCCTACCTGCAAGATGACTTGGGAGATATCTCTCTGTTCCAACTTATCAAACAAGGAAGAGAAAGCGGTAACTTCAGTGATGAAGAAACGAATATACTGAAACAAACTATCCGCCTGCTTCCGCAGATACAGTTTGAGGGAAGCAAGGAAATGGATTTCAGTTATTGCTACCCGCTGGCAACATTCAACCGCCGCAGCGTTTTGTGGGACCTGAATTATTTCAAATATTGTTTTCTTAAAGCTACCGGACTGGAGTTTCAGGAAAATCTGCTGGAAGATGATTTCGAACGTATGGCAGATACCCTTCTTCAGATAGAACCCCAGGTATTCATGTACCGTGATTTTCAGAGCCGCAATGTCATGATACGGGAAGGAAAACCGTACTTTATCGATTTTCAGGGAGGACGCAAGGGACCTTTCTATTACGATGTGGCTTCTTTCCTCTGGCAGGCAAAGGCAAACTATCCCGATTCGCTCCGTCAGGAGCTTCTGGATGAGTGCCTCGATGCTCTTCGCCCCTATCACACGATTGATAAGGAGCAGTTCCTCACCACCCTCCGTCACTTTGTACTGTTCCGTACTCTGCAAGTTCTAGGCGCATACGGTTTCCGTGGATATTTTGAGAAAAAGACACATTTCATACAAAGTGTACCGTATGCCATCGAAAATCTCCGTCAGCTGCTGGAAACAGATTTTCCTGAATATCCCTACTTATGCCTCATGCTACGCAAACTGACAGAACTTCCCCAGTTTGCCAGCATACGAAACAGAAGGAAACTCACCGTACGCGTAATGAGTTTTTCGTATAAGAAAGGTATTCCCGAAGACCCGTCAGGAAACGGAGGCGGATATGTATTCGACTGCCGTGCCGTGCACAATCCGGGAAAGTACGAACAATACAAGCAACTGACCGGACGCGACAAACCGGTTATCGACTTTCTGGAGCGGGACGGCGAGATACTCCGTTTTCTGGAACACGTGGACGCACTGGCCGACGCTCACGTACAGCGCTTTCTGGAAAGAGGATTTACCAACCTTTCCATCTGCTTCGGCTGTACCGGCGGGCAGCACCGCTCCGTATATTCGGCAGAACACGTAGCGCGCCACCTGAATGAAAAATTCGGTGTACGCATCCACCTGATACACCGCGAACAACATATTGAACAAATTTTAGAACCCCGATAACAATATGAAAGCCATGATATTTGCAGCGGGACTGGGAACTCGCCTGAAACCGCTGACCGACCATATGCCCAAAGCACTCGTACCCGTAAACGGACGCCCGATGCTGGAACACGTCATCCTGAAACTAAAACAATCCGGATTCAACGAACTGGTTATCAACATACATCATTTCGGAAAACAGATCATCGACTTTCTTGAAGCCAACCAGAATTTCGGATTGACAATTCATATCAGCGACGAACGTGAACAGTTGCTCGATACGGGAGGAGGTATCAAAAAAGCCGCACCATTTTTTCAGGGAAACGAACCATTCCTGATACATAACGTCGATATCCTCTCCGATACCGACCTGAAAGCCTTATACGAATATCACTTGCACAGTGGCAATGATGCTACCCTGCTAGCAAGCAAACGAACTACAGCCCGCTATCTGCTGTTCGACAAACAGGCATATCTGAGAGGATGGATAAATAAAGATACCGGACAGACCAAGCCCGAAGGTTTTGAATATAACGCTACCCAGTATCAGGAATATGCCTTCAGCGGCATCCACGTCATCTCCCCTTCCCTGTTCCGATACATGGACGAACGGTGGAAAGGTAAATTTTCCATCATGGATTTCTACTTGCAGACATGTGGGGAAGCCCGGATTGGCGGATGCCTGACCGAAGAGCTTCATCTGATTGATATAGGAAAACCGGAAACCCTTGAGAAAGCTGCCAGCTTTCTGGCAGAACTGGATCAAGAATAAAAATATCAGTCACTTACAAGCCAACAGGCAACTTGCCCGTACCTTAATGCAGAAGGCAATCCAACCGACTGCATAATATCTAAAAAACACGGGCAATTTGCCTTATTTTTTTGTACAAAGGCTAACAGACTTTGTACGATTTTTCAGAAAAATTCATGATGTTTTTCCCAACTTTTGCTGAAGTTTTTCGACATACTTCCAGAACTGTTCCAAAACACGTGTTTCAAACCAAACTGAACGGTTGAAAACAGCAGCATATTAAACCCTAATCGGTCATTAGAACTTAATTGGATTTTTATTTTGTATTATTGCTGTCCGATAAAATCGATTGAATATAAAAGAATATCGCTCGGCCATTGTATATTCAATGGTCGAGAGGGATATTTTATATTTTATCGAGTTTATCGGACAGCAATATAAAAAAGAACCATACCGAAACTCTTAAGAATAAAGTATGGTATGGCTCTTGATGCGTGATTATTGTAATCTGATAATCGATTGGTTATTTAGAAGAAGATATATAGGTCTCCGGAGACCAGTTTTTGAAAAGGTATTTTATACCGCTGGATGTAACTCTCAACGCAGGGTTTTGTGTGTCTGCTTCCGTAAGTCTTTTGACCGATTTATTGTTCCAGTAATAGTATTCACACCAAGAGAAGTATGCCAATAGCATATTGTTTTCATTTTCCTTAGTTGCCGGAACATTCTCCCAAAGTTCTGTTTTATCCAATATACCGTTATTGTTAAGGTAATGTTTGGAACTTTCGCTTATATAGCATCCCGGAAGTGTAGGGCTGAACATAAAGGATTGATCCCATAAAGTATAACCCTTTAGTAACAGGCGGAATGTCCATATTCCATTATCTTCATCACAGAACAATTTCTCCCATGGCACCCGTGGACAGAAAATATTATGGTCTTCACTCGATGAACTATAAGCATCCATCTTGAACTCAAGACATACGGCACGAGGAGAAATCATAGTGTCGTATCCAACTTTTTTATCTTCGTACAATTTATCGTAAACCATTTTGCCGTATTTGTCCGGAATCACATTAAGACAACGGAACTTGCAGCTTGCCGATACGCCTGTGTTTTCGTCTACAATTTTCATGCGGATTTGGTCCACTTTTGCAACATCATATCTCTTGATGCTTACAATAACAGGTCTGTCGATGTTCGCTAGATAAGATGCGGAGTATTCGATAGGCACGAGGCTTGTAACTTGTGACATTTTCACTTTATTGGTTGGGTCTTGCAGATATTTAAACACTTTTTCCGCCAAATCCATGCCTTCTCCTTCCCCGTTTAAATCCAGTCCTTCAACAGTGCCTCCATAAAGTATCGTCGTGATTTTTGTTTCCTTGCCGGCATTTATACTGCCTTTGAAGTCGCTTATCTTGAATTCTGTTTTGAACGCACTCTTTGATGACGCAACAAAAACAGCCATACGTCCGTATGTCACATCCTGAATAATTGCTGGAGCAGTATCTCCTATTGCTCTTTTCAGACGTTGTAAGTCAAGTTCGTTGAAATCGAAGATATCCGAGCCTTTAATTATATTATTGTTTAGCGAAATAGTAAACACTTTTTCTCTCACAATAATCACTCTTCGGCGTGTTTCTACATTCCCGGCCAATCCTCCTGCAATACTAATGGTAAATACTCCTCCTATATCGGCACTCATCCCCGGTTCGAAATCATAGTATTCGGCTTCGAATTCCGAAGCGGGATAATCATTATCTTTAGCCAACGCACGCTTGAGTCTAGATATGGCCTCATGCATTTTCACTTCTGTAGGCTCAATGGCTTTATTGAAAGGATTGTCTGTAGGCGTATTGTCGCAGGAAATTTCAAGAGGCTTACGCTCTCCGTTGCTAAAAGAGATATATCTTGGGGTACAATTCATTAATCTTTCGTCTGCCAGAATTATTTGTCCCGGATATATGTTTATTTTGTTGTTAAAATCACAGGAAAACCGATTTCTCTCATGCGGATTATTACGTCTTATGCGGAGATTCACGCTTGGAGTGTACATGTCGTATGGCTCGTCTATAGATGTGTAATAATCATATCCGTCCACAAGAGGCTGGATTTTGATGCTTTCGATTAACTTTTCATAAGATGACAAATCGCATATTTCTTGTACATTAATATAAAAATTGATATTTCCCCGTACACCAATATTGTCTTTATTAACCCATTCATTGCCTTCGCCATCCAACTTTATTTGCAAACTCTCCATATCGAATGGAGATTCACTGATACCATCCGACATCACATCCTGCATTTCTACATTTATCCAGCCTCTTCTACTTCCTCTTTTGGGAAGTTTAACTTCGTACTTGTATTTATAATTGCTTACCAGTTCCCAATTTATATCTGTTTTCCCTCCTATTTCTATAGGAACTTTGCATTCCCAATTCATAGACACATCGTTTCCTACATTGTCTAACACTTGATATGTTAGATGCATTGTGACATAATTCGCATCTGTTTTTACAATATCACCGGAAAGAAAAGCAGTGGCATAAGTACAATTTATCTCACCGTTTGCATTTTCATTGTTCTTATTCAATATTACTCCTTTGTCGTTTCCTGTAACACTGAAGAACTTTTTAACTAAATGTTCCTTGTAATTTGGCATATTATTAGATTTTAAAATTAATAATTCTTAAACCCGCAACTCTTTTTAAAATCATAGAAATTATATTACTGAGTAACAATATATTACCCTGTACTTTACCATACCGGAAGACTCACACATTTGGGCGGAATATTTTCAATTATGGAGCAATTCGATGCTCTCTTGTCGAACATCATAGATTCAACTCTTGGTTTACGAACCAAAGTAAGCATTCAGCTTTGCCATTCTCTTTTCCGTTCAAACATGTTGTATAAATTGGTAAGAGTCTGATAGGTATGCTAATATTCTATTAAATTGTTTCAGCCTACTTTGTTTATGGAGAAATTTCCAATTTTTATTATTGTATGGATACTGCATATTGGTTATTTCTCCTTTTTTTGCACACGCTAAAACTAAATTTTTCTTTATTTTAATTCTGTCACAGATTCAAAATTTGTACTATTTCCTATTTTCAATAGTTTAAATACTTCATGCTTTCAATGCTTATTTGTTCTCTCTATTAATCATTTTTTCTATACTTCTCTTTATTAATTCCCTGTTCTTGATATACTTGTTATTTAATATTATTAGTGTCCGATAAACATATTAAATAGGCTGACTATCAGTATTATCTTTATGGATAATCCTCCTTGTTAAAGTTGGTATTTAATTTTATGTATATCAATAAGTTATTGATGACTTAAAAAAGTTTTATCGGACAGCAATAATAAAGTAATTGTCGTTACTTTTTTTAAAGGCTTAGCAGGATAATTCGAGCAAAAAACGACGGCAAGATACCGATAGAAAGTGAAAATCCACTCCCCCATGCATCTAATCTAATTTGAATAAAGCGGTGTTCTAATAACCGATTTGAGGTTAAGCTGCGTGGCATAGACGTACGAGTGTAGAATCCGTTGAAACAATTGTTACAAGAAGCCGACTTCAAAGCCCCTTTTTGAGTCGGCTTCTTCACGTTACATCTCAACCTTGACAAATATCCCTAAAGTATTTATTATGTGTCCGATAACAGTAACGAGTGTTTAATGTTATTCTCTTTTGTATTTACAAAGGCGTTATCCGGACGATTCTGACGGAGTCGTTGTGAACGTTACCCTTCATCACGACTTCCATGGCTCCTGTCGATATCTCGCCGTGGGAAAGCCGTCGCTCGTCATTAGCTGCGTATTTGACAACTTTCGCTCTTACCCGCAGCAGCGGATCCTTGTAGATGTATTCGCCCGGTTGCAGGTCGCCGTATTCCTGGTATCTGCTCGTTTTAGTAGTGTACCACCATGGGTCTTGTACCTTGCTCGGGCTGCTGCCGTTTACGGTCTTGAAAATGACCGGCTTTCCGTTCACCACGCGGAAGCACTGCACGTCAAGCTGTACTTTCACCAAACCGCTCAAGATGGTCACATCGGAAACGTTGAGCCTTACCGACAGTCTTCTCGGACAGCGCGTGTAGCCAATCTGGTATTGCGTACCCGAGTACAGCGGCTTAACCACCTTGCCGGGGTATGCTCCGGAAATGAGCTGGATGGTGTATTTTGTCACAACGCCCTGGTTCTCATGGCTGAACTTCATGTTGTCGCTCATGGCTTTCTCCAGTTCTGCCTGCGTGCGTTTGCCTCGCAGCGCACTGATTGGCAGGGCAGTACCGCCAAGGTTGAAGATTTCATCGCTGTTATATTCAGACGATTCAGCAAGCGACTGGCTGCTGCTTGCCGACTGTCCGTAGCCGGAAACCTTCTGGGAACCATCATATGTGAATTTCTTTGCGGAGTATTCCTTCATGTAGCTGAACGTTCTGCCGTATGTGACGGAGGTTACGATGGCAATTGCCTTTCCATTCAGTTCCTTTTTGAGCTGCTCCCAAGTCACTGACTTGTCGAAGAGCGACGACGGGTCCTGCTTCCAGTTGTCCTTCAGTTTAATGGTGTAGTAGTCCTGGTCCAACGTAGTGGCCTGGATAAACGTCTGCTCCGATGAATTGGTCTTAGCCTTGACGGTCATGCTGCAACCTGCGAAAGAAGAGTCGACGCTGAGGTCCATCATGAGGCTCTTCTGGCTGGAGTGGATTTTCGTTCTAATCCGTTGCATGCCCGGCGCGTCGTATCTCGGGTCCTTCAAGAGAGCCTCCATGATTTTGTTGGTGGCAATCCTGACATCGTAGTTGGAAGGATTAACGTTTTCCTGGAATGGGTTCCCACCGGCGAGGAAGTCACCGTAGATTGAAATCTTGCTTCTCGGGATTCTGCCCAGCGGATTTGGCGAGCCGCTCGTGATTTGGTTGTCGACCACGAGGATTGCACCCGGATAAATGTTCTCGTATCCGCTACCGCGCACGTATATTTCCTTCTGGTCGAATGTGGTTTCGCTCTTGGAGAGGAGGAACGCACAGTCTCTGTCAGGCAGGCTCTCAAACGCATCCGGGTATTCGGTCGAGTCATTGTACATACTGTTGTTAATCAAATCGGCAGCCCGATAAGGTATGCCTGCCAGACCGGCGTTGATGGCTGTTCGTCTCGCCTTTTCCTTATCTGCCTCATTTGGCAGGGTGGTGACATATAGAGCGTTATACATAGAAGTTGTGACTCCATCAGAGACATAGACCTGAATTTTGTAGTCAGTGTTTGGGTACAGTCCGGTTATTTTATAGGAGTTTACATTCGTCATATAACCCGTTTCCTTTGCCTCGTCATTCGAGTAGCTGGGACCTATCATCCATTTCACCTTGTATTTAAGCTGATTCTGTGCGGTTTCCTTGTCGGTAGCCTTTTCCCATGAAATCTGAATGCTGTTGGTATTGATTTTATCAATGGTTACTACACGGTTGGGGAGGACAGGAGGATTGTTTCTCAGTTTGCTCTGGTATAATTCATTTGCTAATCCACCAAGTTTTTGTCTTCTTGAGCTTTGAACTTGTTCGAGTTTGATTACAGCCATGGTTTTGTGCAATTAACCTTTTATCATTGCGAGTTTTTTTAATAAATCGATTTTTAATGGTTCTCGTTTTATTCTCCTTTCGACTTGCAGTTGAGAGTTGCGTCTTCAGGTCGAAGGTTCAAGGGATGAGGAACATTTCCGGTCATCCAGTCGTGGACTTCGAGCCGGAAGGGGATTACCTCACAGATGGTTTCAAAGAGCAACGTGCGGTCTTCTGAGATTTGCTGTGCTTCGACGCATTTCCGCTGCTACTTCATCTGGTTATTTGTTTTTTCGGCATGTTTCACAGACAATGAGATTTATTAGTAGAGCGTTAGCAAAAGGATTTTTTTCAATTTGCCGCATATCGCTGTCTTTATCTCAAAATTAGGCAGGAACTGCGAAGAAACTGCTATTCTAATCGGACAGAAAACTATTTAAATTGGACATTTTCCGTTCCGTATGACTATTCTAATCGGACATTTTTAGTATGTAATATATTGATACATAGCGGAGAATAGTAATAGTATACTTGTACTTGGAATAGATGGAATATGCAGCCTGAAGACACTTTATTTTGTCTATCAGCGGTAGTTACTGATGCTGGCAAGCGGAGGAGAGAACGATAGAAATATTTGATTTTTGTGGAAGTTTTTCAAAGTGAGATATTGTGTGTTATGTAAATTCTGTTATCTTTGCACTAAATCCGATTGGCCGAATATAAAAACTAAAGTCATGGAAACAAGATGTCGGATAATCTTTTATTTTGCTTCCAAGAACTGCTGGTTATATAGTATGTTGCTATAGGGAGAGGTTAAATGGCTATAAAGACTAAGAAAGGGGGAGATAAATTTCTTAGATTTTTGCCAATGACCTACTCAAGAATAAATACCTCCTGAATCATTAGAAAATATCTAACTTACATAGAATCAAAAATTTAGTGTTGAAATTACGTTACAACTTTACTGAGAGTCTTTTGTCCTCAATGAGAGGGCGCATGCACTACAGATTGATTATTAATGTCTTGATAGTGTTTCTTTCAAGCATCCTTTTGTTATTCTCATGCGCTAAGAAACCGAAAACTTTCACGTATGATGAGCGCAAGAAGGCTGACAGCATGGTACGTACCGTGCGTAACATCGATACGCTTGCCCTGATGCAGAAACAGATGGAAAAAGAAGGAAACCGCCTCGGAAGCATTATTGCGCTGAGGTCTCTGGGAGAACGGATACGTAACGAGAGCCGTTTTGAGGAGGCGTTGTCTGTTCACAGCGAGGGGTTACGGCAAGCAGAAGCCATTGGCGATACACTGGAATGGGTACGGGCGCTCAACAACATAGGTACCAACTATCGGCGCATGGGTATGCTCGATGTAGCGCAAGTGTACCACTATAACGCATGGAAGTTGAGTGAGGAAAGTACAGATACTTCGCACAATGCCAGGAAGAATCGTGTGGTTTCGCTCAATGGTTTGGGAAATATCTACATGACTTTGGGTAACTACGAGCGTGCTGATAGTATGCTACGCATGGCGCTGGCAGGTGAGCGGCAATTGGGTAGCATGTTGGGACAAGCCATCAACTATGCCAACCTCGGCTCCATTTTCGAACATCATGGAGAGATGGATTCTGCGAGGCTATATTATGACAAGTCGATGACGCTTAACATAGAGGTGGGGAGTACACTCGGCATCTCGCTTTGTCACACTTATTTCGGGTCACTTTACGAAAAAGAAGGCAAATATAACGAGGCTACGGCGGAATATCAGGCAGCCTACCGGCTGATGCAAGCGTCGAAGGATGAGTGGCACGCGCTGAATACGCTCATCGCTCTTGCTGGTATTTACAATGAAACGGGCGACAACGTCAAAGCGATGGACTATCTCAGCACAGCACGGCAGGTGGCCCAGAAAATCAAATCGCCGGAGCATTTGGTGGAAATCTATACATTATATTACCGATACTATAAACGGTTGGGGGATTATCGCACGGCCTTGTTGTCATTCGAACAGGCCATCGCCATGCAGGATAGCGTGCTGGATATGGAGAAGATGAACCGCATACAGAATGCAAGCCTTAACATCGAGCGCAATCGGCAGAAACAGAAGATGACGGAGGCTCGACTGAAGCTGGAGCAGGAACGTGCAGCTCGCCATACAGCCTATGCCATTATTGTGTCTGTAGTCATTATTCTGATAGGGGCGCTGGTTACTTTCCTTTACATCCAGCGCATTCTCCGTCGCAAAAATATAGCACTGAAACAACTGTCAGCACTACGTGAGAATTTCTTCACCAATATCACTCATGAGTTGCGCACACCACTTACGGTGATACTCGGGCTGAGTCAGGACCTGCAAAAATCAGACACAGCAGAGGTGAAGAATAAGGCTTTTGCCATTCACCGCCATAGCGAGGGACTGCTTACGCTTATCAATCAGTTATTGGACATCTCGAAAATCAAATCAGCGATTGGCAAGGCAGACTGGAGGAGCGGTAACATCATGGCTTATCTCGCCATGGTAGTGGAAAGTTATCGTGACTATGCCCGTAAGCGTAACATCGACCTCTCCTTTTTCCAAAAGGAGGAGGTAGTGATGGATTTTGTGCCTGATTATGTAGGAAAGGTAATGAACAATCTACTCTTCAACGCCTTCAAGTTCACACCTGAATATGGCAAAGTAAACGTAATGTCATGGCGAGAAGGGGAAAATTTATTTATTGATGTGGCAGATACAGGAGAGGGTATGGACAAGAAAACACTTGATCACGTCTTTGAGCCGTTCTATCAGGGAGAGAACGGAACGCAACATGTGGGTACGGGTGTAGGATTAGCCCTCGTAATGCAGATTATTAAAGCCGTGGACGGTACAATTACGGTGGAGAGTGCAAAAGGAAAGGGTACGGTATTCCATATCAGTGTGCCTATACAGCATACTGGTAAGCAGCAGATAACTGACGGGAACCTTGAAACTACCCCTCTGCTCCCGAAGGAGGAGGCAGTGCTTGTAGATAATGAAGGTGAAGACATGCAATGCCGTCTGCTCGTTATCGAGGACAACCATGATATTGCCGCTTATATCGGCTCTCAGTTTGCCGACCGCTATGCCGTTTGCTACGCAGAGAATGGTAAGGTTGGACTGGAAAAGGCGTTGGACCTTGTGCCAGATCTCATCATCACAGACCTGATGATGCCTGGCTTGGACGGACTGGAGGTGTGCCGACAGATACGAGATAATGAAATTACCGACCACATTCCTATTATTGTCGTAACGGCAAAGGTAACGGAAGAGGAGAGAATCAAGGGTTTGGAGGCTGGGGCAGATGCCTATCTCGCTAAGCCATTCAATGCTGATGAATTGCGCATGAGAGTAGAGAAAATGCTTGACCGTCATCGCCGTTTGCGCGATAAATTTGGCAATATTGGTGATGTTGCGAACAAAGAGCATCGGTGGACGGATATAGAGCGACGTTTCCTTGCCAAAACAGTCGATTCCATTTATCATCTCTTAGACAAACGACAGTTGGATGTAAACACGCTCGCAGAGACACTTTGCATGAGTCCTCGTCAGCTTCATCGGAAACTTGTGGCTATTACAGGCGACTCTCCTGCTACATACGTGCTGAAAATAAAGATGCAGAGGGCACGAATACTGCTTGAAACCAAACCCGGACTGACGATCGAGGACATCGCAGAACGCTGCGGCTTCGAGCATACGCCTAACTTCTATAATGCTTTTAAAAAGATGTATGGCATAACACCTATGAATTATCGTAAAGGAAGCAGTGTTTACCCAAAATCGGTTAATTAGAGATTTCATTACCTATATTTCTAATGACATCCATTAGAAATATAGTTTAGTATATAGTTGATTCATTCGCCTTTGTTTCGGATGTAAGAATGACAGCAAACTACTGGCTGCGTCCGCGAAACATCGCAGCAAGCACCAATTACCTCGCTTTTCTTGAAAGCACTCTCTCAAGGCTTGAAAACAAGACGGCCGAACTTGTCCGTATGGAGAGCGACTTCTTTACGGAAAAGACACTTGACTGTCTGGAATGCAAGGAGATGCACTACATTGTAGCCTGCCGATTCAACAATCACATCAAGTACAGTCGCACCCATGAATTAAAAACCAAAACCATTTTACTCCTCAGCGGAAATCCGGTAATGCGAAGGAGCGAGTCCCGTTTGTTTCTTAAAAAACGTCCCGAAGAACGAAGCATTCGGAAAATTCAAGTCATCCGATATCTCCTGCACACTCTTGTTTGTATTCTTCAGCCAGAAAATACTCTTCCGGATAATAGCCCTGAAAACCAGTTCCTGCACCGTATATCCGCAGACCGACTTCGACAAGGCCGAAAGATACTTGGGAGAAAGATACAACTTGTCGGCATAAAACGCCACTCCCCTCTCCTGCATATAATATTTCTCTATCAGCCGGATGAGCTTGATAAAAGTATCAATCTTATGCCCCGCCACATTTTTCTCTTCGATAATCCGCCGACTGTAAATGGAACACAGACGATAGGTCAGTGCCAGCAGCAGCAACTTACATTCATGATTGTCGAACGGGTTCTGCGGTCCCTTCCGATGCCTACCAAGCAACGAAATATAATGCGCCAGGTCCTCCTCCTCACCGGAAGTCCACACATAGCAAGGCTCGGGAGTAAGCGTAGTGTACAGATACATTGCCACCACCGAACTGCCCAGAATCTCACGTATAGGGTCTACACGATAAAATAGCATACTTACGCGAAGGTCATCGGAAAGTTCCCCGATACAAAAATCGTTTCCTTCGGAAAGGAAAACCGTTTCACCCGCCCGCGCCGTAAAGTTCTTCTTATCCACATCGAAGCAAAAGCTACCCTTTTCACACACAATGAGTCCCACGTAACTCATCCGGAAGGGTCTGCACAACACCTTCGGAAAAGTCTTTACCTCTCCTGTCAGACAGCAAATGTCCTTTCCAGCCATCAAATCACGCTCAAAGCGTATCAAATATTCTTCCTGCTCACCTGTTTCCATCCTTACAAAAAATAAATCGTTAAACCCTGCCGCTAAGGTAAGACTTTTCCATTTTCCACAATGAAACAAGAAAACAAAAAATACATCACGGGGAGCTTTCACCGGTACTTTTCCACCGAAAAGTCAGATTAAGAAATGAAATACGCTCCACCGTGACGTATAAAGCAAATAAATGAACGAGTGTAAATATTTTATGTCAGCAAATCCAGCTTCCTCTTTCTCCACGGAATTGCCAGCATGAGAGCGGCACATGCCATACAGCCGTAGAATGTCCATCCGGACATTTCTTTTACAGCAGCCAGAGTAGCCTGTACCTGCACACGCCCTTTGGCCGAGAGAGCCGCCATATTATGCGCTTCCCTTTCACTTTTTCCCTGATACATCATCCCCTGAACCGTCTGGTTGTACGAGGCAGCCACCTCGGTATTCAACTGATCCATGTCGTGAGCAAAGCGAGTTACATAGTGCTGCTGACGATGCTGCATCACATTGGTATAGATAGCGGTTCCGGCTCCCGGTCCCAGTACCATACGCACTGTCAGCATGATACAAATCCAGGTAGACAGATATTTATAAGGCATCCGCTGATTGGCATGTACAGCTGTCAGCGAATAAAGCAGCATCATTCCGGCAGAACGAATAATAACCGGATATTTCATGCGCTCGTACAAGCCGTCGGTCTGTACCTCAAAATACATAAACAGGCTGGAAAGTCCTATCAGAACAAAGCCCATCGAGAAAAGGTATTTCAGATGTACTCCTTTTGATCCCATGGCAATAGCAATAATGCAACCGATAAAATAACCGGCTATACTCCAGTTATTAAGCGACGCATTCTGCCAGTTGTCTATCTTCATGCCGACTCCTGCAAACACACTGACAAACATGGCACTGGAATTGAAAATCATCAGCAACAGAAAGAGCAAGATACCCATACGGATAGAGCGCAACTTAAACACATCCATCAGAAAATAAGGCGAATTATGGTTACGTTCCATATAGACAAACAGTATGGCAAACACAACAGCCGTCGCGGTAGCCCAGCAAATAGACGGAGAATCGTACCAGTCGAGTACCTTTCCATACACCATCACATAAATAGCAGCCGAACACATCACGCAAAATATTACCACACTGCCAAACTTACGCAAGTTGATAGGAAAACGTTTGCCCACATATTTATGATAAGGCATGGTGATAAACACAACCAGAATAGATAATAGCAGCGCCCCCATCATGAAATAATATACATACTGCCATTCGTACTCATAAGCCAGCCATGCAGTGAGCGAAGTTCCTATCTGCCCCAGAATCATGAAAAACAGATAAATGGTAGGCATACTGGTACTCTTTTCACGGTCCAGCTTATCCCATCCTTCACCATCCACAGGTTCATTGCCCGGAGTTATATTTCGGGTAGCCTCCATCTTGAACGCATATTTGATAAGCGTGAACAGGTTGACCATCATCAGCACCATGCGCAGAAATCCCATCACCACACTACAGACAGCCAGCAGGTAAATACTATCGGTCTTGGCACATACGTAACTCAATATATAAAGCAGCGAAAAGCCTACGATGCACATCATTTTCTCACGGCGGATACAGACCAGTTCGTAAAAGAACGGAGAGAAAGCCGCCATTCCTACAGAAGTAAGAAAACCAACAAACTGAATATGTTCAGACTGAATACCCAGCCCGCTCAGCATCTCGCCACTGTTTACCGTATACACTCCGCTTGCCGTAAGAATCGGAATAAATAACAGCAACAGAATAAGAATACCCAAAGGTTTGGGAACCCAATTATAAAACGGATAATTTTTCGGACACGAAGGCATAATTCTAATTTATTAGAAACTGAAAAACATGTTTGTCTTATTTTTACTGTCTGGCTTTTACCACTACCATCATTCCGGCAGCCAGACGTTCATTGTCTTCCGATGAAAGGTTCGTAAAATCAATACGTACCGGAATACGCTGCTGAATCTTGACAAAGTTTCCGGCAGAGTTATCAGTCGGGACAAGTGAATATTTCGAGCCGGTTGCTCCAGAAATAGCTGTAATCTTTCCGGTGAACTCCTTATCGCTGATTGCATCTACTGTAATACGGACTTCCTGTCCCACGTGAAGATTCTCTACCTGAGTTTCCTTATAATTAGCTATCACCCACTTCTGCGTATCAGGAAGAATATACGTAATGCTTTGTCCGGCACCAATATATTGTCCCTCTTCCAATGCACGACGTCCCAGCTTCCCGTCACAAGGAGCCAACACAACAGTATACGAAAGGTTAAGTCGTGCCATTTCGAGTGCGGCCGTAGCACGTTGTATGGCAGCTTCCGTACTTTCTCTGCGATTGGAAACTTCCTTAATGCCCGACATGGCAGCTTTTTGCTGGCGCTTTGTAGCCTCCAGTTTCTTTCGTGTAGCCTCATATTCCGTTTCAATCTGTTCCAGCTGTATCGGTGTTGCCGCATTCCGCTTCAGCAAGTTTTCATAACGCTGACGGTCTTTTTCGAGTTTAGCCAAACGAATTTCAATTTCGGCAATAGAAGCCTCATACACAGAAGCCGAATTCTGTGTAGTCTGTAAGGTAGCATCTATTACCGTAGCTCCAGCCATTGCATCTTTCAAGGCAGCTTCAGCCTCCATTACCCTAATGCGATACTCACGGTCATCGAGCACCAGCAAGGTATCTCCCTTCTTGACCGACTGATGTTCGGTGAAATAAATTTTCTTAATATATCCCGACGCACGCAAGTTCACCGGAGAAATGTACTGTTCTATCTGTGCGTCGTTACTGGTTTCCGTCTGTTTATAATCGAGAAAAAGAAAAGCAACCTCTATTACTCCCCACACCAGAATAGCTATTCCAAGCAAACTGGCAATAATCCGGTTACGACGTTGTTTTTTCAGTTTCAAAGCTTTTTCCTGAAGTGTATTATTATTGGTTTTCATAATGCTGACAATTTTAAATGATTAATGAATAGAATTTCCGTTAAACAGTGTTTCCAGCTGTCCGGTAAGTTTTAGCAGACTCAGGTTAGTAACCTGGTAATTGTAATGTGCGTTGATGTAGTTGTTCTGAGCTTCACTCATCCGCATCTCATCCTGTAGCACCTCCGTCATCGAAGCGATTCCCTCCCGATAACGGTCGGTCGTAACCTGATACACATCTTCTGCCAACAGATAATTATCTTTCTGCTTCCTGAAATTACGCTGGCTGTTCATCAGTTCGTTTGTAGCATTCAGGTATTGCGTCTGCATATTCTTGAGTGCATTCTCATAAGAAAGCTTCGCGTTTTCTATCTCGATCTTTGCCTTCTTCATTTTTGCCCGCTTATCCAGTCCGTCGAAAATAGGAATACGGAGTGTAAGTCCGATACCGCTCGAATTATACCAATGATTGGACGGACCGGAATGGAACCAGTTCTTTGCCTTGTCGGTATATGCAGAATACATCCAGCTTCCGGTAAGGCTTAACGAAGGAATATAACCCTGACCAATCATCTTACGTTGCTGTTCGGCCAGTTTTTGCTTCGACTGCAAAAGTTGTAGTTCATACTGGTTATTATCCAGTCCGGTAAGCGATACGGATGTAGTATTTTCTGTATCAACCGGTGTCAAGGCTATTTCCTTATCAGCAGGATAATCGATCACATACTTCAACAGATTCAGCTGCTGTGTCAGCATAGACTGTGCGTTATCATACTGTACCCGCTGGTTTTCAAGATTGATATTCACACGCTTCACATCGACTTCCATCGCCATACCGTTATCATAAAAGGCCTGTGTAATACTGCTCAGTTCGTTCAGACGCGAAATATTCTCTTTGATTAACGCTATCTGTTCGGCTGTATTCTGGCTCAGGTAATACATTTTACTGATTTGCAAAATCAGATCTTCCCGTGCCTTCTCATACGATAAACGGTTCAACTCATTCATTGTACGGGCAATATCTACTGCCGTATAAACAGTCTGGTTGTACAAAGGCATTTGCAACTGTATACCCGCCGAGGCATTGTACTGCAAAGTTTTGGTAACGTTGTAAGGATTTCCATAAGCAGAACCATCGGTAACAGATACCGGAGGATTGAAATTGTCATTGAATCCGGCAACAGCATTAATCTGAGGCAGGAGTTTTGCACGATTTTCGCTCAGTGTATGTTCTCCTTTTCTAATCTCATTACGGCTGCTTTCCAAAGAGAGATTATTCTCTATGCCCAACCGCAGGCACTCTTCCAGTGTGAGGACATCCTGCGCTTTTACAGGAACGAGCACACAAAGAGAGGTAAAAATAACTAGTAATTGCTTCATATTATTTCATTTCTTAATCTGAAGCAAAGGTACACTGTTAGCCTGTATGGGTATTATTCATATATCGTGAAGGGCTGTTCATATTTTCCTTTTCTGCATTCTAATCACTTATCATTTGCTAGCCGAAACGCCCATCCATTCTATTTTCAGGTGATGCAGCATGGTAGTACTCTCTCCACAACTTCCCGTATGCTGAATCCCCATACCTCCCCAAGCATTAGGAACAATATCAGCCTCTAAACTTACAGACGGTTTCAGATTCTCGTCCGTTACAGGAGATGAAAGCGGAGTGGAAGTTTCGGCATGGGCCGTCAACTTATTTCCTTTAACCTCAAGTACAATGGTGCAGTCGGTACGGTAACAGGTGGAAGATACCGGAAGAGAAATCGCAGTAGTCCTGCCATTTTCGTATTTCATCAGCATGAAATCGACCGCATTGCTGTATTTTGTCGTACGGATAATACGCAAGGCATATCCAGTCAGTGTACGGGTATCGAACTTGATACAGATATCCATATATTGCCCCGTAGCACTTCCAAACCCTTGTCCTGCGGTTTTGCTCGGATCTACATTCAAGGTTATTTTCATGTCTCCATATCTACCTTCCAATGGAGTATATAACAGCCGTGCTCCACGCTGCGCCTGCAGCAAACCCGTTCCGCGTGATCCGTTCATTCCCTCTCCATACACCCAATAGTCCTTATCGGAGAAAAGTTCCCAATCGTAACCTTCCGTATCAAGAGGCTTATATCCTCCTATTGTCCATCCGCCGGAATACAATACAGGCTGATTGGAAGAAGGAAAATTTCGAAAATCAGTTTCGAATACATCTACCGGATTTACCTGTTTCCGGCCAACAGGTGATGAAGAAATTACCGTATATTCTTTACCAGGATGACAACGCAAATGTTTGGGTGCTACCGTTGCCATAAGATAATATCCAACGTCTTCTTTTGTTAATCTATAGATTGTTTCGGGCTTAGCCAACCGTGACACTGCTACCGGATATTTCGTTTTACCCTCCTTGTCAACAGCCCGATACCAGGTAATCAGCGACTCATCTTTCCGTCCCTGCAAATCCAGTTCGTAACTTACCATTGCTTTTCCATCTGCTATTTCCAGCTTCGGCACTTCCACAAAAGCAGGAGCTTCCACAAAATCGGGAGCAACTGTCAATTCTACTGCACATTCCAATCCATCTTCCGTATAGGCTACAACAGTGAAATGTTTGGTTTCGTCCTCGTGATTCATTCCCTTGACCACACACGTTCCGTCTTCTCCGGCAGACAGGCTGACATACTTTTCATATCCCGGCTGAATCTTCCAGCGAACAGAGCTTCCCTGCTGCACATAATTGCAGTGTCTTTTTACGTTGGCAACCAACTTCACCGGATTACCTCCGGTCTGTACAGAGGCAACCAGCGGAGTGACCGACAAACAGACCGGCAGATTCGCATAATCCCTGCCATCATGTTCTCCGATTACCCGTACACTATCCTTCACTTGAAGCGGATCCCAGTCATCATCTCCCCGAAGTAAATTATAAGTGTTGTAAATTACCTTACCATTTTCATCTGTCAGGCGGTATGCGTGAAGTACATTTTCCTGCTCCATACATACTGTATTATAAGGCTTGTCCGCACCTATTACGTAAGGCTGTCCATTCATCGTTACACCATACTGGTAACACCGTAACCAGTCGGACGGCTCGTGTGTCCAGCCTGCATATACAGGCTTTCGGACATGAAACCGGCAATCGACAACAGTCAAAGGTCCCACTCCTTTACAAAAATACTGACGGTCTTCGTCATGACATACATAAAAATCACTGTTCAAGAAAACAGCCCCTCCCATATCCGTCCGCCAGAATGGTTTCTGACCATAAAACTTCAACGTACAGTTCAGGTAGACTCCTGTACCAGTCAACGCATCGTCGGTACTTTCCATATAACATTTATAGAACAAAATACGTTTTGCCCCATTCAAAGGATTCATATTCAAGCGGCTGATGAAACGGACATTTTCTGCCACAATTTTATCTCCATGACAATAGGCTACATGCGCCTGGGTAATGGCAGACATTCTTTTTTTACGTCCTAATTCTTTCTTTAAAGGAAATTCCAGATCGACATTACAATAGTTTCCCATCGTAAGATTCTTCACCGACAGACCATCTCCCCAGAAATCAAACATCGTGAAGTTTCCTACAGCTCCCTGTGTCTGACCGCGACTGGAGGCAAGCACAACATTTTCAGGATTTTTGGTTAACCCTACAAGATGCAGATAAGGACATTTTACTACCAGTCCGAAAGGTTCTTTACCGTCTTTTCCTACCCTTACCTGAGGATCATCAGGATTATCAATCCAATATACATAAGGAGCTATATATACTTTCATAGACTCTGCTTCTGTTCCGGCAACAAAAGCCTTGGCTGCTTCATTAAAGCTATTGAAAACAAAAGGATATCTGGCCGTCACTTCATCGGACAGCTGCCCATCGATAAAAAAGGTTTTCTCTCCCAGCTCTATTTCCTTTCCTTCATAGAGAATCTTATTTCCTAAAAACTCTATAGGATTTGTAACATCCAACGAACGATATCCGCATACAGACTGAGCTGGCAAAAACTCACAAAAGATTATCCAGCAAAGCAAAAAAGAACAAAATTGTGTTTTCATTATCATGTCGTGTTTTTCAATATGGTGATAAAAATACAAAGAATACGGAAAAAAGCATGACATATCACTAAAAATTTGATATGCCATGCCTTATAACAGAATATAAATCAGTTTGTCTACAAAGACTATTCCCAGAGATTCAATTTATTTTTCTGTGCTTCCTCGAGTGAAACCGTCTTTACCTGTTTGGTCTTATTCTTTTCACGAAGCTCACGGTATTCACTTTCCAGTTCTTCTGCAAATGTACTTCGAAGATCAAGATTCATCAGGCGTGCTGCCACCGGAGCATTCAGTGAAGCATCTTTCATATATACCACCGGAGCATGATAAACCGGAGCAATCTTCAATGCTGTATGAAGTTTGGAAGTTGTAGCACCGCCAATCATTACAGGAATATCAAGTCCGGCACGTTCCAGTTCTGAAACGACATGCACCATTTCTTCCAGCGACGGTGTAATAAGTCCGCTCAAGCCAATAATATCTACCTTCTCACGAATAGCCGTTTCAACAATCTTTTCAGCAGGAACCATTACGCCCAAGTCGATAATTTCGTAATTATTGCATGCCATAACCACAGAAACAATATTCTTACCGATATCGTGTACATCTCCCTTTACTGTAGCCAACAGCACTTTTCCTGCACTGCGTGCCCCTTCCTTTTTTTCCGCCTCAATATAGGGCTGAAGGATAGCTACAGCTTTTTTCATAGTACGTGCTGTCTTTACAACCTGAGGCAAGAACATCTTACCGGAACCGAATAAATCACCGACATGATTCATTCCCGACATAAGCGGACCCTCGATAATGCTGACAGCATCCGGATATTTGGCAAGTGCTTCATGCAAGTCTTCATCCAGATAATCGCCAAGACCCTTTACCAGTGCATACTGTAAACGTTCTTCTACAGTCGTCCCTTCACGCCAGGCAAGATGTGAACTGGCTGTTTGCTGCTCACCCGAGTTCTCCTTTTCCGCTTTCAGTTTTTCAGCTGTTTCAATCAAGCGTTCAGCTGCATCCGGACGACGGTTCAGCACCACATCCTCAATCCGTTCCAGGATATCCGAAGGTATATCTGTATAAAGTACAGAAGTTCCCGGATTGACAATACCCATATCCATACCCTGCTGAATAGCATGATAAAGGAATACTGCATGCATAGCCTCACGTATATAATTGTTGCCACGGAAAGAGAAAGAAAGATTACTTACTCCTCCGCTGACGTGTGCGCCCGGAAGGTGACGGCGAATCCAACCTGTAGCTTTAATAAAATCGACAGCATAGTTATTATGTTCCTCGATACCAGTAGCCACTGCCAGCACGTTCGGATCGAAGATTATATCCTGAGGACGGAAACCGACCTTCTCTGTAAGAATACGATAAGCCCGTTCGCAAACTTCTATCTTCCGTTCAAATGTATCGGCCTGTCCTTTCTCGTCGAAAGCCATTACGATGACTGCCGCTCCGTACTGCTTGACGGTACGGGCATGCTCAACAAAAGCTCCTTCGCCTTCTTTCAGTGAAATAGAGTTGACGATACATTTTCCCTGCACACATTTCAGTCCTGCCAGAATAACTTCCCACTTGGAAGAGTCTATCATAACAGGCACACGGGCAATATCCGGTTCTGATGCAACCAGATTGAGGAAGGTTGTCATCTCCTCAGCAGCATCAAGCAATCCGTCGTCCATGTTAACATCGATAACCAACGCGCCGTCTTCTACCTGCTTGCGGGCTATCGACAAAGCTTCATCGTATTTCTTTTCGTTTATCAAACGAAGAAACTTACGTGAACCGGCCACATTACAGCGCTCACCCACGTTGACAAAATTAATTTCAGGAGTCACTTCCAACAGTTCCAGCCCGGAAAGCCAGAGATAATCCGGTTTCGGAGCAGGCACATGAGGTTTAACATCTTTAATAAGTTCCTGATACTTAGCAATATATGCTTCGGTAGTACCACAGCATCCACCGATTATATTCACCAGTCCTTCATCGATATACTCCTTGACTTCGGCAGCCATTTCTTCGGGTGTCTGGTCGTATTGCCCCAGACTATTAGGAAGTCCGGCATTAGGGTAAGCACTTATATAATAAGGAGCACGACGGGCCAACTGCTCCAGGAAAGGTTTCAACTGTCTGGCACCAAAAGAGCAGTTCAGTCCGATGGAAAAGATATCAGCATGCTGTACCGAAGCCAAAAACGCATCAAGCGTCTGTCCCGACAACGTGCGTCCAGCAACATCCGAAACCGTAACAGAAAGCATTAAAGGAACTTTTCTTCCCAAATTCTGCATAGCTGTTTCTGCGGCCAGAACAGCAGCTTTCGCATTCAGTGTATCGAAAATTGTTTCTATCAGAATAGCATCTACTCCCCCTTCAAGCAAAGCCTCCATTTGTTCACGGTAAGCTTCAGAAAGTTCATCGAATGTCAATGCACGAAAAGCGGGATTATTTACATCCGGACTCATCGAGCAAGTTTTGTTGGTCGGTCCTACCGAACCGGCAACAAAGCGTGGTTTTTCGGGAGTTCTCGCTGTATATTCATCAGCAATTTTACGGGCCAGACGAGCTGCCGCAAGATTTATCTCACGGCAATAAGCCTGCATATGATAATCTGCCATCGAAACAGCAGTTGCATTAAATGTATTTGTTTCGATGATATCAGCTCCTGCCTCTAAATACTTACGGTGTATTTCCTCTATAACATCCGGCCGAGTCAGGCACAACATATCATTGTTCCCTTTCAGCAATCCTGGAAGATCCTTGAAACGCTCTCCCCGAAAATCAGCTTCCGAAAGGTTGTATTGCTGTATCATCGTTCCCATGGCTCCGTCGAGCACGAGAATACGTTCGTTTATTAGTTGTTGCATTTTGAAAAAGCTCTATTTAAATTTAAAACACAGGGAATCGTTTTCCTCATATGCCAAAAGCACGATGCAGACAACTTATATAAACTGTAATTGTCTGCACCATCTTTCCCGATCATCGCTTGAACATGCGATCCATCATACGCTTATCTTCTTTTTCTTTCAACGTCTGGCGTTTATCGTATTGTTTCTTACCTTTTGCCAAAGCAATCACAACCTTCGCCAACCCTTTTTCATTAATATACAGACGAGTCGGAACAATGGTAAATCCAGGCTCGGCAGAAGTACGTTCAAGTTTACGAAGTTCTTTTTTCGTCAGCAACAACTTACGGTCCCGACGAGCTGAATGATTGTTGTACGAACCGTAAAAATATTCAGCTATATGCATATTCTTTACCCACAACTCTCCACGGGAAAAGAAACAAAACGTATCAACCAAACTTGCTTTTCCCTGACGAATAGACTTTATCTCAGTTCCGGTCAACACAATTCCGGCTGTGTACGTATCGACAAACTCATAGTCGAACGAAGCACGTTTATTCTTAATATTTATATTACCGGCGTTTGTTTTCATTAATTCAATATTACTGATAACTTATTAAATATAAATTCGATAATAGCAGGACACACCAAAATGATGATAGTAGCCACAAGAGTAAAGGCAGTCTGTTTGTTCTCCTCAACCTTAAGCCATCTGCGTACCCCCTCGAATACAATTACAATGGTATATATTTGCAATATCCAGTGCAGTACAACTATAGAAAACAGTCCACTGACGATATTCAATACAAAAGTAACTACCATAGAATAGCCCACAAACACAAGTATCCGGTCGTAAGAATCTTTCCCTCCCAGCCAGTTATGATTCAACTTATCCAATAAATAAGCTGAAAGAAAAAAACCACCGAACAAAGCTACAGCTACAGCACAACAACGAGTCAAAGCTACCTGGAACATAACGGATGAAAAATCTTTTCCGATAAATGTTCCGATAAACTCTGACAAGCCACACAACCCAATAAGAGGATAAACAAAAGCAGGCATTACTGACCTTCCTATCCCCCGCTCTGCAATTTCACTCCACGCTTTGCCTGGAGTAGACAACAAAGCTATTATCTGCTGAAATAATGATTTATAATCCAATGTTATTCTACTTTTTTGTAATAAATCCGAACTTCGGAACTGCAAATGTACAAAAAAGAAATAAAATAAGGCACGAATTATACAGAAACGCTGACATACATTAACATACACAGCCTTATCTGCATAATCCGCACCTTACGGACGCATACTTTATCGAGTATGCTTACTCTATATTTCTCTCTCTTAAATTATTCTGTAACCTCTGAACCTGAAGTGTTACCGGTCAGCTTATTATAATTTTCAACTACCGTCTTATAGTCTATTTCGTATGTTTTGCTCTTTACATTGTCTTCATTGTATTCTGCATTATATGTATTTTGCTCGAATTCGATAACAATTTTATCCGGATTTTTGCCACCGTTTGCAACTTTATATGCAGAAAGAGGAGCAGCCAAAGAGAAATGTCTGAATTCATATGCACGACTAGTACGTTCCTTATTATCTTCTTCATCAAAATCTTGTATTTTATGACGGAGATGCAATGTCATAGTAGAACCATTGAAATCAGTTGCCTGATCGTAATATAACGTAAAATTATGAAGAGCTACCTCCTCTTTCAAGTCGTCGTTATTATTTGCTGGTTTATAATAATAATAAAGTGGAATAAACACATCATTCAATTTATAGAAAACAGGAGTAACCTGTCCACCTGTACTACCCGAACTTGTAACATCATATATAGGAGCATTGGCATCATCTTCTGTTGGAGCCGAAGGCAAAACATATCCATCTGCCAACTGTGAACAACCATACAGCTGGACATCTATCATCTTAGTAGTATTATTGACGGTTGTAGGGTCATACGAATAAGCAATATATGCATATTTTCCTGATTCCAAATCAGCAGCAACCTCTTTATTAGAAGGAACATATTCATATCCAAACTGATTTTTCAAACTAACAGTTCCCAAAAAGCCAGTAACTTTTACAAAATCTTCCCCACCATAGCTATTGGTATAATCTCCCCCATTCAAGCAAGAGCTAAATCCAATCATCGATGCAAAAGCTGATGCCAACATAAAAAACTTCATTGTCTTCATATTCTTCCTTTATTTATCTTTTATTATTTATTTTTTTTCACTTAAAATGTAAATGAGTAAAAAAGACTGCTTTCTCTATCTTTATTTTTAACTTTTATTCACTATAAACCAAAAACAAGCAATAAATTCCAAAGATTACTCTATCCCTGCAAATTGTTCCAAATGCTCATCTACATACTCAGCAATCTGTGCTGTAACTCTCTCCTCCATATCCATATAGGCCTCTTCCAAATCATCAAACGCTTCGTATTGCTCATACATTGCCATAAACTCATCATCAGAACATTCTTTTTCCAAATCTTCACGATGAGCATCATAAATCTTTTTAGCATCATAAATAAGCTTTGAAAAATCTTTCGCTCCAAACATACGCATCGCCTTGGCAAAAGGATTATCAAAGATATATGGTCCGTAACCATTTTGAATCAACTGTATAAAACCTCCTTCAAGCACTTCTTCACGAAAGAAATGATAACCTAGTAATGTATGCTGATACCCATTCAGTAAAGGCATCGTTTCAGCATTAATTACTCCTCCTGTAACCTCAAGATACTTATGGATAAACACATTCAGAAATTCATCCATTCCAGCTTCGGCTCCACGACGTAGGTCTTCGTCTTTTACTTTAATTTCGACTTCATTCATATACCTAATTATTATTACTTACAGATAGGTATTACCATCCTGCTGATATTACCACCGGCAAAGATACAGGTTTCTTTCGGAAGATAAAAAACATTTTGACAAGCAGAGATTACAAAACAAGAGTTTCAGCAAAAAATATCATTAAAAACCAACAAAAAGTTAGGTTTCAGTGATTGCATAACTAAATAAAACGACTAACTTTGCGTACGAATTAAAGAAGAAATTCCGTAATAAGAAGTTTACGAAATACTTATTTTTTATTACTCATAAAACGTAAAGAATATGACTTATTCACACGAAGTTGAACACATGTGTGTTGTAAAAAAAGGACCTAATCATGGTCCAGCTCCAATTCCTGAAGAAGGAAAATGGGTTAAATCAAAAGAAATCAAAGACATTTCAGGTTTGACTCACGGTATCGGTTGGTGTGCTCCTCAGCAGGGTGCTTGTAAACTGACTTTGAACGTTAAAGAAGGTGTTATCCAGGAAGCATTGGTTGAAACAATCGGTTGCTCAGGTATGACTCACTCAGCTGCTATGGCATCTGAAATCCTTCCGGGAAAAACAGTTTTGGAAGCATTGAATACCGACTTGGTTTGCGACGCTATCAACACAGCTATGCGTGAATTGTTCTTGCAAATCGTTTACGGACGTACTCAGTCTGCTTTCTCTGAAGGTGGTTTGATGATCGGAGCCGGCTTGGAAGACTTGGGTAAAGGTCTGCGTAGCCAGGTAGGTACTTTGTATGGAACTTTAGCTAAAGGTCCTCGTTACCTTGAAATGGCTGAAGGCTATATCAAGACTATCGCTTTGGACGAAAACGATGAAATCTGCGGATACGAGTTCGTTCATCTGGGCAAATTCATGGATGAAATCAAAAAAGGTACAGACGCTAACGAAGCTCTGAAGAAAGTAACAGGTACTTACGGACGCTTCACAGCAGAACAAGGCGCAGTTAAACATATTGACCCACGTCAGGAATAATATAAGGAGGAAAAGACATATGATTAGAGAAGTAAAATTTGAAAGCCAGGACCGTCGTATCAAACAGATTCTTGCTGCTTTGAACGAAAACGGTATCAAAGACATCGAAGAAGCTAACGCTATCTGCGAACAATATGGTCTTGATCCTTATAAAACTTGTGAAGAAACTCAGCCTATCTGCTTCGAAAATGCAAAATGGGCATACGTAGTAGGTTGTGCTATCGCATTGAAGAAAGGTTGCAAAAACGCTGCTGAAGCTGCTGAAGCTATCGGTATCGGTTTGCAGTCATTCTGTATCCCAGGTTCTGTAGCTGATGACCGTAAAGTAGGTCTTGGTCACGGTAACTTGGCTGCTATGCTGTTGCGCGAAGAAACTAAATGTTTCGCATTCTTGGCTGGTCACGAATCATTCGCTGCTGCTGAAGGTGCTATCAAAATCGCTGCAAAAGCAGACAAAGTACGTAAAGAACCTTTGCGTTGTATCTTGAATGGTTTGGGTAAAGACGCTGCTCAGATCATCTCTCGTATCAACGGATTTACATACGTTCAGACTCAGTTTGACTACTACACAGGCGAACTGAAAGTTGTTCGTGAAATCGCTTACTCAAACGGTCCTCGTGCGAAAGTAAAATGCTACGGAGCTGACGATGTTCGCGAAGGTGTAGCTATCATGTGGAAAGAAGGTGTAGATGTATCAATCACTGGTAACTCTACTAACCCGACTCGTTTCCAACACCCAGTTGCAGGTACTTACAAGAAAGAACGTGTTCTTGCAGGTAAACCATACTTCTCAGTAGCTTCTGGTGGTGGTACAGGTCGTACACTTCACCCAGATAATATGGCTGCTGGTCCTGCTTCTTACGGTATGACGGACACTATGGGTCGTATGCACTCTGACGCTCAGTTCGCTGGTTCTTCATCAGTTCCTGCTCACGTGGAAATGATGGGATTCCTCGGTATCGGTAACAACCCGATGGTAGGATGTACAGTGGCTTGTGCGGTTGACGTGGCTCAGGCTTTGAGCAAGTAAGTAGCAAGTAAATAATTACATAGAAAAAGAGGATAGCCTTCATTGGCTATCCTCTTTTTCTATCTACCCACAATCGCCACCTTTATCACCCCCTCCAGCCTATTCTCAAAAATACGGTAGGCTTCGTCAATTTCCTCCAACGAGAAACGATGTGTGATAAGCGGTGTGGTATCTATCTGTCCCGCCGCTATCAGGCGCAGTATCTCGGCACAATCGCACCCATCCACACCACCGGTCTTGAAGACAAGATTCTTGCCATACATCTCCGGCAAGGGCAATAACTGAGGCTGGTCATAAAGCGCCACAATGGTGACAATGGCATTGGGACGGGCACACTCCCATGCCAAGCGGAAAGTATCTTCCGTGCCGGCAACTTCAAGTACGACATCTGCCCCACCATGGTCACTATGCTTCCTCACAAAGTCTTTGCAGTTTTCCGGCCCAATGACCAGCACCTCCGGATAATGCTCGCGGACAAAACGGATTCTTTCGGCCGACTGCTCGCAGACAATAATGCGACGGGGTTTCTTCAGCATGGAACAAAGCAGGGTACAAATACCCGTCGGCCCGGCACCGATGATGAGTACAGTGTCTTCCTCGGTTATTTCGGAGATACGGGCAGCCCAGAAGCCGGTGGCCAACACATCGCCTACCAAGAGCGCCTGCTCGTCGCTTACCGTATCGGGAATACGGTTCAGTCCCTGGTCGGCATAAGGCACACGTACATATTCCGCCTGGCCGCCATCGATACGGCACCCCAAAGCCCAACCGCCATTGGTGTCGGTACAGTTGTTCACATATCCGTGACGACAAAAGAAACATTTACCACAAAAAGTCTCCACATTCACAGTCACACGGTCGCCGGGCTTTACCGACTCAACTTCGGCACCCACCTGCTCTACGATGCCCACCATTTCGTGTCCTACCGTAATTCCGGGTACGGCGCGCGGTACACTTCCATGCTTTATATGCAAGTCACTGGTGCATATGCTACCCAGTGTCACCCGCACAATAGCATCACGTGCATCTTCCAATACCGGTATCGGTTTCTCAAGCAATCCGAACTTTCCGTGTTCAATATAAGTATATGCCAACATAATATATGCTTTTTTGAGTTATCACTTCTAAACGCGAAGTTGCCAGAAAGCAACAGCCGCTGCGGCCGCCACGTTCAGCGAATCTACACCGTGCGCCATGGGGATACGAACCACATAGTCGGCTCCCGCAATCGCTTCGTGCGAAAGACCATCTCCCTCAGTACCCATCACAATAGCCAACCGGGGCTCGGTCTTCAAAACGGGATTGTCTATGGAAATGGAATTGTCCGTAAGCGCCATGGCCGCCGTACGGAAACCCAACTCACCGAGCGTATCCAGAGGACCGTCCATCCACGTCCACGGCACAAGAAAAACCGTTCCCATTGAAACCCGGACCGCACGACGGTTCAGAGGATCGCAGGAATTACGCGTCAACAGCACAGCATCCATGCCAAGAGCTGCCGCCGAACGGAAGATGGCCCCAATATTGGTGGTATCCACCACCCCGTCGATAACCACAATACGCCGGGCTCCCCGGCAGACGTCCTCCATACTCTTCGGAACCGGACGGCGCATGGCACAAAGAACACCACGCGTCAAAACGTAGCCGGTCAGCTCGGCAAGCAATTCCCTACCGCTTGTGTAGACGGGTATATCGCCACAACGCTCAATGATTTCAGCAGCATCCCCATAGATGTGCTTGTGCTCACACAAAAAGGCCAAAGGCTCGTAGCCGGCATCCAGAGCCACCTTGATAACCTTAGGACTCTCAGCTATAAACAGCCCTTTGTCCGGCTCAAGGCGGTTGCGCAACTGGGCTTCGGTAAGGGTACTGAATATCTCCACACCGGGATGGGTCAAAGATGATATTTCGATAACAGGCATCGGATGATTTACTATTTGACGATTACTATTTACAATTCATGGCAGAAAGCCCTATAACCCCTTTATTGTCTTCATCAGTTGTTCTCCCAGTCCGATGGTATATCCTTGCGATACAAAGACCACCCGATTGAAAGTATCGGCTATGATGAATATCGGCAGGCTCTCTTTGTGCTTCAACTTCATGCTTTCTGCAATCTGCGCAGCGATACCGTCCGTATCTATACCATAAATAATGGTAGAGGGCAAATCGGGGAATGACTCGCGGGCGAACTTGCCGGCTTTGGCCTCATCAAGGAACAGCAACACCATCTTACGCCCCCACTTCTCCAAATCAGCCTTGAATGAAGCGATGTCGCGCAACGCATGATTGGTTGGCTCTTGGTTGACACCCAGAATGCCTACGACAAAGTAACCGCGCCCACAAGCCTGCAGCAGACTCTGCCGGGCTGCGGAGCCGGCGTCCGGCAGCGGAGTGAAGAGAGACTCCGAATTAAAGTTCCCGATAACCTGCACCTCATCCTCGCTCTCGCGCATCACCAATTCAATTTCCGTTGTCTTCTCCGGCAGAATATTGAAAAAGGTGGTTTTAGAAAGTACCGCACCGCTGGCAAGGCGTGTACCGGTCACCAAAACATAATCTCCGGCCTCCAGAGCTGTTCCTTCCTTCAGCAGATTGCTCCATGTAGTACCGCCGCCCATATCTGCATCGCCTTCGTCATAGGAAAGCAATTGCAAACTGCCCTGCGGGGTCTGTTTGGAAAGAGTGAAATGAGAATAGTATTTCGGGTTATCCAACGAACGGATAGGCTTATAGGAAGCCACCAACTTTCCCTTCGAAGCAATTCCTTCTGCCATAAAGACCGGCTCTTCCGAATGATGGTTCAAGTCCACATCCATCGCACCATCATCCCCTATCAACTGTACTTTGCCGGTCACTCCGTTGATACGGGCAGGGATTGCCATGCTGCGTGCCATGGAGACGAAGAAAATGTCACGGCTATGGGCATCAGCCACACGGGCCTTCCAGACCCCTTCCGGAGAAATGGGAGCCCCTCCCAAATTACAGTCATTGTCTACCCGGATATTTTGGGCCACCCATGCCACCAGTTTCATCGGTTCTGCCTTGTATGCCTCAGCATCTTCCTTTGAGACGGCTTTCTTGAAAAATCCTTTATAGGGGGTCAGCATCTCGTTGCTTACGCGTGGATTGCGCACATATCTGCGGAAATGGTCGGCATTCTTGCACATACGGGATTGCATGTGGTCCATCAGAACTTCCAGTGTAACGTCGCGGAGGTCTTTTGCCGAAATCCGTTGGAGCAGGTCCAGACCTCCTCTTTTGGACTTTTCAGAGCGCAACCGTGCCATGAAGTCGGCAATGACCCGATGGTTTCCTCTGGAAGCGACCAGTATCCGTGAAACGGCATCTTCGTCGAGCTTGTACCGCCGGGCAAAATAACGCGCCGTCTCATCCGTCATGAACATAGACACATAAGCGTTGCGGATGGAATCTTCATGGACCATGCGGCGGTCATTCGCCGCACGCTGTTCGGGCGTAACCGCCGGCAACTCCGCATTTTCGGGGGGCGGCACAAGTTCAAAATCTACCGCATGGCCGTCGCCGGCAGTCTTATCCATCTTCACAACCAGTTCATGGTCCTTACCGAAAGACAGTTTGGCATAGCCGAATTTTCCGTCTTTGGAAGCCCATACCAGCATGTCACCCTTACCGGCCGTCAAAAAAGCCTTTCCCTCTGCATCGGTCTGCTTCCGGGCTACAGTATAGAACTCCGCATAATTATAGAGCTTGAACTCCACACAAGCATCAGACACCGGATTTCCATGTCCGTCCATGACCGTAACTGTGGCCTTAGCCGTCGGTGCATAGTTACCGATTACATTGATTTCCGTATAAGTAGGAGTGACAGACATCACTTCCTCCGCTCCTTCATAACGTCCGAAGACCTTGGTATGCATCAGCATACCGCGACTGGCCGGAGCATTGAACCAACCAAGGTTGAGTACCGGTTCGGGTTCGCAGGCTCCAAGAAAATACCATTTCCCGTCTGCCCATGCTTCTACCCACGCATGATTGTCGTCGGTATGCGCCCACCGGGGTGTGTAGACCTGACGGGCAGGGATACCCACCGAACGCAAGGCGGCAACCAGCAAGGTAGATTCCTCGCCACAACGCCCGTATGCCGTGCGTACCGTTGCCAAAGGCGAACTGGTACGGGCATCGGAGGGAGTATAGATAGCCTTCTCGTGGCACCAGTGGTTCACCTCCAGAATGGCATCATAGAGGGACAGAGACTTGACACGATTCTTCAGTTCTTCGTAAAACACTACCCGTGCACTGTCCAGATGCTCATTGTTGACCCGCACCGGAAGTACAAAATGACGAAACAAATCCGCAGGAATAACTTTTCCCCAAGGCATCTCATCGGCAGCCTTTTGGGAGGCGCGCACGTTCATCAGATGAAATTCTCCGGAATAATCGGCAATGTCTGCCAAAGGCATATAGGCATAAAGGAACTCCAAAGCTTCGCGTTCGTACGACGTCAAGTCCGTATCGAATATGGCAAACAAATCGCCCTGCGGCAACCTTTCTTTTTTTTGATTGAAGTCTTGCTCCACACGTTGGCGGTAAGAAGTGTCTGTAATGAAAGAACGTTTGCCGCAAGAGGCAAGCAAACATACCAGTCCGAGAAATCCCAGAAGTCGTGCAACTCGTTTCATAACGCAATTATTAAGGTTGAGCCACAAAAATAGTGTAAATCGTCCGCAAAAGAAAATTAATTCCCGTTTTACTTACATAATCACTCTACTTCAGATGTATCACCAAAGTCGTGTCTCCGGAAAAAGTGAAGCTGCATTTGTCATAAGACGGCAGACCCATAACGCCTTGAGCATCATTGCTGAACCCGTACTTCTCTGTAGGAATGCCGAAAACGGCAGTATCCAGTTTCCCGTTTCCGTTCTCGTCTTGAAACAACGAAATGGCATACGTACCCGTAGGTAACCCCTGGCAAGGAATGGAGAGCGACGTATCTTTCACATCTATCCGGAAGGCGGTCAAGGGTTTCTTCATGAATGTTTCTTCCGAATTGTAGATGGCGACATAGAGATGCCCCTCCACCTTTTCAATGTCACACACTTCAATAGTCAGGTTCTGGGCAAAGAGCAGCTGGGCGGCACTTTGCATTACAAATACTAAAAAAATAATCATTGCTTTCATCTTTGTTTATTTAAAAAGGGTTATTGTCTAAAAATTGGATACATCGTAGGCGGCCTTCTTGCCTAAAGTCACATATACTCCTACATAGAAAAAATGGTCGCTGGAAGCCAGGACAGCCTTGTTATCCACCTTACCGAACTCATTCTTCCGGCAAAGGATATTGCTGGTGGAAGCATGGATGATTACCTTCTTGCTTGCCAGGAAGGTCACACCCAAATCCAGACTGTTATAAGGCTTCACTTCATCGTTCATCAGACCCGGCAGCATGGGGTTATGATAAGTCCGCTACTGAAACGGTCGGTCACGCTGACAATGGAACGCAGGCGAGGCAAGGAATACTTCACCACCCAGGCTGCATTATGCCGTGTAGCATACTGAGGAGTAGTCAGTTCCAGATACTCCCGATATTTACGTTTGGCTATATTATAGGTATAGGATAACTGGTATTCCAGATTCTTGAAGGACGCTCTATCACGGAAGAACAAGTCTATGCCTTTGCTGTGTCCATAACCGTTGGAGGTCAAGAATACAGCTTTCGTATCGGCATCCGTTTCCTCCAATGCCAGACGGTCATAATCCTTATAATAAAGTTCAGCTTTACAGAAACGCCCTTCATAGTCGTACTGAACGCCCAAATTGTACTGCATACATACTTCCGACATCAACTGCGGCCGACGCACCAGACAGTTGTTCTCGGGCAACTGTGTGTATCGCCCTACAATCCCCGACAGCATCATGTTTCCCCAATAATAGTTCGCCGCCAGCCGGGGAGAGAAATTCATCTTACGGCTCGGAGAAGTGTATTCCGTGCGAAAAGAAAACTCCATCTTCAATTGTTCCATCGGATAATAAGCCATCGAAAAGAAACCCGCACCAATGGTAGGCGACATGCGATTGCTGTCATCCGTCCCGCACAACAGATAATGATTCCTGTAATTGCGGATATAGCTCTCTATCCCCATATCCAGGCGGAATACCGATGACAGCCGTTTGAAAACTTTAGCCTTCAGATGCGTCTCTTGCTGACGTTCCAGCCAGTTATCACCCGAAACAACTGCTCCTCCGATTCTCCGGTTATAGTAAGAATAGGCCGCCCCTGCAAACCAACTCCACTCTCCGGAAGTATGCCTGCGAAAGGTTGCATTTACATAGATATTGTCTTCACCCAGCCCGAACAATCTGCGGTTATCCCCTTCGTAAGTGGAAAAGTCCGTCCGGTCGTATTGTGCGTAAACCTTCCATACCACTCTTTCATCAAGAGTATAACGGAACTGGACAGCTCCGGAAAACATCCGGTAAGGCTTCTCGAAATCCCTCCTGCCCGAATAAACCTTGTCATACAAACCCAGGTTCTGATAATTCAAGTCAACAGACAAGGAGCCTCTGTCAAAAGTCTTTGTGCCCCCTCCACCAACACCGACAACGGAAGCGTTCACTCCGACTTTATCGACCTTGCTGTAATCTTTTGTTTCCAATGGCAAGACTGCCGAAAGCGCTTCTCCATATTCTTGTGAAGCGCCTCCCGAAGCAAGGTTTACCCCACTGAACATAAATGTAGAGTAACGGCTGCGAGCAGGGGTATTTATTCCGTTCGAAGTATAGGGATTCAGTACATGCATTCCATCAATAAAAGTCTGCGTCTCGTAACTGCCTCCACCACGTACCAGCAATTCACCGGTTTCACCCTGCACTTGCGTACCGGGCAAAGTCTGCAATGCCTTGTATAAATCACCGTTCGCACCGCCCACCGTGACCAGTTCCACCGGATGCATATCGCTCCAACGGCTGTTGGCAGCAGGAGTTCTGGCTCCTTTTACCACTACTTCTTCCAAAGCGACACTGTCTATATTAAAATTCAGACGTACTGTATCGGTCACTGATTTCTGCGCTACGGAAGGCTGTGTATAAAGTAATACACCCAATATCCCAAAGACTGTTTCCCGTTTCATATCTTTACATTCGTTGTGTTTCCTGCCGCAAACATAAAGGAAGGGTATAAGACAAAAAAATATCCGGGACAGACAGCCCGGATATGTGACAACCAACAAACTCTTTGTGACGAACAACGTATTTCTGTGACGAGTGACTAACTCTTTGTTCGGTTTTCAATCAATGCTTTCACCTCTTTGGCGTATGCGCGTGAAACCGGAACATCTTCTTCGCAACCCTCCAGATTCAGCTTATATCCCTGAGAGTTTCCATCTACTTTCACCACCATCCGGATGTTTACAAGAAAGGCCCTATGGCAACGGATAATAAAAGGGCAAGCAGAGACAGCTTCCTCTGCCTGCTTCATGGTGGCACGCAACAATCTCCATGTAATTTTCTTTTCTTTATCCGAATCTGAACGGTAACCTACTTTTACGTAATTCCCCTTTGCCTCTGCATAAAGGAAATCTCCGGCCTTTACTTCCAGCATTTCTTTGGTGCCACCGGCAAACACCAACGCTTCTTCCGAGGAAAACACCTTGTCTTCCAAGCTCGCTATCCCAACTTCCGGGGATATTCTCCTTGAAAGGTGACCGTTCATCTCCATAGCTTCTTTCAGATTGCGGGTCAGTTGCAAATTGCGGTTCCACATCAGAAAAAATATGGTAGGAAAAGGTGCCAGCACCATTACCCAAGACAAAGCCAGAAAGAACAACCGCTTGTCCAACCACATTCCCATCAACCATGATTGATAGGCCCAAATCCCCACTGCTATCAGCAACAACATCAGCAGCAAATTCAACACATGCTTACCCAATGTCCAGTTCTGCTCCTTGTAATAAGCAGGAAATAATGCCGGAAGCAAATAGGTGAAAACTCCCGAAGCACCTGCCGCAATCAATGCAGAACCGGCAACCACCCCAAACACACTTCCCTTTATCCGGGAAATACCGAACGGCTGAAGTATATATAATATCAGAAAAATAATGGCCGAAGGTATCACTACTGCCTTCCAGCGTTGATAAAACGTAGGATAAGGACTCCGCCAAAGTTCCACCAATTTCCCCATAAGTATATAGTCTCTCTTGTTTACATGGTAATATATGCAAAGATAATACATTTACTCAACACATGCTCATACAGATACTATATTATCAATCTGTTTTATCACACGACAAGGATTTCCCACTGCCACACAATTCGCAGGAATAGAACGGGTAACCACACTCCCCGCCCCGATAACGCTGTTCCTCCCGATGGTGACACCAGGCAAAATGACAACCCCTCCACCAATCCATACTCCATCCTCTATTCGTACAGGTAAGGCATACGTACGGCAGATTTCTTGTTCTTCCGGACAGTCCTGCACCATACGTTCATCTACTTTGGTAGAATGGGTTGCCGTATATATCTGTACATTAGAGGCTATTAAGACGTTGCTACCTATGTCAATACGATTGTTGTCCACAAAGGTACAATTCATGTTGACAATTACCTTGTCGCCCATAAAAATATGCTTGCCACATTCACAATGGAAGTCAATATCCACATGCACATTCTTGCCTACATGTCCCAACATCTCACACAACAACTCCCTCCTGCGCTTGCTATCGGCATAATCTGTGGCATTGAATTGTGCCAGGAGACGTTTTGTACGCAAAATCATCTCCACTATTTTCGGATCCCTGCTTCCTATAAAAGGTTCGCCAGCCATGCACTTTTCATATTCTGTTTTCATACGCATCCTGTTTTTGCGGACAAAAATACAAAACTCTAATGTATAGGAATTTATCCTATGTTAAAAAATACCCCTTTGCCCTGATACGACTCAATGATTGTTGTGTAATGCCAAGGAAAGAAGCGATATGTCCCAAAGTCACTCTATGAAAAAGGGCCGGACACTCACTCATTAATTTTTCATAACGCTCATACGCAGACAAGTTGAGGCGAGATATATGAATATCTTGTAAGCGAAGAAAATTTTCCTGTTGTAACACCCTCATCCAATTTGCAATATCTATATCTGACTTATACAACTCATTAAGCGTTTCAATGGAAATAGAATAGACCAGTGTTTCTTCCAATGTTTCCACGTATTCAAAGCCTGCTTTGTTCCTATATAAATCCCACGAGCCACAAGCTACATCACCTTCCATAGAGAACCATGTCGTTACTTCTTTTCCATCGTGCAAGGTGTACGAGCGTGTCATTCCCTTCTCTATGAAGTGGACTTGCCTATCAAATTGTCCTGCACGGATAATAAGTGTTTTGACAGGAAACACTTGCTTTTCAAAACCATGTGCCAATGTCGCCAATGCTTCATCTGAAACCGGATAATAAACTCTTATTGTTCTGACAATATTCTCCATACTAAAATATCCCTTTTTACAAAGGTATAAAACAAGGAAGAGTTTGCGAAACTTGCGTAACATATTTGTCATATATAGATTGCAAAATCTAGTATTTCTAAAGAAAATAAAGGATGAATGGCTATTTTTTATGTTATAAAACACATTTCTCGCAAACATTTCGTATCTTTGCAACGTTATAAGATAAAAGAAAAGATGTAAAAACCCGCTTTCCGAAACGCGGAGAGCACAAAAAGATGAGAATTATGAAAAAGAATGCAAATGAAATTTTTATGTTACAGTACCAAATCAAACGCTATCAGGCAATGGGTAATGGAACAATGTGTCAAACACTGAACGGTAAACTACAAAAGCTGCTTGCAAAGCAGTCACTCGTAACCATGTAAAAAAACACCTTTAAATACAATGAATAAAGGGCAGGGAACTTTTCAGTTCTCTGCCCTTTTTCTTTTTTATCCATCTATACTAATGGTTAGCACCAACAACAAACTCACTTTGCATCCTTATCTCCCTACCGTCAACCGAAATTCCTTGTAGGGTAATTATATATATTCCGTTCATATCCGAAGTATAAAAGTTGAGTGTACCCATAGCGGAAGTTATCTCCGGATTCCAATAAAGTGTATGCCGAAAATCCGGTAAGCGAGAACCGGCTTGTTTCTCTGAATTGTATGATGGAGCAACAAATGCGATTCTCTTTTGTGGAAACTCATAAGAAAACATCTGTGAATTCTTATCCAAACGTATATCAGGCAATGTTCCCCGATGGGTTATAAACGAAACAATTCCATCATACAACTCCCCGCCAAAAGTATATTTGCCAGTATAACGATGTATATAGTGTATCAAACGGGCATCATAGTTCAGAATGGTTTCATGGTCATCAAACGGAATCCCGTCTAACAACACCAGTGTTTTCATATTACTGAATCTCCTTATATCCGGTTGCAGTATCCGGATGACATCTTTACCTTCCAGCTGACTGATACGTATTCCCTTGACAAATTCCACAAAAACATCCCTCACAGTCCTGAAACGAACATACTCATCCAGATTATAAGTGGAAGCGGGAACAAAATCATAAAGTTGTTGCAATATACTCTTGCTATACGAAGAATCTACCGGCAAAAGAGAATGTAATTGCGCGCTGAAACCACGCTCTATCAAGTCTTCTTTCCGAAATGACACACAGACTTTAGGAAGTTTTTCCGCCAACACCCCGACAAAAGGAGAAATAAGCTCCAATCGGCAGGGACTTTCCTCCTCCGGTAATGCAGTTAATACAATCTCCTGCATATCCGTTATTCCGGTCGTATAAAAAGCATAAATAGCGTCAGCCTTAGGCTGTCCGCCAAAGACACGAATATCCTTGCCCACACATGCCAGACGTGCATTTACATTGTCAGCAGGCGCTCCCATCAGCCTGCCGGTTACAATATGCCCTTCACACTCTGCAGCAAATGACCGTTCCGGAACACTTGTATAGTTCTTCTGCCCGTCGGCTGATATTGGAAACCCCTTTAGCACATAGTCTTTTCGTACTACGGACAAAGTAAGCTCCTTGACATCAGCAGGCAGATTGGGTAATGTCAAGGCTACTTTACTCCGGTTCCCATAGACCGATTTATCTGTCCATAAGTCCGCTCCGGAAAGCTGATTGCCGGAAGCTTGTGAAACGGTAATGGAATCCGTGAAAAGTTCCACATTATCCTCCTCTGTTGTCTGAACAGTATTAAGCAAGGCTATATACTTCTTTGGGAAACAAGCCATAGGATAGTTCCTCATATAACGCGTATATGCCGTCAGTTGGTAAGCTCCGGTATGCATGACTTGCGGAAGTCTGATACGTCCCCATCCATTCCCGTTCTGCAAGTCGATTTTACCTTGTGCGTATACCAGCTTCGTGTCACTTATCTCTACATAAGCTACTTTGCTTAATACGCTTCCACGAGACAAGGAATCCGTCACACAAACTTTTATCCACAAATCTTCTCCAGCCACATAGCAGTCCTTGTCTGTATAAATACGCATATTCTCAACAATTTGAGCGTGTAATCCCAATACAAGAACCCAACCTATAATACAAAATATCACTCTCTTCATATCATTTCAATATTAATTCATTTCATCCGGCCAGAAGGAAGGCTTTTCCAAGCTGGCACCTAAATAGCGTACGTCTGTACAACCTCCGGAAACCCATGCATAACCTACCATCAATGGATAAGCAATAGCATATCCCATCACATATAAATCCATGTACGAATCTGCCCAACCTCTAAATTCTTGGCAATAACCGTCAGGAAACCTATAATATATATCATCGGCAGAAATGAAAATACGATATTTTGCCACATTCATGCTAACTCCCACATAACCAACTACATTTTTGCCTGAATTGTTGCAAATAATATTCGTAGGAAGTTCTGAAGGCTGAGGAATAAACAATCCACCCATTTCTTCATTGATTTTTATTTTCTCCTGATAATATTCGTACTCGCCCCTCGAAATCTTACGCTGTTTCACCAAAGTGCTATAATGATGAAAGACACGGTTATTATCTGCCTTTATAGAATAGAGCCACTTATCCTTCAATTGAGTATCCTTATTTGTTCCTATATTACCTACTATGATTTTAGCCGACTTATCATGACACCATCCCCGTGCATATGATGTAGCATCAAAATCAACCACCTCATCAGTGGTAGGGTCATAACGGAACTTGGGATTATATACTGCCCTCACTTCCCAATCTTCCTCGTAACTCCAGAAATAACATCCGCCATCTTCACTCCGCATAGAAAAGCGGATAGAGATGTCACCGTATTTTTCCGGTTGCTCGTAGGTAACGTCATTTATTGTTTCTGTCTCCAATGGATATTGAGGCTCCGAAGTATAAATATCCCCTTCATACACAATTTTCAGACTATAGCTGGCATCTTTATTCAAAGAGCCAATTACAACTTGGTATTTTCCATCTCCCAAAGAAGTGCCATTAAAACAAGAACCATCACTTCCTACTACACTGACTTCTGCATCTATCTTGTTATAATCCTGAGGAATTCCTTCTACATTCAAAGGAAAGGAACAGCTCAAGGAAAAAACGACTGTACTATCTGATATGATGTTACCTTCAACTATAAGCACCCTCGTACTACTCTCCGGCAAGTGCGCATTGAATTTATCCACACAACTGCCAATAGTGAGCCACAACAAGCATATCCATGTTACTATATATTTTGCATTATTCATCGCTTTTTCTTATTAAAACAGATTGATTTCAACTGGCCAGAAGGAAGGCTTTTCCAAGCTGGCACCTAAATAGCGTACGTCTGTACAACCTCCAGAAACCCATGCATAACCTTTGAATCCCGTACGTGGGTCCGGGTCCGGATATGCAATGGTATACCCCATCAAGTATAAATCTAAAAATGTATACTCTTCTTTCAGCCCTTTCGCTCCCTGACAATACCCCTCAGGAAGCCTATATTGTATATTATCTGTAGAAATGAAAATGCGATATTCCGCCACATTCAAACTGACACCAACATATCCAATGGCCTGTTTATTTGAGCTTTCACATCTAATGTTCGACGGCAATTCCGAAGGCTGGGGAACAAACAACCCGCCCATCTCCTCATTAAGCTTTATTTTCTCCTGATAATATTCATATTCACCCTTCGAAATCTTACGTTGTTTCACTATAGTACTGTAATAGCAAGAAAAACGAATATCGTCTGCTTCAATGGAATAGAGACACTTATCCTTTACACGATTATCCTTGTTTATTTCCATATTACCTATTATTATCTCGGACGATTCACTATGACACCATCCGCGTGAGTATGGTCTAGCATCATAATCAACGATCTTATCTGTTTCGGGGTCATAAGCACACATAGGATTGTATACGGCCCTCACCTCCCAATCTTCTTCATAACTCCAAGAATAACATGCAGCATCTTTGCTTTGCATAGAGAAACGGATACTGACATCACCATACTCCCCTTGCTGTTCGTAGGTGACATCGTCTATGCTTTCCGTTCCTATCGGATATTGAGGTTCGGAAGTATAGATATCTCCCTCATAGACAATCTTCAAGCTATAGCGGACATCCCTATGCAATGTTCCGACAGCAACCCGGTACTTTCCATTACCCAACGCAACACCCCTAAAACTGGAGCCATCCTCACCGGTTACACAAACTTCAGCATCCACCTTATTGAAATCAGGAGGAACCCCTTCCACATCCAAGGAAAAGGAACGGCTCAAAGAAAACACGACAGCACTATCCGATATTATACTACCTTCAACTATGAGAAGGCCGATACTACTTTCCGGCAAGTGGGCATTGAACTTATCCACACAATTACTAAGGAACAACCATAACGGACATATACATATCACCCAATATACTTTATTCTTCATACCCTTTCAGAATTTAATATTATAAGTAACAAAAGGAATGGGAGCACCGAATATGGACATCTTGTATCCTTGAATCCTACCCTCCTCGGACACAAAATAGACAGAGTACACATTCTTCCTTCCGGTCAGGTTATAGATACCGAAAGAAAGGGAACTGTGGGTCAACAATGTCAGGTGGTGACTGGGTTCAATATTGAACGACAAATCCATACGGAAATAGTCGGGAACACGATAACTGTTACGGTCGGTATAGTAAACCTGCATTTTCTTCAAACCCTGGTCGTAGTATTGCCCGGCAGGAATTGTGGTGGGACGGCCCGTACTGTAATCCATATTGAAAGACATGCTGTAACGGCGGGTAAACTTGTAATTGCCTACAAGCTTGAAGTCATGCGGCTTGTCATACTCGGTCGGATACCATTCTCCACCATTGATGGGACGGGCTATGCGCGGATCATTCTGACGCAAGAAAGTGCGCGAATAAGTATAGCTCATCCACCCGTTCAGTTTTCCAGCCGGTTTTTTCACCTGGAATTCCACGCCGTAAGCATATCCCTCCGTATTGATGACATCCGTCTCCAGATGGTGGTTCATCAGGATTTGGGCGGAACTGCGATAATCCAGATAATCAATCAGCTTTTTGTAATATCCTTCTACAGATAATTCCAGAAGTTGCCCCGGCGTATTATAGTAGGCGCCTGCCGCCACCTGCCAGCCACGTTGAGGCTTGATATTGGGGTCGCTCAGCTTCCAGGTATCTGTAGGAGACATAACGGCAGTATTCGATACCTTATGGATATACTGCCTCATCGTATTGAAACCGGCCTTTACGGAAAAATCATCTGTAAAGGCATAACGTGCCGACACTCTGAATTCCGGTCCGTGATAGGTCTTGATGACCTTTCCATTCCCCGCCGTGATAGAATCCGCCACCGAAGACATGGAGGGCAGTATACCTTCCTGATATGTATAGTAAGTGCGCGGTCCCAAAGCATTGAGCATGGAATAGCGTATACCCGCATTGATGGAGAGCCTGGAAGTTATATCCCATTCATCCCCTATATAAACGGCACTTTCCAGTGCTTTATCCTTTTGCAGTTCATCATATCTTACCAGCGAATTAGGCCCCACCGGCTCGTAGGTCCCGGAATTCACATTATACAGCTGGCTCATCAAACCGAAGTTCACCGCATGGCTATTGCCGGCTTGATAAAGAAAGTCCGCTTTTCCAAACCATTGGTTAATGGCAAAAGACAGCCGTGCGGCAGACGCTTCCTCCACCGTTTCATCATTTCGGTAATCGTAGTGGTCATAACCGAAAGAGAAGTTTCCGGTCAGCTTTTCTGCAAAGACGGTCCTCCAGTTTGCCGAGAAATTCATATTGTTGTAGGCATACTTCTCATTGTCATTAAAGGCAAAACGGTCGTGACTATAATAGCCATAGACATTCAGCTTGTTGCGCTCGTTCACCGTATGCGAGAAGACAGTCCCCAAATCATAGAAACCGGCTTTCCCATCACGATACCCGCTTTTGTTGGGCAATGTCTTCATTATCCAGTCCGAATAGGTCGTACGTCCACTCAGCAGAAGGGAAGTCTTTTCCTTAATGATGGGAATCTCGAGATTCAACTTACTGGTCACAAGCCCGATACCTGCAGAACCGGTAAACTTTTCCTTGTTCGCCTCCTTGCTGGTGATGTTCAGTACGGAAGCGATACGCCCGCCATACTGGCTGGGGATACTGCTCTTATAAAGTTCCGCATCCTTTATCATGTCCGAATTAAAAGCCGTGAAAAAACCGAAAAGATGATTGGGGTTATAAATCGTTCCGTTATTGAAAAGAAGCAGGTTCTGGTCAGCGGCACTCCCACGCACATTGTAACCGCTTGATGCCTCCCCCACTGTCTTGATGCCGGGAAGTGTCTGTATCATCTTCAGCACATCCACCTCACCCATAGCCGTAGGAATGTTTTTCAGCAGGGCAGGCTGCAGCTTCTCCATTCCCAACTGCACACTTTTCACGTTCTGTATACGCCCCGAAACAATAAGCACCTCATCCAGCATATGGTCTTCCTCTTCCAACTCGATATGGACAATGCCTTCACCATAAAGCATAAATTGCCGATGGGTCACTTTGATATTCATCCCACTGATTTCAAGAATATTATAGCCTGCAGGCAGGTCAATGGTAAATTCCCCCTGACGGTTGGTCGTCGTAGCTACCCACGGCTCTCGATGAATGATGTTGATACCATCCAGATTCTGGCCGGTCTTAAAGTCAGAAACTCTTCCGGTCAAAGTTATCATATCTCCGGGGGCAGGCTTGTACTTGTTTCCTATCTCATAGACCTTGTTTTCTGAAGAAGACTTCACAATAGGAATGTATGAAGGCAATAGTTCCTCATCCGTCTCCAACTTTTCCCCCATCAATACCGGTGGCAGCGAGGTGGCCAGAAAAACCTCCGGCAAGACAAATATTCTGTCACCATAAACCGTCACCTTATAGATAGTAGCTGCCAAAGCCTCTCTCAAGTACTCGGCAGTGGGGTTCTTCACCTCTGCCCGCTTCACTTTAAAAGGAACCGTTATCGTTGTATAAATACGGCAAGACGTGCCCTTTTCTACTGCATCCATCAATTCGAATATGGAAATGCTGTCCATAGCCATCTGTTGCTGTGCAAACATGCCGAAAGGCGACAATAGGAGGAAAAAGGCTACTGTATATTTAAGATTATGTGCTTTCATATTATTTTCCATGAATTAAGGAATCAATATATTCCGTTAACCGAGTCATTGCCCGGACACCGCCATCTTCCTTGAAGTCCAGCCGCTCTTTCCGGCAATAAGCCTTCAACTGCTTCTTGTATGTAGGAAAAAGTTTCAAGAAACCCGAACGGGAAGTTATCACATAATCGGTTCCGCCACTGCGAAGACTGAAATAGCTCTTTTTCTTGAACCGGCTGTAATAAAGATCGTTTTTCTTCACCTGAGACTCCATTGTGGATACGATATACTGTGTCAGGCACATTTGCGGACTATCATATAGCAACGCAGCGAAACAGTCACCCTGCGGTACAAACTTCTGTCCTTCTATGACAAAATAATCCACTTTCCGCATATCTACCTGCAAGGTTATCCGTTTCTCCGGAGTAACCACAATCAGACTCTTTTTATAGGTATCATAACGGAGCTGCAAATCCGAGTAAAGCCATCTGCCATAACAGACAGCCCCCTCGCGAAATTCATCCGTATTCCAATAGGGATGGTTAAGATACTTCTGCTGGTTATAATTTTCCTCTGCCTTACCGGAGTAAAGAGCAGCATAATCTCCTGCCGCTTTTCTGAATTCATCAAAAACGGCTTGTTGTGCACAAACCAAAGATGGAAAACATAGGACGCATAGTAGCGTGTAAAGGTGTGTTTTTCGCATATATGTGAAGTGTTATAGGTGAGGATAATCACAAATATAACATTTCACTTTTAAAAATAAAATTATTATTATATATAATTCAAATAAAAACAAAAAATAGAGCCATAATCGGATGCTAAACACAAAGCTAAACATTTAGCATGCAAGCAGAAGCACATTACAATAAGATTAAAGCACCATTCATCCTCCACCATCAATTATACTTACATATATTTATAAAAAAACGATACAGCACAATCGCTCAAGCCGCAACAATATCCTTCCCGAAAGGAGTCAATGCCAGCCCTGCCAGCTTAAAGTGTTGGATACCGAAAGGAATGCCTATAATGGTGATGCACAGCAATAACCCGAATCCCAAGTGCGAAAGGCAAATCCAAATGCCGCCCAAGAATATCCAAAGAATATTCATCAGCACATAGAGGCAACCGTTGGAACGTTCCCCGCTACGAACCTCTTTGCCGAAAGGCCACAAGGCAAGGCTTGCCATTTTCAAGGTCTGCATACCGAAAGGGATGCCAATAATGGTGAACATCATCAATAAACTTGCAATAAGATACTCCACAGCAGTGATGATACCTCCAAACATCAACCACAAAATATTCATAAAACAGCCCATAGCTTTCCTTTTTTTAATACTGAACACAAATATAGCATTATTTATTTGAATGGTCCGTCTCCCAGTCACTAAATTCAAAACTCAGTTGTTCCCAGACTCCCTTCTCCTCCTCTTCACGGGGATTGGAAACGGAAAGTCCAATCAAACGGATAGGATGATGTTCATAATCCACTTCCTGCAGCAACTGCTTTGCCAAAGGCAGAATCACGTCAAGGGCACCCAGCTCCTTTGTTTGGGTCATACTGCGGGTAATCTGGCTAAAATCATGAAACTTGATTTTCAGCGTCAGCGTATTCCCGCGGAAATTGGCGTGCTCCAGTCGCCCCACCAGCTCCACTGCCGCATGGTACAGCTCTATAATGACGGATGAACGCTTGCTGATGTCCTTCTCCAACGTATGTTCGCAACCCACAGACTTGCGGATGCGGACAGCCTCTACCGGACGGGTATCGATGCCACGGGCAAAATCATAATAAATTGTCCCCACTTTGCCAAATTCGCGGGTCAGCATCTCCAAAGACTGCATACGCAGCTGTTCCCCGTTGTGAATCCCCAAAGTGTGCATCTTCTTCGCCGTTACCGGTCCCACTCCCCAGAAACTTTCAATGGGCAGCCGGGCAACAAAGTCCAGTGCCTGGGCAGGATGTATGGTGCAAAGCCCGTCCGGCTTGCGGTAGTCCGAGGCTATCTTGGCAAGAAACTTATTATAGGATATGCCGGCGGAAGCCACCAGATTCAACCTCTCCCGCACCTTCCGCTTTATCTCCTTCGCGATGTCTACAGCCAATGGAATGCCCGGTTTATTCTCCGTCACATCCAGAAAAGCCTCGTCCAGCGAAATGGGCTCGATGACATCCGTATATTCATGAAAGATTTCGTGTATCTGGCGGGAAACGGATTTGTAGACTTCCATCCGTCCCGGGATAAAGATAAGTTGGGGGCACAGCCGCTTTGCCTTCAGTGACGACATGGCAGAACGCACCCCGAAACGCCGTGCCTCGTAACTGGCTGCCGCCACCACTCCCCGCTCCTCCGCATGGCCCACGGCAATGGGCTTGCCCCGCAATGCAGGGTTATCACGCTGTTCTACGGAGGCGTAGAATGCGTCCATATCGATGTGTATAATTTTTCGTCCGGTCATTCTTCTTTCAACTCCCCGATACAAAGATACACTAATTTTTCTTCATCCGAAGTATCCGCCGATAGACATAAATGAAGGCTGGTATTAAAAAGGCATCTGCAAAAATCCATGCAGTAGGGTCACCAAAACACACGGCCAGATAGCCGAAAGCCGGAACAGCCAGCAGGCTGACCAGTATCCGGGCAATCATCTCCGAGACACCGGAAAGCATGGCAAGATTGGTATATCCCACCCCCTGGATAGTGTATTGCAGGATGCAGAGCAGTCCCAAAACCGGGAAAAAGGAAACGGAAATGTGCAGGAACAACTCCGTATTCTTTAAAATCTCCAACTCAGAGGCATCTACAAAGAGCAGGACAAAAGTCCTGGCACCGAACATCAGTACACAGAAAGTGAACGCCCAATAAACAATCATCATCAGGGTGCTTGCCTTGACTCCCATCCAGATACGTTCCGGCTTGCCCGCACCGTAGTTTTGCCCGCTATAGGTGGCCATTGCCATGCCCAGACTCTCGAAAGGACACATGAAAAACATCTTGATACGCATGGCTGCCGTGAATGCAGCCACACAAGCCGTACCCAAAGCATTATTGGCGCTTTGCAGCATAATGCTGCCAATGGCAGTAATGGAAAATTGCAGTCCCATGGGTACGCCGATGTACATCTGTATGCGTGCCAAAGCACCGTCGAATTTCCGCTCGGCTGGCGTTGTCTTCAGAATGTCGAAACGACGCATCATATAGATGTAGCACAATATGGCCGAGACGCCTTGTGAAAATACGGTAGCGATGGCAGCTCCTGCCACTCCCCAACCCAGTACCAGAATGCAGAACAAATCGAGCAGGATATTCAGTACCGTAGAGAGAAGTAGAAACCAAAACGGCGTCTTGCTGTCACCCAATGCACGGATAATACTGGACAGCAGATTATAGAAGAAAGTAAAGGGAACCCCGATAAACGTGACAAGCAGGTAATAATAGGCTCCCGTGAATATGTTCTCCGGCGTACTCATCATGTGCAGAATATCTGCACAGTAAATGCTGGTAACCACGGCAATGACAACAGACATCACCGCAGCCAGCTGCAGGCTGACAGCCACATAACGGCGCATCGTGACATAATCCCGCGCACCGAACTTTTGCGCCACGGGAATGCCGAAACCTCCGCAACAGCCATTGCAGAATCCCAGAATAAGAAAAACGACCGAAGTGCTTGCCCCGACTGAAGCCAAGGCGTTGATACCCAGAAAGCGCCCCACGATGGCTGCATCCACCAATGAATAGGTCTGTTGCAGCAGATTGCCGAGCAGTAAAGGCAAAGTAAAGTTGAAAATCAACGGAAGAGCCCGTCCTTCCGTCATTTCTCTGGATGTTGCCATAAATCTAATACCTCCGAAATTGGGTGCAAAAATACGAAAAGATAGCGTTTACAGACTTGACGAAGGTCAAATTTAATAGGGAAGCTTAAGGAGAAGGAAGGCGAAGGACAAATCGTTCCATTATGGGGAAAATATTATTCCACCACTGGGAAAAAATCGTTCCACCATGGTGGAACGATTTTTCCTCCACGATGGAACGATTAAATCTATGCAGATTCGGAGCTTAGTATTTACACTCGCGAATTATCTCTATCAGCTGCCGGAAATCTTCGGGATGAACATCTCCGATATTGCCGATACGGAAAGTGTCGGCTTGCGAAATCTTTCCCGGATAGATGACAAATCCACGCTCTTTCAGTTGTGTGTAGAAAGTTTTGAAGTTGAAATCGGCATGAGGATAGAGGAAAGAAGTAATAACGGGCGATTGAATCTCGTCCGGCAGCAACGTTTGGAAACCGAGGGAACGCATGCCGTCCACCAGCACGCGGTGGTTCTCGCAATATCTGTTGTGACGGGCCTCCACACCGCCCTCCTCTGCCAGTTCGTCCATGGCTTGCTTGAAGGCGCGGACCACGTGTGTGGGAGAAGTAAAACGCCATTTGCCATGTCCTTTCTCCATGGCTTCCCATTGGTCGTAAATGTCGAGAGAGAGTGACTTGGAGACGCCCTTGCAGTGCAACAGCTCGGAACGGCGGGCGATGATGAAGCCAAACCCCGGAACACCCTGGATGCACTTGTTGGCACTGCTGATGAGGAAGTCTATGCCCAGTTCGTGTACATCGAGGGGAACACCGCCGAAGCTGCTCATGGCGTCTACAATCAGTTTCTTGCCGTGCATCTTGACGAGGTGGGCTATCTCCTTGAGGGGATTGAGCACGCCGGTAGTGGTTTCGCAATGCACCACGGCAACGTGGGTGATTTCGGCATTGTGCGAAAGATAGTCGTCGACGTAGCTGACGGAGACTTGCTCTGTTTCGTCAAAAGCAAGCATGTCGTACGAGATGCCGTGATACTCGGCGATGTTGCCCATGCGGTCGCCGTAGGCGCCGTTGCTCAGTATGAGGAGTTTGTCGCCAGGCTTGATGACGCTACCGATGACGGCTTCCACACAATACGTGCCGCTGCCTTGCAGGAGGATGGAAGTATAGTCGCCGGTATGCTGGGTGGCGAGGGAGACGAGGGACTTGCGGATTTCTTCCACAATGTGGAGGTTGTAGTCTTCGTCCCAGGTACACCAGTCGGTCAGCATGGCTTCCTTGACGGTTTGTGAGGTAGTAAGGGGGCCGGAGGTAAGGAGAATGTAGGGTTTCATATGCATTGAGTTTTTAAGTTTATACGTTTATAAGGGTTACAAAATCTCAAGTTTACGGTTTATCTCGGCGATGACTGCGGGGAGCTCGGCAATGGTATCGACCACATAGTGGGCACCGGCGGCAAGCATGCGGCGGCGGACATCGGCCTTACGGGCTTCGAGCTCATCGGCAGGCAAGGAGGAGACTTCCTCTTGTGTCAGTCCCAGTTCGTTACTGCCGAGGACTACGCCGACGGTCCATGCTTTGGCATTGATACCCTCCTTGATGTCGGCGATGGTGTCGCCATACTTCAACACACAATCTACGGAGGGGATGGCGAAGTCTGCCATATTCTTATATATCATGTAGGGAGCAGGACGGCCTGCAGGCAACCCGTCGGGAGTGACGCAATTATCTACCGCATAGCCTTTGGCTGTGGCGGCAGGCAGCACAACATCCATCATAGAGCGGGTATAGCCGGTGGTGGAGCCAATGCGGATACCTTGCGCACGCAGTGCGGAAATCGTTTCCACCACACCGGGAATAGGGTCGGTATAATCTTCGAGCGAGGCAAACAACACCCGTTGGAATTCGGCATAACGTGCCTGCACGTCTTCCTCACCAGCGGGACGGCCGAATTTCCGTTCAAATTCCGCACGGACACGCTCTATATCGAACAGCGCACGGATTTCTTCTACTTTGGTCAGCCCCATGTGCGCACGTGTTTCGGCAGCAGTGACGGGAACGCCGATGGCCCGAAAGCTCTCGACAAAGGCGGCGACGGGAGCAAAGCAACCGTAATCGACGGCAGTTCCTGCCCAGTCCATAATGATACATTCAATTCTTTTCATACGATATATTATTATTATTATTCAGTCTCAAGAAGCAAGGAATTGCCCGGCCGGGACCAACGGCGCAAACGGAAAAGGGAAGAGCCCAACGGTCCCGAAGCATTCTCCTTGCGATAGCGCTGCACCAGGTAGACAGCCGAGCATAGGAAAGCCACGCTGCACACAATGCCGACATAGCCCGACATCAGGTTATAGAAATCCAGCCAGTTGATGTCCGGATTGAAGAATTCCTTGAATACCAATACCACCACCGTACCGGTATACCCGATAAAATCGAGTGTGACAATAAAGAACCCCACATTCCCCTTGATGCGGAAGCAGGCGATGAAACGCTCGAAGAACAACGTCTGGAAGCTGAGGTAAACAGTATAGAGCGACAAACTCTGGAGGAACAGCCACGTCATGGGTGGCAGTTGCAACCCATCGTAATTGAAGGCCACGAATCCCAAGGTCGCTGTGCCGCACGTCACAAGCACCAGCAGCAGGCACAGCACCTTTATATTACTCCTCACCGCGGACATCAGCCCGAAAAGCAACAAGATAATCAGTGTCACCACCGCATCTACCTTGGCAAATGCCCACGACGACAGCTCCGCCGCCTCCACATCCAGAATCTTCACCAGGAAGTCCTCCTTGATGTCCTGCAAGACGGTGATGAACAAGTTTGCCGCAAACAGCATCAGCAATACCGGCATGAAGCTCTTGAAGAGGTCCGCACGCGCCCTGCCGTCCAGCGTCACCCGTTCCGAGCGTAGTGCCCGGTCTGCCGCGGTAGGTTGCGGCATTCTCGTCATCAGCCAGCCCAGCAACGACAGCAGCGGGAAGGCAAAGGCACCGATAAAGGCAGGCATCCAGAACTCACTGATGTGGAGATGCTCCATCACAAACAGCCCGACGGACTTTGCCGTGCCCGAACTGATGGCAATGCTCAGCCCCATTAGGCTCGCCAGCAGGTCCGTCACCCGCCGCCCCTCGAGGAAACTGAAAATCACTCCCCACATGCATCCCAACGAAAGCCCGTTGAAGAACAGCGCAAAGACATTCAGCGGTCGGGGCAACGCTCCGAACAGCACCAGCGAAAGCTCGGCCACCGCCACCGAGAGGATGATGAACTTCAGACGGTTCTCCTTCTTCAGTTCCGAAATTACCTTGATGCCAATCAGCTTGGAAATAAAATAGCCGGAAATCTGCACGGTGCTGGTTGCCGTCTTGTAATCCATCCCGAAGAAGTCGAGCCCGTCGAAGCCCGCAGCCGTAAACGGCTTGCGCAGCGCATAGACCAGTGAATAGGAGAGCAAAGCCGCTCCACCCGCCCAAAGGATGAATAAGGCATCAGCCAGTCTCTTGCTCTGTATTATCTGTTTTTTCTCACCGTTGAACATAGTGTGTCGTTTAAGTTGGTTCTTGATTTCGGCGGCAAAGATAGAGGCGGGTGCTGACAGCAAAAATGAATTTCCATTATTAATAAACTTCATGAGATGCTCCACTCGGCGCAGGAAGTGTACAATTACAGCGGCATCTACATCAGTTACAGCCTCTCTTCCTCCTCCAATGCCTTAAAGGTAGAGCCTTACCTGATAACCCCTGCCGACAGCAACGACCACGTCAAAGTGGTGCACATGAGCGCCTACAACACCACCCACTTCGGCACTGCTGTCTTCAACAACCACCAGAATGCCTATATCTTCTTCAACGAACGCGAGGCGCCCCAACTGGCCTTGTTCACCATCTACCTGCAACTGCCCATGTACGACTTTCCCCACCTGCTCAAAGGGCTCTACCTCTGTCTGGACTACAACCGCAACCCCATAGCCCGCCGCATCCTCTTCATCAAACACTCGGACAGCACCTCCATGGACGACTTCCTGGAACTGAAAGGCCAGCTCATCCCCCAAGACCAGCTGACCGACGAGCAACGCCCCTACTACAACTACACCTGCCAGCCGGGCGACTTCATCAAAACCTGCTCCGTCCCCTCTCCCCTGCTGAACGAGAAAGACCTGGAACGGGAGAAGCGGATGCTGGAAATCTAAGACAGCCCGGACAGTCCGGGAATTTTCACTTTGCAACCAAGTTGCATCTCCTTTCCGCTACCTTTGCTGCAGAAAATAGAAAATAGGAGGAAACAATATGAGTTGCAAATGCTGCTGCACACACGGACATACAGCGATACAAGAAAAAAGAAACAGTCTGCTGAAAGATTATTGGAGAATCATCCTCTCCGCCCTATTGCTCTTCGGAGGGCTCATCCTGAATGCTACTGACACCACCTTCTTCAAGGGAGAGTATGTACCTTTTATATGGTACTTGCTTGCCTATCTCCCCGTAGGCCTCCCGGTGATGAGGGAAGCCTGGGAAAGCATCCTGCAAAAGGACGTGTTCAGCGAATTCACCCTTATGTCCATCGCCACCCTCGGCGCCTTCTATATAGGCGAATATCCCGAAGGCGTTGCCGTCATGCTCTTCTACTCCTTGGGAGAGCTCTTTCAGGACAAAGCCGTAGACAAAGCCAAGCGTAACATCAGCGCCCTGCTCGACGTACGTCCCGAAACGGCAACGGTCATCAGAAACGGCAGTACACTTGTCGAAGCTCCCCAACGTGTGCAGGTAGGCGAAACCATCGAAGTAAAAGCCGGAGAGCGCGTCCCCCTGGACGGAACGATGCTGGACGAAGTTGCCGCCTTCAACACCTCCGCACTGACGGGAGAAAGTGTTCCCCGCAACATCCGCCAGGGCGGGGAAGTGCTTGCCGGAATGATTGCGACCGACAAAGTCGTACGCATCCAAGTCACCAAACCCTTCGAGAAAAGTGCTCTTTCCCGTATATTGGAACTGGTGCAGAATGCCTCCGAGCGCAAAGCGCCGGCAGAACTTTTCATCCGTAAGTTTGCCCGTATCTATACGCCCACCGTCACCGGACTGGCGGCATTGATTGTACTGCTCCCCTTCCTCTATTCGCTGGCAGATGCACAATTCTCGTTCATCTTCAATGACTGGCTATACAGGGCATTGGTCTTTCTGGTTATCTCCTGCCCGTGCGCCCTCGTCGTAAGCATTCCGTTAGGCTACTTCGGAGGCATCGGCGCCGCCTCCCGCCTGGGTGTCCTCTTCAAAGGTAGCAACTACCTCGATGCCATCACCCAAGTCGACACGGTGGTATTCGACAAGACGGGTACGCTGACCAAAGGCACCTTCGATGTACAATCCTGCCAGGCACAACCGGGAGTTACGGAAGAGAAGTTGATACAGCTTGCCGCCTCGGCAGAGCGAAACAGTACGCACCCCATAGCCAAAGCCATCGTAAGCTATGCCAAACAAAGAGATATAGAGCTGATTGCCACAACGGACGTTACGGAGATTGCCGGCCACGGACTGCAAGCCACTATGGATGGAACGCGTGTCCTGGTGGGCAACACCCGCCTGCTGACTAAGTTCGGGATAGAATATCCCGATGAATTGTCATCAATTGTCGATACGATTGTGGCCTGCGCCATCGGAACAAAATATGCCGGTTATCTGTTGCTATCAGACACATTAAAGGAAGATGCCGTCAACGCCGTCAAAGAATTAAAAGCTTTAAATATCAATAATATTCAGATATTATCGGGAGACAAACAAGCCATTGTTACTAACTTTGCAGAAAAGCTAGGCATCACCCAGGCATACGGAGACCTGCTGCCGGACGGAAAGGTGAAGCACATCGAGGCACTCCGCAGCAACCCTGCCAACCGAATAGCCTTTGTGGGCGACGGCATCAATGATGCCCCGGTTCTTGCCCTTAGCCATGTGGGCATCGCCATGGGCGGACTTGGCAGCGATGCCGCCATCGAAACCGCCGATGTAGTGATACAGACAGACCAGCCTTCGAGAGTGGCCACCGCCATTCATGCGGGCAGGCAAACCCGCCGGATTGTCTGGCAGAACATCTCGCTGGCTTTCGGAGTGAAGCTGCTTGTCCTCATCCTCGGTGCCGGTGGAATCGCCACACTTTGGGAAGCTGTCTTTGCCGACGTAGGCGTCGCCCTCATTGCGATAGTGAACGCCATACGCATACAGAAACTTATTAAATAGAAAAAATGGAAGAAAAGAAATATTTGGCGGTCAATGTGCTGGTATGTACCGATAATCTCCAGCAGTCGCTCCATAATTTGCTGGCCGCCCTGCTGTGCCCGTGTGGGCACCGTGTGCACATCGCTGAGCCGGAATTGCTCGTCGCACAGTGCATAGCGAATGTTGGTCACGCCAATGTCAAAAGTGAGAATGTTCATAATCGTCCTCCAGTGATAAACGTTGCCTGCCGGTCTTGGTACCAGTGTATGCTCGTCCCGCAAGGGATAGAACAACCCATCGGCAAACAGGTTTCCCCTTGATTGTTATTATATCAGCAAAAAATTCAAATTTCAACACAATATGAATTGAAAAAAAGCCTTGTTTATGGTAATATCAAATCAGAACCACCAAATTGGAGGAATACCCATGAATGAAGAAAAAAAGCGCCCGGAGCAGGAAACAGAAGCGCCGGCACAGATCGATATAACCCCCGGGGAGCCGACGACCCCGGCAGCAGAGGAACCGATCCCGACAGAAGAAAGCCCGGCGGCGGAAGCACCGCAGACGGAAAAGGCCGGGCAGACCGCACCGGTGCTGTGCAGCCCGCTGATCGTGCACAAAGAGGGAGACGCCTCTTACCAGCCGGATGCAGTGGAGGACGGAATGACCGCCACCCATACGGAGGACGAGCTGGAGGCACCCACCATTGAGCGTCACCGGTTCCGTAAAAAGAAAAAGAACCACAAGGGCGCCTATGTGCTGATTCTGTTGCTGGTGGCGGCCGTGGCTGTGTGCGCTGCCTTGTACTTTACCGGTACATACGACTTTGGCTTAAAACCAAAGGAGACCACCACCCAGGCGGCAAAGACGGAAGACTCCACCCAGGAAACCACCAATTACGACCATGTGATCACCGTAAAGGGAACGTATCTGTTTTACGAGGGCCAGGAGGTGGACGGCGTAGAGGGACTGATCGCGGCGATTAAATATGAGCCGGAAGGTAGCACCTTTACCGTGCAGGACGAGAACGCCAACAGCAACTTCTTAAATAATAATGTGCTGTCTACTCTGTCCTTGTATAAGATGAATTACAAGATTACCCACATTGTGTCCTCCGGCCTGACCTCTAAGAATGAGACCACCCGGCCGCAGACCGCCAAGCCGACCGCTGCGGCAACAAAGAGCAATGATCAATGATTTTTATCTGCGTGCGGCGGATTTGCCGGCGGATACCCGCAGCTTGGTCACCGAATGGATAGAGGCGCACCCGCGACGGCTGCAATGGGCGGTGCGCCGTACCAGACAGTATTTTGGCTATTTGGATCATTGCAGCGATTTGACCCGCCTGGCGGTGGTGCTGGCTATGCTGCCGGATACCCACGAAAAATACAGGCAACTGGGCATTGAGGATACGGCGTTTGCAGATACCATGAGCGACATCGGCATTTGGTGCGCCAATTGCGGCGGTGGCGGTCTGCACAATGTGCACTGGATCAAAAATCATTTGGATGCCCGTTTGTTTCGCCTGGGGCGGCTGCAATTCCAGCTGTATCGGTTGCCGCCGGTGGCTGCATATCCCCGTACCGCGCCGCTGACGGTAGGCGCGCCGGTGGTGTATATCCATATTCCCCAGGGCGCACCCCTGGAGACGGAAGCCTGTCGGTTGTCGATTGCCCGGGCACGGGGGTTTTTTGACCGGGTGTTCCCGGATTATGCCTATACCTGCTTTTTTAGCGAAAGCTGGCTGCTGTTTAGCGGCAACAAGGATTTTATGCGCCCGGGGTGCAATATTTTGCAGTTTGCGGCGCTGTTTCATCCGGTGTGCGACCTGCCTTTCCCGGCGCAGACCATGGAGCGGGTGTTTGGTGCCAAGTGTCGCCGCACAGAGGATTACCCGGCGGAGACGGACCTGCAACGGCGGTTGAAAGCCTATTTGCTTGCCGGTGGGCAGCCGGGTATGGGCGTAGGATATATTGAGCGATAACGGCCATGGAGGCAATTATGAAGTATTTTACAAAAGAATGGTACCGTGCCGCGCTGGCTGAGGAACAGCAGCGAGCAGCGGGCGGCAAGTTAAAATTCAATAAAAAGCCGGACAACGCCATGCGGGACTATCAGCGGGCGCTGTCTAAAATTCAAAGCAAGCTGCCGGCGTGCGTGTGCAAGACCTTCCACGGCAGCGTGATCACCGATGTGGCGGCGCGCCAAGACCAGGTGGTGCTGTATTTTGACAACAGCGAGAGCTTTTCCGATGTGGAGAAGCTGGTGCTGTACGATGCAGATATTACTTGCAGCGAGGGCGACCCGGTGGGCAAGACCTGGCTTCACGAGGAAGTGAGCTTGGCGGACGGCGCCTTTTGCCTGGCGGCACTGCTGGGGGACGAGCAGGGCGAGCTGTACGAATTTACCGTTCGCTTTACCCATGCGGAGTGCGTGGTCACGGACTATACGGACAGTACCGAGGCCGGTATGGCGGAGACTTTGGAGAGCATTACCGCCCTTTGCGCCGAGGAGGCGGGGCTGGATTATGACGCCCCCACGCCGGAGGCGCTGGAGAAATTCTTGCAGGGTATCGGCGGCTACAAGATCGCTGAGGAGAACCTGTACCGCTTTGAAGCGGGGGTGTTCAACCAGGCTTGCGAGGAGTTCTATGAACTACTGTTTACCCGCCGGGTGTGCGCCCGCAGCGGCAACTGGGAGCTGACCATTTGCTTCTATTACCCGCCGGAGGCGCAGCTGGAGGAATACTCTGACCTGGTGTGCGCCGACGACCCGGACAGCTTTGTAAAAGAGGTGTTGGCGTCCGAAGCCCTGCAAACCGTGCTGACCCGGTACAAACCCATGCGCGTGCGCGTTCATGCCGAGCAGGTGTAAAAACCGAATACATACGCAAAGGGCTTGGCTTTTTGCTGCTGACAGGATTCCGTGTATTCATGGTGCACGGAATCTTTTTTTGTTCGCGGGTGTAACAAACGGCGGTATTTTCGCTCTATATCTATGAAGCCGGGTGCAGGAGAGCGAATAGGCGCGATCTGTAAGACTGGACCGGCTTGGAGAAAGGAACAAATTTCTATGAAAAAGACAGTATCTATTTCTTTGGCAGTGTTGATTTTGGCAGCGGCATTTGTGTTTTGCAGTGCGCCTGCCTGGGCAGAAAGCACGGTGCATTGGGCAGTGCGAGAAAATCCCCAGGACACGCTGGGTTATGTGAACGATCAGCTCAGCGATGATGTGCAGCTGACCGCAGACCCTGCCACCGGTGGCTGCAAGATCACTTATACCGGCAAGGGTACGGTGACCGGCTGG